>ENA-UOOK01001441-UOOK01001441.1-fermentation-metagenome-genome-assembly--contig:-NODE-1441-length-31338-cov-7.689256_pt1 | contig 31338 bp, 19 predicted proteins | sample MGYA00245777_ERZ724023 | MGnify/ENA primary metagenome ERZ724023 (study PRJEB28704, sample SAMN03018312) | fermentation metagenome | biome: anthropogenic terrestrial biome; feature: soil; material...
TTACTTTCAACCAACAATGAAAAGATATCCGATCACATATTTACTGTACCTTAAACTCCCATACTTTTTATACCATACAAGAAGCCTTAAAACAAGACAAACCTGCACTTTAACTGAAAAAAGAGCTTGAAAATCCCACAGATGTATAGTATAATTATACTATACATCTGTGAGGTGAGTGATATGGCTTTAAAACGGAATTATTTAGTACCATTGCCCAACCGGGGAATCATCAAGTATAAAAGTAAAAATGCAACTTATATTTACCACATCACTCGTATTTACCGGAACGATAAAGGTAACCCGACAAACGACAGGATCTCTATCGGAAAAATTGATGAAGAGACCGGGATGCTTATTCCCAATAAGAATTATTACGAGATTTTTACTTCTTCAACTGAACAGTCTAAGCAACCTGAAATAGAATCTATTAAAAGCTGTGGTATTACATACGTGATTGATGGGATACTGAAGGAACTTGGTCTGACCGAGATTATGAAGAGAAAGTTCCCAAAGCACGCCGACAAAATTATAGCACTGGCTGAATACATGCTTTGTGAAGGTAACGTAATGTCCTATTATGAGGATTGGTATGACGAAGTTTATCCGCATAGTAACATCAAGCTCGGCTCAGCCGACATAAGTCGCATATTTCAAGCGATTGACTACAATAGTAGGATGGATTTTTTTAAGACATGGATTTATGCGAGGAATCAGACAGAATACATTGCTTATGATGTTACTTCCGTATCATCTTATGCTAAAGGGATAGAGGCATTGGAATGGGGTTATAACAGAGACAAGGAGAGCCTACCCCAGATCAATTTTGCAATGTATTATGGTCAACAAAGCATGCTGCCTCTTTATTACTGTGTATATTCCGGAAGCGTGCCTGACAAGACACATCTGGAATATATGCTTCGGGACAATGAGTTGATAGGGTTAAAAGGGACAAAATACGTTATGGATAGAGGCATTTTCACATCGGATAATTTACGTTTTATGACAGAAACAGGTACCCGTTTCATCATCAGCGTACCGAATTCATCCCTGTTTGCCAGAGAATTAATTGACAAACACCGCAATCAAATCGTTAATTGTTCCGAATGCCGACTAGGTAAGAACCTTCCTTATGCCAAATCTGTTATTCGGGAAGACTTTGGTATGCGAGTTAAAGCTCATATCTACTACAATCCTGCCAAAGCAGCCGCTGAGGAGGAAATCTTGTTTGGCGAAATCGGAAAATGCGAACGTGCGTTGAGCGAAATGACTGAACCACCCGCAAGAAGCTTGCAATATGATCGGTATTTTAAAATTAACCGCAGTAAAGATGGCGGGGTTGGTTTCATACGCGACGCACGAAAAATTGATGCTATCATCTCCCGACTTGGCTTTTTTATCATTGTGGAAACAGATTTTGAGGCATCCTCGCTTGAAATCCTTTTGACTTACCGGCAACGAGATGTTGTGGAAAAATCCTTTGATGACCTAAAAAACGAACTGGATATGAAACGTCTTTATTGCCACAGTGACGAGACCATGGAAGGAAAGATGTTTGTTGCCTTTTTCGCTCTGATATTACGCTCATGTATGCAAAACAAGCTGAGGACATATTTAAGTCAAAACAATCTATCCTTTTCATCAGTGCTAAAGGAATTACGGAAAATGAAGTACGTCCAAACCCGGGATGGTAAGAAACTCTTATCTCCCATTACAAAGAAGCAACGAGAAATTCTTAATTGCTGTGGTCTATCTACAGATAATCTCCCCATATGGCTCTCTAAGATTTCTGTATAGTATAATTTTCCGGGAATTTAGGCTGTACATAAATAAATCGTGTAAAAGTGCACATCCCAAATAAAAAATGCACCCCCGACTGAAATTCCAGAAGAGGGGTGCATGATTGCACGGCAATGGTTCAAATTTTTGGCTAAAATGCCGTCTCTCAAAAGATGAAATTTGCCCATTAACAACAAAAAAGCCCAGCATTGCTGGACTTTTCAGCGGGTCAACATTGTATCAATATTGACGTTTGTTTTTGGTCGGAGTGTTCTTATAGGACTTTTTACGAAACACTTATAAAATAAGGGGTTGATGGTAGTCTAAAAGCAGTATTTACTTTGGGCGATGCCCTTTTACAACGCTGACATTAAATCGGTGGTGAGTAGTATTTCTTTTACAGAATATTGAAAACTATTCATCGTATTCAAGAGGGAATGTTACTTGCCAATCACCTTTTGTTAAAGAGTTGCAAGTCCAGAAATGGCCGTAGAGTGTGTAGTTATTGATTTCATTCGGTGAAATATCAAAAATATACTCCTCATAGCTTCCACTCCGTTCTGAATCCCAAAAAGAAACAGAGGCTTTGCTTCTAATTTCATCACCGTCAGCATTAACTAAATAGACATTACCATGATTGTCAGTTTCAAGGATGTTCTCATAGTATGCCTGAATGTGGAGCTTTCCAGCAATAAAGCCAGCACCTGTAACAGTGACACCGTCAACAGGAGAAAAATACTCTTCGGAGGTTGCTGTTAAATAGTGAGTATATTTCGGTTCTTCGCCTATATCGCCACTAAAACTCTGACCTCTAATATTCACATCGGTCTGCGTCTGAGGAGAGGGGCTCACAGTACTTAAATCAATCTGTGAAATTTTATCATGGTATTCCTGCTTATTGCTAAGAAACTTATCAACTGTAAATGTGATTTTTTTTCCGCTTATCTTTTTTCGTCCTGATTGTGTGATGCTAATCAAGAAAGTTGCTGTCTTAGTTTGCTCATCATAGCTTATCCTTTCACAGGTTGCGCTACTAGAAAAAGGGCGATTGATACTATAGCTATCAAACAGATCGGTTGTTTCGTCAATTCGTTCGCCGGTCATATCTTGCATAGAAATGTATATTTCGGCTTTCTCACCTTTTATATAGGCGGAAATGACTTCCATCTTAACACCGTCATCTTCGCAGGACATTCTTACCGGCTTGAGTTCTTGCGCAATTTTCGGTGATACCGCATACAGGATTTCATACGCTGCTTGCACATCGGCGGCCGCCAGTGCTGGTACAGCAATAGTAAAAAATAGCGCAACAGAAGCAGCCACCGCCACTATTTTTTTTGTGGAAACCCGTTTGCGTGCGAAAGAGCTATTTTGAGACGAATAACTCTCCGCTTCTTGGATATGCCGGGTGCTGATATTCCCGACGGCATGTGAAATATCTTCACGTTTCATATTTCAAAACCTGCCTTTCGTAAATATATTTGTAATTTATTCCGGGTTCGGAAAAGACGGACAGTAACATTGTTACTACTAATCTGAAACCTTGCCGCAATATCGGATATGGAATCTGAATACCAATAGCGGCGCACAAACATCATGCGATTTTCTTTATCTAAAGTATCAAGGAAGCTATCTAATAGGAGCGTTAATTCCTTTGCAGCTAATTCATTCTCTACATTGGCCGGCGACGCAAGGCAATCCTCCAACTCATCCAATGCAGCATCATAAAAACTATTTCGCTTTAGAGCAGTGTTCGCATGATATTTTTTAATAGAGAGGTTGCGGACAATACGGCAAATATATGTTAGCAAAGGATTTGGTTTTCGAGGCGGTATCGTATTCCATATTGCTAAAAAGGAGTCGTTGACACATTCTTCTGCGTCGAGGCTATTTTTTAAGATGTTCCTTGCAACTGCATTGCATACGGCCTCGTATTTCTGCGATAGCGCCGCAATAGCTTGTTCTGAGCGCTCAAACAACAAATCAATTATTTTACTATCATCCACCTCGGTATCACCATCCTTACCCATGTACTACGGATTAAGAAAGAAATATTACAAGATTATCAAAAATATTATAACATTTAATAAAGAAAACGATGTGTATTTCTCAACCTAGTTTTTCTTTTTAATTGTTTTACGATAAAATATAATAAGGAAAAAATGAAAAAAACCAGGGAAGCTTAAAAGTTCTTAATTAACTTATATCATAACTGGTTGTTATATATAACGACTAGTTATGATACTTACCAGAATTAAACCCTTACCTCTGCATTTAAACAGTGTTCAAAAAAAATCCTTCATCCAATAAAACTGGACGAAGGATAATGTGGTCGGAGTGACAGGATTTGAACCTGCGACCACTTGACCCCCAGTCAAGTGCGCTACCAAACTGCGCTACACCCCGAAGCAACAACTTGTATTATAAAGCATTTAGAGAAAAATCTCAATAGCTTTCACTAAAAAATTTACATTGGATTAACCTTGAATTAACCAAAACTAACATTGGTTGATAAGGATTAGCATGTTAGTGGATTAACCTTGGTGGCTTTCAGCTACAGCCAGCCTGCTTCCTGACTGTATTTGAATAGTTACTCAATTTCCCCAATGTATTTTGTGCACTGGTGCAAGAAAGTTGAGATATTAACTAACAGCTATTTAAATCCTGTAATTCTGTACTGATGTTTACCAGTAAGATATAAAGTTAAATATAGTAACTCACAGCTTTTTAATATAGCAGCGGCGGCGTCTGTGGATTCTTACATCATCAAAAAACCGCCAGAAAGAATGTATTGCATGGTTTGTTTCTAGCTGAGGGCTTCCGATGGCATGGGTTACTCCATTTCTAATTGCGTTTCGTGTCAGGTGTTCCAAGCATATGGCTGATACACCGGTTTTTCTGTATTCAGGTCTTACTGCCGTTAGATATAAATCAAGAGTGTCGTTATGCTTCATTGCGCGCAGAACTCTAATAAAACCAAAAGGTAATAGCCTGCCATTACTTTTTTTTACTGCTTTTGACAGTGACGGAAAAACCAGTGCAAACCCTGCAAGCTTATTATTTTTATCAATTACAAAGCTGATATAGTCACTGTTAGCAAATGAAATATATTGGCTTGTATATGTTTTTTTCTGCTTATCAGTCAGCGGAACAACACCATACAGGTTCTTATATGCTGTGTTAATCAACTCAAACATCTCATCAACATATGGAAGTGCGTCCTTTATCCTTTTAATTTCTAATAAACGTAAGTCAAACTTTTTGAGGGTTCTTTCAGCAATAGTTGACAAAACCTTGTTTGGTTTATCTTTTGGTAACGTGATGTCACATTCCAACCAATCAATGTCTTTAATAAATCCCAATTCCTCAAAATGCTCTTTGTAATATGGGTAATGATACATAGTTATGATTGAACCCATTTCATCATAGCCTTCAACCAATAGACCTTCTTTATCAAGATCACAAAAGCCTAATGGACCATGTATCCCTTCCATACCGTTATCCTTTGCCCATTGCTCAACTGTTTCAATCAAAGCTTTAGACACCTGTTTGTCGTCTATAAAATCTACCCATCCGAAACGTGCATACTTGTTCTTCCATTTTTCTATATATTTAAAGCTAATAATACCGGCAATTCTACCGACAATCTTTCCGTCTTTATATGCCAACCAATATTGGGCTTTACAGTATTCAAATGATGGATTCTTTTTACTTAGCGTTTCGATTTCGTCAAAAAAAAGTGGCGGAACATAGTTGGGATTATCTTTATATAGCTCATTTGAAAAATTAATGAATTTTTTTAACTCTGCCTTAGTTTTAACTTCATAAACCTTAATCATTGCACGCTCCTGTTTGAACAAATTTATTCAAAGATTTAGTTAATGTGGGCTCGAATCATTACTGCTATGCTCTAGAGTTTTTAAACTCCTATGATTGAAATTAAGCAAAGAGGTGTGGTGGGAGTCCATTTTGTTACCTCGTTACAAGTTCTTAGTGCTACATATACGCTTCATTGATGTTGTGACATGCAAATCATACAGTTTTATACTTCACAAGCCACTAGTAGTTTGTTGTTATCATCAAACTAAATATCAGGATTATAGAGCCTCCGTCTGTCTAAAAACCAAACCGGCTCGGAAAAGGAACCCTTATCAATGTTTTTTAATGTATTATCATAGTCATAAATCCTCGCGTCCATTAAATCAATGTAATGGAGCAATTCCGCCTCCAAAAACATAGGTTTTTTAGGGCTGCCATATTCGGGTTCATAATGATGCCCGGCAACCATGTGCTGCAATAAAAGAATCACTTCTTCTGATGTGCCAAGCTCTCTCCCTGCAATCTCAATATCCCGGATCCCCATTACTAAATGTCCTAATAGCTGGCCTTCTTTTGAGTATTCTGAAAAACCAAGCTCATCTGATTCAAGCTCACCCACTTTAGCAAGATCATGAATCAAAACTCCGGCGTATAAAAGGTCAAGGTTTATTTCCGAATACACGTCTTTTAGCTTTTCTGCAACTCTAATCATCCTAATAATGTGATACAAAAGACCGCTTCTTATAGAGTGATGCAGTGAACGAGCGGCAGGATAGTACAAAAGCTTATCCTCTTTATTCTTTAGCAGTTTTAAAACTATATTCCGGATGTCGGAATTATTAATCTTGCCTACATATGAATATATCTCCCTAAGCATTTCCTCCGGTGCTAAAGGTGCTGATGGTACGAATTCGGCAATTTTATCCTGTACTCTTTGCTCTGCAAGCTGCATTTTTATAATATTAAGCTGAAGAGCCTCTTTCCACTTATCAACCCTTGCATATATATTATAAATTTTATTAAGAACAAGTGAATTATATAACTCTTCATTCGCATCCCATATCTTACCGCTTATTTCTCCTGTGGAATCTACGAAAACCAAATCAAGAAAAAGCTTCTTATTCGACGCTTCTTTCAGTTCTTTATTACGCAGAACATATATCCCGTAAATTGTTCCGCCCTGTTTTAAATTATTTATATAAGTAAATTGCATTGTTGCCCTCCAACTGGTGTAATTAAATATCCCATATGTCCATTATACGGCATTCCTGCTGTTCAACCAAATCTATTTCTTTATGTTTACAAAGTTTTTTACCCTGCTCATCCATTACTACTCTAACAATTGGACGTGTGGGGATATATTTATTGTATTTTGACACAATCCCTTTTTCTCCGGTGTTAAGAATTACAGCTGTTCCAACAGGATAATAAGCGATATAGCGAATAAAAACATCCACTGCATTTCTATCAAAATGATGGGAACTTAGGGATGTTATGTAATCTATAACCTCATAAGGCATAAGCTTTTTTCTGTAAACTCTTTCTGATGTTAATGCATCATATACATCTGAAACTGCGACTATTCTAGCTGCTTTATGTATGTTATCGTCTTTTAGATGGTAAGGATAACCGCTGCCGTCTATGCGCTCATGATGACTCATTGCAATATATGATGCGGTCATACTAATTCCGTTTGCATTTTTAAGCATCTCGTATCCATAAAATGTATGCCTTTTTATCTCCTCAAATTCATCTGTGCTTAATTGGAACGGCTTTTTTAGTATTTCTTGAGGTACCATCACTTTTCCAATATCATGTAGAATAGCTCCCACCCCAAGTTCTCTAAGCTTTTCTCCCGTGTAGCCCAGCCCAATTCCTATAATTAATGAGTATATACAGACGTTAACACTGTGTGAAAAAGTATAATCATCTACAGAACGAATATCAGAAAGACTTGCAATTATATCTCCATTAGCAAGAATATTTGAAATTATCCTATCCACAATTTCCATAATTTGTTGACCATCAATACTATTCTTTATGGATGGTTTGCTCATCATCATCTTTACTGTACTTTTGGCTTCGGTAATAATATCCTCACGCACAACATCAGACTCACAAATACCCTTTGAAATTTCATCCTCAATGTAAATTTCGGTTATTCCATTAGCCTGAAGTTTTCTTCTGTATTCTTCTGTAAGTTCCATACCGGCAGCGAGCAATACTTTTCCTTCAAGAGTTATGATTGTCTTTGCAAGTATTGCCCCAAGCTGAATTTTGTCTAGGTTAACCCTGCGCACCTACAGTTGCCTCCCCACAATGAGCAGAATAAATAATCATTACAACTGAATTTTTAATTCACTATAATATAGTACTATTTATTTTATCGGATTAATAAAAATGTAACATTAGATACTCACATATAATAAATAGTTTAATATTAAATTATATAACCTATAGTAACCTATTCCGTATATTTATTTATCTATCTATCTATCTATCTTTTTTTATCTAAAGTAAATTGCTCCTGCCACAGATTCATTTTCAATATCTTTGCCCGAAAACTCACCAATCAGATTTATTCTGTTATCGTCTAATAGCGAATTCATGAAACCCTAACAAATTTTAAATTAATAGCGGTTCTATTTTTGCCAGCACCTGTTTCTTAAGTTCATTAAGTGCTTCCTCGGAGTTTTCCTCCGAAGAGCCTGTAACTCCATAATATATTTTAATCTTGGGCTCAGTACCGGATGGTCTTATACAGAACCAAAACCCTTTCTTTGTTTCATAATATAGCACATCTGATTCAGGTAAATCCAAAGTTTCTTCAGTTTTTTGTTCAATATTAATTCTAACTTTTTTTTGATAATCCCTAATTGCCTTAATACTAATATTTCCAAACATGACCGGCTGCTCATTTCTAAGCGTATTCATGGCATTTTGTATTTTTTCAACACCCTCTTTACCCTTTAGAGTAAAGGAATCTAACCCTTCTTTTTCATAACCATATTTTTCATACAACTCAATCATACCATCAAAAAGAGTCAGACCACGGGATTTATACCACGCATACATTTCTGCAATAAGCATTGATGCGATAACTGCATCCTTATCTCTTGCAAATGTCCCTGCAAGATATCCATAGCTTTCCTCAAACCCAAAAATAAACTTTTCGTCTCCACGTTCATCCCGAAGAAGAATTTGCTCACCGATAAACTTGAAGCCGGTTAAAACCTCCACAAGCTTGACATTATATGCATCCGCTATTTTTCTTGCGAGTTCGGTTGTGACAATAGTTTTTACAACAAAGCCATTTGTAGGTAATTCACCCTGCTGTTTTAGGCCTGATAGAATATACTCCATCAAAAGACAACCCGTCTGATTTCCTGAAAGAGTTACATATTCGCCACTGCTGTTTTTAACAACAATACCAACTCTATCACAATCCGGATCTGTACCGATGATTAGATCAACACCCTTATCCTTCGCAATGGAAATAGCAAGCTCAAATACGGCTTTTTCTTCCGGATTCGGATACTTAACCGTTGAAAAATCAGGATCAGGAAGCTCCTGTTCCGGTACAGTAAAAATGTTTTCAAATCCTGTTTCTTTTAATATGCGTCTTACCGGCTTGTTTCCTGCTCCATGAATAGGAGTATAGATGATGCGGCATTTGTCCAGTGTTTCCTGTGTGGGCTTTAATATAGATAGCGTTTTTAAAGACTTAATATATGCATCGTCAATTTCTGAACCTATAATTTTAATAAGCCCTTCTTCTTTAGCCTTTTGTAAATCCATAACCTGAACGGATGTAATGTCATTAATTTTATTAACATCACTCATTACAGCCTCTGATAAGCTAAGCGGCAGCTGACCTCCGTCTTCGCCATAAACCTTGTACCCGTTATATTCCTTTGGGTTGTGGCTTGCAGTTATAACAACGCCCGCATCGCATTTTAAGTAACGAACGGCAAAAGAGAGCTCCGGTGTGGGTCTCAGTTCATCAAACAAGTACGTTTTAATGCCGTTTTGAGCAAACACTCTCGCACTTTCAACAGCAAACTCATCTGACTTATATCTGGAATCAAAAGCGATAGCTATGGAAGGAGACTCTATATTTTGCTTCAGCAGAAAATTTGATAAGCCCTGAGAAGCTTTTCTTATCACATACCGATTTATGCGATTGGTTCCTGCGCCTATAATACCTCTGAATCCTCCTGTTCCAAACTCAAGATCTCTGTAAAACCTGTCTTCGATATCCTTTTCATTGTCTTTTATCGACATAAGCTCCATTCGGGTCTCTTCATCAAAATAAGGATTTTCAATCCAATTATTATACTTCTCAATATAATTCATATAAAACGCTCCTATATATTTCTATTATCTAACCGCGTGATACACGTTGCATATGGAAAGTGCGAAAACTCACATATGTCTTCTTTAGTCCACGCAGATATTTTGTCCATGCATTTGTATGCTTATTTTAATACAATTATACATATTTATCGATACAGTGGCATGTGTCATTGCGGCAAAATCATAAATATGCTCGCCGCCTGATTCTGGTAATCGTTACCCGTCACCAGACTTTTTCAACCTTAATGGTGAAAATACGTGAAGAGGTGGTATCGATCTTATTGCCTCGTTATTTTGCTACATTTTTATTAAACTAATATGTAGCCATTATGGTGTTATCAGCCGCAGTTTTGTAGCTTTCTGATATTCTTTTTATTTCTGTTGCCTTTCCGGTATTCTCATCAATATTTATCAAAACAGCATTAAGGAATACACCTCCATCAGCTGGTTCAAAACGAGATGGTAATCCGGTTATAAATTTATTTAAAATTTGCTTTTTGTCAACTCCAAGAATTCCTTCTGATGGACCGGTCATTCCAACATCGGTAATATAAGCGGTTCCTCTTCCCATTATTTTTTCATCTGCAGTCTGGACATGAGTATGTGTGCCGACTACAGCGCTTACCCGTCCATCCAAATAATAAGACATTGCAATCTTTTCACTGGTTGCTTCCGCATGAAAATCTACTAAGATTATTTGGCATTGCTGCCTTAAAAATGATATTTCCCTGTCTGCTATAAGGAACGGACAATCACTGGGAGGATCCATATATACACGACCAATAAGATTTAAAATACCTATTTTGAATCCACTTTTTTCAATTATAAGTCTTCCTTTTCCAGGAACGCTTTTCGGATAATTTGCAGGTCTCACCATCTTATGACACGAATCAATAAAGTTATAGATTTCTTTTCTTGCCCACGTATGATTTCCCATTGTGATGGCATCGACACCTGAATCAAATATTTCGCAGGCTACATTATAATTAATGCCTTTCCCACCGGCGGCATTTTCCGCATTTGCAATGCAGATGTCCCATTCATATTGCCTTTTTAACGTCTCCAGCTGATTCGACAATAATAGTCTTCCCGGTCTGGCAAAAATATCGCCAATAAAAAATATTTTCACTTATTGCATCCTTTCATACGCAAAAAGCGTGTTGTAATGCTTCTTTTGTTTGAAGTTTAAAAATTAAAAATGAAACCAAGCACGGTCATCTTTCTCTAGTAGCTATCCAAAATATGTCATATGTGTTGATTCACAGTCTATCCGGTTTATCTGGTTTATCTGACCTACATAGTCTATATGACCTATATGGTCTTATCTATATATGTTGAACTTCCAATTCGTCATATATAATTTGATATCTCCCGGTTTTCGAGATTCGTCGACCGGGAGATATCATTGATTTTTTGTTATTTAGCGTATTCAATAGTTCTGGTTTCACGTATTACGTTAACCTTTATTTGTCCGGGATAATCAAGCTCATTTTCAATCCGCTTAACAATATCCCTTGCTACCATCAACATGCCTTCGTCATTAACATCCTCAGGCTTAACCATTATACGAACTTCACGTCCTGCCTGAATTGCAAAGGATTTATCAACACCGGGGAACGAATTTGCAATTTCCTCGAGTTTTTGAAGCCTTTTAATGTATGACTCCAACGTTTCACGCCTCGCTCCGGGTCTGGCTGCGGAAATAGAGTCCGCTGCCTGTATCAAAACGGCTATAATGGTCTTTGGTTCGTCATCACCATGATGAGACATGATCGAGTTAATTATTGTTTCGCTCTCATGGTATTTTTTACAAAGGTCTGCGCCGATTGTAACATGGGAACCTTCCATCTCATGATCTACAGATTTTCCAATGTCATGAAGAAGACCCGCACGTTTTGCAATCGTTACATCCTCTCCCAGTTCACCGGCCATAAGACCTGTTAAATGGGCTACTTCAATTGAATGATTTAATACATTTTGGCCATAGCTTGTTCTATATTTTAATTTCCCAAGCAACCTGACCAGCTCAGGGTGCAAACCATAAACACCTGTTTCAAAAGTGGCATGGTCGCCTTCCTCACGTATAGTGTTTTCAACTTCTTTCTTAGCTTTTTCCACCATTTCTTCAATACGGGCAGGGTGGATTCTTCCATCAAGAATAAGCTTTTCAAGAGTAATTCGTGCAATTTCCCTACGAATTGGATCAAAACCAGACAAAATAACCGCTTCCGGTGTATCGTCTATGATCAAATCAATCCCTGTTAATGTTTCCAATGTACGTATGTTTCGTCCTTCTCTACCAATAATACGGCCTTTCATTTCATCATTAGGTAATGACACAACTGATACCGTTATTTCTGATGCATGATCGGCAGCGCATTTTTGAATAGCAGTGGACAAAACCTCTTTAGCTTTTCGGTTCGCATCTTCCTTGGCTTTTTCGTAAATATCTTTAACCAATATTGCTGCTTCGTGCTTAACCTCATCCTCAATGTTCTTTAACAGGTAATCTTTTGCTTCCTCAACAGACAACCCTGAAATGCTTTCCAGCTTTTCGAGCTGTTGCCTGTGTAAGTCATTGATTTCCTCCTGTTGTTTTTCACTTTCTTTAATCTGCCTACTTAAACCTTCTTCTTTCTTTTCCAGAGCATCCATTTTCTTTTCCAGAGTCTCGTCTTTTTGTTGAAGTCTACGTTCCGTACGCTGTATTTCCAGCCTTCTTTCTTTAACTTCCCTTTCCAAATCAACTCTGCTTCTGTGTATTTCATCCCTGGCTTCAAAAAGTGCTTCTCTTTTCTTTCTTTCAGCAATTTTCTCAGCTTCACTTACAAGTCGTTGGCCTTCCTTTTCGGCACTGCCAATTTCGGCTTCTGCCACACGTTTTCTATGCTCAATTCCTCTACGGAATAAAATAAGTGAACTGATTACAGCAATGATAAGACCTGCTCCCAGGCCTATCAACAGACCTATTGATTGTTCATTAATAACCCTCACCTCCTTGTCCAATGTATCTTGCAGTTTTCTTATCTCTTGTAACAACGTATTCTGTTTAATAAATATATATTTCGCTGTTGAAAGGATTTATGCAAGTATACTGTTTTTCTTTAGCTGAATTTACGACAGAAAGCTATTCCTGCTTTGTCGTAAATACACTTTATCATTTTTTAAATACATAAGCAAACAATTGCAAAATCAAATAAGTATAAGCCACAGATACCCATACTATCCACATTGTAAACTTTTTTAAAATCAGTGTCAAGAAACTGTGAGGATCCTGCTAAAATTTTCTTTTTTGCTTTCATTTAAGCAGTAATTCATAAACCCCTTTGGCTTCCATGGGTCTGTAAAGATAAAACCCTTGAATTACATGACAATTTGCTTTTTTCAGAAATTCCATTTGCGGAAGTGTTTCAACACCTTCAGCAAGTACATCTATATCAAGGTTCCTTGCAAGGTCTATAATAGCTTTAATTATAGCTTCATCCTTATGATTAACGGTAATCCCCTGAACGAAACTCATGTCAATCTTTACCCTGTTAATGGGAAGTTGTTTTAAATAACTTAAGGATGAGTATTTTGTACCAAAATCATCTATTGAAATTCTGATACCCATTTTACTCAGCTTGTTCAAAGTGTCACTTATAACATCTACGTCTTCCATTAATGTATTTTCGGTTATCTCCATTTCTAAGTACCTAGGATCAAGTCCGGTTTTATTAAGTATCCCAGACACAACTTCCACCAAATCATAATCAATTAACTGCTTTGCTGAAAGGTTAACAGCTATAGGAATATGAGCAGCACCTTGTTCCTGCCATACTTTATTTTGCTTGCATGCGGTTTCAAGCACCCATTCGGATATTGGTATTATAAGACCGGTTTTTTCGCCAATAGGAATAAATTTACCTGGTGGAACCTCGCCTAATTCGGGATGATTCCACCTAATTAATGCCTCAAAACCTACAATTTCTCCGGTTCTTATGTCAACCTGTGGTTGGTAATGGAGAATAAATTCTTTTTGACCAACAGCTCTGTACAGTTGGTTGGTAAACTTCATTGTTTCAACTAAGCTTGTTCGCATAAACGGTGTACATATTTCGTATTTGTTTTTCCCTCTTTCCTTTGCTCTGTACATCGCAATATCCGCATTTTTAACTAAAGTGTCTGCATCCTCACCATCAACAGGATATGTTGACACACCTATACTTGCTGTTATATGCACTTCTTTATCAGACACTATAAAAGGTTTGCAAAAAGCCTTAATTAACTTAGACGCAACTACATCGATTGTTTTTTCATTGGGGTTATTTTGTATTAGAATAAGGAACTCGTCCCCTGCTACCCTCGAAACAGTGTCACTAATTCTTAAGGATTTTAACAAACGCTCTGAAACCTGAGTTAGCAGTTCTTCTCCCTTTGAATACCCCATTGTATCATTAATCATTTTGAATGAATCCAAATCAAGGTACATTATAGCTAATGAAAGCTCATTTCGCTGGTTTTCATGAATTTTCTTGCTTAGATAATTCATAAACATCTTTTTATTTGGGAGCCCCGTTAATTGGTCATAGTAAGCAAGCTTTCTTATTTCCTGCTCCATTTCAATGCGAGAATGAATTTCGTTTCTTAGCTCTTCATTAGCATAATTCAGTTCTTTTGTTCTTTCCATAACCTTGCGTTCAAGCTCCTCATGAGAATTTATAAGTTCAGCTTGTATTATCTTTATTTCTGTGAGATCTTGGAATATTATAACATTTCCATAAACCTCATTCCATTCATCATATAGCGATGATATAGTTAATAGCACGGGCAGTGTGTCACCACACCTTTTTATTAAATTTAATTCCTTTCTGTCATTAGATTCCATTCCAGAAATATCATCATAGTTCTCTGAAATTACCGAGATATGTTTATTACTCAACTCCTCAAAGGTGAAGCCCAGCATTTTTAATGCTCCTCTATTTATATCTTGAATCGAGTCCCCATGATTTGTAATAATCATACCCTCGCCCATTGTCTCGATTACATCAATAACAACATTACGTGGTTCAAGGTTCATCGTGCGGAATCTTTTGTTTAAATACCACATCCCGTATATCGGTACAATAATAAATGTAACTGTAAAAGCTGGTAGCGTTGAAACCCCAATCGCGGGCAAAATAACATCTGTAAATGAACCAAGTATAAGCACTGCAACTATTGTTGATATAATGATTTTCGTCTGATGCTTTATTCTTTTTACGGATGACTCCTTCCCCCACCTGTAAAGCAGAATAATACAGATTGATACATATGTTAAACAATAAACCGGAAGAAACGAATCCAACAGCAGACCTTGCCCGTAGTTTACCGAATAAGCCCATCCGATCGGAAGCTTAATAATTTTATCATGGGTGACAGGGTTATAAAAATAGTATAACCAAATTGAAATGAGCGCCGGGCTATAAACTAACACAGATTTAATGGGGTTTTTCAGAAAACTGTCTCTCCCTGTTAATATCAATGTAAAGTGCAGGAACAGGCAATATGTTACACTCCAGAAAAGTGTTGCAATCCTTCTGAATATAATAGCTGTCTCCGCATCCGGCATTACATTCATAAATGTCAACATAACTGCCCAAAATGCTAAATCAATACATAATATTAAAAAAACTCGATTAAGCTTACTTTTTGGAGCATAAATAAAAGAAGATACTCCGATATAAACATAGATAAAGCTTGTTATAAGATATACAAGAACCATCAGACTACTCATTATTTTATTACCCCAATTAAATCAGACATTTTTAAGCAGAATGAGTTCGTGCAATAGAATGACTATTTGCAAGTTCAAATATTATAGCTCAACTATTTTACAACCCATAAGTTTGCTAAAAAAAGAACAACCTTTATATTTATCGGCTTAATCATGCTATTAATTAACAAAATTTCAGCAGATTCTGTTGTTTTTCAGAGGTTCATACAGAAAAGCAATTGGAGGTTTAACTGATTTCAATAACGAAAGGCAACACACTCCGAAGCTCTACCTCCAACATAAAGCTAAAACGGATTAAGAGCTAAGAAGTGATTGATACTCTGAATGGTTATATAGTATTTTAAAATCAATATCTTTTTTTAATTTTATAATATATGAGGAATCAAGCTCCAACGCTTTTTTTAGAAGATCTACAGCTATGTCCGTTTCTCCCATGTTTACATATACCTTTGACAGCCCGTATATCAGCTCTGCGTCTTTTGGGAAATTTGATATGCCTGTTTTGTATATTCTGATCGCTTTGGAGTATTCCCGCAATTTCAAGAGAGTTGCTGTATAATAATAAATTAGCACAGGATCTTTTCTGTCAAGCTCATAAGCTTTTTCAAAGGAAACAGATGCATCTTCAAGCCGCCTGGCCATTTCAAGCACAATACCTTGATTAAAATAAAGCTGATAGGAATTTTTATATAAATATATTCCTTTCTCAAAAACCTGTACAGATTCGCGATAGCGTTTCAGCTGCCCAAGCAAAACACCCAGATAGTTAAACGCATCCTCCGGTATTTCATCACATTGAAGTGATTTATATAAAACCTGTACCGCTTTTTCTTTCTTTCCAAGCTCGTCCAGCAAAGTTCCCATATTGTATAATAAAACGCTATTATGCGGTGCTATACCAATTCCTTTTTCGTATGTTCTAAGCGCAGCTTCCTTTTCACCTGCCAACCTTTGCGCAAGTGCAAGATGATGATAATGCCTGGCTTCTTCCGGCTCTTTTTGAACAAGTGCTTTGAAACACCCCATCGCTTTATCAAACTCTTTCTCTTTTATTGCAGCCTTGCCTCTCCATAGCAGCGCTTCCAGCTGTTTGGTACTTGATATGGCAGCCTCATCCAAAACCTCCAAAGCTTTTTTGGTGTCGTTTTTCTCATAATAGATGCTTCCAAGAACAATTCTCATTTTTTCATCATGTAAATCAAGCCTGCCCTTTTCAAGGTATTCAATGGCTTTGTCATTCATATTGATTTTCAGAAAAGCCCGGGCGATATTTTTATAAGCAACCGACAAGTCAGGCTTGTACTCTATAACCTTTTGGAAATGCCTTATTGCATGCTCGTATTTTTTTAAATTGTATAACGCAAATCCAATGTTGAAATGGATCATTGCATCAAAATCCTTATTACTATATTGCTTATATGACTTCCCGGATTTTTTGGTAATCTCGGATGTTTCAGATGTTCTAGTCTTTTCTAGTTTTTCTTCCATGTCATATTTTTCAAGATTCCCTGATTTTTCAGTCACGACATATTTTCCAGGCTTTTCTAATTTCTCGGTCATACCGTATTTTTCTGGCTTTTCTGAACTTTCAGATTTAATTGAACCGAATGTTGATATATCCGCTTTTTTATTCATAGCAAGAGCTTTTCGAAGGATTTTGTATGCTTCACGATACCTCCCGATAAAACAGTACAAATATCCTGTATTGTACGCAACCAAAGGCGAATCCGGGAGAATTGATAAAATAAAACGATACTGTTCTGCTGCTCTTTCATAACGCTCCAGATTAATTAAACGCTGAATTAGAACAAGTTGCTTTTTTATGTTTTCTTTTATTTTTATTTCCTTAACTGATAGTGAGCGGAAAACATCAGATGAATGAATCTCTTGCTTCCAAAGCTCCGCTGATTCAGTAAAAGCAGAAATACTCCAACGCTCTTGAGTCTTTTTTTCTTTTTTTTCAATAAACTCTACAATGACGCCCATCTTTTTCATTTTTTTATGAGTAATGCAGTGATCATAAATAATAACCAATGTAGGGAGAACAACACCGGAAAGTATTACAGAAAGCTCAAAAACAGGTGTAGTCATAACATTTTCAAAAATTGAAAAAATTGTAACCGATGCTGTAAGCAGCTGAATAAGCAGCAAAAAAATCGAAAAAACCCCCGGTCTTCTGATGAACCTGTTCATTGTATAAAGCGCCATAAGGCATATGATTACTGCCACAAAAATCATGGGAACATTCATCTTCAATCCTCCATACCCATCTTCATTTCATCCCATTGCTCTTTGCTAATAAGCACTCTTCTAGGCTTACTTCCTTCAAATCCGCTGATAATGCCCCTCTCGGACATTTGATCCACAATTCTGCCAGCACGGGCATAACCTACTTTAAAACGCCTTTGTATTAGCGAAACCGAGGCTTGCCCACAGCTAATCACCAAATCAATAGCTTGTGGAAGCAACTCATCCGCATCTATTTCCACTTTATCAGGAGCTTCGTTGTTTTCAGCGATCTTTTCAATAATATCCTCGTCATATTTCACAGTTACCTGCTCTTTTACATAATCCACAACCTGCTCAACTTCCTTGTCGGAAACAAAAGCTCCTTTGACGCGGATAGGCTTTTGCATACCAACAGGGTAATACAGCATATCACCTTTGCCTAAAAGCTTTTCCGCCCCAGCCATATCCAATATGGTTCTGGAATCCACCTGAGAGGAAACTGCAAATGAAATTCTTGACGGTATGTTTGCCTTAATAACACCGGTTATTACATTTACCGACGGCCTCTGAGTTGCAATAACCAAGTGCATTCCCGCCGCTCTTGCCATTTGTGCCAGCCTGCATATGGAGTCCTCCACATCATGGGGCGCTACCATCATTAAATCCGCCAACTCATCAATTATAATAACTACCTGAGGAAGCTTAAAGCCTTCATTAGCCTCCTCTATGCTCTGATTGTACCCGGTTAAATCGCGAACACCCATATCCGCAAAAAGTTTATAACGGTTAACCATCTCCTGCACTGCCCACTGAAGAGCGCCTGCTGCCTTTGCCGGATCCGTTACAACAGGTATCAAAAGATGAGGTATTCCATTATAAACTCCCAGCTCTACAACTTTAGGATCAATCATTAGCAGCTTGACCTCTTCCGGGGTAGATTTATAAAGGAGACTGATTATTATGCTATTAATGCAAACACTTTTACCCGAACCTGTAGCACCCGCAATGAGCAAATGAGGCATTTTTCCTAAATCAATAATTGTATTATTACCAGAAATATCTTTTCCCAAACCTACCGCCAAACGAGATTTGTATTTAACAAAATCGGGTGTTTCAATAACCTCGCGAAGTAGTATAGGAGCCACTTCCCGGTTTGGCACCTCAATGCCCACCGCGGCTTTTCCCGGTATTGGAGCCTCGATCCTTATCCCCTGTGCAGCTAAACTAAGTGCAATATCATCAGTTAAATTTACAATCCTGCTAACTTTAACACCTGGACTGGGTTGAAGCTCAAATCTGGTAAATGCAGGACCGACAGCCACATTTATTATCTGTGCGCTTATTCCAAAGCTGTTTAAGGTTTCTTCCAGTTTTTTTGCATTCTCAAGAGCGTCTGATTTTAGCTTTCTGCTGTTTTTTCCACCATCAGGCGGCTCATTCATGCATGAAAAAGGTGGAAATTGATACTCCCGATCCTGCATTGGTCCCATGCGAATATCAGGAACCGGTGTTCCATCGGACTTCTTCCGATTTCTTGATATCTTCTTTTCAGTGACTAACACAGGTGGCTCGTCAGATGCTTCAGGTTTTGCAGGAATGTCTTTCATTAAATCCGTTGAATCAGGTGTATTTCTACCCAAAGGGAAATCAATTACTTTTCCGCCGTCTGCGCTCTTAATTCTATTTTCAAAGCTTTGTGCCGGCTCGTCCAATTCCTTTAAGAAAACAGGCTCGTCCACTTCAAAGCTGCTTTTTTGATAATCCTCAGTTAAATTCTCCTTAAAATTTTTCATATTAACAACAGTGCTCTGAACGACCTTCTTCACTGATATTTCTGTAATCATCAGCGCCAATAAAACACTAACAGTTCCAAGTATTATAATAGTACCTGCTTTTTGGAACACTAAGCAAAGGGGAATTGCCACAACACCACCTAATACACCGCCGCTTAAAGTGTATGGAATGTTTGTTATTTCCCGCCCTATTTTATAAAAGTGTTGCAGATATTGGTGTGCGGACATGTTTATATAATCTGACTTATTATATGTACCTGCATTAAAAATAGCACTTATTGTGATTAGTAATAAGAAAAACAATAAGGTTTTATTTCTGAATTGAGGCCTTCTCGGATAAAATATGACCAAAACACCATAAATGAACATAAGCGGAGGAATGAAAAAAGCATTAAAGCCCGCCATTCCTGTGGATATTTCTAATATAATTTCGCCAAATAGCCCTGTAAGCCCTTTATAATAAATACTCAGACCGATGAGAATGCTTAATGCAATGATTAAGATCCCCACAAATTCGCGATTTTGCCCTTTTTCATCTATTTTTGTGACTTTTGTTGTCGCATCCGCTTTCCCTCGAGTTGTTTTTTGCCGGCTCCGAGTGCTCTTCACACTCTTGGCACCGTTACCGCTGCTACCAGTACTTTTTTTACTGTTTGTGCGGGTTTTCTTTACATTACTAATCTTTTTCTTTTGTGTTTTGCCTGCCAAGGTATTTCCCTCCAAACAACTTATAAATGGCTAATTTTTTTAGTTAAAGCTGCAAAATTTCTTTCCATCAGCAAATCACGAAGTGACTTATTGTAGCAGAATCAAATTTTAAAATTATCACAAAGCTGAAGCCTCTGCAGCAGAATGTATGAATTATGACTTTGCACAGCTTATGCACAAAGGTTATATGATGAAAGTTAATTCATCATATATGGTATTTGTTATCAAATGCAATCCACCATATAAAGTAATTATTAGCTACTATGATTCATCTTCTTTGCAAAAAATCTACCCATACTATACCACATTTCAGGCGCTTGCTGCAAGTTTTGCAAGGATATACTGGTGCTGTTTATCACCCAAAAAACCATAAAGTGTTTATCTGGAAGCGAGTATAATTTTCATATTGTTGTAGTGAAAGCAGAGTATGTTCATATTGCAAGATCAACATGCTGAATAGTTCCAACTTCTCCGCTTTCTTTTAGGAAAATACCCGTGCTGCGGATTTGTCCTAAATTATCATTGGTCTGAGTTTTTAAGCCAAACTCTGAGTTTACATTACCGAGATAAATGGCTCCAACTCCCACCTTTCCTAATGCAAAAAGCTTCTTGTTACCTGTTTCGTCTATTGTCCAAATCCTGAGCTTGTTGAATATAGAATCATTCTCGTCAATCCAGCCATTATTGTCCTCATCATAAGCGGCAAGCTCATAAAAGCCGTTTCCGCTTTTAGGTCCGAAAAGCTCGCTCCCGTCATCAATAATATTGTTATTGTTACGGTCTAGCGCTAAAAAACCTGAGCCTTTAGAAGTGAAAGCTATGTTATCTTCCACGCCGTCCATGTCAATATCAAAGGAATAATTTCTGTCACCAAGCTCTGCGGATGAATTCTTGAAATTAATAACAAGCGGATCAATAAGGGCGTCACCTGCACGGATAGACAGGGTTTCGTTCCTTATAAACTCCCTGCTGACATTAAAAGCAAGATTGAAATTAACCTTGCGCCCATCAGCCGTTGTTACGGTTCCCGAAGAGCTAAAAGACATGCTCTCAGCTTCCCTCAAGAAGTCATGGCGATCATACTTAAGCCCCCAGCCTTGCGGACGAACAGCGGTTTGAACACTTTCTGTCTGTATTGAAGCTTCTTGATTGAGCTTTTTCGGATTGAAAACCTTGAGCTTTATTTTTTTCCCCGTTAGAACATAGATGAATTGCTCAATAAGCGTTATTTTTTCAAGATCTTTATCGCTAAGCAGACTCTCATATTCACTTGATAACTCGGGGGTGCTGACAACAAAAGCTTTTTGCTGAAGTGATTTCCCTTCCTCGGAAATATCAATAAGGATGTTATCGTTTGTGTTTACGCTCTGTCCCTGATTCCAGAACTCCAAGGACTCTTTTGTATACTGCTGCTTTGTTGCAGCCCAGTTTGCGCCCATTTGGACGCGCGAATCCACAATCTTCATAAGACATGCCTCCTTGCATATAATCCATCCGTGGAATATTAACTGTTATTTTATATATCGGAATTTCAGAAGAATATATCAAATGAAATTATGATTGCACAAGGTTGCAGCTATCTGAAATTTACTGTAATCACAACAGGGGTATCCAACCTTATTACAAAACTTAATTAATTTTCGAGATTTATAATAAATCAAAAAGTTACGAAATGACTTTCTGGATGATAATCATTATGTTATTTGTGATTGTGGTTGTGGTTAGATAATTTGAGCATTTTTCTAATGCTGTGCCTTCGCAAAAATACCTACCCCATCTGTTAAACTGGGGTCGCTCAGTCGGAGCGTTCCAGTTTAGGTGCGTTCCAGTAGGTACGCACCTGTGGTACGCTCCGAGTTTGCTGGATTATGCAAGCATAATCCTTGAATGCTCGCAACGGCATAAGTAAAATTAAGTTCAATTTATATAGATCATAACCATAGCAGAAAATAGCCATAACAATGTATATACTTGGGTTAAAGCAGCAAATTGATATAACTTGTTGATACATATTTTGAAATCTATTTTTATTGACAGTAAGATTGTTGCATGTTATTTTGGTATGAAGCAAGCTCTTGTTTTACTATATAAGTTGAATATTTTCTTAACCTTGTGTCTTGGCAAAAATGATTACTCCTGCTTGTCGTTTGCTTGTGACGGCACAAGTAAAATTTAGTTCAACTTATATATATTAAATGATTCAAAAAATGTTGCGAAGTGAATTTATCTCGTTTGATGATATGAACGGCGAAAGGATGAAATTATTGGCTGCAATAAACGGCATAACCAAAGAAAAGCATAGTGTTAGTACACAAAATCTTTATATAGAAAATGTTAATAAACAAGACATGGAACTAAACGCTTTTATCAACGAAGAAGGTTTTGAGCTTGATTGGCAGATAGCGAACGGACAGATTGATAACAGGCAGATTTTTTTACAGAGTAAATTGTATGCAGAATACAAGAATAACGCATATAAAGCGCTCTTTTATTTGGGATTTGTAAATAAAAATATCCCTATGACAGATACGGTTTATTTTCTCCGCTCTTTATCGGCTGCTTTTATTAAATGTGTTTCAATTAGTCCAGAAGTTGAATTTTTAAGAGAAAAAACCATCATCGAACCTGAGCCGGATATAGTTGATCAAATACTGCAAAAAGCACCTTATATAAACGGCGCGGAGTACTTAGATTTTATATGGGTCGAAAATATATGGAAAAGATTGAACGATGCTTTTTCATTTGAGATTATAGCGTACACAGGAAGCGTAGCGGATTTTTTAACCTCGCACAGTACCGAAATACATCCTATTGGCCGTATCTTTTTTCATCTTGTTGAGAGCAAAAAAGAAGACTATCCTTTCGCTTTTTTGGCAACCTATACTTCCGGTATGGGTAGCGATGGCAAGTCAAGGCATCTTCCTCTAAAAAATGCTTTGGTGGAATATAAGAATGATAATAAGAAGCTGCTTGAGCTGTTATCAACCGTAAACAAGGCGTCACAAAAAAGCGTCTTTATTTCAGAGCTTATTGATTCCGGTGAAATATTTCATCCGATTGGTCTGTCAGGGAAAGAGGCATATACCTTTTTAAAAGAAATTACCATATATGAAGAAGCAGGTATCCTTTGCCGCATTCCAAACTGGTGGAGAAACAAATCAAACTCTTTGAAAATATCGGTGAGTATCGGAAATAAAGAACCTTCTCATTTAGGCTTTGATGCACTTCTTGATTTCGATGCTCAATTATCCATCGGTAATGAAAACATTACAATTGAAGAACTAAAGAAACTGCTATCTGAAACAGAAGGCCTTGCATTCATAAAAGGTAAATGGGTAGAGGTAAATCATAAAAAACTAAAAGAGACTCTACAGGCTTATGAAAAGGCACAATCCATGATGGGCAAAACAGACCTCAGCATGATGGAAGCTATGCGTTTCCAATTAAATTCTCAGGAAATATTAAATATCCCGCAAGAAACCTGTGAATTTGAAATGACAAATGGCGAATGGTTGAACACAGTTGTATCAAAATTGACACGCCCTGATAAAATTGAAGCTGTTTCCTGTGGCGAGGACTTCCATGCAAATCTAAGATTGTATCAACAAAAAGGTGTTTCATGGCTTAATTTTATGAAGCGGCTTGGGCTCGGGGCATGCCTTGCAGATGACATGGGGCTCGGGAAAACGGTTCAGGTGATAGCTCTTCTCAATTCATTAATAAACACACCGGAATCAAAACATAAGATGCAACAAAAAGCACTTTTGGTTATACCTGCTTCGCTTATCGGAAACTGGGTTAATGAAATTAAGAAATTTGCGCCTTCCCTAAAATTCATGGTAATGCATTCTTCTGAAAACAAGGCTATGATTAACGACAATACGCAGCTACCGGAAGAAACAAACCTGTTTATTACAACATACGGAATGGTTCTGAGAATTGATTGGCTAAGTAAAGTAGACTGGGATGTGCTTATTTTGGATGAGGCTCAGGCTATTAAAAACCCGGGAACTAAACAAACAAAAGCTGTTAAACAATTAAAAGCAGCCTATAGAATTGCTATGACCGGAACCCCAATTGAAAACCGTCTTTCGGATCTCTGGTCTTTATTTGATTTTCTTAATAAAGGGCTGTTAGGAAATCCAAAAGAGTTTACCGGCTTTACTAAAAGGCTTAAGGAAAATCAAAATGGCTATTCCCGGTTGAAAAAAGTCGTAACACCTTTCATTTTGAGAAGGTTAAAAACGGATAAAGCAATAATAGCTGATCTGCCGGAAAAGATTGAGATGAAGACATATTCTACTCTTGCTAAAAAGCAGGCAGCATTATACAATGATCTGGTAAACGAGCTTAAAATAAAATTAGAATCAGCAGAAGAAGGAATAGCTAGGAAGGGCTTGATTCTTACCTCCATCATGAAATTTAAGCAGATTTGCAATCACCCGTCTCAATATCTTGGACAGGATTCCTACGATGAGCATGAGAGCGGAAAATATGAAAGACTGCGTGAAATCTGTGAAACAATATATGAAAAGAGAGAAAGGGTTCTGGTGTTTACCCAGTTCAAAGAAATCACCGAACCATTACGGGATTTCCTTGAAACAATTTTTCATCACAAAGGGCTGGTTCTGCATGGAGGAACCCCTGTGACAAAAAGGAAAGAGCTTGTTGAAAGTTTCCAGGGCATTGAATATGTTCCGTTCCTTGTACTCTCAATTAAAGCCGGCGGAGTTGGTCTTAATCTGACCTCCGCAAACCATGTAATACACTTTGACAGGTGGTGGAATCCCGCTGTAGAAAACCAAGCGACAGATAGAGCATTCAGAATAGGGCAGCAGAAAAATGTCATTGTGCATAAGTTCATTACAAGAGGTACAATTGAAGAGAAGATTGATTTAATGATTGAGGAAAAGATTAAGCTTTCAAAAGATATCATTCCGGATGCCCAGGAAAACTGGATCACGGAAATGGATAACAAGCAATTGATGGATTTGTTCAGATTAGCAAATTAGCAAATTTCACGCAGAATGGAGTTGATTAGGGTTATGTCATATGGTTATGGATACGGATATGGATATAAAAAGCAAGCTACTGTAGCAGAAAAGATAGAAAGAAACCAATCTGCGATTGAAAAGCTTAGAAAGAAAAACCCCGGTATTGAACCGGTTGTTATAAGTGGAAGAAAGCTTGCTTTGACATGGTGGGGAAATGCGTGGAACAATAATTTAGAAAGATATTCCGATTATGAAAACCGGATAGGACGAGGAAGCAGCTATGTCCGGCACGGAGCGGTCTTGGACTTAAAGATAGCTCCCGGAAGAGTTACTGCTTTAGTACAAGGGAGCAGGAAAAAGCCGTATGATGTTGATGTTACTATTGAACCTTTGAGCAAAAAATCGTGGGATAGTATTATAAAATCCTGTGAGGGAAAGATAGAATCACTTCAGGAATTAATAGATGGAAAATTCCCGAAAGAACTCGAGGAATTGTTTACTGCTAAAGGTACAGGGCTTTTCCCCGCACCAAAGGAAATATCTTTTTCTTGCAGTTGTCCTGACTGGGCAAGCGTGTGTAAGCATGTAGCAGCCGTTCTTTATGGTATTGGAGCCAGGCTGGATAGTAACCCCGGGTTGTTTTTTGTTTTGCGTGATGCAAACATTGATGATCTGATTTCAAAAGCAATCACTCAAAAATCAGAAACACTTCTCAAAAAATCAGATAAAAAGAGCAGTAGAGCAATTAATAATGATGATATTTCAGCCATGTTTGGTATTGATATGGAAGAAGAAGCCCTAACCAAAGAGAAGCCAGTTTCTAAAGAGAAGTTTACTACTAAAGAAAAGGCTAATACTAAAGAAAAAGCTGCCACTAAGGTAAAAGCTATTGCTAAAGAGAAACCTACTACCAAGGGGAAGACTGTTACTAAAGAGAAGCTTACCTCCAAGGAGAAGTCTTCTATTAAAGAAAAGGTTACCGCTAAAGATAGGTCTACTACTAAGAGGAAACCTACCGTTAAGGAGAAAGATACCGCCAAAGATAAGGCTAATACTAAAGATAATGCCACCACCAAAGAGAGCGCTACGTCAAAAAAATCGGTAGCCAAGAAAAAAACTTCAACTAAAGACAAATCAGAAGCAATAGAAAAGACAATAACCAAAAAGAAATAATGATAATGGAAAGAACTATAACCAAATCTTATAAATACGGTTTTTTTGTGTTAATATAGTATTTGTGTTAGTACACTATTAACACATTGAAATAAATAGTAAGTCATGTAAAATGTAGTACGGAAGAACGGTAGCAGGAGGTTAATAATATGATTATTGTAATGAAACCGGATGCAAGTCAAAATAACATTCAGCGGGTTATAGAGGTTTTGGAAAAAAAACAGCTAAAAGCGCATCTGTCAACGGGAAAGCAGCTTACGATTATTGGTGTTGTCGGTGATAAATCAATATTATCCGAATCAAATCTTGAAGCAATGGACGGGGTGGATAAACTCGTACCCATTACCGAATCATATAAGCTAAGCAACAGAAAATTCAAACCGGAACCAAGCGTTATTAAGGTTAAAGGCTTTACAATAGGCGGAAATTCATTCTCTGTCGTAGCTGGTCCCTGCTCAGTTGAGAGCAGAGAACAAATTCTTGAAACAGCACGTTTTTTGAAAAGTCTGGGAGTAAGCTTTTTAAGAGGCGGTACTTTTAAACCGAGAACTTCTCCCTACGCTTTCCAAGGGCTTGGTCAGCAAGGTCTTGAGTATCTGAAGGAAGCGGCTGATGAAACAGGAATGGCTATTGTTACAGAGGTGACAAGCCTGAAAACTTTAGAGATTGCAGTTGATTATGTCGATGTATTTCAAATCGGTGCACGAAACATGCACAGCTTTGAATTGCTTAAGGAAGTCGGAAAAGCAGGCAAGCCCGTTGTGTTAAAACGTGGTCTTTCCGCAACAATAGATGAATGGCTCAATGCAGCCGAGTATATAATGCGGGAAGGTAATAATCAAGTAATTCTTTGTGAAAGAGGAATAAGGACTTTTGAAACCGCAACAAGAAATACACTTGATATAAGCGCTATCCCGGTAATACGTAGTAAATCACATCTGCCTGTTTTAATCGATCCGAGCCATGCAACCGGTGTAAGAGATTATGTTACACCTTTATGCAAAGCAGCATTAGCTGTTGGTTCCGATGGCATAATGGTTGAGGTTCATCCAACACCGTCTAAGGCATTATCTGATGGAGCACAGTCGTTAAATTTCGAAGAATTCCAAAACATGCTTTCTGAGTTAAAACCTTTAGCAGACCTTTGCGGGAAGGTGATGAGCAAGTGAAAAAAATAGGTGTTATCGGTCTTGGCATAATTGGAGGTTCTATTGTAAAAGCTGTGTCAAATAAAGGCTTAGCGGAATGTGTTGTAGCCTATAATCGGAACTCTGATATAACAAGATTGGCTCTTAAAGAGGGTACAATACAAATTGCAGCTTATGAAATAGATGACAGCTTTAAGGATTGCGAAATCATTTTTGTCTGCGTTCCGGTAGATGTAATCCCGTCAGTTGTCAGAAAGCTTAGCGGCATTGTGAACAAGGATTGCATCTTAACGGATGTGGGAAGCACAAAAACCGATGTTATAAAAGCTATTGCAAACATTAACATGCCATGCCAGTTTATTGGCGGGCATCCTATGGCAGGATCAGAGGCTACAGGCTACAAGGCAGCACGGCACAATCTTTTTGAAAATGCCTACTATGTGTTAACCCCGCTAAAGGGCATCGGAGAAAACTACATAAAAAAATTAACTCAATTTTTAAAATCCTTTGGCGCACTGCCAATTGTTTTAGAGCCGGAAGAGCATGACTACGCAACAGCAGCAATAAGCCATGTGCCCCATGTTTTGGCTTCTTCTTTAGTAAATACTATAAATGAGCTTGATGATGACAAAAAGCTTATGCACACTTTAGCAGCCGGAGGGTTCAGAGATATTACAAGAATAGCATCATCCTCGCCTGAAATATGGAAAAGCATATGCTTTGCAAATAAGGATAATATTATTTCAATCCTTTCAGCTTTCACAAGAAAAATGGAGCAATATGTCAATTCGTTAAATAGCAATGATGAAAGCGAAATAAAGACTCTGTTTTCCGATGCCAAGGATTATAGGGATTCATTTTCGGAAAAAAGAGTTGGTGCTTTATTTAAAACCTATGACATCATTGTCGATGTTGATGATCGTCCGGGTGTTATAGGCACCATAGCCAGCGAGCTGGGCAAACACGGTATTAGTATCAAAAACATCGGTATTAACAACAGCCGTGAGATGGAAAATGGCGCTATGGAGATTTGCTTCTACGACAAAGAAAGCCAAATAAACAGCCTGAATATCCTTAAATCCATGGGGTACACAGTAAGCTGCCGATAGTGTGCTTCTACAAAAACAGCACAAAAAAACCCTCAGTAAAGGGAGTTCAACTTAGGGATTTACTAAATAAAGTAAATTTTTAACCGTTCTCTTCAAGAGAGAGTCAAAGAGAAGACCACACTGAAAGATAACACCCTTAATGCAGTCTTTTTGTGTGCCCAATTTATTCGGCAACTTGTCGGAAAATTCGCTACAAAGTCGGGAGTATTAACAGTAAACTCTTTTATATGCCCTGTGGTGCGCTTCAAGAATTTTCGTGACCGCTACTATGCCAATTCTTTCCACTTTCCTGCTGTGGCCGGGGCAGAGGATTGACGAGAGAAGCGGACGGTTTACCATCTGCGTTACCGCACAGAATGGGCGTACAGAGGGCTTGGGAAACTTTCCGGCAAGCGCATCTTTTTTTGTTTAACGGAAGAATACGAGTTTCAGGGTGTTTTATAAAATTAAGGTTGCTTTTCAAAAAACTTATCCACAGGCTTGCATAAATTATGTAAATTGTTTTAGTTATCAGCAGAGGAGAAAGTTTGAAACTGCCCTCTGCATAGCAAGTAAAATAGAGAGTTGAAGAGTTACTTAATTAACCATTAACCGTTAAATGTAGGAGAAGTCAGTCCTGACTTCTCCTTACATTTTAATCAATATGCCAGCTTAGGCTTGAGACGATTTTTAAGACCCTTAATCGCATTCCAAACCACCTTACAGGTACTAACAACGCCTTTTCTTACAGCCTTGAGGCCATTGTAGACCGCTTCTCCAAATTTCGAGCCAGCCATATAGCCAACCATGCCACCAACAAGTCCACCGACAACAGGACCGACAACAGGTATCCATGCCAGAGCAGCTGCGCCGATGCCTGCACCGGCTGCACCCCAGCCCAAACCATATACCATAGATACGCTAGTCCTACCCGTTTTTTCCAATGCTTGTGACATTGTGAGTTCACCAGATGCCACTTTAGCAAGGATTTTGATATTCTCAATGCTTACGCATACGATATTAGCAATGATGCCGGTTGGTGTTCCGGGTGGAATCAGCCGAACAATTCCTTTTTCAACACCGACCTTCAACGCACCTGTTGCCGCTGCTTTGACTCCTGTGTCTATTCCTGTTTTCAAAGCGATCTCAACAGTCGCTTCAACATCAATTTCCTCGCCTTTGATTACCTGTTCAATAAGGGAGAAGCCTGTTGTAATAGCCGCCGCCTGTAATCCGATCATACCCGCATTTTTTCCGATTTGCAAAGCGAGATCCTTTGTCTTGAAATTGTTCCATTCAGAAGCAGGAATGGTGCTTTCGCTCTGAACTTTCCTCTGGAGCTCCTTTGACTGCTCTTTTGTCAGTGCTTCGCTTGTGATGGAAACCTTATCTGTACCGCCAATTTGAGCAACAACCGTTTTGCCGGGGAATGCCTTCTGTACCTCTGCCACTTGTTCAGGTGGGACAAGAATCTGCTGATTGGAATATTTGGTCACTTCGCCGTGATCTCTGAGGTACTGGATAGTCCTCTGTGCATTTTTACCGTATTTTACTTGATACTGGTGAACAGCAATTGCCTTCGGATTGGAGGCATCCCGAATCACAATATCAAACGAATTTTTGCCATAGGTTTCGCCAGCTCCCGGCACTTTTACTTCGGCAAAGAAGTTGCTTTTTTGAAGCGCGGCATTTGCATTGAAGCTGTTGACATGGTGCTGTTCGGCAATAAAGCCCTCCATATTCAAGCACTGGCTAATTTCGCCGGAAATGGTGGTAACAGTTCGCAGCATTTGAGCATTAGCATTCTCGAGAGTGGTGTTGATACTGCTCAGGTATTCTCCATGTTGAATCACAGATACGCCAGTCGCTGCTTTCGCGATTTTATTGGCGAGCCACTGCTCTTTGCTCGTCCCTTTCGCGGCCGCTTCATTCAGTGATTGCAAATTCTGCTGATACTCCTGAATGGAATCAACAGTCTCAACAGCCATCTGTTCCGCTCGCTCATCGGCCAAGGTGGGTAGCTCCTCTCTGAACTGTGCCTTCAACCAATCTTTATCGCTGACAGAGGTCTCCTTTTTGGAGTAGGACTTGATAAACTTGCTCAGCAGTCGCTTAAGTGTTTTCGCATCTTTCTCTGTCACTTCCTCAAACTGGGGTTCAATCTTTTTGATTTCTTCCATTAGAATCAACCTCCTTTATCTTGACGCATTTTTCAGCTTGCGCCGTTCATATTCTTTGGTCATTTTCTCGAGCGGCTCTTTCATAATGACCGAGAGAGAGTTGGTATTTTGGATGGCAGTCAAAATATCCTGCGTAGTTATGCAATCCCTGTCATTTGCAAAGGCATATTCTATCCCTTCTCTGACAACCCCCTCAATATCGGCACCGCTATAACCATTTGTTTCAGATACCAGTTCAGAGATGTTGATTTTTGCCATGTCCTGCTTTCTGCGTTTTGAGATGTGAATCTCAAAAATCTTGCTTCGCTCCTCAGAT
>ENA-UOOK01001443-UOOK01001443.1-fermentation-metagenome-genome-assembly--contig:-NODE-1443-length-31325-cov-5.841222_pt1 | contig 31325 bp, 22 predicted proteins | sample MGYA00245777_ERZ724023 | MGnify/ENA primary metagenome ERZ724023 (study PRJEB28704, sample SAMN03018312) | fermentation metagenome | biome: anthropogenic terrestrial biome; feature: soil; material...
TCAATGCCGTTCATTTCAGGCATCATAACGTCGGCAATAATTAATTCAGGAGAATTTTTTCGCGCCATTTCGTAGCCAGTTTTCCCGTTTTTTGCTACAAGCACATTGTATTGGCCACTAAGGGAGTTGGCAATAAAAAGGGCCAGTTCTTTATTGTCCTCAACTACTAAAATGCTTGCTGTTTCAGGTGTTTCAGATGAAGGAGCTTCCAAAAATGGTTCTTCGTCAATTAGATTATCAGCCAGGGCCATGATTTTGTTATTAATCTCACCAACATCATGTGCCGGCAAGTCATTTATTTCAGCTCCGGGAAAGTCTTCCTTTCTGAAAGGAAGAGTGACTATGAATTTGCTTCCTTTTTCTTCGTTTCTTAAGGCCACAATTGAGCCGCTCATTACTTCAACAAGTTCGCGGGTCAGTGCCAGTCCTATTCCTGAACCGATTGTTTGACCATTGTTGGGGGAACGATAAAACCTGTCAAATATCTTCTCCATTTGTTCATCGTTCAGACCTACACCTGAGTCGCAAACTTCAATAGACAAGGAAGGTTTGTTGTCTTGATGACCTGCTTGTTTGTGCACTAGCAGGCTAATCTTACCTCCTTCCGGAGTGTATTTAAATGCATTTGAGAGAAGATTGTAAAGGATGTTTTCGATTTTATCCTCATCATACCAATACTCATCTTCGGGCAGTTCGATAATTTTGGAGTATTCTATTTTGCGCTGTTGAGCCAGGAGATCGAAAGCGTGAAATATTTCCGATATAAAGCTGCTAATGTTGTTGTTAGTTATCCTAATCAAGATGTTGCCTGTTTCTATTTTACGAAACATAAGCAGCTGATCTATCAAAAGATTTAGCCTTCGTGCATTGCGCTGTACCGAGCTTAGCAACTCATGAGCTAAACCCGGCAGGTGAATTTCGGATAGAAGTCTTTCAACCGGAGAGATAATTAAGGTTAACGGAGTCCTGAATTCATGCGAGATATTTGTAAAAAACCTCATGCGGTTCTGATTAATGCTTTCGATTTCTTTATTAAGTTTAATTAGCCGGTCTCTTTGGAGCATTATCTCGCTGTTTTTATCTTCCAGCTCTTCTGCCTGAGTTTGCAACTGTTGATTTTGCACTTCAATACGCCGGGTTCGCTCACGTACTACTTTTTCAAGTTTGTCTTTTTCCAGCAAAAGGCGGCGGGTATGGTGCTTGATGTATAAAAAGGCGCCTACAATCATAGCTATCACCAGCAGGGAAAGGAACCATGTGGTTTGCCAAAATGGTGGCCGGATAGTAATAAGTAAAGTGGTCTCCTTTTTGCCCCACTCCCCTTCACCGTTGCTTGCCTTTACCCTAAAGCGGTAGCTGCCGCCTTTTAAGTTGGTATATGAGGCAGAGCGTTGGTCGGATGTAAGTTCAACCCAGTCGCGGTCAATGCCTTCCAGTTGGTAGGCATATCTGATTTTGCGGGTAAGGAAATAATCAAGGGCTGAGAATTCGACTGAAAAAACATTGTCTTTATATGATAGAGAAATTTCTTCCGCATTAGGAAGCGACTGGTTTAGAACAACTTTCCCATGTCGTTTGTCTCCAACATCCACCGGGCTGTTAAATACCCTAAGCGAGGATAGGGTAACCTTAGGTTCATGAGGATAAACGGGGAAGGTGGTCGGGAAAAAATGATTAATTCCATTGATACTTCCAAAAAACAACTCTCCTGCTTCAGATTTGTAAGACGCCGACCAATAAAACTGGTCACTTAGCAGGCCGTCATCGCTGAAATAGTTGTCGATCCTGTCAGTTACAGGATTGACTCTTGATAAACCGTAATCGGTACTTACCCAAATATTACCGGCAGCATCCTCCTGAATGGCATAGATTACATTATTGCTTAATCCCTCCAATTTGGTGTAGCGACGAAATTCAATTTCTCCTTCAGCATTTGTTTCAGCCTTGACCAGTCCATCGCCATAGGTTCCCAACCACAGGTTTCCGTCTTTGTCTTCTCTAATGTCTGTAATATAATTACCCGGCAAACTGAGTGGATTATCGCTGTCGTTGCGAAAAATTCTAAGTTGACTTTCCGGGCACGCTGCATTGTAGGGCAGGTTTAACTCTTTTGCGGAGAGGGAGTAAAGCCCGTTGCGGGTTCCAATCCATAAATTATCTTTCCTGTCTCTTATCAAACAACCTATTTCGCTTATGTGGGCAAGTGCATTACTGTTCGGGCTTAGCTTAATAAAGCTTTCAGTGGACAGATCAAGTATGGCAAGTCCCCCCTCTGTGCCAATAAAGAGGTAGCCACGGGAGTCGTAAAGCAGAGATGAAATAAAGCTATTCTCAAATCCGGTCTCCGGATCTACAACCGGCGGAATAAAAGTGACAAATGTGCCGTCGGGCATCATTTTCGCCAGTCCGCTCCCCCATGTTCCTACCCATATATTAGCCCCGGGAATTTTAGTGATGGCTGTGATATAGTCGGAGGGTATGGTTTTAGGATTTCCGGGTTGATGAGTGAAATGTTTGAACTGTTTGGTTTTGCGATTGTATTGGTTGAGTCCTCCTCCCGCAGTTCCTATCCATATAATATCCTTTTCTCCATAAATAGAGTTGATGGTATTGCTGCTCAGGCTGTTGGGATCATTGTTGTTTTTAATCATGTAGTGGAAGGGCTTCTGGTAAAGGTTAAAAAAGTTGACTCCTCCTTTTTCCGTTCCTATCCATACATTTCCTTCATTGTCTATCTCAATACAGTTGATGAAGATACTGTTGAGAGAGAAGCCTTCAATGCTTTTATAAGGAAAAGCCTCAAACGAATTGCTAAGCGGCTGAAACACATCAACTCCTCCAAGGGTGCCGATATAGATATTTCCCCTGAAGTCCTGAGTGATATCATTTACCCTATTGTGGCTAAGACTTGATGGATCCAAAGGGTTATGTTGATACCATTGGTCGCTGCCGTTTATAGGATTATATACCCACAAACCATTGAAAGTCCCGACCCAAAGGTCGCCTTCTCTGCTTTCAAACATAGACAGGATCAGTGCATTATCAAGGTTTCCCTGGCCGAAATTGTAGAGGCCTTCACCTTGGTTGTCGGCAACAGCAATTCCGTGATTGGTTCCAATAAGGATGCGGCCGTCTTTCATTTCAAGGAAAGAACTCACATTGTTGCCCGGTAATTGACTATTTTCGCTTGTAAATGAGGTGATACTAAGCCCATCGCCATCATGACTGATTATAAATAAGCCATGTTCGGCAGTGCCTGCCCAAACAGAGCCCTTCTTATCGGCGAACAGAGATATTACATTAGGCTTAATATTGCCTTCTACAAGTAAATTTATATTGGAGAAATGATTAAGTTTTTGGTCAAAGCTTACCAGCCCCTCCGAGGTCCCTATCCAAAGCATATTGTCTTTGCTCTCGGCTAAGGCATTGACCAGATTTGATGGTAAATCAGGCTTCCAGAAATTAATGTGAGAGTATCCGTCGTATCTGTTCAACCCGTTTCCGGTGGCAAACCACATATAGCCTGTTTGGTCGCGAAGTATGCTGTTCACAGTGTTTTGAGGCAGCCCCTGATTGGTTGTCAGATATCTGATACTATAACTTACATCTGCAAGCAGAGGCTTAGTAATAATCTGCCATGCTATAAATACCACTGTGATTATGCTCTTTGCTTTCATGTTTTAAGCTTTTTCAATCTATAAAAATAGCAGAATCTGAACTAATAACCTTAAAGGGGCCTGCACTAATATTCAATAATCCGCTATATATAGACTTCTATCCTCCCGATTGATGCTTAATAGACTTATTTTTGGTATGCTGCGCCTTAAGCCCTTTTGTTTTTTGTTTAACCACTTAAATCACAATTATATGAACTTGTTTTGTCCAAAATCATCATTAGTCCTCATTTTAGTAGCAATAGTGGCCAGCGGCTGCAATCGCAACACTTCCAAACCGGAAAGGAATCCCTATGAGGATGATTATTCATCTATTACTCCAATATCCTTTAAAGATAGTTGGGGAACTGCAAATGTACATGATCCATGCATAGTTAAAACCGATAGTTTCTATTATGTATATTCTACAGATGCCTACTATGTAAAACATGGCCTTGAGTTTAACGACACTGGTGAGCATATAGGTAATATTCCTATACGTCGTTCCCGCGATTTGGTCAACTGGGAGTTTGTAGGCTGGGCCTTGGATTCTATTCCGCAAGCTGCTGTTAATCACGTGCGTTCGTTTGCAGAAGGCAAAGGAGCTGATAATATGTGGGCGCCCTACGTTTATAAGCATAATGGCATTTATCGCCTCTACTATTCAGTTTCCTCATTTGGTACCAACGCCTCGTATATTGGGATGGCTGAGTCTATATCTCCGGAAGGGCCCTTTTCTGATGTGGGCGTGGTAGTTAGCACAGATTCTTCAAGTGTAATGAATGCTATTGATGCGTCGCTTGTTAAAGATGCCCTTACGGGAAGACTTTGGATGCACTATGGATCATATTTTGGCGGACTGCACGCCGTAGAGTTGGATGAAGCGACGGGTCTTACAAAGACGCAGGGCGACCGGGGGCATCTAATAGCAACCAGGGCTGATAAGGAAACTCGGATAATTGAGGCTCCGGAAATAATTTACAATCCTGAACTTCAGCAATATTTTCTTTTTGTTTCTTATGACCCTCTCTTTACCTATTATAATGTGCGTGTAGGACGTTCTGATAAGCCGGAAGGACCTTTTGTTGATTTTTTTGGCAATGATATGGCAGAGCCTATTGATAATTTTCCGATATTGTCACATTCTTACATGTTTGAGAACCATCCCGGGTGGTCAGGCAATGGGCATTGCGCTGTGCTAAACGATAAAGGTCGTTATTTTATGCTGCACCAGGGGCGTTTGGCTCCTGACAATTTAATGATGCAAATGCACGTGCGTGAGATGAAATGGTTGCCTTCCGGATGGCCTGTAATTTCTCCGCAGCGATATGCCGGTCTTGAACAAAGGAGAATAGGAGAAAAGGAGCTTGAAGGCTTGTGGGAAGTAATCCATCTGTCAAGCTTAGCTGATCAGACAGAATTGTGGCAGGGGCAAATACCTCCCGGAGGATGGACTTACAGTAAAACTGCCTTTAATGTCTCCGAAAGAGTGAATTTGAATAAGAGAGGAGATATTGAGGGTGGAGGCTTTAACAAATGGGAAGTTGAGGGTGACTTCCTGAGAATTGATGATAGTGTGTGTGCGATGTTTTCAGGTTGGGATTGGGAAAATCAAAGGGAAACAATATTGTTTTCCGGAATACTGGCTGATGGGACATCAGTATGGGGCAAAAAAATCGAATAGTTTCTAATTTTTGATATTAAATTTTTTACGGATGAAAAAAAATGCTTTGTTTACTATTCTTGCAGGTGCCTTATTGATTTTTGCAGGCATCTCTTCATGCTGCCCTTCAGGCCCGCAGAACATACAGAAAGAGGTTTTCGGCACACTTTCGACTGGCGAACAGGTCGATTTGTACACTTTGACGGGCAATACGGGTATGAAAGTAAAAATCATGACTTATGGAGGAGCCATAGTGTCGCTTGAAGTTCCCAACAGCGATGGTACTTTAACAGATGTAACTCTGGGTTTTGATAATCTTGCAGATTATGAAAAGCACCGTGTTTTTTTTGGTGCCTTGATTGGACGTTTTGGTAATCGTATAGCCAATGGAGTTTTTAGTCTTGATGATGAGACCTATACTCTTGCCAGGAATAATTATCCTAACCATCTGCACGGAGGTGTGAAAGGCTATGACCGTGTCGTGTGGACTGCTGAGCCGGTTGAAAGCGAGACAGAACCCGGGTTGAAATTAAGCTATCTGAGTAAAGATGGAGAAGAAGGTTATCCGGGCAATTTGAATGTTGTTGTAACCTACACTCTCAAAGGCGATGAGCTGCATATTGATTATGAGGCAGTAACCGACAAGGCAACGCCGATAAATCTTACTAACCACAGCTTTTACAATTTAGCCGGTGAAGGAAGCATCCTTGATCATGAATTAATAATAAATGCACCCGGCTATACCCCTATTGACTCCACGCTTATACCCACAGGAGAAATAGTGGCAGTTGCCGGAACTCCATTTGATTTCAATGAGGCATATACGATTGGTGCCCGCATTGACTCAGTTGAAGGTGGATACGACCATAATTACGTATTGGCTGAGGGCGAAGGAGTTCGCTTTGCAGCAAAATTGAAGGATCCCAAGAGTGGCCGCTTTATGGAGATATATACAACTGAGCCGGGATTGCAGTTCTATTCAGGCAATTTCCTGGATGGCAGTCAGCAACGCGGCGAGAGGGTTTTCACTATTCATACAGGTCTTTGCCTTGAAACTCAGCATTTTCCTGATTCTCCCAATCAGCCTAATTTTCCTTCAACCATATTACGACCCGGTGAAAAATATCAGACTTCAACTTTTATGAAGTTTGGGAAAGAGTAAAAATATCTAAATTCCGCATGATAAAGCATAAAGAAGTCTGTCCTCATTCACGGACAGACTTTTTTTATAGTTGCCTTTTGCTTCCTTTTGGCATATAATTTAAATTTGTAGTTTGAGTTTACTGAAATGTTCCAATGGGTGGCTAATTTTATGCTGATACGGGAAGATAACCGCTAGTACAATATTAACTACCTATATCTATTTTGTTGACAAAATTAAAATCTATGAAAGCTTATTCTGCATTACTTGGTCTGGCACTATGTATGAGTGCTCCTTCTTTTGCCCAAGCTGAGAAGGAAGTTCCTTCCGATATTAAAAGGGTTACTGTATATAAGGCCGGTGCACAGATCGAAAGAGAGGCCAGGGTGAGTTTGGTCGCCGGTCAAACTCTTGTCAAGCTGACCGAGCTTTCGCCCTACATCAGAAAAGAAAGTATTCGAATTGCGGGGGATGGTTCCTTTACCATTTTAAGTGTGCAGCACCAAAACGATTTTTATCAGCATTAAGCTGGAAAAACTGACCTGGAATGTTGCCATAAAAGCAAATGAAACAAAAGAAATCATTCTAAAGTATTCGGTGCGCTATCCAAAGGACAAAAAAGTGTTGCTTGAATAAAATGCCTGTATCATTGTTTGTGATAAAATAATCGCTTAATTTTAAAAAAAATAAATAAGCTAAATTATATGGCTATGAAAAAAGTGTTTTTTGGATTGTTTACTCTGGCATTACTGTCAGCCTGTGGCGGCGGGGGTCAAAAGGCCTCGGAAAAAGAGTCGCAGGAAGTAATAAACCTGGAACAGTCAACCGAGAAGCTGGAAGAAGTTTTGGAGTCGGCTGAGCTTGAGCTTGAAGAGGCGCAGAGCGAAATTGATTCATTGTTGAATGGGCTTTAAAACTCTATTATGAAAAAGATATCTGTATTGATGTTGGCACTTGTCTTGAGTGTCTCTTTTGCTTTTGCTTTTGCGCAGGGTCAGGGAAAAGGCAAGGGTTTGATGAAGAAAACTGAACAAGCTGCTGAAAAGACTGCTGAGGAAGTGAAAGAAGCCGCTGAGGTGGTGGCTGAGGAGGCCGAAGAAGCAGCCGAGGCGGTGGCTGAAGAAGCTGAGGACTTGTATGAGCGGGAAAAAGATAAGGTGAAAGGGAAAGACAAGGATCAGGAAAAGGTTAAAGAAAAAGCTGAAAAAGCTGAAAAAGCTGAAAAAGCCGAAAAAGCTGAAAAGGCTGAAAAAGGTCGGGATAAGGAAATTACGGGCAGAGAGTTTGGGCAACAGCGTGCAGCCGAAGCCCGTCAGCGTGCTGAGGAGCGCCGTGCTGAGGCCGGTAAAAAACTGGAAGAACAAGAGCGTATGGTGCAAAGCAATGAAGAGCGTATTGCTGAAGCCAAGGAGCGTGTGAAGCAGCAAAGGGAGAAGGGTGAGATTTCTGCTGAGGAAGAAGCAGAGCGCAAGGTGCGTATTCAACAGGCAGAGGAGCGCGTAGAGCAAATGCGCGAAGCTGTGCGTGAGCGCCGCACCCGGGTGGAAGAATTGGGTAAGGAGATGGAAGGGATTGTTCAACCCGAATAGATTACTATAGTAAGCGCCCTTTCATAAGGCCTTGAGCTATAAAAAAGCAAGAGCCGCAAGATCGAGTTGATCTTGCGGCTCTTTTTGGTGGATGCTGTAGTGCGTGTTTATTATTCTGCTTTCTCCTGCCTCTTGGTTCGGGGAATTATTATCCACCACATTAGCCGTCATTTTTCCAACTTTTATCTATTAGTCCACCCAAATTATCTAAGAATCCGCTATGTTAAGAATGGTTAAATTTAACTTTACACTCTGTAAAATTCATTTGTAAATCTTTTGATGTGTATAAAACTGTTTAGTGATTAACAACAGATAAATTTAATTCTATGAAAACAACAAAACTGATTAGAGGCGCACTATTCGTGGCAGTTTTGGCAATCTTTGCCTTAGTTGGTTGCGAAAAGCTGGAACCTTATTCCATTGATGCGCCGTCTGACCTGCAAAGCAAAATTGATTCAATTGCTGCCGAAAAGGCCAAACAGTCAACCGGCGATACTACTTACATTGATATTGCCACCGCTTTTGTGGGAGCCGACGACAACAGTTCTGGATGGTGGACTGCTTTCTCCGACTATTTTACGGTTCCCGCAAACAAACTCCTAACCATCAGATTTGTGAACCATGGAACAGGGGTAAACAACTGGAACAACTGGAACCTGGCTGTTGTTAATGAGGTAGCCGACCGGGATGCAGATGGCTATGCCGAGTATTTTGTTCTTCGCGCCGATGCTTACGGTTGGGGAGGAACTATGGTGGATGAGGGTTATGCCTTCGACTTGGCTATGGTTTCGCACAACTATGCTGAAGCCAGCGATGAAGAAGATTTTTGGGCAGATTGGCGTGCCACTATGCAAGGGGCTATGGTTACTCTTGAAGTGGATCACTCAGTCAGCGGGAATGTGTTTGTTACGGCTACGGCTGTTGGAACCAACGGGAAAGAGTTGGTGATGACTTACCAGCAACCCGTTTCGGCAACAAAAGATATTGTGGCATTTTTGGTTGCAGATGCAAGTCATTTTGAGATGAAAGAGGCTTATTTGATTCCTTCCAAAGTGGCTGTTTTAGAAGATGTTGAAGCCTCAAGCATTGAGGTGAACAATGCTCCGGAGTTTGTTGAGCAGGGAAGCGATGACTTTTGGGGAGATGCAGTGGCAACCGTTACCTTTGCTGATGGTTCTTCTGCTGAAGTGGATACTGCCGACATTACTTTTGCAGTAATTCCTGAAATGTCAACTCTTGGGAAAAAGACCGTTTTAGTTGCTTACAGCAAAACAAAGCAGGGGAAGTACGGGCGGGCTGTTTCCACCTATTATACATTTGAGCTTACTAATCCGGTGGTCAGTTTGGAAATTACTACTATACCGGAGCATACTGAATACTATTTCTTTGGTGAAGAGCCGGTTCCTTTCAATACTAAGGGACTTGTCGTAACTGCGACTTACTCGGATGCTACGACCGCCATTTTGCCCAATGCCAATCTTGAGTTTGCTAAGATTCCGGCTGTTGCAGGAACTCAGAATGCAGTTATTTCCTATGTGGGTACTATTAGCACGGTAACTGTGGATTGTCCGGTAACCATGATAGAGGGTATTGCTAAAATTGGTTTATATGATCTTTCTACCCCGTGGTGGTCAGCTTTCTCCGAAAACTACACTGTTGCCTCCGGCCAGAGCAAAACTATTACTATGTATTGCTACTCTGATAATGTTAATGGCTGGCACAGTCCGGCTACAATTCTGCGAAAAGCCGACCTTGCGGAGTATGCTGTGGTTCGTATGGACAATTTTGGATGGGGCGATGGTTATGCTTCTGCAACACTAACCAACGACTGGAACTTTGATGTGCTTGCTTCCAACATAAATGGCTCAAAAATCGTCATTACTGTGACCAATAATGGGGATAATACCGCAGATGTTCTTTACAATGTGACCCATGTAAACGGTGAAACTCACTTTCAGAAGTACGAGGGCCTTACTGTTGATAGTTCTGATTTGACTTATGCAATAGTCCTGGAGAAATCATACGTTGTATTAGTAGAATAATCATTAAGACAAAAATTTTAGAATTATGAAATATAAATTTTTAATTCTGTCGGCATTACTGATGTTTACATCGGCAAGGTACGCAGAAGCTAAGGACAATGTTGAACAGTTGTTGATGACACAAGCAACTGAGATTACTGTTAAAGGTATGGTCATTGATGATTACGGAGCCCCGCTTCCGGGTGCTACCGTTCAGCAACGGGGTACTACCCAGGGCAGCATAACTGATATTGACGGGAATTTTTCACTTACTGTTCCTTCGGATGCAGTACTTCTAATTTCTTTTGTGGGATCTAAAACCGTTGAGCTAAATGTGGACGGTCGCACTAATCTTGGGGTAATCACGCTGGTATCTGACTTTCTGGAATTAGAACAGGTGGTTGTAATCGGTTACGGTACGCAGCGTAAGGTTGACCTTACCGGTTCGGTTGCAGTGGTCAACACCGATGAGATGAAGAAAGTTTCACACTCGAATATCTCAACGATGTTGGAAGGGAAAATAGCAGGGGTGCAAATTACATCCGACGGACAGCCGGGAGCCGACCCAACAGTCCGTATTCGTGGTATTGGTTCTTTTGAAAGCACTGCTCCTCTTTATATTGTTGACGGGGTGCCTATGGGAACTACCATTCGTGATTTTTCGCCCAACGATATCGAATCACTTCAGGTACTTAAAGATGCTTCTGCAGCAGCTATCTATGGTTCACGTGCCGCTAATGGTGTTGTTATAATTACCACCAAACAGGGAGATAAGAATCAGGCTATGAGGGTTAATTACAGTGGCTATATGGGTTTTGACCAGGTGGAAAAGAATGTCTATGATGTAATGGACTCAAAACAGTATGGTGATTACATGCGGATGGCTTATGCAAACAGCAAGGAAATGGATGTTCCTGCTGGTTATAATCCCGGCAGTAGCAAATACATTGACCCTAATGTCGTTAACACTAATTGGTTTGAAGAAGCTTTCAAAACAGGGGTTCGTCAGAACCACAATATCAACCTTTCAGGAGGCGGTGAAAACAATACCTATAATATTGGACTGGATTATTACAAACAGGAGGGGACCATGGAAGGTGCAGGACCGAATTTTGAGCGCTACACAGCCCGTATAAACAATACCATGGACGTGAAGTTTTTAAAAATTCAGACTAGTTTTGTTTACAGCCGAAGTGACCAGGACAATATGGCGCTTAGTAATGCCAACGAATATGTTCAGGGTTTGTATGGAGCACAGTATCCTGTAATGGCTTCGGCTTTGCTTTTACCTCCCTCAATCAAGGCTTACGATGAATCAACCTGGGTGCTTGACGATAAGTTATCGGCTGCCTCGCAGTATGCCTACGATTCATACGGGTTTGGTACATACTATGATGACGTACATGGCGATTTGCGTGTAACTAACGTGCTTTTGACCAATAGCATTTTGGAGCGCAACTCAATTGTTGATCGTCTGGTGGGTTCAGGATCTGCTATTGTAGATCTTATTGACATGATTGGAAATGAAAGCAAAAATCATAAATTTGATTACAGGCTTAACTTATCGTATAACAAAACCATTGTAAAGGACTTTACTTTTGTGCCTGCCTTTATCCAAAGCACAACCAACTATCTGGCAAAAAGTAATGAGACTTTGTCGCAGGGCTACCGAAATCATACGGATTTCCTTGTTGAAAACCTCTTGACCTATGATGGAAGCTATGGTCGCAGTAATATTAATATGGTAGTTGGCCAGACTTTTCAGCGTGAACAGTTTCATACACTTACAGGCAGGGGTGTTAGTATGCCTGAGCCATATTATCTGCAAATTAATAATGCCGAGGAAACTTTTTCTACCAGTTGGGAAAGTGAGCACGTCCTGGCTTCTTACATAGGACGTCTGAACTATAATTTTGATGATAAATACCTCCTTTCGGCAACCGTGCGTCGTGATGGCTCCAGCCGACTTTCAGCTAATGACCGTTGGGGCTGGTTCCCATCAGTTTCGGCAGGCTGGCGTCTAGAGAGAGAGAATTTCTTCCCCCTTGATCCATCAACCATCAGCTTGTTTAAGTTACGAGCTAGTTATGGTGAACTGGGTAATGAGAATATTGGAGAATATCAATACATGGATATTATGCCCAGGGGCGATTATACCTATAGCTTTGGAAACACCAAAGTAACGGGCTCAGCGGTTTCCAATTATGTAAATGAGGCTATCAGATGGGAAAAGAAGAAGACACTGGATATTGGCCTTGATATGGCAATGTTCAACAATCAATTAGAATTCACCTTCGACTGGTATAAGTCAACTTCTGAGGATTTGCTATACAGAATAGCAGTGCCAACTAATGCAGGAGCAACCAATGGAGACGTGGTTATGAATGCTGCTACTATGGAAAACTCAGGACTAGAGTTTCTGCTTAGCTATCGTAATCGTAAATACGCGGTAAAGTATGATATAACAGCTAATTTGTCAACTCTTAATAATAAGGTTACGCAGCTGGGCGTTTCGAACACGCCTCGCAACGATGCTTTTACCCGTACGGAGGTTGGGCGTGAGGTAGGCTCTTTCTATGGCTATGTTTATGAAGGAATATTTCAATCGCAAGAAGAAATCGATACAAGGGTAAATGATGAGGGCATGTTTATCGATCAGCCTGATGCCAAGCCCGGAGACGTAATCTATGCAGACATTAACAATGACGGCAAAATAACCAATGAGGATCAAACCTTTCTGGGTAGTGGTATCCCCGATGTGCTTTTTGGTTTAAATATCGGTTTAGAATGGAATAATTTTGATTTGAGTGTAGCTACCTACGGAGCGGCCGGTTTTGAGGCAGTTGACTTTGTAGATATGACATTGCGCAGCTCATACGGAACTCTTAATAAGAGCGTTGAATTGCTTAACGCATGGACACCTGACAACACCAATACCGATGTGCCCCGTGTTGCATATAAGGCCGATGGCAGTACAAGCGATTTGTTTAGCGAGCGCTTTTTGCAGGATGCAAGCTATTTAAAAATTGCCAACGTCACTTTGGGCTATAATCTTCCTAACAGGTGGTTTAACGGAATGCTGAGCAATGTGCGTGTTTATGCCTCAGGCCAAAATCTAACAACTTTTTCTAAGTACAGAGGCTATAACGTAGATTTTGCAGGAGGAACATTTACTCCCGGATACAATTACTCTTCATATCCAACGCCCCGAACTTTTATGTTTGGACTTAACTTTACATTCTAAAGCAGTATTTTATAATTAAAAATACATTCACATGAAAAAATTTAATATAATCTTTACAGCGCTGCTGCTTATTGTTGGCTTAAACGCCTGCAATGACCAACTCGATGTTGTAAATCCCAATAATCAGACAACTTACGAATTTGGCAACACGGAGGCGGATCTTCAGGAGGCTGTTATCGCGTGCTACAATCGCATCAGACTCGAAGGTTCGTTTGCCCGGGTGGGTTACACTCTGGATGCTGTTCGTGGTGACGAAGTATGGAATTCTTCTCAGCAGTGGTATGTTGAATACGATAATCTTAATTCTCTCGGTAATACAGGTATCGGTGACGAATGGCCATGGCGCGATTGGTATCACGTGGTAAACCGTACCAACTTTGTATTGTCAAAAGTGGACGGCGTTAAAATGTCGGAAGATACTTACAACCAGATTGCCGGGCAAGCTTACTTTTTGAGAGCATTGGCTTATTATCATCTGGCTACTTATTACCAAACTGTTCCCTTGATTACAGACTATGCTTCATATTCTGATATGAACACCATGTATGCTTCCAATAACACGCAGGATGAGGTTTTCGATCATATTGAGATTGATCTTGGCAAAGCCATGGAAATGCTTCCCTCGCGCGACAAGGGAGGCGAGTGGGCTAAGGGGCGTGCTACCAGCGGTGCAGCTGCCGGTTACATGGCGCGGGCGCTGATGTTCCGTCACAAATTTGATGAGGCTTATCCCATTTTGAAAGACATTATAGCCGGCAAATACGGCCACTATGAATTGATGGCCGACTACGGCGACAATTTTAGAGAAGGACCCGAATTTGAGAATAATGCCGAAAGTTTGTTTGAAGTCCAATTTATGGACTACGGAACCGGTGGCCCTGATGAAGAATGGACTCCGGTAAACATAAGCCCTCAGGCTAGTCAGGGCCATGCTGTGGAAAGTAACTATGCTTCTCAGGAGCTTGGCAGCTGGGGCGATCTTGCAGGAGCTCCATGGTTATATTACTTGTTTAAAGAAGAAACGTCCACAGACGGTCGCCTGGATCCCCGCTTGTATTGGACTCTTGTTAGCTACGAACCTGAGTATAGCAACTATACCGGCATAAATACAGCTGCATATCCCGATGGTGATCCCCGTAGCAACATAGTTTATAAAAATGAAATTACCAGAACACCACTATCCAACAGTAGCCAGGGAGGTATTTCAATTGCCAAATTTACCAATGCCAGAAACAATATCTACGAATCGATTACTGTAGGCTTGAAATGCGGTGTTAATTTGCGGCTTATGCGCTATAGCGACGTTCTGCTGAGAGCTGCCGAGTGTGAAAATGAGCTCAACGGGCCCACTCAGGTGGCCATCGATTACATCAATGAGGTGCGACGTCGTGTGGCCTTGCCTGATCTTGTGGCGGCTGATTTCCCGACTGCCGACCATTTGTTTGAGCAAATTGCCAACGTAGAACGGCCGAAAGAATTCGGTTGTGAAAATGGCAGAGGCATTGATTTAATACGTTGGGGTTTCTTCTATGACCAAGGGCGTTTGGAACAGTTAGTTGAACACGGCTACTACAAGTTGCCAAACGAAGGTGAAGAAATTGTAGGCGTTTCTGTACCTCTTAATGCTGAAAATGCTACCGGGTCAACTTATAAAAATTTCCAGGAGGGCCGTGAGTATTTCCCGATTTTCCAGGGGACGCTTAATGCTAATCCCAATTTGGAAGGCAATTCGGCCAATAAGAGCGAGGACAATGGGCCTGCTTTCCGCGAAAAGTACAACATTCGTCCCGTGGTAGATTTGTAAAGAAGGATTTGATTACTTAATTCTGAAACTTCCTTAGCAACGTATGCGTTTTATGTTGATAAGGAAGTTTCTTATCAAAAAGGAGCAGATATGGATTTAAAGAATTTGTTGTATTTAATCGTTGCATTAATGTGCTTGACTCTATCAGGGTGCAAGGACGATGATGTTATTCCTGAAGAGGAGAAGCCCGACCCCGATAAGGAATGGAGCATACCAACTTATGCCGATGATTATTCGTCTATTTCCGGATGGTCAATGCGTAACCTATGGAATTTGGCTAATGTGCATGACCCTTCGGTAGCCTATTTCGATGGATATTATTATATGTATGGAACTGATGCTTCGTATGGCAATGAGCATGAAGGTCACGGGCATTTTCAGGGAAAGCGCTCGAAAGATCTGGTGAACTGGCAGTGGATGCCGGGTCCCTTTTACGAGGCTCCCTCCTGGGTAGCCGATTCCCTTAATGCAATCCGTGGGCGTATGGGTCTCGAAGCCATCCCTGAACAGGAGATTAATTACGGCTATTGGGCTCCGGTGGTTCGCAAGGTTAATGTTGGAGGACAAGACAAATTGCGCATGTATTACAGTGTTATTATCGACAACTATATTAAAACGGGCAAGGCAAATACAGCAGCCAACTTTGATGGCAGCTGGGTGGAAAGGGCTTTTATAGGAATGTGCGAATCCACAGATCCTGCCGGAGGGGTTTGGGAGGACAAAGGCTTTGTAACCACCTCCTCGTCTGATCGGGGGCTAAACTACAGTCGTTCCTCCACCAATGATTGGAGTGGATATTTCTACTATAATGCCATTGATCCAAGCTATATTGTTACGCCTGATAATAAACACTTCCTGATCCATGGTTCGTGGCACAGCGGTTTTGCCTTGCTAGAGGTGAATGCCAATACCGGTAAGCCGCTTAATACTTTGGGTGAGCCTTATGCCAACAGTGCCGGGGAGCTGGAAGAGCGGTATGGAGTTAGGATTGGTACTCGTGCCGCTTCCTCGCGCTGGCAGGCAAGTGAGGCTCCTGAAGTAGTCTATAAAGATGGCTATTATTACCTCTTCCTTGCCTATGATGGCCTGGATGTTCCTTATAATACCAGGGTAGTCAGAAGTGAAAACATTGAAGGACCTTATCTGGATATCAGGGGACGCAGTTTTACAGATGGACAGGGCGATAGCTATCCCATTGTTACCCATCCCTATAAGTTTAATCTTCATCATGGCTGGGTGGGCATTTCTCACTGTGCCGTATTTAAAAAGGAAGATGCGGATGAGTGGTTTTATATGTCGCAGGGACGACTTCCGGCGAATGTGAACGGGAATGCTTATTCCAATGCTCTAATGATGGGGCACGTTCGTCGGATAGTATGGACGCCTGCTTCAGTTGATGAGCCTGACAATCTCTGGCCTATTGCACTTCCCCAGCGCTATGCTGCTGTCCCCGATTATGGCACTATTACCCGGGATTCTTTGGTTGGGACATGGGAGCATATTAAGCTGGAATATGCCAAAGGAAAGCAAAATACTGCCACGGCATTGAGTTTGAACAACGATGGCACTATGTCAGGCGCCTTGACCGGTTCATGGACTTACGATGAAGCCAAAAAGCAACTTAAGCTGGGTAATGTGATTGTTTGTGTCGAGCGTGAAGTCGATTGGGAAGCCAGTCCTCGTCGTGTGACCTTTGTTTATGCCGGAACAGAGAAGAATCTCAATGCCACCTATTGGGGTAAAATGACAAAATAGAGCGCAAGCTGTATATTTTCATTTTGCCTGAAATATTTAAAAAAGAGCTTGTCCGACTTTCAGACAAGCTCTTTTTAAATCATAAATCCACCTTTATTGCTTGAAGCTATTTATATTCATCCCAGCTTTTTATGGGGATATCTTTAATATCCATCTTGCAGAAGGCTGTGATAAAGGCGCCTGCCAGCCGGGAGTTGGTTATCAGCGGAATGTTGAAATCGATGCCATTACGCCTGATATGGTATCCGTTTTTAAGTTCGCTTTTGCTGAGGTCTTTGGGAATGTTAATTATCAAATCCAACTTCTTTTCGCGGATATAATCTAAGGTGTTGGGCTGTTTTTCGGGCTCATCAGGCCAATGCAGAAGCGTTGCTTCTACACCGTTTTCGACCAGGAATTTTTGTGTCCCGGCAGTAGCAAATATATTGTAGCCTTTCTCTTTTAGCAGACGGGCGCTTGTCAGCAGCTCAATTTTGTCGCGCAGAGGACCTGAGGATATTAGCACATTCTTTTTGGGGATGGTATATCCTACCGACAGCATGGCTTGCAGCACGGCATCGTGAATATTGTCGCCTATGCAGCCCACCTCGCCGGTTGATGCCATATCAACTCCAAGTACGGGGTCGGCCTGCTGTAATCTGGCAAATGAGAATTGCGGGGCTTTAATTCCTACGTAGTCAAGTTCAAACAGACTCTTGCCCGGCTTTTCAACGGGCAGTTTGAGCATTACGCGGGTGGCAATATCGATAAGGTTAACTTTGAGCACCTTCGATACAAAGGGGAAACTTCGGGAAGCGCGCAGGTTGCACTCGATTACCTTGATATCATTGTCTTTTGCCAGGAGCTGCATATTGAAAGGGCCGGAGATGTTAAGGCCGGCAGCTATCTTTCTTGTTATGCGTTTTATGCGGCGTATCGTTTCCACATAAATTTTTTGGGGAGGAAACACGATAGTTGCATCGCCTGAGTGAACTCCGGCAAATTCTATATGTTCAGAAATTGCATAAGCTATCACCTCTCCGTCTTTCGCGACGGCGTCGATTTCAATTTCCTTGGCTTGCTCAATAAATTCGGATACCACTACCGGGTACTGCTTTGAAACATTGGCAGCCAGCTGAAGGAAGTGTTCCAGCTCATCGCGGTTGCTGACAACGTTCATCGCGGCGCCCGAAAGCACGTAGGACGGACGAACCAGCACGGGGAAGCCTACTTCATCCACGAATTTGTAAATATCCTCTATCGAGGTCAATTCGCTCCAGCGGGGCTGGTCAATGCCCAGATTGTCAAGTAGCGAAGAGAATTTCTGCCGATTTTCTGCCCTGTCGATATCTTCCGGCGATGTTCCCAAGATGGGCACTTTCTGCCTGTGCAGGCGCATAGCCAGATTATTGGGTATTTGTCCGCCCATCGAGACTATAAGGCCTTTGGGCTGCTCCAGCTCACTGATGTCAAGTACCCTTTCGAGGGTCAATTCATCAAAATAAAGCCTGCCGCATACATCATAGTCGGTGCTTACAGTTTCCGGATTATAGTTTATCATAACCGATCTGAATCCCTGCTGGTTAACCGTTTCTACCGCGTTGACACTACACCAGTCAAATTCCACGCTGCTGCCTATGCGATAAGCGCCGGAGCCCAGTACGATAACCGAAAGCCCATCCTTTTCAAATTCTATATCGTGAGTATCGCCGTTATAGGTGAGATAGAGGTAGTTTATCTTGGCAGGAAACTCTCCTGCAAGAGTGTCAATCTGCTTAACAAGGGGCAAAATATTCCTCTGCTTCCGGTGCTCCCTTACTTTTAGCAGTCCTTCTTCCATTTGCAGATTGGAAGTTTTGAGAACCATGCGAGCTACCTGAAAGTCAGAATAGCCCATCTTTTTAGCTTTTCGCAGCAGCTCGTCGGGCAGCTTGTCCAGACTGTTATAAGTAAGGAGTTCGGTCCTCAAGTCGGTTATATTTTTAAGCTTCTCCAGAAACCAGCGATCTATCTTGCTCAGCTCATGAATCTCATCTACGGATATTCCCTGATACAAGGCTTCAGCTATGGCAAAGATGCGCTGGTCGGTAGGTTCGGTCAGCTCTTTACGCACATCAGTGAATTTTGGAGGCTGGTTGCCCACAAAGCCGTGCATCCCTTGTCCCACCATTCGCAAGCCCTTCTGTATTACTTCTTCAAAGCTGCGTCCTATGGCCATAATTTCGCCGACGCTCTTCATGCTTGAGCCTATATTGCGTGATACGCCCGTGAACTTGGTTAAATCCCAGCGTGGAATCTTGCATACAATATAATCGAGGGCAGGCTCGAAGAAGGCAGAAGTAACTTTTGTTACGGAGTTTTTAAGCTCATGAAGACCGTAGCCCAGCCCTAATTTGGCTGCCACAAAGGCCAGCGGATAGCCGGTGGCTTTGGAGGCCAGCGCGCTGGAGCGCGACAGGCGGGCATTTACCTCTATTACACGATAATCCTCAGAGTAGGGGTCGAGCGCGTATTGAACATTACATTCGCCAACAATCCCGATATGGCGTACGATTTTAATTGCCAGTTCACGAAGCTTGTGATACTCCGAGTTGCTAAGGGTTTGGGAAGGGGCAACTACTATGCTCTCGCCGGTATGGATGCCAAGTGGATCAAAGTTTTCCATATTACATACCGTAATACAGTTGTTATAGGCATCGCGTACCACTTCGTATTCTATTTCCTTCCATCCTTTTAGCGATTCCTCAACCAAGATCTGATTGGAGTAGGAGAAGGCATTGTCGGCTCGCTTTTTAAGCTCTTCACGGTTGACACAAAAGCCGCTGCCCATTCCTCCAAGGGTGTAGGCTGCACGAACGATTATGGGGAAGCCTATTTTGTCGGAGGCTTTTAGCGCTTCCTCAACGGAGGTGACGGCTATACTTTTGGGCGTTTTCACATCAATCTCGCCAAGCTTACCGGCAAAAATCTCACGGTCTTCAGTGTCGATAATCGACTGCACCGGTGTGCCAAGCACTTCTACGCCGTACTTTTCAAAGACCCCTGCCCGGTACAATTGGACACCGCAGTTAAGAGCTGTCTGACCTCCAAAAGCAAGGAGAAGTCCATCGGGCTTCTCCTTTATTAATATCTGTTCAACGAAATATGGTGTTACCGGAAGAAAGTAGATTTTGTCGGCCAGCTTCTCCGAGGTCTGCACTGTAGCAATATTGGGGTTGATTAGTATGGTGTAAATACCCTCTTCTTTTAGGGCTTTAATGGCCTGAGAGCCGGAATAGTCAAACTCGCCGGCTTCGCCGATTTTCAGGGCTCCCGAGCCCAAAATCACCACCTTTTTTACATCTCTCTTCATGCGTAATTGATTTGCTGCCGGGCATATCTCCCTTGTGATGAGTATGATGCACCACGGCTTTGTTGTTTCTGAATATCGTTATATTGCAGTGCACAAAGGTACATCAACTTTATTCAATTTTTTGCATCGGCCTCTAATTTTTTGCATAGTTTATGAATATTATTTGCATAAACTACCTCCGGATGGCGAATATTGACTTAGTCCAGCATTTAACTTTATTATGCCTGCTTTTTAATACGATTTATTTCACAAAAATTAGCTGAATAATTTTTGTTTCTTTGAAAGAATGTATAATTTTGCACTTTGCTTGTATAATTATTCAAGGAAAAGCTAATGAAAAAAGTTTCAGATTATACCTAGTGCACGGAGAAATAAGAGAGATGCGTGGGGGAAAAGGGAAGGAGAAAAGGGGGTTTTTAGTTATAAATTTTGGCTTATAAGTTTACCTAAAAAACTTAGAACTTTGAACTTAGAACTTAAAACATAGAACTTGAATATATGAAGGTAAAAGCACAAAGGGTAAATGCGATAGTTCAGTTAATTGAAAACAACAGGGTTGGGAGCCAGGATGAGCTTCTGACTCTGCTTGAGCAGTTGGGTTTTAAGACTACGCAGGCCACCCTCTCGCGCGATTTAAAGGCGCTTAAGGTTGCTAAGCAGCCCGATTATGACGGAGGCTATGTTTATGTTATGCCCGAGAATCAAGTGCCTGAAGAAAGCGAACTCAGCTATGGAGATTTCCCCCTTGGCGGAATCTTGTCGCTTGAGTTTTCCGGGAATTTAGCCGTGATTAAAACGCGTCCGGGCTTTGCCAACGGAATTGCATCGGTAATAGATAGCCATGGCCCTTATGAAGTATTGGGAACAATAGCCGGCGATGATACCATCTTGCTTATTACGCGCGAGACAGTTTCGCGAACGGGCGTTGTTTCGGGGCTTTCACTCTTCATGCCGGGAATTAGAGATAAAGTAGTGGGTTAAATTTTAGTAGATTAATCAGGTTCAATACAGAGACGGGAATGGATAAAGAAGTAAAAATATATATTGCTTCAGCGGAGCACCTGCCCTATGTGGATATAATTCTACATACCATATCAGAGGCGGCAAAGGTGAGAGGTACAGGAATTGCCAAGAGGGATCCTGAATATGTAAAACTGAAGATAAGCGAGGGGAAAGCAATAATAGCCCTTGCAGGTGAGGAGTTCGCGGGGTTTTGCTATATAGAATCGTGGGGACATGATAAGTTTGTAGCCAACTCAGGGCTAATAGTTGCCGACAAGTTTCGCGGCCAGGGTCTGGCGCGTGATATAAAGCGCAAGGCCTTTGATCTTTCGCGGAAGCGTTATCCCAACGCCAAAATTTTTGGTCTAACGACAGGTTTAGCCGTTATGAAAATCAACTCCGAGTTGGGCTACAAGCCCGTTACCTTTTCGGAGCTTACCGATGATGAGCAGTTTTGGAAGGGCTGTCAGAGTTGTGTTAATTATGATATCTTGTTGCGTACCAATCGCAAGCACTGCCTGTGTACCGGGATGCTTTATGACCCGGCGGCTGAAGAGAAAAAGGCGGCTAAGTCTATTCCCCAGAAAAGACTAAAAGTGTATGAGCGTTGGTTACAGTTTAAGCAGCATGTGCTGTTGACAGGAAAAGGAAACGGCAAAAACGGTGGCCCCGGCATTGCAAAGAGGCTGTTTCAGCGATTTGTTCTTTAAGGTGGATGTTCAGAATTTTATAATATAGGGTAGAAAAATATAAGGAAAAATGAAGGAAAAAGTAGTAATAGCTTATAGCGGCGGATTAGATACATCCTATTGTGTCAAGTATCTGGCCAAAGAGAAAAATCTTGAGATTTATTCTGCAATAGCCAATACAGGCGGTTTTAGCGAGGATGACCTTAAGCTGATAGAAGAGAATGCTTACGCTTTGGGCGTTGCAAAGCATATCGCCCTCGATGTTACAGAGACTTACTACCAAAAGTGTATCCGCTATATGGTTTATGGCAATGTGCTGAAGCACAATACCTATCCTTTGTCGGTATCCTCGGAGCGTATTTTTCAGGCTCTTGCCATTGTTGAATACGCACGTAAAGTAGGAGCTAAATATATTGCTCATGGCAGTACCGGCGCAGGGAATGACCAGGTGCGTTTCGACCTTACCTTTCAGATATTGGCTCCTGAGATAGAAATTCTGACCCCGATTCGTGATAAGGTGCTGAGCCGTGAGGAAGAAATTAACTATCTTAAAAAAGAAGGAGTAGTTCGCGACTGGACAAAGATGGCCTACTCTATTAATAAAGGGCTTTGGGGAACCAGCATTGGCGGAAAGGAGACCCTGAGCTCAAACAAGTCTTTGCCTTCGGAGGCTTATCCCTCGCAGGTAAAAAAAGAAGGCAGCGAGCGCATTGAGCTGGGCTTTGAAAAAGGGGAGCTCTTAAGCGTTAACGGCAAGACTTTCGCGGCTAAAGTTGACGCCATTCGTGAGGTTGAACGCTTAGGCTCGGCTTATGCTATCGGGCGTGATATTCATGTGGGCGACACAATTATCGGGATAAAGGGGCGTGTGGGTTTTGAAGCCGCGGCGCCAGCTTTGATACTAAAAGCTCACCATTTGCTCGAAAAGCACACTCTTACCAAGTGGCAGATGTACTGGAAGGAGCAAATCTCCAACTGGTATGGTATGATGCTTCACGACGCGATGTATCTGGAGCCTGTAATGCGCGATCTGGAGGCTTTTCTGGAAAGTACTCAGACCAATGTCTCGGGCAAGGTGTTTATAGATTTGCATCCCTATCACTTCAACCTTGTCGGTATAGAGTCTGATCACGACCTGATGAAGAGCGAATTTGGCGAATACGGTGAGGTTAACAAGGCTTGGAATGGCGATGATGTAAAAGGTTTCACCAAAATTATCTCCAATTCTTTGAAGATTTACAATAGTGTTAATAAAGGACAGTTAGATATAACTAAGTGATGGTAAAAGTTGGAATAGCCGGAGGGGCAGGATACACAGCCGGTGAGCTTATCAGAATATTATTGGGGCATCCCCTGGCCGAAATAGCCTGGGTGCTGAGCAGTAGTCATGCAGGAGCGCCCGTTTGTAAGGTACACAGTGACCTTGTGGGCGATACGAATCTGGTATTTGCTGAGAAGCCTGATTTCAGTGCTGTTGATGTAGTTTTCTTCTGCATGGGTCATGGCAAATCAGGCGAGTTTATGGACAAGTACGAGCTTCCTTCCGGGGTGAAGATAATTGATTTGAGCAATGATTTTCGTCTGAAAGCAGAAGGGAATAATTTTGTTTACGGCCTACCTGAATTGAGACGCGAGGAGATAAAAGCTGCAAGTCTGCTTGCCAACCCGGGTTGTTTTGCCACATCTATTGAACTGGCGCTTTTGCCTTTGGCTAAAGCGGGCTTGCTCAAGGAGGTTCACGTTACGGCTATCACCGGCTCAACCGGTGCCGGGCAGTCTCCTTCGGCTACCACTCACTTTAGCTGGCGCAATAGTAATATTTCGATATACAAAGCCTTTAAACATCAGCATCTTGCCGAGATAAAAGAAGCCCTGACAACGCTGATGCCGGGTTTTAGTGCTCCAGTGAATTTTGTACCGCTGAGAGGCGATTTTGCTCGCGGCATTCTTGCCTCTGTTTATCTTGACTATGAAGGTAGCCTTGATGAGGCAAAGCAGCTTTTTGATGATTTCTATGCTGACGCCCGTTTTACTTTTCGCAGTGACGAGGATATAGACCTTAAGCAGGTTGTTAATACGAATAAGTGCCTCTTGCATTTGGGTTTGTATGATGGCAAATTGCATATAACAAGCATAATTGATAATCTCACAAAAGGGGCTTCGGGACAGGCAGTTCAGAATATGAATCTGATGTTTGGATTAGATGAAGCTGCCGGACTATATATGAAGCCCTCGGCTTTTTAAGGGCTTTTGTCCCTTAAAAATCAGATATTAGAAGAGAAGTCTAAGTTGTAATTTTTTCTGTAAGTAATGAAATTGTTTGATGTATATCCCCTGATGAATGTAACGCCCCTTAAGGCTGAAGGATGTTACGTGTGGGACAAGGAAGGCCGGAAATATCTTGACCTTTATGGTGGACACGCCGTAATCAGTATCGGCCATTCTCACCCGCATTATATCAAAAGGCTTACGTCTCAGCTTAACAATATTGGCTTTTACTCGAATTCTGTTCAGAATCCTTTGCAGCTTGAACTGGCAGAAAAGCTCGGAGAAGTTTGCGGTCTGAGCGACTACTCACTTTTCCTTTGCAACTCGGGAGCTGAAGCCAACGAGAACGCGCTGAAACTTGCCTCTTTTCATACCGGAAAAAGCAGGATTATTGCTTTCAGAAAGGCCTTTCACGGTCGTACTTCTGCCGTGGTGGCCGTTACTGACAATCCCAAAATTCAGGCCGGTGTGAACAAAGGTCATCAGGTTAGTTTCCTTGAACTTAACGACTTAGAAGCTGTTGAGTCTGAACTGGCCAAAGGCGATGTCTGTGCCGTAATAATAGAAGGAATTCAAGGCATAGCAGGCATTATCGAACCGGAGGATGACTTTTTGCAAGGTTTGGAAAAACTGTGCCGCAAGAATGGGGCGGTTCTGATACTTGATGAAATTCAGTCGGGCTATGGTCGCTCGGGTTCTTTCTTCGCCTTTGAAAAATCGGGAATCAAGCCCGGTATTATAACAACGGCCAAGGGAATGGGCAATGGCTTTCCGATAGGCGGAGTGCTTATATCTCCTGAATTTGCGCCGGTACACGGCATGCTGGGAACCACCTTCGGCGGCAACTATCTGGCCTGCGCCTCTGCGCTGGCAGTGCTTGAAGTGATGCAAAAGGAGAAACTGATTGAGAATGCGGCCACTGTTGGGGCCTATCTCATCAGTGAATTAAAGAAGATAGCACTAATGGCCGGGGTGAGAGGTCGCGGCTTGATGATAGGTATTGAGTTTGACAGCCCTGTTGCCCCACTTCGTAAGGAACTGCTTGAGAAGTATCACATCTTTACCGGAGTTTCCTCAACAAATGTTATCAGACTGTTGCCGCCGCTAACGCTGACACGCGAAATGGCACAGTATTTTATAGAGAGTTTAAACGAATTGTTAAATCCCCACTAAATCTTTTTTATTAATGCTTAACAACTACCCTAAAAATGGTAAACTCACATTGGAACGAAGAGTGGAAAGAGATGCAATTTCCGCTCGGCGCTTTGCGTAAAAACTATGCAATAAGTAACTATGGTAATGTAATCAGTTTCAGCAAGAAGATTTCGGATGGCAAACGCGTTAAAGGCGGATGTATAAAGGGATATAAAACCCTGCCTTTACGGCCTTTCGGTAAATCGACCACCTACTACATTCATAAGTTAGTGGCTCAGTATTTTTTAGACCCGCCCAAAGAAGGTGAAGAGTGTGTAATTCACTGTGATTACAATAAGGTAAACAACTATGTTGGCAATCTACGCTGGGCTGATAAGAAGGAGACCTACAGCCATCAACAGGCCAACCCTTCTGTAATAGAGGGTCGCGAAAAACTTAAATCAAGATGCCCTGATGCAGGCCCTAAACTCACTTCAACGCAGGTGATGCGTTTGAAAATGAAGCTTCTTGACCCGGAACGCAGGACAAAACTTCGCATTTTAGCGAAGCAGTTTGGAGTTAGCGAAATGCAGCTCCATCGTATTCGAAAAGGTGAAAACTGGGCGCATATAGAATTACCCGACGCCAAGGAAAAGCAGTGAAGATGGGCGCATTATAAATACAAGACAGAGACATGACTCCTATTCGGGAGTTGATATAAATATAGAGGGATGAAAACAGGGAAAATAGCAATTATTGGAGGTGGCAATCTTGGTGGAGCAATAGCCACAGGACTGGTTCACACAAAAGCCGTCGAGGCATCCTCGCTGCACGTTACTCGCCGCAGGCCACAGTTGCTGGAGCCACTGGCGAAGATGGGAATTGTTACCGGTTCCAATAACCTTGAAGCTGCAAAAGATGCAGATATTCTGTTCTTAGCGGTTAAGCCATATCAGATTGAGGATGTTATTTCAGAGGTATCATCTGAATTATCGTCTTCCACAATAATTATTTCACTGGCTGCCGGGCTTAACAATCAAACACTCTTTGAGTTGACGGGAGGAAAGTATCCCGTGTTCAGAGCCATGCCCAACACGGCGGTGGCAATCGGGGAGTCGATGACAGGCATTTCGGGCATTAACGCCTCAAAGGAAGATATTGAGATTGTTAAGGCTCTCTTTGCAAAGCTGGGCAGTGTTGAGGTGATTCCCGAAGATTTGATGGATGGCATAACCGTGCTGGCATCCTGTGGGATAGCCTTCGCTCTTAGGTTTATCCGTGCAGCCACTGAAGCAGGAGTGGAGATAGGCTTTGGCTCTGAGCTGGCGCTGAAGGTGGTCTCTCAAACCGTAAAGGGAGCAGCCCGGCTGCTTATCGAAGGAGGAGGCCATCCTGAGGCCGAGATTGACAAGGTGACCACTCCCCGCGGAATTACAATTGCCGGACTAAACGAGATGGAGCATGGCGGTTTTAGCTCATCAGTAATTAAAGCAATCAAGGCCTCATTTGAGAAAACTGAGAATTCAAGAAAATTATGAGTTCAAAAAATACTAAGAAAGGACTATACAAGTCTTTAACAATTAAGATTGGATCTAATGTGCTTACCCGTGCCGATGGAGGTCTGGATAACGAGCGTATGGCTCATATCTGTGAGCAGATTGCTAATCTCCACGCGAAGGGCACCAAGGTAATCCTCGTCTCTTCGGGTGCCGTTGCAGCCGGAAGAAGTATGGTAGATAACGCGGTAAAGCGCGACCCGGTGTCGGAGCGTCAACTGCTTTCATCGGTGGGTCAGGTAAAACTTCTTACTACCTACGCGGCTCTTTTTGAGAAGCATGGTATTAACTGCGCCCAGGTGTTGGTGGCTAAGCAGGATTTTCGAACCCGCGAGCACTACCTGAATATGAAAAACTGCCTTACTGTGCTCTTGGACAGCGGAATTGTCCCAATTATAAATGAGAATGATGCTGTTTCGGTTACGGCCTTGATGTTTACCGATAATGACGAACTCGCAGGATTGGTGGCAACAATGATGAACACACGGGCTCTGTTTATCCTAAGCAATGTGGACGGAGTATATAGCGGTGATCCCCGCGACCCGGAGTCTGTGCTTATCGAAAAGGTGGATAGCAGCTCGGCCGATTTGTCTGAGTACGTAACCACCCAAAAGAGTAACTTCGGACGTGGCGGGATGCTTACCAAGGGGCGGGTGGCACGCGATACCGCTGAGTCGGGAATTGCCGTTTGCATAGCTAACGGCACCCGTGACAATATTATAACTGATTTAGCCTTTTCTAAAGAAGCTACGCCTCATACGCTTTTTGTGCCCGGCACTCCACGGGCAGCGGTTAAGAAGTGGATGGCCTATTCAACCGGCTTTGCCCACGCTGAGGTAATAATTAACGAAGGCGCCGAAGCGGCTCTCTTCTCGAACAAGGCTACGAGCTTGCTGCTGGCAGGGGTGGTTGCCGTCAAAGGAGATTTTGAAAAGGGGGATCTGATAAGGATATTAAACCAAAAAAAGAAGTTGGTGGGTATAGGAAAGGCTCAATATGACCGTAAAAGGGCTGATGAGCACAAGGACGATAAAAAATATAAACCTCTAATTCATTATGACTATTTGGTTCTTTTCCACTAAATTGCGTAGCAGACTTTGTTTTTCTTTGAATTGAAAATTAAGTAAAGACATGGTGGAAATAATTCTAAACTCTTAGTTGTGAAACTTCTTCTAAAACTGTATTCTATGTTGGCAGAGGCGCAAATAATAAAAGCAAAAGAGGCTGCATCGCAAATGGTGCTGGTGGACAATGATATGACGGCAAAGGTTCTTATGGATCTTGCCGATAGAGCCTGTGCAAATATTTCGGAGCTTCTGCATGCAAATCATCTCGACCTGGAACGTATGCCTGAAACTGACCCCCGCTACGATAGACTTAAGCTAACTCAAGAGCGGATAAAGGCCATCGCTGACGACCTTAGAAACGTGGCAGCGCTGAAATCCCCTGTCGGTGATGTGCTTGCAGAGAGGGAAATGCCAAGCGGGCTTAAATTGCGCAAGGTGAGAGTGCCTATGGGCGTTGTGGGAGTAATCTACGAAGCAAGGCCAAATGTGACTTTTGATGTGTTTGCCCTCTGCTTTAGAAGTGGCAACGTGTCCGTGCTAAAGGGTGGCCAGGATGCCTGGTTCTCCAATCAGGCGATAGCTAAATTGATAAATGAAAGTCTTAGCGCCTTCAATATTTCTAATGATGTATTTCAGCTTTTACCTCCCGAGCGAGATGCCGCGACTTCCCTGATGAACGCCGTTGGCTATGTGGATGTGCTTATTCCGCGCGGCTCCCAGGGATTGATTACCTCAGTGCGTGAAAATTCAAAGGTGCCCGTAATCGAGACCGGTGCAGGCGTTGTACACTGCTATTTCGATGCAAGTGCCGATCTTGAGATAGGTCGCAAGGTGGTTTTTAACGCCAAAACCCGCCGGGTGAGCGTATGTAACGCTCTCGAGTGTTTGCTCATAGATGCTTCCCGCCTGAGTGACCTGCCCGCTCTTGTGGCTCCTCTGGCCGATAAAAGCGTTGTGCTGGAAGCCGACCCGGAGTCTTATAATGGACTAAGGGGGAGCTATCCAGCTGCTCTATTGAAAGAGGCTGCTGCTGATTCATTTGGCAAGGAGCATCTTGACTATATTCTATCGCTTAAAACGGTGGCTTCGATGGATGAGGCACTCAAACATATAGCAAAATACAGCACCAGACATAGTGAGGCTCTTATTAGCACAAATGAGGCAAATAAGCAGCGTTTCTTTAAAGAAGTTGATGCGGCGGCAGTATATGTAAATACCTCAACTGCATTTACCGATGGAGCACAATTTGGTATGGGCGCCGAAATTGGTATCAGCACCCAAAAGCTTCATGCGCGGGGGCCTATGGCGCTGCCCGAGCTTACTTCCTATAAGTGGCTGGTTGAGAGTGAGGGGCAAGCCCGTCCATGATTGATTATTGGCAGTAAAAGTGTTAGACACGAAAAGTAAATTATTTAGGTATGAATAGGTTTTTAATTCCCGCTGATTTGGGCGATCTGAAAAAGGCTCTGGAAGAGGCGAAGTATGTAAAAAACAATCCCTTTGCCGACCAAAGTCTTGGACGTAATAAGACCTTGTTGCTTTTATTCTTCAATTCCAGCCTCCGTACTCGTCTAAGCTCTCAGAGGGCCGGCTTCAACTTAGGCATGAATGTTATCGTGCTTGATATTAATAAAGACGGGTGGAAACTGGAGACGGAGCATGGAGTTGTGATGGATGGAGACAAGGCAGAACATCTAAGGGAAGCTGTTCCGGTTATGGGACAGTATGCCGATATAATTGGCGTACGCTCATTTGCCGCTTTTGAAAATCGCGATTATGATTATAGCGAGCCTATACTTAAGCAGTTTATCGAATTTAGCGGGCGACCTGTTATCAGCCTCGAGTCTGCCACCCGCCACCCTCTTCAGTCTTTTGCCGATCTTATAACCATTGAAGAATATAAAAAGGTCAATCGACCCAAGGTCGTTCTGACCTGGGCTCCGCACCCGCGTGCTCTGCCTCAGGCTGTACCCAACTCTTTTGTTGAGTGGATGAAGATTGCAGATGTGGATTTAGTTGTTACTCATCCCGAAGGCTATGATTTGGCGCCTGAATTTATGAAGGGAGTAAAATACGAGCCCGTTCAGAATAAGGCACTGGAAGGGGCTGATTTTGTGTATGCCAAAAACTGGGCGAGCTACAATAGTTACGGTGAGATTTTGAGCAAGGATAGGTCCTGGACTGTTGATGAAGCTAAGATGGCCCTGACAAATGGGGGTAAGTTTATGCACTGCCTGCCTGTTCGCCGTAATATGATAGTAAGTGATGGCGTATTAGACGGGCCTGATTCGATAGTAATTCCTGAGGCAGCCAACCGCGTGGTTTCTATGCAGGTAGTGTTGAAACGTATGCTTGAGAGTTTGAATGCAAAATAGTTGGATGTCAAATGGATAAGTTAACGATTATAAAAGTTGGCGGTAAAGTTGTTGAGGAAGCTGACAGTTTGCAGAAATTGCTGGACGATTTTTCGGCTATTGAAGGGCTGAAAATTTTGGTGCATGGCGGAGGCCGCTCTGCCACCGCCTTAGCAGAGCGTCTTGGCATCGCTACTCAGATGGTTGAGGGAAGGAGGATTACTGATGCTGCTATGCTGGAGGTGGTAACCATGGTTTATGGCGGATTGGTAAATAAAAACATAGTGGCAGGCCTCCAGGCAAGGGGCTCTAACGCCATAGGACTGACCGGGGCCGACATGAATATTGTGCGTTCGGTGAAACGTCCCAAGGCCAAAATCGATTATGGCTTCGTCGGAGATATCAGTGCCGTTGACGCCGGCGGGCTTGATAGTCTTCTGAAAGCAGCTACTGTGCCTGTTATTGCTCCCCTTAGCCACGACGGCGAAGGGCAGATGCTTAATATTAACGCCGACACGATGGCTTCTGCCGTGGCAACAGCACTTTCAGCTATTTATGAGGTGACACTGGTGTTTTGTTTTGAATTGCCCGGTGTGATGGGCGATATTAATGATCCGGCTTCGCTGATTGCTCAGCTTTCATCTGAAAAGTATGAGGAACTAAAAATAGCCGGTATTATTGCCGACGGCATGATTCCGAAGCTTGACAACAGCTTCGCAGCCCTCCGAAAAGGGGTGGCGCAAATCAGGATTAGCAATACAGAAGGCCTGAGAACTAAGGATAGCGGCACTGTTTTGAAATTGAAAATATAAAGCCGAAATGCCAATAGAACAGCTTTGCAAGGAATCAATTGAGATGCTTAAAATGATGATATCCGTCCCCTCCTTAAGCCGTGAGGAGAAGACGGTGGCGGATATGATTGAAGGCTTGCTGGCCAGCATGGGCTTGCAGACTCAAAGAAGCAAGAATAACTGCTGGGTGGTGGCACCGGGATATGACTCTTCGAGACCTACTATTTTGCTTAATTCACATATTGATACGGTCAGACCAACAG
>ENA-UOOK01001444-UOOK01001444.1-fermentation-metagenome-genome-assembly--contig:-NODE-1444-length-31324-cov-10.703316_pt1 | contig 31324 bp, 27 predicted proteins | sample MGYA00245777_ERZ724023 | MGnify/ENA primary metagenome ERZ724023 (study PRJEB28704, sample SAMN03018312) | fermentation metagenome | biome: anthropogenic terrestrial biome; feature: soil...
CGAACGGTACGTACGTGTGGTGTGAGAGGGAAAATTTATTTTTCCCTACTCGATTGTTAATAGAAATAATATATTATAAAATGATATATATTTATTGATAATCGATAAATATTGTGATATTATTTCATATAATATAGCAGGAGGGATTATATGAATAAGAAAAACATATTATTTTTAAAAGTTTCTTTAATCTTAATCGCAGTGGCTACACTTCTATTATGTATCTTTTGGCTACCGAGACTTGCAGAAAGAACTGCAATTGCAAATCCGGAGTATGTATATTTAAGATATCCAATTCTAATTATGATATATATTACAGCTATTCCATTCTATATAGCATTTTATAGAGCTTATGGAATCTTAAATAATATTAAAAGAGGAGAGGTTTTTACACATAAGCCACTAGGTTCATTAAAAATAATCAGAAATTGTGCAATATCAGAATTAGCAATATATATAATATTAAGTTTATTTCTTTTTTCTCAAGATGCATTACATCCTGGAATAGCAATCGCATTTGCCATTATTCAATTCACAGCCTTGATTATAGCTGTTTTTGCCGGTGTTCTTATAGAACTACTAAATAAAGCTATAGAACTAAAAGATGATAATGATTTAACGATATGAGGTGATTAGATGGCTATTATAATAAATTTGGATGTTATGCTTGCAAAAAGGAAAATGAGTGTTACAGGGCTATCTGAGAAGGTTGGAATTACTATGGCAAATATCTCTATACTGAAGAATGGAAAGGCAAAGGCAATCAGATTTTCTACGCTTGAAAGAATATGTGAAGTACTTGATTGTCAGCCGGGAGATATCTTGGAATATCAGAAGGATATCTAGGGGGTAATTATATCTATGTATGATGTCATAATTGTAGGTGGAGGACCGGCAGGGTCTACATTGGCTAGATTAATAGGAAAAGAGTACAAGGTATTAGTATTGGAAAAAAGGGATTTTGAAGAATACCACGAATATAATCGTGAAAAATGTTGTGGTGGATTAATAGCTCCTGATGCCCAGTTAATGTTAGCGAAATTCGGACTGGGCATACCTAAATCCGTTCTCGTTAATCCTCAATTGTTTGCAGTTCATGTATTAGACTTTGATAATTCAAATGAAAGATATTATCAAAGAAATTATATCAATATAAATAGAGAAGGATTCGATAAGTGGTTAGCAAGTTTGGTACCTTCTGAAGTAAATATTATTTATAATTGTCTATATAAGTCATTTGAGATTGCTGAAGATGGTATAATTGTGAATTTTATTCAAAATGGCAAGGTATATAAGGAAAAGGCAAGGATTTTGGTAGGTGCTGATGGAGCATTTTCAAGAGTTAGAAAACAAGGCTTTGAAAGATTACAGGCTCCAGATCTTTATATATCCATTCAGGAATATTTTAAGACAGAATATAATTTAAATTATTACGGTGCAATATTTGACAGGGAAATAACTGATTTTTACTCATGGACTATTCCAAAAAATGGGTATTTAATATTAGGATCTGCATTGAAAAGAAACGATAATGTACATAAGAGATTTGAATTACTTAAGGAAAAAATGAGAAAGCAGGGTTTTGGACTAGAGTATAAGGTTAAAACGGAAGCAACTCATATATGTAGGCCATTAAATACAAATCAGATATGTTTGGGCAATGATAAGATAGCATTGATTGGAGAAGCTGCTGGTCTTATAAGTCCAAGTTCTGCAGAAGGATTGAGCTATGCATTTAGAAGTGCCTTAGAACTTGCAAAGGCAATTAAAGAGGATTTTTCCGGATTCCATACATTATATAGCTCTAAAACAAAATCATTGCTATGGAATATCAGAATGAAAAATATAAAAGTTCCAGCCATGTACAATAAACATTTGAGAAATATCATTATGAAAACAGGAGTATTGAGTGTTAAGGTAGAAGACTTTAAGAAAGGATAGTGATAGTATCAAGAATTATAGGAAATTAATCATATTTATAATGATATTAACTTCATTATTCCTTGGTATGGAAATATATAAAGAAAAAACTAGGAAAAATCATTATATGAACTTAATTGGTTTAGATATACCTAAGAGTTCTGTTGTATTAAAGAGTGAAGATAGTCATGGTGGTTTTCACGGGGATGGAGTATTATACGAAGAGATACAGCTGGAGGGTGATGATATTACAATCTTTGTCAAAAATGCCTTGAATACAAACTATTGGAGAAAGTTGCCTATGGATGGAGATTTGAAAAAATTAATATATGGTGAACACGGGAGCAATTACTCCTATGGTGGATGTGGTGAAATGATGCCTAAGGATATTGCTAATGGTCTGTATTATTTTAATGACAGATATTATACCCATGAAGGTTCTATTTTTGATAGATATTCTCAAAATTTTAATTTTGCACTATTTGATATCAACAAAGGCAAATTGTATATTCTTAAATTTGATTCATAGAAATATTGTAACTAATTTGTAAATATGAATTAATTGACACCTACTCGAATTAATTATAGGATGTAAGTAATAAAGTGCAGTTATGAAAGGGGTATATTATGATTAGTTTTCTAATGCTTGGAAGCCTCATACTTGGTTTATTAGCTTGGATTCTTCCAATAGTTAATTTAATGGGTTATAGAAAAAATTGGGTAATTCTTTCAACTGCTAGTATCAGTGCGTGTGGCATTTCTTTATTATTCCAGTTATTATATGCACAACACCTAGTAGAAATCAATGATTGGTCTGCTCTTATGGATACCATAAACACTTCAGTTTTTGCCTCAAAGACACTTTTGATAGTGACTCTTATATTAAATGTGGCTATTCTATTTGTATATAGAGAGAGAACTGTAAGCAAGTAAAGAATTTTGGTAGTTAGCATATAAAAAGACCGAATGATTTTATAAAATATCTTTGTTAATAGTACTAGGCATATAACGTATGAACTAAAAATTATATCTAATGCTTTGCTAAAATAAAAAATATAGTGGAGGTATAGGAGATGAAATGGCAGGAAGTAAGAGAATTATATCCAAACAAGTTTATCAAATTTGAAGTTCTTGAGTCTCGTATTATAGGGGATAAAGAATATGTAGATGATGTTGCAGTGATTAAGGCTATTTCAGATGGAAAAGAAGCAATGAAAGAATTTGTCAATTGCAGTTCTAGACAACTTATATATAGCACTAAAAACGAAGAAGTGATAATTAATCTAGTAGAGAATATGGGTATCAGGAGGGGTATATAGAATGAATCAATTACTTTTTAAAGAAGGCTTACTATATACTAATATTGAACTAAAATATAAAGATAAAGTTATAAATTATAAAGGATGTTATAATTGATACAGGAGCATCTCATATGGTAATTGATACTGAGTATTTAGAAGTAATGGATATACCTTTGCTAGATAATGATGAGCTTGTAAAAGCAATAGGCTATGGTGGTACTATTTCTTATTCTCTTAGGAAAAATCTTGATGAAATTAGATGTGGAGATTTGATTAAAAATAATATTAAAATAGACTTTGGAGTTATTGACCCGAAAAATAGAATTAGTGGTCTTATAGGATTAGATTTTTTAGTGAGTGCTGGCTCGGTTATTGATCTTGTAGATTTAAATATATATAAGAAAGAAAAGTAATTATTAGAAAATAAGTATAATTTTTATTTCTTATAAAGTTAAGACTTATATTTTATTATATGTACATTTTATAAATGATGTGTAGTAATATAAGTTTACAGGTACAGACATATTTATAAAGAACGTACTTCCATTCAAGATTCTTAAGTATCACGACACGGTAAAAAATAGGTTTGCAAACTCGCTACGCTCAAACAGTGCAAACCTATCGATTTTTTCCCTTAGTCGGATACTTTACAGAATCTTTCATAAGTCAGTGCTTATCTTTATAAATATGTCTTGCAAAAAATAAAATATTTTTACAATTACAAAAACTAATCTACTACCAGATTGGAAAAATTTTTAAATAAGACTCGACTTTGGAAAATTTGAATAGAAGTATCCACTAAATAAAAAATTTGAAAGAGCTCTACTGTCTGAGCGTAGCGAGTTTAGAGCTCTAATTTTTTATGTGTGGATATACTTCTTCAAATTTGGAATTGGAGACTCGTTTTAAAAATTTTCTCCAATATGCCCACTTTACGAGATGACACATTATTCTTCTTTTGTGTTTTGTGTGTAAATTGATACGGTGGAGCAGTTCAGTCTGCTTATAAACTCAAAGACTTAAAATCAATAATTATCTTACCATCAGTATAGTTAAATAATCTTTTACCTGAAGAAATCAATACATCATCATTGATTAAATTATCCCATTTAAACACAGACAGCATAATTCCAATTAGGAACATATTAATTATGGTACCTACTCCACCATAAGAAATCAAAGGAAGTGTAAGAGGTGCTATCAACTGAAATCCAAGATTGTAGGCAATATATATAACTACCTGCATTGAAAATGTCAGCAACACAGAAGTTGAGACTAAGCTTCCTAATACACTACTTTGCTTTAGACATAGTTTAAAGGACTTAATAATTAATAAAGCAAGTACTGCAACTATTAATATGAGTGATATCCATCCAAATCTATGAACTAAATAGGTAATAGAAAAATCTGTATTTATAGCTGGAACCATATAGCCTGAATTTGAGCCTAATCCTTCTCCAATAAATTTTGCATTGCTAATTATCTCTCTAGCAAGAAGAGACGACCACCCATATCCCAAAGGATCTAAATTAGGATTAAGTAAATTATTGAATCTTATCCATAGGTATTGATTGTTTAATAAAGTCATTATAACAACAGCTATAGTAGGAATATAAACTAGCAACAATCCTATGATTTTATTTATATTAAACCATCCTTTTAGAATTGAAATAGTGATTAATATCAAACACAATAATGAATACAATATGTATATTGAATACAATGAAAATGGCGTAAATACTACATAGGATATTATCATAAATGCCCCACAAAGAACCAATCCAAGATATCCATTCTTTCGCATTGAGTAGATTATTCCGGTATATATAGTTGGATATAACAGTAATATAAACTTTGTATAAAACACCCTACTTTGATAATGTGGTGATATAATCGTAAAACCTAAAGCGATAATTAAAAAAACAAAAAACAATATATTAGGATGCTTCCCAATAATAGTGTAATCTAAGTAGTAAGCTGCAATCATAAATCCGATTCCAAGTAAAGAGTAGAAAATCACCTTACCTATTGTATACTCCATATCCGTATCCATTGATATAACAACGTTTATAATTAACCCCAATAGAAGTGCTATACCAGTAAAAAATACTATACTCCATTCCATCTTAGGTTTATGTATTCGGTTTAATTCAGTTCCAACACCTATAGGGTCCCCCATTTCTACAATTGCCTTTTCTAGTGCTGCATCTTCATCAAGTCCATCTGCAATAAAGGCTTTTTTCTGGTCAACAATATGATTTTCAAGTTCATTTGAAATATAAGCATGAGTTCTCTTCCATCTTATCTGGTTGCACACAGAATCAATATATTCTCTAATTTTGTTGTTAGATTGTTGCAAATTTTGCACCCCCTTCTAGAATCTGATCAATCTTCGATGAGTGCGTCTTCCATTCCGTAGTCTTTTCTTCTAACATTTTCTTTCCCTTTTTAGTAATGCCATAATATTTTCTAACTCTTGCACTATCTGCATTTCCTTCGTATGATGTAATCATTCCGTCCTTTTCTAGTGAATGAAGCAAAGGATAGAGTGTTCCAGCCTTTAGCGAAAAAGAATTATCAGATTTCTTTGCCAACTCTTCAATCATCTCATATCCATACATATCCTTACTTTCAAGTAATTTTAATAAAAGCATATTTGTATAGCCGGATAAAAGGTTTTTACTTTCTTTCATAATACTCTCCTTTCCATATATAGATTATCTATACATCTATATTATATAGACAATCTATATATGTCAATATTTAATTTATAATTAATCATAAAAAATTATTGACAGCACTATAACATTAGTGTACTATATAATTAATACAGCAATACAAACGGAGGTGAAATGATGGATTTCAATAACAATCTTCCAATTTATATTCAGATTGTAGATTATATTAAAAGGCAAATTATAATAGGTACCTTGAAGGAGGGAGATAAATTGCCATCTGTTAGAGAAATTGCAACAAAACTGAAAGTAAATCCAAATACAATTCAAAGAAGCTATCAAGAATTGGAAAGAGAAAATTTAGTTTTTACTCAGAGAGGTATGGGAACTTTTGTGACTGAGGATAAAGGTATGATTAAGGAACTTAAGAAGAATCTAGCCAATAATATTATTAATAAATTTATAGAGGATATGAAAGCATTAGGGTTTAATCAAAAAGAAGTAGTAGATTTAATAAGTGATAAAGTAGGGGAGGAAAATTAATGGAGCATATAGTTGAAATAAAAAATTTGACTAAAAGCTATAATAGGAAACGAGCATTAAATGGCTTAAGCTTAAATATAGAAAAGGGAAAAGTTGTAGGAATTCTTGGTCCAAATGGCAGTGGTAAGACAACACTAATTAAAATATTAGCAGGAATACTGAGACAAACAAATGGAGATGTAATCATCGATGGACACAAACCTGGGGTTCATACAAAATCTGTTGTGTCTTATCTTCCCGATAGAAACTTTTTATATGATTGGATGAAAATTCAGGATGCAATAGATATATACAAAGATTTTTATGTTGATTTTGATCAGAAAAAAGCAAATGATCTTTTGAAGTTTATGAAACTTGAAAGTGATATGAAGGTAAATGACTTGTCAAAGGGAATGAAGGAAAAGCTAAATTTAACTTTGGTATTATCTCGAAAGGCTAAACTATATATACTGGATGAACCAATAGCAGGTGTTGACCCAGTAGCAAGAGATCAGATTTTAGATGCAATAATTAATAATTATGAAGAAAATAGTTCTATGATAATAACAACTCACTTAGTTAGAGATATGGAAAAAATATTTGATGATGTTGTATTTTTAAGTGAGGGCGATATTATCCTTAATGGCAATGCAGAGAAATTAAGAGAAGAAAAATCTATGCAAATCGATGATTTGTATAAGGAAATCTTCGGTTAGGAGGAAATAAGATGTTTAAATATATGAAATATGAATTAAAAGGAACATACAAGTTTATGCTTGCCATAATCTTTGCAGTTCTATTTGCTACAACAGGGATTCAATTCTTTATAAATAACAAAATAAATGATGCGAGAAATGCAATGATAATGAACTATTTACCATTTTTAATGATGATGTTTATGCTAATTATATTTGGAGCATTAATAGCAGCTACAATATTTATCATTAATTCATATAGAAAGGAACTATATGAGGATAGAGGGTATTTGACTTTTACATTGCCTTTAACAGGCAGACAATTTCTAGGTTCAAAGTTAGTTGTTGCTCTGTTTTGGTATATTGCAATTGCTATAGCATTAGTAATATATAATGGAATTCTAGGTACAATTCTTTTTGGAAATGGATGGATAACACAGCTGTTTCGAGTATTCAATGACTATGATTTTGGAATCATAGCTATTAATAATAGTATAATATCCATATTATCAAGCATAATAACAATGCTTTTAGTCTATTTTTCGATTACGTTAAGTAGAGTTAGCTTTAAGAACACTAAGATTGGAGGGATATGGTTCATATTATTCTTATTATTTAAGTGGGTATATTCATTCCTTAACCATTGGATTATAATAAAGTTATCAGATGTAGATAATTTACATTCATATATGACGTCAGCTATATCAGTTCCTTCTATCATATTTTCTATAATAGTTGGAATAGGATTATTCCTTGGAACAAGTTATTTAATAGAGAAAAAAATTGACCTATAGATTGCAATTAAATTATATCAAAGACATCCGGATATTAACAATCTGGATGTTTTTTGATATAATGATTTTAATAAATTTGATAAAAAAATATCTTTTAAATGCAAACGTTGCCCTGGGAATCTCTTATTTCCTTATGTTTATCTTATGATATAATATATTTAATTAGTATAAACATAGGAGTGATAATATTGTTTAGAGAGAAGCTTCTTAAGGATATAGAATTCATTGTGGAACTAGAAAAAATGAAGTCTGTATACAGGCGTACCCAGATTATTGGACAGGACAGACAAGAAGACGATGCACAACATTCTTGGCATATATCTGTCATGGCAATGTTATTATCTGAATATGCTAATGAAGAAATTGACACAGCTAAGGTCATCAAAATGCTTTTGATACATGATATTGTCGAAATACATGCTGGGGATACCTTCTGTTATGATAAAGAAGGGAATATGGATAAACATGAAAGGGAGGTTGCTGCAGCTGATAAGATTTTCTCCATATTGGACCAGAAAAAAGGTGATGAACTAAGAGCCTTATGGGAAGAATTTGAGGAAATGAAAACTCCCGAAGCTTTATTTGCAGCATCAATGGATAGACTTCAACCAATGCTAAGTAATTACAAAAATAACGGTGGTACATGGAAAAAGCATGATATATCAAAAACTGATATTTATCAAAGAATATCACCGGTCAAGCAATCCTCTGATGAATTGTGGTGTTATGCAAATTATATGATAGAGGATGCATTCCAAAAGGGTTTAATTAACAAAAGATAAAATTATTTTCTAGGTTTACTAAAGAGGTGTTAAGATGTATGCTAAATTAGCTGGAGAAATAATAACTAAATTTAAACCTTATGCAATAATAGTAAACAGTACTGAGGAAATATTGTGGGTAAGCCCTAAACTAAAAAACCTAAAATTTAATTTAGGTACTAATTTACACAATCTTATTAATAACAAAAATGCAATCATTTTAATAGATGATAAAAGTTTTCATATTACAACTATTACATTAAAAGATGTAAATCTAACTATTCTAATTTTTGATTCCATAGGCGACTTTAATGACGCATCTACTAAAGCTTATAGCTTAGAAAAAATCATTGAAAAACTTTATGATGGTGTTTTATTAACAGATAAAGAAGGCAAGATTATAATATATAATCAGGCAATGGTGGAACTGGAAGAGCGCGATGCAGGTGATATGCTCGGAAAATATATTTGGGATGCATATGGATATAATGAAAGTAGTAAATCTGAGCATATGCAAGTCTACAATAGCGGTGTTCCTATCTTAAATAAGTATAAAGCACATGCCTACAATTACGGTAAACCAATATACAAGTCATACAGTACATTTCCAATAAAAGATGGAGAGAATACAATAGGAGTATTTTCCATAAGTAAAAATGAAACCAAGCTACAGTCTCTATTATCTGAAATAGTTGAATTAAAGAGAAATTTCAAAGATACCGAGGATGAAGAAATAAAGCTAAATTCCAATGGAACAAGGTTTAAATTTTCAGATATTATAGGCTCCAGTCAAGTAATGAAGAAGTTAATCAAGGAGGCTGAAGCAATTTCATGGCTTGATAATAGCATACTTCTTGTAGGTAATACTGGAACCGGAAAAGAGGTATTTGCTCAAAGTATTCACAATTTTGGTAAAAGGAAATCCTCACATTTTATAGGTATCAACTGTTCAGCAATTCCTGAGAACTTATTGGAGAGCATATTGTTTGGAACTGTAAAGGGTGCATATACCGGAGCAGTGGACTCATCAGGACTCTTTGAGGAAGCAGGAACTGGTACACTATTTTTAGACGAACTAAATTCCATGCCTTTAAATATGCAAACTAAGCTATTAAGGGTTTTGCAGGAAAGAACCGCAAGACGAGTTGGAGGCAAAGATGTTTATCCTATTAAGTGCAGAGTAATCAGTGCTATGAACGAAGACCCTTATAAATTAATAGAAGAGGAAAAGTTAAGGCAGGATTTATTTTATCGAATTGCAGGATATAATCTATATATACCACCGTTGAAGGAAAGAGGAAATGATTTGTTCGAGCTTGCTGAATATTATATATCAAAATTTAACCTTTCAATGAGTAAGAATGTAATAAGCATAACTGAGGAATTAAGAAAGATGATGGAGAATTATGATTGGCCGGGAAATATTAGAGAACTTGAGCATTTTATCGAGAATATCATGGTAAGGACAAGTGAATTAGACAGATATTTAAGGATTGATAATATACCTAATTATATCTTGGAAATTATGGAAGGCAGTATTGAAGAAAACACAAATGACATAAGTGAAGGAAAATCTCTACAAGATAAACTGGATACATTAGAAAGAAAAATCATAATTAATAATCTTGAAAGCAATTGGTGGAACGTAACTAAGACGGCAGAAAAATTAGGTATAACAAGACAAAGTTTGATATATAGGATGAGAAAGTTAAGAGTAGAAAGAAATTTATAACAAGGTGTTTGATTTTCAAACACTGTGTTTAAATTTAAATTTGATGAATTTAATAATTGACAATAAAGGTGTTTGAAAATCAAACATCTTTTCTTTTTAAATACGAATAATAAGAAAACGATATCTGGAATATACTGCAATATAGGCTTATAGCGACTTGGCATGATGTTTGCAATGTAAATATAATAGGATTGGGAGGTTCTTAAAAAGTCAATGAAAAATATTAAAAAAGGTGGAATGATTATATGAAGGCCACTCTTATAATAAAAGAGATTACAAGTCTTATAACGATAAATGGCGAAAATAAGCCGAGGACAGGCATTAATCAAAAAGAAATTGGATTAATTGAGAACGGAATAGTTGCTGTTAAGGATGATAGGATAATTTATGTTGGCAGGGGAAGCTTACCATCAGATATAGAAGTTGATGAAAATACTATTATAATAAATGGGAAAGGGAAAACGGTAACTCCTGGTTTAATAGATTCTCATACTCACTTAGTTCATGGTGGTAGCAGAGAGCATGAGCTTTCAATGAAACTTCAGGGCAAGGGCTATCTTGAGATTCTTGCAGCAGGAGGGGGAATTCATTCAACTGCTAAGGCAACTGAAAAAGCCTCCTTTGAAGAATTATATGAAAAGACTAGGAAAAGCTTGGATGTAATGTTAAGTTTCGGGGTGACAACTGTTGAGGCTAAGTCAGGTTATGGTATAGGCAGTTTTGAAACTGAACTTAAACAGATTGCAGTAGCTAATAAACTAAACGAGGATTATCCTGTTGATATAGTGTCAACATTTATGGGTGCTCATGCTGTTCCGGAAGAATACAAAGATAATTCGGATGGATTCGTGGATAAGCTTATAAATGAGATGATTCCAGAAATAGCAGAGAAAAGATTGGCAAAGTTCTGCGATGTATTCTGCGAAGAGGGTGTATTTTCCGTTGAGCAATCGAGAAGCATATTGAATGCAGCAAAGAAGAATGGACTTATTCCAAAGGTTCATGCTGATGAAATAGTATCTCTTGGTGGAGCTGAGCTGGCTGCTGAAGTAGGATGTATATCTGCAGAGCATTTAATAGGTGCAAGTGACCAAGGGATAAGAGATATGGCAAAAAAAGGTGTTATAGCTGTTTTACTACCGGGTACTAGCTTTAATCTTCAGAAGGGTACAGCTGCAAGAGCCAGAAAAATGATTGAAGAGAATGTACCTGTAGCATTGTCTACGGATTATAACCCAGGAAGCTGTCCAAGTGAGAATTTACAATTAATGATGACACTTGCATCTCTTACATTAAAGATGATACCAGAAGAAGTAATTGTTGGTGTTACCATAAATGCAGCAGCAGCACTTGGCATCGAAGACAGCGTAGGTTCCTTAGAAGTAGGAAAAATGGCGGATATAACTATATTTGACGTGCCTAATTTAGATTATATGATTTATCACTTTGGAATTAATCATACAGATACAGTTGTTAAGAAAGGAAAAGTTGTATATCAGAAATAGGATCAAAGAAAGAGGAGGTTTAAATATGTGGAGTAATAAAAAAATAGGTGAGGCTATGGAGATAAAGCTAGATAATTATCTTCCGGAATATCCCGAGTTCGATAAGCTGATCAGAAGAGCACCAAAAAGAGAATTTACTTTAACAAAAAGAGAAACTGAAATTGCTTTAAAGAATGCATTAAGATATGTACCGGAAGAGCTGCATGAAAAACTTGCACCTGAATTTCTAGAAGAGCTATTAACAAGAGGTAGAATCTATGGATATAGATTTAGACCAAAAGGACCTATATATGGAAAACCAATAGATGAATATAAGGGTAAATGTATTGAAGGTAAGGCGTTCCAAGTAATGATAGACAACAATCTATCCTTTGATGTAGCATTATACCCATATGAATTGGTAACATATGGTGAAACAGGACAGGTATTTCAAAACTGGATGCAGTATAGATTAACAAAGAAATATCTTGAAGAATTAACAGATGAACAGACTCTTGTTATGGAATCAGGTCATCCTTTAGGATTATTTAAATCAAGTAAACAAAGTCCTAGAGTAATAATTACTAATGCTTTAATGGTTGGTATGTTTGATGATCAAAAACACTGGATTAAAGCACAGGCTATGGGAGTTGCCAACTATGGTCAAATGACAGCTGGCGGATGGATGTATATAGGACCTCAGGGAATAGTTCATGGAACATTTAATACTATTCTTAATGCTGGTAGAATGAAGCTTGGAGTAGCAGACAACGCGGACTTAAAGGGACATATGTTTGTAAGCTCTGGCCTTGGAGGTATGAGTGGTGCTCAGGGTAAGGCTGCTAAAATAGCTGGCGCTGTTGGAATTATAGCTGAAGTTGATATATCTAGAATAAATACAAGGCTAGAACAGGGTTGGATTGACAATTATTATACTGATTTTGAAGAACTATTTGATGTAGCAAAGAAGGCTATGAAAGATGGAAAAGCAACTGCATTAGCTTACTATGGAAATATCGTAGATTTATTGGAATATGCAGTGAATGACGATATTCATATTGAGCTATTATCTGACCAAACTTCATGTCATGCTGCATATGATGGTGGATATTGTCCACAAGGTTTGACTTATGATGAAAGAACAAAGATGTTATATGAGGATAAGGAGCAATTTATAAAGGAAGTAGATAAAAGTCTTAAACATCACTTTGAATTAATTAAGAAACTAGTTGACAAAGGCACATATTTCTTCGATTATGGCAATAGCTTTATGAAAGCAATATATGATTCAGGTGTAACAGAAATATCTAGGAATGGAATAGATGATTCGGAAGGTTTTATATTCCCATCCTATGTTGAAGATATAATGGGGCCTATGCTATTTGACTATGGCTATGGACCTTTCAGATGGGTATGCTTAAGTGGTAAAGAGGAAGATTTACTAAAGACAGATAAAGCTGCTATGGATTGTATTGATCCTAATAGAAGAGGTCAAGATAGGGATAACTATAACTGGATAAGAGATGCTGAGAAGAATCAACTTGTAGTAGGAACTCAGGCAAGAATTCTTTATCAAGATGCAAAGGGCAGAACAGAAATTGCACTAAAGTTCAATGAAATGGTTAGAAACAAAGAGGTAGGACCTATAATGATGGGAAGAGACCATCATGATGTATCAGGTACAGATTCACCTTTCAGAGAAACGGCAAATATCAAGGATGGAAGTAATTTAATGGCTGATATGGCTACTCAATGTTTTGCAGGTAACGCAGCAAGAGGAATGAGTCTGGTAGCACTTCACAATGGTGGAGGAGTAGGTATAGGTAAGGCTATAAATGGCGGCTTTGGTATGGTTCTTGATGGGTCGGAAAGAGTAGACAATATATTAAAGACAGCAATGCCATGGGATGTTATGGGCGGAGTAGCAAGACGTGCTTGGGCAAGAAATGATAATTCAATAGATACTGCAATTGAATATAACGAGAAATTTAAAACAACTGATCATATAACTATACCTTATGTAGCAAATGATAAATTAGTAAAGGAATTAGTAGAAAAGATGTATCATTAAGCTTGATTAAGTGGATAGCATATCACATGTTGCAATCCACTTTTTCTTGTAATATCTGTAATTTAGTATTCAAATATAAATAATGTTATAATAGCTAAGTACTCGTTTATACTCTCAATGGAGGTAAAAAGTATGGATACATTGAAAATTAAATATCTTGGAATACCGTCTGTTACTATGAACAATATACAAATAGAATTTCCTTTTTCTAAAGCTGAAAGCATATTTTATATTTTGACCTATGAAAAGGTAATTTCTAGAGAGGTATTATGTTCGCTATTGTGGGGAGATATGGACGAACAATTAGCTAAAAAAAATTTGAGAAATGCAATATATATAATTAGGAAAAACACCTTTGATGATATTATCATATCTCCAAAGAGATTCATACTAAAGTTAAATGAAAATTATAATATAATATCAGATGTCGAGAAAATTAATAATTTTAATCCATGCAATGTGGATAATATAGATGAAATAGAATGGATTTTAAATACATATAACAATTCCTTTCTTGAGGATCTTAAATTAAAATCACCTTTAGAATTTGCAAACTGGATTGAAAATAGAAGTATAAATATAAATGAAGTATATATGAAAAAAATAAAAGTCTTATGTGATAATTTAATGAATAAAGAATATTATAGGCTAGCAGAAATGTGTTGTAGGAAATTGATTGAATTAGAGGAATATGATGAACTAGGTTATGCTAATTTAATGAAAATCTACTACCATCAAAATAAATTTGAAGATGCTATAAATACTTATAATGAATTAGTTGATAAACTATATAAGGACCTTTCAGTAAAACCTTCAAAGGATACTGAAAAGATATATGAAGAAATAATTAATAATATAAAAATCAAATCTAAAAAGAGATTATTCTTTTTTTATGGGCGAGAGAATGAGAAAAAAATAATATATGATAATATATACTATTTTATCGGAAATAAATCATTTAAATCCTTGCTAATATCTGGAGAGGATGGTATTGGTAAAACAGTATTGCTAAATGAAATTCGTAATGATTTAGAAACAAACATCTTAAAAATAGATATAAATTGTTACGAATATGAACATAATTTTATTTTTAAATTTTGGGACAAGGCATTTCAGCAAATCTCTAATATATTAAGTAATAATAGTTTAAATATATCTATACCTCGGAACCTAATAGATAGTATTAGTAAAATTTTCCCGACACTTCATATTAAATTCAGTGACGATTTAGAAGATTATTTCAATACGTCAAAATATAATATAACTGAACATGCCATTTTTGACTTGTTCAATATTCTCACACAAAAATTGAAGGTTATTTTTATTATAGATGATTTACATTTTATCGATAAAGGGAGTTTAGAATTACTTTATAAAATTATTTTGGCAAATAAATATAAGATTATGTTAATTGCATCTATTAGAGATGAAGAGAAATATTTAAATCATAAACTTTTTAATTCTTTAAAATGTAATAATGCAATTGATAAAATACATTTGAATAGATTTAATGAATTAGAAACAAAAAAACTAGTTAAAACGATTATGCCTCAGATAGGGCATGAAATAGATAGAATTTATTCTGAAAGTGAGGGCAATCCATTATTTATAACTGAGATAATTAATAGTATTAAAAATGGAAATAAAGAATATTACATGACAAAAAGGATTGAAAGTTTGATAGAAGGAAGACTAATAGATATATCTATTCAAGCCAAAAAAGTACTAAGTATATGTTCTCTATTTCATGGGATTTTTGATATTGAAATGTTAGTTCAAATAACAGATATTAATGGATTAGAATTAATAGATATAATTGAAGAGCTTTTAGATAAGGGCATTTTAAAGGAAGAAGTCGTTAGGAATGAAAGTGTAGGTCTTGGATTTAGTCATCGAAAGATTAGAGAATATGTGTATAACAATATAAGTAATTCAAAACGTATGATTTTACATGAAAAAGTTGGAGAATATTATGAAAGACAATTAAATAAGTATAATACTAGATCGCTTTATTCAGAAATCATCTATCACTTTAAATTATCAAATAATAAAATAAAACTCTTTAGATATAAAATTAAATGGCTTGAGATTATTTTAAATGCAAGGCATGAGATTTTTCCTGTAGAGGAAGTAAAGGAAGCAGTAAATCTTTTCCAAAATTATATAGACGAAGCTTCACTAGAAAAAGAATTTAGTGAAATAAAGAGATTATATGAAGAGTTAATATGTTGTCATAATGACAATTTAGTTGAAGAAGAGATTATTTATTTATATTTATATGGTAGGTATAATAAAGATAAGGGTAACCATGAAGAAGGGTTATCATGTTTGAATAAAATGATAAGTCTCTCGGAAAAGAACCAATTTTTTGGACATGCCTTAAATGGTTATTTACAAATTATACACTATTATGTAAATATTAATGATTTAGGGCTAATGTGCAAGGCTATCAATAAGGCTGAAAATATCGCTAAATTTATGAAAGATGAATGTAAGAAAGCTATAGTATTAAGATTTAAAGGTTATAGCAATATATTGGCATCTAAGTATAAGGAAGGAGCTTATTATCTTAGAAAAGCAATTAAAATTTTTGACTCATCAATCAATCGAGAAAAGTATATTCTAAATATAGTAGCATCACTATTTTACTTAGGCGAAGGTTATAGACTTCAAGGAGTTTATCAAGAAGCATTAAGCTATTATAACGAGGCTATCAATTTATGTGATGAAAATGAAGAATTTCCAGCTGCTGCTTTGATATTTTCAAAGATAGGCTATGTAAAATACAAGCAGGAGAATATTGATGAGGCTCAATTTTACTTTCTAAAATCTTTAAAAGCATATGAAAAAAGCATTTTTGTTTGGGGAAGGACTGAAGTATACTATTTTTTATATAGGATTTATGAGCAAAAGAATAACAAAGCAAAGGCTAGCATTTATCTAGAGCAAGCTTTGAAATTTATCAATAAGGATTCAAATGCGGAAATAAAGGGCTATTTGGACAATGTATTAGATGCGAGGGAGCAATAAGAGTTAAAAGCCAAATAACTAATTTAGTTATTTGACTTTTTTTTGACTATTTTGAAATATAATATATTTTAATGATATGTAAGCTAATTTAGAATACGTTTACATGGGAGGTCAAGTATGTACATCGAAGTAGTTGTTAATGGAGAAAAAGTAAAAATGAATATAGATCCTACTAAGAGATTATTAGATTTTCTAAGAGATGATTTAAATTTAACAGGAGCTAAAGAAGGATGTTCAGAAGGGGAATGTGGTGCTTGCACCGTTATATTAAATAAAAAAGCTGTAGTTTCATGCTCAATATTAGCTGGACAGGTTAATGGTGATGAAATTATTACTATAGAAGGATTAGAAAAAAATGGTGAACTGGATACTATTCAGAAAGCATTTATAGAAAAAGGTGCTATACAGTGTGGCTTTTGCTCTCCAGGGATGATACTATCCTGTAAAGCCCTATTAATGAGGAATCCTCATCCTACGGATGATGAAATAAAAAGAGCAATTGAAGGGAATCTTTGCAGATGCACAGGATACAACAAGATAGTTGAAGCAGTACATAGTGCAGTAAATAGGGGGTCTAGCTATGGAGAATAACTATATTTCACCTAAAAGTTTAGAAGAACTATATAAGGCATTGAAGAAAAAGGATGATAAGACTTATATACTTGCAGGTGGTACTGATTTGTGTATTAAGTTTGTAAAAAATCAAATTTTTGACAATAAGGTTATTGACATAAGTAAGGTTGAAGAGTTAAGGAATATTGAAGAAACAAAAGACACAATAAATATTGGTGCTTGCGTTACAATGACTGAATTAGAAAATAGTATGGTAATTAAAAAAAATGTGTCAGCCCTAATGAGAGCAGCTTATAGCTTGGGCTCAACTCAAATTAGAAACAGAGCAACAATAGGTGGTAATTTAGCAAATGCAGCTCAATGTGGAGATACTATTCCGGTTCTTTTTGCTTATGATGCAGATATTAAAATTTTAAATTCTAATAATGAAATTAGAGTTGAGAAGGTAAGGAATCTAATCACCGGTATTGGCAAAACAACATTAAACCCAGATGAGGTTATAACAAATATTATTTTAAAGAAGTCAAATCACATTTCTTCCTTCGCTAAGGTTGGTTCCAGAAAAACTGTTATCATATCTAAAATTAATTGTTGCGGTAAATTTTATCTAGATGAAGATAACATTGTAAAAGAAGCGAATATATATTTGGGAGCCGTTGGAACCAAGCCTATTCAAGCAGATATCATAGAAGAAAAGTTAGTTGGGAAGAAAATAGAAAGCATTAGTATCAATTTAGATTCAGCAGTAGAACAACAAATTGAAAATGCAATACCTAATAGAAGTTCCAAACATTACAAAAAATATGCTGCTATTGGTCTAGTAGAAGATATGCTTCTAGGTCTTGGGAGGTAAGTATGACAAATTTAAATTATGTAGGAAAGAGTTTGATTAGAGAGGATTCATTTGATAAGGCTACTGGAAAGACTTTGTATGTTGGGGATTTAAAAAGACCAAATATGCTCTATGCAAAGCTAGTCCTAAGTAAAAAAGCACATGCTGAAGTTGAAATAGATAAAAGCGAATCAATGACTGTAGAGGGAGTAGAAGCAATTTTTACCCATGAAGATGTACCAAACGTACTTTATAACTCCTTTGAATGGCATTCATCCATAGTAGCACCAAGAGATGAACTGTTGTTAAATAGCAAGGCTAGGTTTGTTGGGGATAGAATAGCACTTGTTGTGGGAAAAAGTAAATATTCTGTTGAAAAAGCAATATCAAAGCTAAGTATAGCATATAAGGATTTAGATCCTATCATAGGGCTGGATAAGGCTAAAGAAGATGATACAAATTTGGCTTTTGAAAAAGATATCAATGCTGGTAACTATAAGGAAGCCTTTGAGAAGGCAGATCTAATAATAAAAGATACAGGAACAACACAAAAAATTCATCACGCTGCAATAGAGCCTCATATATGTCTATCTGAATTTGATATAAATGGAGATTTAGTAATCTATTCTCCATGCCAAGTTGCATCTCAAGTCCAAATGCATGTTGCGAATATATTGAATATCCCATTAAGTAGGGTTAGAGTTATAAAAACTGCTATGGGTGGATCTTTTGGGGGCAAAAGTATACCAATACTTGAACCTATTTGTGCATTTGCAACTACTAGATTAAATAGACCAGTAATGCTTTATATGAACAGAACTGATTCAATAATTGGAACTGTAACAAGAAATGCAACTAGAATTACTGTAGAAACAGCAGTTAATAAAGAGGGAAAGATTTTAGGTAGAAAAATTGAAGCTCATGTAGATGGTGGAGCATACAATACTAATGCTGCTGCAGTTACAATGGCCTTAGGTAAAAAACTGTTTAGATTATACGATATAAAGGACCAATTATATATTGGTAAGGCCTATTATACGAATACCATTCCTGGAGGAGCATGTAGGGGATATGGTTCTCCACAAGCCCATGCAATAACTGAAATAAATATTGACAATGTAGCTAAGGCTTTAAATATGGATCCTTGCGAGTTTAGGCTTCTAAATCTTGTTGATGAAGGAGCTAAGGATCCATCTGGTGGGACTGATTTAGGCAATGCTAAGGTGAAAGAATGTGTTAGATTGGGAGTGGAAGCTTTTAACTGGAAAGAAAGAAGAGCTAATATAAAATTGAAAAATACAAGCAGATATTCCTATGGGGTAGGAATGGCATGCGGTACTCATGGAAATGGTTATACTGGTATTTACCCAGATTACACAAGTGTTGATTTTAGATTGTTTGCAGATGGAAGTGCTTTCGTTAAGATGAGTCTACATGATTTGGGATGTGGAACTATAACAATTATGCAACAAATTGCAGCAGAGGCACTGGATATTGAAATAGATAAGGTCAGGGTTACTGAAGCAGATACTCTTATGACACCAGCAGATTCTGCGGGTACACAAGCTAGCAGAGTAACTTTTGTATGTGGTTCAGCTGTTAAGGAAGCAGGTGAAAAATTAAGAACTAAATTAGTGGATGCATTTTGTGAATTTATGAATGTAAAATCAGAAGACGTTGAAACCTCATGTGGGCGCATCTATGTAAAGGGTTCTAATGAAAAGTATCAATATAAAGAAATAATTAAAGAATATGAAAAGAAGTTTTCGGAAGGAATGAGTGAATTTGTCAAATACAAATCACCTGCAAATCCAGCCTCTTTTGCAGCTTGTTTTGCAGAAGTACAGGTTGATAAACGCACTGGGTTAGTGGATATCTTAGATTTTCTAGCTGTTCATGATATAGGAAAGTCAATCAATCCAATGCTTGTAGAAGGTCAAATACAAGGTGGTGCACAATTTGCATTAGGTATGGCACTAATGGAAGATATAGAAATTGAGAAAGATGGTAATGTTAAATCAACCAATTTTTCAAAATACCATATTATCAATTCTACTTCAATGCCGAATGTAAAAGTATTGACAGTTGAAGCCAATGAACCATATGGTCCCTATGGAGCAAAAAGTGTTGGAGAAATGGCTACTGTAGCACCTGCGCCTGCTGTCATTAATGCAATCAACTTTGCCTTGGATACAAATATTACAACATATCCTGCTTCACCGGAATTGATAGTTAGTGAAATAAGAAAGAAAAAAATTTAGAATTAAGGAGGTTAATACAATGGAAACATTGGTGTTAAATGGCAGCAATCTTACACTACAAGGCATCTATGATGTAGTTCATAATAATAGGTATGTAGAAGTTGATGAAGAAGCTATAGAAAGAGTTGCCCATGCACGAAAGATTCTATTCGATTTAGCAGCAAAGGGAGAGCCTGTATATGGACTAAACAGAGGAGTTGGATGGAATAAGGACAAGGAGTTTGATCAGGATTTTTTTGAACAGTATAATAGAAACTTGCTAAACAGCCACAGCTTAGGAGTGGAACCTTATCATACAGATGAAGAAATAAGAGCAATGCTATTAATTAGACTTAACCATGCATTAGCTGGTTCTACAGGAATATCTGTAGAAATTATGAATCTTTATAAGGAATTTCTAAATAGAGGAATATATCCTAGAGTACCTAGACGAGGCTCCATAGGAGAAGCAGATATAACTACTATATCACTTATTGGTCAATGCTTTATTGGAGAATGGGAAGTAAGCTATAAAGGGAAAATCATGCCATCAATAGAAGCATTAAAGATGGAAGGATTAAAGCCAGCCATTTTGGGACCAAAGGATGGATTGAGTATAGTATCCTCAAATGCACAAGGAGAGGCTTTGGCTTACATACTAATAAAAGAAATAGAAGACTTAGTAGCTACTACAAATTTAGTATATTGCTTAAGTCTTGAGGGCTTAAATGGTGTTGTTCAATCCTTAGACCAAAAGGTTAATGAGTTAAGGGGATTAAAGGGTCAAATAAAAAGTGCTAAGCAATGTCGTGAGTTTTTGGAGGGTAGTTACTTAAATAAACCTAATAGTGAAAGAGCATTACAAGATCCTTTAAGCTTTAGAGGGGCTCATACTATAACTGGAACTGTTTTAGATGCACTGGAATTTGTTAAATCAACATTTCTAATTCAAGTAAACTCTACAGATGACAACCCTTGTATCGTTTATGATGAAGATAGAACATCAGTAAGTTCAAACTTTGAGACAACGACCCTAGCTATTGGAGTGGAAATGTTAGCTAATGCTTTAAATCATATTTCAAAGGCATCCAGCTATAGGTTGATAAAGCTTGCAGACCCGGCTTTTACAAAGCTATCAAGATTTTTAACACCATGTGATGTAAAGACCATAGCTTATTGCGCTATACAGAAGACATTTTCCTATCTTGATGCTGAAAATAGAATGCTTGCAAATCCTTCTTCTATGGATTTCTTCCCATTGGCAGGAGATATTGAGGATCATGCTAGCAATTTGCCTTTAGCCTGTGACAAGGTTCTTAAAATAATAGACAATATAAGATATATAATTGGCATTGAACTGATTCATGCTACCCAAGCAATTGACTTAAGAGGAGATATAGAATTAGGAAAGGCTACTAAATTGGCATATGAAGAATTTAGAAAACTTGTTCCATTTTATGATAAAGACAGAAATATAAGTATTGATATTAAGAAGGCTTATGATTTCATTAAATCAAATATTTTAATCGATATTATTAATAAAATTTAATCTCTGGTTTATAAAATACATTTTGTATTTTAAATATAAAAATAAGGAGTGAAAGTTGTGGAGACAAAAACTAAAGAAAAGAAACACATACGTATGGGTGTATTTCTACCAGCAGTCATATTTGTTGGTGCAGCGGCTTTATTAGGAATTTTTAATAATCAAGCACTTGCCGATACGGCCTGGGCATTCTTCCATTGGTCTTTAGATTCATTTGGATGGCTATATCAAATAGCAAGTATTGTAGGCTTACTTATTGTTTTTATTATTATGTTTTCCAAATTAGGTAAGATTCGTATAGGGGGAAAGGATGCAAAACCTAAGTATAGTATGGCTACCTGGTTTGCAATGACATTAACTGGAGGTGTTGCAACAGGAATTGTTACATGGGGAGTTAACGAACCGTTAATCTATTTTGGTAATGTTTGGGGCGAATTAAATAGTCTGGGAATAGAACCTCAATCTGCAGAAGCGTTAAGATTTGCAATGGGGAGAAGCTTTTATAACTGGACTTTTATACCTTATGCTATGTATGCCTTAACAGGACTTATAACTGCTTACGTTTACTTCAATAAAAAGGATAAACTTACAGTAACAGCAACTTTAAAGCCTTTATTCGGCGAAAAGATTACTAAAGGTTTTTGGGGGAATCTGATTGATACCTTATCCATGTTGGCTATAGCATTAGGATTAACATCTGGGTTAACAATGTGCATAACACTGGTAACAAGCGGATTAAATTATTCCTACGGAATTGAAAAAACATTTACTCTATTTCTATTTGTTGGTATAGCAATTATTTTCTTCTATACATTCTCCTCATATATAGGGTTGGATAAAGGTATGAAGAAAGTAGCCAGCCTTAATTCATATTTCTATTATGGATTACTACTATTACTAATAATAGTAGGGCCAAAATTATTTATGGTAAGGACAGCTACAGCAGGTATAGCAGAATGGCTTGATAACTTTTGGCTATGGGGTCTTGACCCAATTGATATAGGAGGAGCTGCATTAACACAATCTTGGACTTTATTTGACTGGGCTTGTTGGATAGCATATGCACCAGTTACAGGAATATTTTTAGCTATGATTTCACGTGGTAGGACCATAAGAGAATTTTTAATGGTAAATTTAGTTCTACCTTCAGTATTTGGCATTATATGGTTTGCAGTTTGGGGTGGTTCTGCATTGAATATGCAAATCACAGGACAATTAGACTTAGTCAACACTATAGCCAGTACCGATGCTATATCTGCTCTATGGCAATTTATTGAAGGTTTGCCATTTGGGTTAGGAACTATAATCATACCTATTAATCTATTTATCATTATAGTATCCTTTGTTACATGTGCAGATGCAACTTCAACAGACATTGCTTCTATGTGTCTTAAAGATGTTCCAATAGGAACTGAACCACCAGCATATTTGAAAGTCCTATGGGGTGGACTTATAGGAGTTATTGCAATAATCATGGCTGCATTTGGGGGACAAGAGCAGGGTGTTGAAGGTGTTAAGGCATTAGCCACTGCAGGAGGATTTGTAGTTCTATTTATATATATTCTTCAAATAATTTCTGCAATAAAGATGTTCTTTGTTGACAAGATAGAAGAATAAGTTGATTTTAATTTTAATACAAAGATTGCTAACCTAGGAGAGGATTTTCTTCTTCTAGGTTTTAATTAGTAAAACTAATTGCTTGTAGAGGTGATATAAATGATTGGCAATAAAATGGACTTAAATTCTTTTATGAATATTGTTAGAAATAAAAAGAAAATTGAATTTACTGAAGAATATAAAACAAGGGTAAAAAAGTCAAGAGAATTAGTTGAGAAATGGGTGGAACAAGGTAGGGTTATGTATGGCATAACAACAGGTTTTGGTGCTAATAGTACAAAAACTATCTCTAAGGAAGAGGCTGGTAAGCTTCAAAGAAATATTATAATAACTCATTCAACTTCAGTAGGGCAGCCAATGAGTGAAGAAGAAGTACGTGCAACAATGCTAATGATACTTCAAAATGCTGGTACAGGATATAGTGGAATAAGATATGAAACTCTAGAACGATATAAAGATTTTTTAAATCTGAATTTGATACCTTATGCCCCTAAAGAGGGGTCAGTTGGCTATTTATCCCCTGAAGCTCACATAGCATTAGCAGTTATGGGAGAAGGAATGATGATAAAAGATGGACATGCTGTTGATTCTTCAGAAGTACTAAAAGAAAATAATCTAAATAACTTTGAATTATCTTATAAGGAAGGACTAATTTTAGTTTCCGGTACAACTAGTGTAACCGGAATGGCCACCATAGCTTTATATGATATTATAAAAGCTGTTAAAACTGCTGATATTATTGGTGCCATGACTTTGGAAGTTTCAAAAGGAACATTGAGAGCTTTTGATGAAAGACTTATGAAGGTTAGATATCATGCTGAACAATATGATACAGCAGAAAATGTGAGAAGAATTTTAGAGGATTCGGATATAGCAAAACAAAATTACAACTATAGATTACAGGATGCATTATCTGTTAGATGTATTCCACAATTACATGGTTCTGCTAAGAAAACACTATATGATGCATTAAGAACTATAGAAAATGAAATGAACAACTGTACTGACAATCCAATCATTTGGGGTGAAAATGGGGACGGTGAAGCGATATCTGGAGGAAATCCTGACTCATCATATGTTGGCTTAGAGATGGACTCAGTGGCTCTAGCTGCAACCATGGTTGCTAAGATGTCGGAAAGAAGAAATAACAGACTTGTAGATGGAAATCTATCAGAAAACCCTTGGTTTCTAGTCAATAACCCTGGATTAAATTCTGGATTAATGATTCCTCAGTATACTCAAGCTGGATTATTAAATGATATGAAAATATTATCAACATCTTCAGTAATAGACAATATACCTACTTGTGGTAATCAGGAAGACTATGTTGCTATGGGATATAATTCATCCAAAAAAGCAATAGCCATAGCTGAAAAATTAGAATATATACTAGCTATTGAATTATTGTCTGCATATCAATCTTATCAATATATTGATAAGAATTTAAAGAAAAGTAAAGTTACAGAAGCAATTTACAATGAGATTTCGCAAACAGTTCCTATAATGGAAGATGATATGTATTTGTATCCACATATAGAAAAACTTAGAGATTTAATACACAAAGGCACTATTATAAATATTGCAGAAAATATAATAGGCGAATTGAAATAAACATAAATAAAGAGTTAGCTTTTGATGGCTAATTTCTTTATTAAATATATAAATTAGCATAAGAATGGGTGATGTTTTGAAAAAGTTATTTAATAGTATTAGAACAAAAATTTTAATTTTATCTATTGTTACTACATTTATTACACTAGGAATCTTTACTTATGTAATGTATTATTTGGTAAATAGCGAATCTTATGAGAATTATTATGAAAATTCAAATGAACAAATGAAAATAGTATCACAGTCTATAGATATATTTTACAATCAAATTGATAAGAATATTGAGATGCTAGCTACAAATCCGTTGGTTTTGAAAGCAGATAATAGTATAACATCTTATGTTGATACAACAGAGACAGTTCAGATGACACCATCGGAAAATGGAGGAATAGAGCAAGAAATCTATGATATGTTCAAACATTTTGCAGAATCGAACCCTGATACTATGTATATTTATTTTGGTATGGAAAATGGTTCATATGTTCAATGGCCTGAAACGACAACTATAGCAAACTATACACCTAGCAATACTCCTTGGTACAATGCAGGTATGAGTGGTAATGGAAATGTTGTAAGGACAGCACCTTACTATGATCCGGCAAGTCAATCTTTGATAACAAGTAATACACGTACTTTAAAAGATAAAGACGGAAATATAATAGGTGTTATAGGATTGGACGTACAACAGTCTGTAATTAGCAACATGCTTAGTAAAATGAAAACTGGTAAGACAGGATATTCTATTATAGTTCACAATACAGGTATCATAATGGCCGATGGTAAAAATCCAGAAAATAATTTCAAAAATATAAGTGACCTAGATATTGAAGGCTTGGAAATGATTCTAAATGATAACCTGGAACCGTTTAAAGTTGAAATAGAAGGAATAGATTATCTGGTAAATCCATACAAAGTAGAGGGTACAGATTGGATATTAGGTTCGCTTATTGCTGAAAGTGAATTAACAGAAGGTATGAGGAAGACAATCAACATAGGAGGGAGCTTTGCAGCCGCTCTATTACTTTTATCTACTCTATTAGCTAGTGTTTTTACAAATAGAATAACTAAACCTATTAAACGTTCCTCAGAATATCTTAAATTAATAGCAGAGGGAGATTTTTCACAAGAAATCGATAAAAGGGATTTGTCCAGAAAAGATGAGATAGGAATAATTATCAATGGTATTAACAGTATGAAGAACTCTTTAAAACAGCTGGTTTATAGTATTAAAGGCGAATCGAATGTGATTGATAATGAAGTTGAAAATGTCATTTCTAAAGTGAAAATGTTAGGTAGTGACTTAGAGGATATTTCCGGAACTACACAGGAGGTTGCAGCTAGTATGGAAGAAACAGCTGCATCAACAGAGGAAATGACGGCAACATCACAAGAAATTGAAAGTGCTGTTCAATCTATTGCACAAAGATCTCAAGAAGGATCAAGTGCGGCTAACGAAATAAGTGAAAGAGCAGATAAGACAAAATTGAGCGTAAATGCTTCTTTAACAAAGGCATTAGAAATATATGAGGATACAAAATATAATCTAGAAAAAGCAATAGATGAATCAAAAGTAGTAAAAGAAATCAATATTTTATCAGAATCCATAATGCAAATTACAGAACAGACAGATTTACTTGCTTTGAACGCAGCAATTGAGGCTGCAAGGGCAGGAGAGGCAGGTAAAGGATTTTCAGTAGTCGCAGATGAAATTAGAAAATTAGCAGAACAATCAAAAGAGGAAGTTTCTAAGATACAGGAAGTTACAACAAAAGTAACCAGCTCGGTAAATAATCTATCAAGTAGTTCAAATGATCTACTGACTTTCATGTCTACTGAAGTAGAAAATGATTATCAAACAATGATTAAGGTAGCAGATCAATATAAAGATGATGCAAATTTTGTTGACGATCTAGTTACTGAATTTAGTGCTACATGTGAACAACTATTAGCATCTATAAGAAATGTTTCAGTAGCTGTAAATGATATAGCTTCAGCGGCAAATGAAGGTGCCAGTGGAACAACACATATAGCTGGTAGAGTTTCAGAAGCAGATATTAAGGCTATTGATGTCAAAAATCTAGTTATCAAAACAAAAGAAAGTTCTGATAAGTTAAAGGCGGAAGTCAATAAATTTAAGATATAAAGTAGTGAAGAAAAGGTTAATTAAAAAGTCCAATTTGGACTTTTTTCTTTTTTAGATTAAGTTACTAAAATTTTCATATACTATATTAAACATTTCATAAATTTTAAAGTTTTACTATTCTGCTAAAGTACTATTCAATTAATTGCAGTCAGTGCATGTAAAGCCTTGTTATGGTATAATCTAAAAAAATCGTATCAGGTTTAAATATATTGGAGGAATCGAAATGAGCCATATATTAGTTGATGGACATAGTTTAACTTTAGAACAATTTATTGACATTACAAGAAATCATAAAACAGTAAAATTATCTCAGGATGCAGTTGAACGTGTAAATAAGGCTAGAGCACTTGTAGATAGATTTGTAAGTGAAAATAAAACTGTTTATGGGATTACTACAGGATTTGGGAAATTTAGCGATGTTGTCATAAATGGGGAAGAGACAAAGACACTACAAAGAAATCTTATTATTAGCCATTCCTGCGGTGTAGGCAATCCGCTAGAGGAAGAAATTGTAAGAGGGATTATGTTATTAAGAGCAAATGCACTCGCTAAAGGAAATTCGGGAATAAGGCTTTCTACCCTAAATACATTGATAGATATGCTAAACAATGGAGTAATTCCCATTATTCCGGAAAAAGGTTCCTTAGGTGCCAGTGGTGATTTAGCTCCATTGGCTCATATGGTTTTAGTAATGATAGGAGAAGGTGAGGCTATTTATAGTGGCATCAGAATGACTGGAAGTGAGGCAATGGATAGGGCAGGGATTGATATTGTTGAATTAACGTCAAAGGAAGGTCTTGCTTTAATTAATGGAACTCAGGTGATGACTTCTATAGGTGCGCATACCATATATGACTCAATAAATTTAAGTAAGACAGCAGATATTGCTGCGTCTTTGACTATAGAAGCTTTAAATGGAATAACTGACGCATATGATGAAAAGGTACATATAGTTAGAGGACATAAAGGTCAAATAAACACTGGGAAAAATTTATTATCAATACTATCTGGAAGTAGTAACACAACTAAACAGGGTGAATTAAGGGTTCAAGATCCATATTCACTTAGATGTGTCCCACAAGTTCATGGTGCATCGAAGGACTGTTTCGACTTCGTTAAAGAAAAGGTAGAAATTGAAATGAATGCAGCAACTGATAATCCATTGATATTTGTTGATGAGGAACAGGTTATATCAGGTGGAAACTTCCATGGTCAACCAATGGCACTTCCATTTGACTTCTTGGCAATAGGTTTATCGGAGTTGGCAAATATATCTGAGAGAAGGCTGGAGAGATTGGTCAATCCAGCATTGAGCAATGGATTACCTGCTTTTTTGGTTGAAAATGGTGGCGTAAACTCAGGTTTTATGATTGTTCAATATGCTGCCGCAGCTTTAGTTTCTGAAAATAAGGTATTAGCACATCCTGCAAGTGTAGATTCTATTCCTTCCTCAGCTAACCAAGAAGATCATGTATCAATGGGCACAGTAGCAGCAAGAAAAGCCAGAGAGATTATGATGAATGTAAGAAAGGTTATTGCCATGGAAATCTTTGGTGCCTGTCAGGCAATTGACTTAAGAGGGAATAAAGGTCTGGGAATGGGTACACAGGAAGCATATAATATTGTAAGGGATAAGATATCAAAGATTGACGATGATAGAGTAATGTATTTTGATCTAGATAGATGTGAAGATATTATTAAATCAAATGTAATTGTAGAAAATGTAGAAGAAAAAGTTGGGAAATTATATTAAAATTTTGTTCCCACTTGTAAAATATAAACTGGAATTAAGAATTATGTTGTTATTGTGAATGCAAGCGAAGAATCTAGGGTTTGACCCGAGATTCTTCGCTAGTAAAGAAATGCTATTTGTCTTAGTACGACAGTGTAAATGGTTTTTTTAATACTCTAAAATAATCTCATAGGTAATTGGGACTGCTTTTGATAGCATTGCAGAAACTCCGCAGTATTTTTCTTGTGATAATTCTACTGCACGTTGTATTTTATCAAGAGGTAAGTCTTTTCCCTTAAATCTATAATTTAATTTAATATATTTGTATACCTTAGGGTCCTCATCAACAACGTCAGCCTCTACATCAATATTTACATCCTCCAATTCAACCTTCATCTTATTTAAAATCATCATTACATCAATCCCTGTACATCCAATAAGACCAGCAAGTAACAAGGTTTTAGGTCTATATCCTAAATCGTCTCCACCGTTTTCTACAGAAGTATCGGTGATTAACTTATGACCGTTTATGTCCATTTCAAATGCCATTTTTCCAACTAATTTTCCATTTAGACTTGTAACCATATTATATTCCTCCTAATTTTAATTCTAATAATATTATTTATACCCTTTTATAATATCATAATATAATGTAGAATTTAAAAAAGGATACAATAAGCAAGAAGAAATTATATTAACTGGGATTAGGGTGATTTTATGATAGATATTACACTTTTAGGAACAGGTGGAGGTATGCCAATGCCGAATCGATTTTTATCTTCTATGACAATTAATTATCAAGGCGAAAAGCTTCTCATTGATTGTGGTGAGGGTACACAGGTTGCAATGAGAATGGTCAAAACTGGATTTAAAGCAATTAGTACCATATGTATAACTCATGTACATGGCGACCATATATTTGGATTGCCAGGACTCTTGTCTACTATAGGAAATAGTAATAGAACTGAACCGATAACAATTATAGGTCCTAAAGGTATATGGAAAGTTTTAGAGGGGTTATTAGTATCATTACCATATCTTCCTTATGAGATAAATATATTAGAAGCTCCAACTTATTTAAAATCAGATAACCTTGAAATTAGAACAACCGAACTAGATCATTCAGCGCCATGCCTTGGGTATAGTTTTTATTTTAAAAGAGCGCCAAAATTTATGCCTGAAAAGGCAGAAGCCAACAATATTCCTAAATTATTCTGGAACAAGCTTCAAAAAGGTGAAGTTATAGAACATAAAGGTAGAATACTTACTCCGGATATGGTATTAGGACAGGATAGGAGAGGTATTAAAATATGTATTATAACAGATACACGACCGGTTGATACAATTCCTGAATTTATTAGTGATAGTGATTTATTTATATGTGAAGGAACCTATGGATCTAATGAGGATATAGAGAAGGCTATTAAAAATAAGCATATGACATTTCAAGAAGCTTCTGAATTAGCTAAGAAGGGTCATGTGAAAGAGCTTTTGCTAACCCATTTTAGTCCAGCAATAGAAGACCCTGAATTATGTTTGCAAAATGCCACGAATATATTTGGGAATACAGTCATAGGATACGATGGTTTAACTAAGACAATATCCTATTCAGAATAAAACCCGAGATCCTTGCTATGCTCAGGATGACAAGAGTGAGATAGTTAAGAACTAAGAACTAAGAGGTAAGAGCTGAGAGGCAAGAGGCAAGGGCTAAATGAAAACCCAAAATCCTTCACGGATAAGGTTTATGCTGCTATCTCAGATTGACAGGGCAGTATTGTTATTGTTGTCATTCTGAGACGGTCAGTATAATGTCATCTTCCGAAGAATCTTGGATTTACTAGGGTCTACCCAAAAGCTCGACCCAGACAATCCTCTTAATTGTGAATTGTGAACTGTGAACTGTGATCTGTGAACTGTGATCTGTGAATTGTGACCTGTGAATTGTGAATTGTGACCTGTGACCTGTGAATTGTCCTACGCTATCTGCTCAATTAGTTTTGCCTTGTAAATCTCTATTAACTCCTCCTCAGTAACATCCTTAC
>ENA-UOOK01001445-UOOK01001445.1-fermentation-metagenome-genome-assembly--contig:-NODE-1445-length-31316-cov-65.022296_pt1 | contig 31316 bp, 28 predicted proteins | sample MGYA00245777_ERZ724023 | MGnify/ENA primary metagenome ERZ724023 (study PRJEB28704, sample SAMN03018312) | fermentation metagenome | biome: anthropogenic terrestrial biome; feature: soil...
AAATCAGAAACCAGCGGGAGATGCACCTCGCTGCGAATCATCAAAGAAGAACCAAGTACGTTGACAATTCCCAGAATGCGGCCAACTTGCTTGCGTTTACAATAATTGACCACATTGATCAGATCTTTGGTTTCACCGCTCTGAGAGACGCAGACAAGCACATCATCGGGGCCGACCGTGTCGCCGAATAAGTCAATAAACTGCCCGGCAATGGCAACACAAACCGGCAATTGAGCCAGTTTCCCAAAATAATATGCCCCTTGCAGACAGGCATGATACGAAGTGCCGGAAGCGACCAGAAACACCCGGCGGGCTTTATGAATGGCGTTGACAAACTCGTCAACTTCCCGGGAGGCTTCCAGGAAATGCAGCAAGTCAGCCGCCTTCTTAGGCTGCTCATGAATTTCCTTCAGCATAAAATGCGGGAATTCGCCTTTATCGGCGTTTTCAGGAGACAGGGGGCTCAGCTCCGAAGCACGTTCAATCACATGTCCATCGCGAATATCACGGATGGTATAAGAAGTAGCGTTAAACTCAATGAATTCGCCGTCGTTAATGACAACAATCTGACGGGTTAGATCCAAAATCGAAGGTAAATCAGAAGAGCAACAAATAAAGCCTTCTCCGACTCCCAGGAATAAAGAGGAACCCATTTTTACCGTAAACAGCCGATTAGTATAGATGTCACCGATGACACAGGCATAATCGCCTTCAAGCTCCCGGGCGGCTTCAATAACCGCCTGCTCAAAGGGCAGTCCTTTATCATAATGTTTTTCGATGGCATGTACGACCATCTCGCCATCATTATCGCTGCGAACAGTGTGTCCTTCCGCACGGTATTTTTCTTGAAGCTGCGAAGTATTGACAATATTGCCGTTATGAGCGCCAATCATATTCTTGTCGCAATCATAATGCGGCTGAGCATTGCGCTGATCGGGTAATCCAAATGTCGCCCAGCGCAGCTGCATCACTCCGCGCACTCCGCTTAATGACGATAGGCTATAGCGTCGATCAACATCTTCAATTTTCCCAGTATCCTTGCGCAATTCTGTAGAACCGTCTTCATGAAAAACGCCGCACCCGACGGAATCATACCCCCGGTAAGTCAGTCTCTGGCCGGCCTTTACCAGAACAGCACCCATCGCAGGGTTTTCTTTTTCATAGACAATACCGAAAATGCCGCACATTCCAACAATCCTCCCGATACAGATAATGATAATGACGACCGAAGACTCTTCGCCATCCGGCCCTGTAATACCTGCCGGACAGCATTGATTATTTGCAGTGCTTGTGGCACTGCGTGAATCGCAATAATAGACGAAATTAATCCGAAAGCAGGAAAATCAGTTTTCAGAATGAATTCTTTTTCTGGTAGTTTTAATGTATGAACGAGTGCGTATTTCGGTTTGGCCAATTGACAAGTGCGCACGCCAGTTCAAGTTTGGGAGGAGATTTTGTGAAAGATCCACGGATTCAGAAATTAGCACATAACCTGGTCAACCAATCGGTGCGCCTGAAACCAGGCGAAAGAGTCTTAATTGAGGTCACGGGGTTTGAAGTGGCGATTATCAACGCCCTCATCAAGGAGGTATATCTGGCTGGCGGGCAGCCGTTTGTTTCGGTTAACGAGAATGAAATCCTGCGTGAGTTGCTGCTGGGGGCAGACGCCAAACAGTTGGCCAAGTGGGCTGAATGGGACGTGGCGCGCATGAAAGCCATGGATGCTTACATTGGCATTCGGGCCGGCAGTAATATGAGTCAGATGAAAGATGTGCCTGGTGAGCAAATGGACCTTTATCAAAAGAACTATGCCCTGCCGGTGCATTTTGAGAACAGAATACAGCACACCCGCTGGGTCGTGTTAAGGTATCCGAACCATGCCATGGCCCAATTGGCTGACATGAGCACGGAGGCGTTTGAAGACTTCTATTTTGATGTCTGTAATTTGGATTACAGCAAAATGGACCGCGCCATGGACGCATTGAAAGCCCGTATGGAAAAAACGGATCAGGTACATATCAAAGGGCCGGGAACCGACTTAACCTTCTCCATTAAGGGTCTGCCAGCCATCAAATGCAGCGGGCAGATGAATATTCCTGACGGTGAGATTTACACCGCCCCGGTCAAAAATTCTGTCAACGGCAAGTTAAGCTACAACACTCCCTCACTTTATCAAGGATTCACCTTTGAAAACATTGTTTTCGAATTTAAGGACGGCAAGATTATCAGCGCCCACTCGAATGATGACGAACGCATCACCAAAGTGCTGAACACCGACGAAGGTGCCCGTTATATTGGCGAATTCGCCATCGGCGTCAATCCCTTTATTGAGAAACCGATGCGGGATACGCTCTTCGACGAGAAAATCAAAGGCAGCTTCCACTTTACCCCTGGTAATGCCTATGATGATGCCTTCAACGGCAATAAGTCCGCCATCCACTGGGATCTGGTCTGCATCCAGACCGAGGCCTACGGCGGTGGCGAAATGTACTTTGACAAAGAGTTGGTCCGCAAAAACGGGCGTTTCGTGCCGGCCGACCTGCAGCTACTGAATCCGGAGAACCTAAAATAGCACAAGGGGACGGTTCTTCTGTGCTGTTTTTGTAGACACAAGGGTAGACACAAGGGGACGGTTCTTCTGTGTTGTTCGGGCTTCGAAGCTCTGGGGCAACACAGAAGAACCGTCCCCTTGTGCTAAAAGAAAAGGCTGCCCGGAAAATTCCGGACAGCCTTTTTGTTGGAGCAATTAAGCTCCCGACCACCTCTGGTCGATCATTGTTCGACCACCCCCTTCGGTGTACGGGTTATCGGGGGCCCCCGACAATTTAATTATAAACAAGCGCTCTGCCCGGGGAAAGGGCGAGAACGATTAGGTGCAGTCTTTTCCCACAGCTTCACTTAGCCCGGGCTTAATTGGCCTGGCTAAGCCGGCGATTACCGTTGCGTATTATTTTCCTGATACTATCATAGCTAAGGTGGAACTGCGCCATCAATTCTTCAACTCCGGCCCCGTTAATATAGTGCCGGACAATATCGCGGTTGCGCTCAGCCAAATCGGCGCGTATTCCGCTTCTTTCACCCCACCGGGCGTAGTTCTCGGTGGCTTTGGGTATATATATTTCTCGGCCTTGAACATACTTCTGTATTTCATTGAGTAATTCAGGCGGCAATAGCATTTCAGCACGTGAAGTAGCCAAAAGGAGTCCTCCTTTATTGCGGACAGGGCGTGCCGAAAGCGACCATTCTCCTGATCAGTCGCCACAGCCCCTAGTACCGCTTCCATGTTCCTCGCTGGATAAAATATCTTTGGGAAATGTATTTGTAGGTAACGGACTTATTCGAGTTACATTGTTACGATTTTTTATCATTTTCTTTAATTGGCACTCCTTTCTGATTAACCCCACACAGCCCCCAGTGGCAATTTGCAGTTGCCTTGCAATAACCAACAAAAAAGGCCGTGGGGTTCGATACCCACGGCCTTGTAAAGACAATAAGCTAGAAAATCCTTACAGGCACGCGGGCAGAATTATACACAGAATTGGATACAGTAAGCCCTTGGATAACCAATAATGCTCCGGTGTTGCGGAATCCGTTAGTAGTAATGATCACTCTGCCCACCTCCTTTAATTTGGTAACGGTACTATTTTACCTTTTCATCCAAGCATTGTCAATAGCCATGGCAAAAGAGTTTTATGCCGAAGGCACATCCCGCGTTGTGGTGGCATAAGATAAAATCTCTATTTGATCATATCTCATAACCGGGATTCCGGAATTACGGAAGCGAGGTTACTTTCGCGATGAACTGGGAACTCCTTGTCACGGCAATATTGGCGGTCATCGGTGGACTGACAGTGATTGGATGGCTAGCCCATTTCATTTTGCGGCGCGGTGCAATTTTGAAGCCAACAATCACGCTGCATTTCATCATCAAAAACTGTGCCACCGAAGTGGAAGGCGCTTTAAGAAGCCTCTTGTTGTTCAGCCGTCCCTTTCAAAGATGGACCTTGGGACGGATCAAGATTACTGACTGCCACAGTACCGATGAAACGGCGGCCATCGTTCGAAGGCTCGCCGCCAAAACCCCCATCATCGAGTTGATCGCTGAGTCCGCAGCAAGAGCAGGCTGTGATGGCGAATATGATGGCGGATGCGCTGGCGGATGTGACGGAGGATGCGATACTGGCATTGAGCTGATCGTCCGGGCCGGTGACATTAACGGATGGGACTTGCGCTCAGCCTGTGACGCCGTCTGCACCCTTTTAGATTAGCTTTAATGAACCTTACCGCCAATCACCAAAGCGGCGCACCGGTAAAATACGGATAGATTACGACCCCCAGTAGCGCTGTGGCCAGCGCAAACAGCCCAAAGACTGCTACGATCTTGTTCTCTTTCCACCCGGATAGCTCGAAATGATGATGAATTGGTGTCATTTTAAAAACCCTGACGCCGCGCGTTTTGAAGCTGGTCACCTGAATGATCACTGACAGCAGTTCAAACCAATATAACAGACAAATCAACGGCATCAGCAGTTCGACCCCATATATGAAAAACAGGCTCCCCACCAGTGCTCCGAGCGCTAATGATCCGGTATCGCCCATAAATACTTTGGCGGGATGATGATTAAATAATAGATAACCGATTAAGCTGCCAATCACCGCCATGATTAGCGACTGGCCGGTTACGGACGCGGCGATGATCACAAAAAAGGCCAAAGTAGGAATCAAGACTGTTGCCAACAGCCCATCGACACCGTCTGTAAAATTGACTGCGTTGACAGTGCCGGCCAATAGCAGAGAGCCCACTATGATGTAGAGCAGTCTGGGCACTGTGATACTGAGCTGACCCCAGATTTGAACCGTCTGTTCCGGACCGGTAATCAAATAGAGGAATCCTGCCGCCAGGGCCAGCTGCAAAACAAGCCTGATGCGGGCGGGTACTCCTCTGGGGTTCTTGAACACTACTTTCATTAGATCATCCGCCAGGCCAATCAGACCGTAGGCAAAAAACATCCCCAGCAGCAAAAGCGAATCTGAATCATGCAGCGCCGGAATTGCTCCGATGAGCGTGCCAATCCAAATGAGCAGTCCTCCCATTGTGGGAGTGCCCTTCTTGCTCAAGTGTGACCGCGGACCTTCTTCGCGAATGGGCTGACCGAATTTAAGTTGATGTAGCAGGGCAATAGCGGGTTTGCCGATTACTGCTACCACTGCAAACGCACCAAGAAGCGAAAGAAATGGAATGTACGGTGAATCCAAGATTGAGACGCCTCCGTTCTAATCGCAAATATCTCAGCCAATGCCAGTTATCCAGTTATACGACTAAAATTGCCGTTTTCCTGCGCGGCAACACCTGCTGTTTCATTATATATATTGTCCGAGATACGCAATTCTGCCCTGAAATTTGGGAGCGGACTCTGAGGAGGGCGGAACTTTGGGGACGGTTCTAAAAGTGCCAAATACCACAAAATGTAAAACGGCACTTTTAGAACCGTCCCCAAAGTTCCGCTGCATAGCGAAGCGTCCGTCGTTCGAACGACGGACGCTGTCCTTACTACGTATCAACAAGGCTAGGGCTCAGCCCCACTTGCCCTTATTCATATGTCCTTGCAGCTCAGCTTTAACCATCTGCTGGATTTGGTGAGCTTCAGCGGCTGCCTTTTCGAAAAGCTGCACACAGGGTGGATCAAGTTGATCCTCAATACCCTTGTGACACACCTCTTTGACCCGCTCCATCAGGTAACTCAAATCCATATGCAGTTGATTGGTGTAACGCGACTTTTCGATTAAGGCCGATACTTCATCGCTAATCGCTTCAAATTTCTCACGTGGTGCGCCACACTTGGGACATTTTCCGGGTGGCTCCGCTCCATCGAAAACAAAGCCGCATACTTGACAACGCCACTTTTTCATGCAATTCCATCTCCTCTGCCTAATATTAATATTTCAGGCTCAGTAGGTTTCAACAAATATTTCGTAATAGGCTCTCGGGTGAGCACAGGCCGGGCAGATCGCCGGGGCTTCATCGCCATCATGGATATAACCGCAATTGAGGCATTTCCAGCGCACCGGATGATCCTTCTTAAATACCGAATTCTTGTTGATGTTATCCAGTAGTTTCAAGAATCTCTTTTCGTGCTGCTCCTCTACTTCTCCAATCTCCCTGAAAACATCAGCGATTTCGGTAAAGCCTTCCTGACGGGCTATTTTTTCAAATTCCAAATACATCTCGGTGTACTCATAGTTTTCGCCCTTAGCTGCGTCCTTAAGATTAGCTGTGGTCTCGCCGATGCCGTTCAGGAATTTGAACAACCTTTTCGCATGCTCTTTTTCATTATCTGCGGTTTCAATGAAGATGTTCGCGATTTGTTCGTAGCCTTCTTTTCTGGCTGCAGAGGCATAATAGGTGTACTTATTACGCGCCTGCGATTCACCGGCAAATGCGCTCATCAGATTTTTTTCAGTTTTGCTTCCCTTAAGATCCATCGATTCAATTCCTCCTTTTTCTTAGTGCACAGTTTATTCTTATCTATATTAGCCGCATTTAGCACGGCCTAACAGCCCCTTCAAGCAAACTGCCAATCATACATTTTTCTTTGATGAACCTGTCAAATAACAATACTGTAAGTTACCCAGACAATCTTCCACATGTTCGCAGCCACAGCGCAGACAAATCCGGTCGATTTGCTCGGGAGTCAGTAAGGCTGCTTTCAGAAACCCACTCATGCCGCGCTGCAACGCCTCGGCTTCACTGGGATTCATCCGGGCAATGACGGCATTGAAATACTCCTTTTCGGCGTCAGAAAACCGTGTTGCCAGCTTCTGCCCTTTAGCACTCAGCCGTAAACGCATCGCCCGGCGGTCAGCCGGATCAGTTCCTCTGATCACCAGTACCTTCTTTTCAAGGCGATCAATTAATTTGGTAACCGCCGCATTGCTGATCTGTAATGCCTCCGCCAATTCTCCGGCAGTCGGACAGTTGTGCAACCGGATGTACCTGAGGGCATGGTATTGTGTCGTGGTCATTCCTTCGCCATCTGAATCCAGACTATGCATGGCTACTTCGGTAACCAGTGACGTCACCGCGGCCCCGAATAACTTTGTGGTAAGTATAATTGCTGCATCCGGCACATTACACGCCTCACAATCTTTAACATGGTTTAATTTTAGTATAGTTTACGTTAAGTGTCAATAGCTTTTCGTTAAATTTCCCAAAATAAACCCCCTTCTAAAAAGAGAAGGGGGTAACGAGAGACGGCGGCCGCGGCAGCCATTTCTCTGTGATAATAGTATTACCCGAAATATCAACGGTAATGACAGAAATCCTCATCACCCATGCTTTATTTCATAATCGGCCTTTACGTTCACCCCTTTTAGGGTATCTGATACCGGACATACAGTTTTGATCATCTGGATCATTTTCTCCAGGTTTTCCTGAGGAGATTTGCTGGTGATCTTCATCACAGCCCGAATTCCCTGAAACCCGGTTCTGACATTCTTGTTCTTACCCATAAATCCGTCCGGATCCAGATCACCTTCCAGGTCTACCTCAAATGCAGTTAAATCAACCCGGGCAGCCTTGGAAAATGCCCCGGCGCAAATGCACAGACATCCTCCCAATGCGCATAAGAGCAGCTCCACGGGGTTCATTGCCTGATCTGTGCCTCCCATTGTTTCGGGCTCATCCATTTGTACCTTGAAGCCGCGTACCGTTGCTTCGCAAAGCAGTCTGCCGGGCTGCAGCTGGACATTGGACTTAAATGCCTCTACAGTCATGCTCTTTTTTCGCCTCCACCGCTAGTATGCGTTATCGACAGAATATTAAAGCTGTGTAATGCCATTAGCAATCTTACCGCCTTCATAATTCCTCCCTCCCTTGGTAGTGACGTGTCAAAAACGGTTTTTTTCGCGATGGTTAAAGGTTTGTGAAGGAATTCGCGCAACAAAGACGAACCATAAGACGAACAATTAAATCATGAAGAGCAAGAATTATACACATCAAGCTCAAGAGTTTGAACATCGGAGGAGATAAACTTGTCCGACATCGTAATAAAAGAAGTTAAATCGAAAAAGGATCAAAAACAATTCATCATGTTGCCCTGGTCACTCTATAAAGGCGACCCGTTCTGGGTACCGCCTCTCATTTCGGACATGAAAGCTACCCTTAATCCGGCCAAAAACGCCCTCCTCAATTTGGGGCCTTACGCCTACTTCTTGGCTTTCAGAGATGGCAAACCGGTTGGCCGCCTGGGCGTCGGGGCAGATGACCGCCTCAACGCTGCGAAAAACCGACGTGAAGGTTACTTTACACTCTTTGAGAGCATTGGCGATTACAGCGTAGCAAAAGCCCTATTTGACAAAGCATTGAGCTGGCTGGCTGAAAGAGGTTACGATGCTGTTACCGGCCCCCAATCCCCGTCGAATGGTGATGATTACCGTGGTCTGCTGGTAAAGGGCTTTGGCTCCCAGCCAGTCCTAATGGATTCATATAACCCGCCGTTCTATGCGGATTACCTCGAAAAATACGGCTTTGCGAAGCAATTTGACCGGTTGGCTTTTTACTACGACTTGCGCAGCAACGTCACGGAACGCTTTGAACGGGGCGTTCAATATGCCATGAAACGTTACGCATTCCATTGTGATCAACTGGATAAGAAGAATATTGATTGTGCTCTGAAAGATGTCAAGCAGATTATTGATGAGGCCCATCCTGAATGGCCGGACATGATCCCGCCATCTTGGGAAGAGATTCACGCGGAAGCTGATAAACTGGTTCAACTGGCTGTGCCGGAGTTGGTATGGTTTGCCAGAACAAACGAGGCCAATCGCCCGATCGGCTTTGTCATGGCAATGCCTGACTATAATCAGGTCTTGAAAAAGATGAATGGCCGCTTGTTCCCTACCGGGGCGATCAAGTATATCTGGTACAAGCGGCGCATTACGGGTGCCCGCAGCTTCATTATGTTTGTCTCACCCGATTATCAGAAAAAGGGTGTTTCGGGAGCGCTTTACATGCACGCACTCAAGGCCGCGCTGGCTAAGGGATATGTCTATGGCGAGGGCGGAACGATCCACGAATTTAACGACAAGATGGTCCGCGATGCTATTGGGGCTGGCGGGGATCATTACAAAACTTACCGCGTCTATATTAAGCAGCTTACCCAAGAACAATCCGATCCCGCCGCTAACGAGTAATCCCCCAGATAAGTGCCTTTATAAATAATATAGATGTTTTAAGACCGGCCTTGTTGCTAAGGCCGGTCTCTTATTGATCCATTATTACTGCTTATGGTTATGACTGCTACCTAAAAACCACGGTGCCTGGAGGCCGCGCCTCAAACAACGGGCTAAACGGCTGTGGCGTCGGCAAAGGGAGCACCCCTGCGGTCTCAACTTCCAGCTCGAAGACGACAACCTGTCGGATCAGCTGATCAGCGACAAACTGGACTGTAATTCCTTCGATTTCAGCTCTGATCACGCGGCAGGCCTCTCCGGGGACTGCACCGGGCACCGGCACAGCAGCACTGAAAGGCAACGCCGCTACTTGCACAACGACCATATCAGTAGCCAAAGCCACCTGCCTGATTGTTTCAAGGATTACACCGCTGACCAGAACCTGATTTGCCAACGTTTGGCAAGTCAAATTGATAATATTTGCTGTGATGCTTGCGACCTTGAGAGCTGGAACCGCCAGTGAGACAATTACGTCGATCAGTACTTGTGTGGATCCTACTGGCATCTTATCACCTTTGCCCGGGTTTGGTTTTGCAGAAACAGAAATAGCAGTCGGTTTTCTTTTCCGGGCTGGTACATTCTATTGTCCGCTAAGGCCTACTGATCAGTGCCCCTGACACATTCTAAGGCTGCCATGCCAAGTCCACTTCGGCAATTTTTGCCAGCCCGGGATGGATCGAGCAGAGATCCTTTTTATTAATTTGATTAATATGGCACCGCCCCATTGCCGCCGCAAGTGACTGCATTTCCGCATTACAGCTGCGTAGAAAATTGGCAAGCGATTTGGCCCCTGCCTCAATATCAAATTGCTCACGACTACGTCCCGCGTTAAAAATCAGACCGGTGGGAGGCTCCCAGGGGAGTACCTTTCCGGATTGGGTATGCACCAAGGCAACCAAGGCCGCAGTTCCGATAAACACTGCGTCCGCTCCCAAGGCCAGCGCCTTTAGGAACTGCCCCGGTTCAACCAGTCCACCGCCAACCAACAATGAAATCTTTCCGCGCAGCTTGTGCAAGTCAAAGTAGTGCGCCGCTCTAATGACGGCTGGCAACGTTGGTAGACCCAAATTATCAAGCAGCGAGGCTGCACTGCCATGTGTCCCGCCTTCTGCCCCGCAGATGGCGATAGCGTCCACGCCCGCATCTACAAAAATATCCAATTCTTGCTCCAAATAGTGGGTGGCTCCGATCTTAACCCCGATTGGAACCCCGCCAGTAATGCTGCGCAACTTATTGACCAGTTTCTTCAGGTCCGTGGCATTCTCAATACCAGAGAAGCGACGCGGCATTTTATACTCCTCGCCAGGCTGAACTCCAATTAATTCTGCGAATCGTGGGTCATCCCTGGTCGTTTCCGAGCTAATCTGCACAGCAGTCCCACCAATCGAACCTCTCCCAAAAGCTATTTCGATCATATCGGCCTGCCGGATAGTCTCTTCGTCATGTGCCCACTGGCCTTTTGAATACTGCAGCACCAGTTTGTCAGCGGCAGCCCTTTCTTCTTTTAAGAAGGGACCGTGCCCGGTATTAGCACAGGTTCCAACTGCTGAGGCGGCTTTGGCCAGCGCTACTTTTACCGCAGGACTCAAGGCATTACCATAGGCCATGCCCCCGATCATCACCGGCAACTGCAGCGTCAGGGGGCGTCTGGCTTTCGGACCGATCACAACATCCGTCCCAGCACTAAGCCCGTCTGCTAGTGGCATTCGAGCTAAATACACCGGATTGAAAAAAAGGTACTCCCATTTTGAAAAGCGCAGTGCAGTACCAAAAGGCCGTTCGAGACTCTTTCCCGTGGCAGAGCGCAATTCGCATTCCAAAAGTAACTGAGGTGTGAGTTTAAAAATGACAGCATACATTTCAGCCAGATTTTCGACATAGTTATCGGTCATCAGAACCTTTGTGAAATTAGCAAAAAGGAATTTGATGATCTGTCGGCGCAACAATAGCAAAGATACGGCCAATAGTATCAGAATTACCACCCATGCCAATAGCGCTGCCCAGAATGCATGCATCGCAAGACCTCCAGTATGATTATGATTGTTCTTCAAGGCCACGATCGCCTGCCATTATCCTTTGCCAAGACTGCTATCCTAATTCTCGGTACCAGATGACACTGCCCGTGAATATGCTAATCCAGGCAAAAACTCTCCCCCCCGAGAGATCAGGAGGCCGTTATGTCAGCAAATCATTCAAATCGTTCAGGATCTAATCCTACTGTCAGCATTATCATTCCATGCCGCAACGAATTGGGCCACTTGCAGTCCACTGTAGATTCAATGTTGGCTGCAGGCGGCTTGGCAGATTCCGAAATTATTGTCGTTGATGATGGCTCGGAAGATGGTTCCGCCGGATTCCTGACCAATCCGGACAGTATTTACCGCGATGTCAAACTAATTAAGACCGAAAATCTGGGGGCCGCGCGCACCAGAAACTTGGGAGCAGATCATGCGTCCGGCGACATTCTGGTTTTTTGCGATGCCCACATTCGCGTTCCGCCAGGATGGACCGACACGCTGGCCAGTGCGATGGCCAGCCCTGAAGTCAGTGCCTTATGTCCTGCGATCGCCTCCATGGATCGGCCGCAGGATGCCGGATATGGCGCTACGTGGGATTCCAGCCTGGCCTTTTCCTGGCTTCCCCGCCCCATGGGATATGGGGGCGGCGGCCATCCTGTTGCTGTTCCGATAGCGCCTGGCGGCTGTCTGGCTGTTAAGAGAGAGGCTTTTACGCATGTTGGGGGTTTTCAACATAACTTCCGGGTTTGGGGATTCGATGATCAGGAATTTTCGATGCGCCTGTGGCTATTCGGTTTTGAGGTGTACGTCCATCCAGACGTGCAGATATTGCATTATTTTCGGCCCAGACATCCCTATGCAGTATCCTACCGTCATGTTGATTACAATATGCTCTGGATGGCATTCACCCATTTTAACCAGGAGCGCTTCGCGAAAACAATAGCCCTGGCGTCGGCCAGGGCTGGTTATCTGGAGATTTTAGCGGAGGTTACAATGGCGGAGGCTGCCTGGGAACAGCGTCGCAACTATCTCACGAACCGGACCCATGACGATAATTGGTTTATGCAGCGTTTTGGAATACCGTTTTAAAGTCTGGACACGCCATAAAAAGAGCGGCCTCCGTTTGTTGATGGAGACTGCTCTTTTTCATCCAAAATATGCCCAAAATCTATGCTTTACAAAAACTACTGATTCAAAAAAACTTGAACTGGCGCGGATCGGTCGGATGTCGTACCGTCCCCAAGCTGGCCATATGCATTATATCCCCACGCCCAGACGGTGCCGTCGTCCTTTAGAGCAACGGTATGACTCAATCCTGCGGTAATGGCTGTTACATTGCTTAGACCGCTGACTACAACGGGCGTGAGTCGAGGAGTCGACGTTGTGCCGTCCCCAAGCTGGCCCATATCATTCCGTCCCCAAGCCCAGACGGTGCCGTCGTTCTTCAAAGCAGCGGTATAATAAAAACCTGCGATAATGGCTGATACATTACTTAGGTCGCTGACTACATCAGGCGTGAGTCGAGGAAGCGAAGTCGCACCGCCCCCAAGTTCGCCGTCTGAATTACTCCCCCAAGCCCAGACCGTGCCGTCATCCTTCAGAGCAACGGTATGAGAATAACCAGCGGTAATGGCTATTATATTACCAAGGCCACTGACTTGAACAGGCGTAATTCGATAAGTCCCCCTCGTACCGTCCCCAAGCTGGCCGTCTGTATTATCTCCCCCCAAACCCAGACAGTGCCGTCGTCCTTCAGAGCAACAGTATGATTACCACCTGAGGCAATGGCTGTTATGTTACTTAGGCCGCCAATTTGAAACGGCGTGAGTCGATTGGTTTCCGTACCGTCCCCAAGCTGGCCGCAATCATTCCGTCCCCAAGTCCAGACGGCGCCGTCATTCGTCAGAGCAACGGTATGAGTATTACCTCCGGTAATTGCTTTTACATTACTTAGGCCGTTGACCTGGACAGGCGTATGGCGATCAGTCGTTGTACCGTCCCCAAGCTGGCCAAATTCATTACGCCCGCACGCCCAGACAGTGCCGTTATTCTTTACTGCAAATGCGTGGGAACCTCCTGCCCCTACCTTAATCACGACCTTCCCATCCGGCCTTGCCTTTATCGAAAGGTCTTTAGTCGCTTTAGTCACTTTGAGATTTTGGGGATCAAACACCCAGCCGGGGCTGGTAGGTGTTATTGTAACAGTACCCTGCAAACCCACCTTTACCCATTTACCTTCTGAATCAGTAACTGCAATGCCATATGAACCGCATCCCAACGTAACTCCCGATAATCCTTTGCCAGTTGCTTCATTGATAACCTGGCCGGAAACGGTAAAAGGTCTCTTGTCTTTACATCCAAACAACATTATCAATAAAGCTGATAATGCCACGACACCTACGATTCTGATAATTAAGTGCGACTTTGCTCTCATTCTTTGATACCCCCAAACCCTTTAATCCTAAAACCCGTTTATTTACAGGCAGATATTCACATTAAAGGAAGATGTTCGCTTTAAAAGGAGGGGATTCCTGCAAAGAAGTTTAATCGAGTGTTTTTATCCATTCCGGCGCGATTCCTCGCGGTAATCGCCGGAGCGTATCCTCAATGACAGCGTCCCACTCACCCATGCCGTCCTGATAGCGCGAGGCCAGTTCTTGTGCGTAGGCTGCATCAGCCAGCGTGGCCATTGCCGCCGCCAGGTTGGCGGGCTTGGGGGAGTAAGCCGTATCAAGTAAGGCCAGTAAAGCCTGCCGTGCCTGTGGTCCGCCCACGGCTGCCAGCAAATCTACAGCGGCGCACATCGTGTCCGGTTCAACAAGGTAGGATACGAGATAAGGGATCGCGTCCTCTCCGAAGTTGGCCACATCGTTTCTGGCGGGGTAGTTTAACAAATCAACGGCGCCGGTTCTGCCAGCTGCGGCATAATAGGCACCAATCGCCTGTTCCAGGCGGATTGGCAATTCAGGCGCCACCGCCTCGGCCACATCTCCAAATGGCACGAAGGCAATCACGAGCAGAATGATGAAATCCACAACCGGAATCAGCCAGACTAAAAGATCATTACGACGATTAGTGCGGCGGCTAGAAAGGCCACTGTGGCCACAATTAGTGCTAGAATCAATACCAGGATGCATTGTCACGGCTGCTCCCCCCTTGAGAACAAGATCAAGCTCTCTCAACATTCAACAGGATGAGCATGCCAACCTTTAGGTAAGTTTTGCTTTTCGTAACCCGCCGGCTCTTTACATCGCCAAATTTAAGCGGCCCGCCAGATTTTGACGGGCCACTGATTGTTGCGGGATGCTCGCACTTTTGCAGAACGCTAGTTTTTCAGAAGGCCGCTCACAGACTGAATCGCTTCCGCAAGAGCCACTCTATAAAACTCACCGTTCCTCGGCTTTATTTCAACCTGTCCTTCTTTCAGCGTTTTCGGGCTGACCACGATGCGTACCGGTAATCCAATCAGATCGGCATCTTTCAGCTTCACGCCGGCGCTTTCCGCCCGATCATCATAAAGTGCATCAAATCCGGCCTCTTTGAGATCATTGTAGAGCTTTTCCGCTGCCGCACTGACTTGGTCATCCGGATTGAGGCTTACCAAAGCCACCTGATAAGGCGCTACTTCTGCCGGCCATATGATCCCGGAGGCGTCATGGTTGCCGTCCACAACGGACTGCAACAGCCGATCAAGTCCGATCCCATAGCAGCCCATTACGATTGGACGGGATGCGCCATCTTTGTCTTGGAAAGTCGCTCCCATGGTGGAGGAGTATTTCAAGCCCAGCTTGAAAGTGTGTCCCAACTCAATGCCACAGTCAATGCGGAGCGGCTGCCCGCAAGCGGCACAGGATTGCCCTTCGGCGACTTCGGCAATATCCCCGGTATGATGCACCCTGAAATCACGACCAGCCACGACATTTTTGATATGCGTATCAACTTTATTGCCGCCAGCCACAAAGTTAAATGACTCCGTTACGGAAGTGTCTGCAATGATTGTAATGTTCTTTAGACCTACCGGAGAGACAAATCCTTGCACCAAGCCGGCTTTGATCAAAGTATCTTCATCAGCCAGCTGCAAGTCGCCCTGCCCGGAGACGCGTGCCAGTTTGGCCAGGTTTACTTCCAGATCGCCGCGGATGGCAGCCGCCACTAGTCCATTCTGTCCGGAAAAAACCATGGTCTTCAGGAAACGCTCCGGACCCATCTTAAAGAATTCAGCCAAATCTGTGATGCTCTTAATATCAGGTGTTGCGACGGCCTCCATCGGTTTCGGTTCTTCCTGCGGAAGAGCCATCAGTTTACCGACTGCGGCTTCCAGATTGGCAGCATAGCCGCAACCAGGACAAGTCACGACTTGGTCCTCGCCGGCCTCGCTGACCTGAATAAACTCATGGGAATCATTGCCGCCCATCATGCCGGGATCGGCATCCGCTGCGACCACATTCAACCCGCAGCGTTTAAAAATATTGAGATAGGCCTGCACGACCAGCGGATAATAGCGGTCGAGATCCTCATTGGTATCATGAAAACTGTAAGCGTCTTTCATGGTGAACTCGCGCAACCTCATTAAACCGCCGCGGGGACGCGGTTCATCGCGTTCTTTGGTCTGAATTTGAAACACCATGAAAGGCAGCTGGCGATAAGAGTTGACTATACCGCGCGCCATTTCTGTGACAGCTTCTTCGTGGGTCATGGCCAGCACGAAATCGCGCTTATTACGATCTTTCAGCCGGAAAAGCTCTGAGCCGATTGCATCATAGCGTCCACTCTCCTGCCAGAGCTCGGCGGGCTGCAGAACCGGCATGTGAACTTCCTGCCCCCCAATGGCCTCCATTTCCTGACGGATGATCTCTTCAATTCGCCGCATAACTCGCCAGCCCAGCGGCATAAAGGTAAAAATGCCACTGGCGATTTGCCTGGCCAGTCCAGCCCTAACCACCAGTTTGTAGGCATCGCTTTCAGCTTCGGACGGAGCTTCCCGGTAAGTCCGGAAAAACAATTGTGACATACGCATTGCTAAAAATCCTCCTGTATCTCTTATTAGTATACAAAAGACCCCCGTCCCTATACAAAGGGACGGAGGTCCGTGGTACCACCCTAATTGCTGGTCACCAAATCTCAACCAGCCGCTCAAAGCCTGTAATGCCGGCACAGCACCGGACTCATCGTCCGGGGCTCCGAGGTGGGTTCAGCAGCAGCCTCTACCGGACTTACACCTACTCCGGCTCGCTTTCAGAGGAATTAACCGCTTACTGGCCTCTTCATCGCCATCATATTAATTTTGCTCATGATATGCAGCAGGCGCTTAATATGCAGTTGATGCGCACGATGCATTTGGCCCATAAAACCATTTAGCATAAGTATAACGATCCAAATTGAACGTGTCAATCGTTATTCTACGACTGTGTTGTTAAGGTGTTGTTAATCAGTGACTGCCGTCGGCTGGTCCTCACGCGGCTCGCCACGCGTAACTTTGCCCATGACCAGCAACGCCGCCAGCATACAAAAGGCACTGAAGACGAAAATGCCGCGATAGCCTACCAGATCGATAATCGTCCCTGTTATGGGCGGAGAAATGATGGCGGCTGCCTGGCTAAAAGTGTAATACAGGCCGGTATAAATGCCCATATTGCCATAGGTCGCCATTTGCCAAAGCATCGGGAAGCTGTTGGTCACGATAGCCACCCAAAACATCCCGAACAGAAACATCAGTGCCCAGAAAGAGTAGAGTGCCAAATTATGACTCAAACCAAACCGCTCAACCAGCGGTGCGTGGAAAGACATGACGATCAACAATGTCGCCACAACAGCCAGACAGGTGCGAATGGTACGCTTGCGCCCGAATCGGTGCGCCACATAGCCAGAAGGAATTGCGAAAATCGCATAGGCTACGCCAACCATACCTGCGGCCAGGCTGGCGGTGCCTGATGAAGTCTTCAGGATCTCGACACTATACTTACCGATAAAAGGCAGCACGCCCTGATAGCCAAAAAACCATAAAAACAGGGCAATCAGGATATAGAGTGCACTCTTGTCATGCTGCCCGGCGATCGCCTTAATGGACTTCACGAATGGCACGCGTTCCTCACGGGCGGCGCTTTCCCGGTTCTTTTCCCGCACAAAGACAAAGACCAGAATTGTCGCCAAGATTACGAGCAATCCAGCGACTGGGAAGGGTAACCGATCTTTGGTAGCACCCAGGAGCGGCAAAATGGTATCAACATCCATCAGGCGCGCCAATCCAATCGTGCCGATGATGGCAGCGATCCCACCCATGGTATTAATAACGCCGTTCGCTTCCGATCGGTACTCACCGGGAATAGTATCTGGCATCAAAGCCACTACTGGGCCACGGGCCGATTGTTTAAATACATTGAGGAAGAAGACTGTCACAATAAGCGCCGACAGACTGATTGCGGCAGCATATGGCAAATAGGAGAAACAGATTGCCGTCAACGGCAGTGTAATAATGATAAAGGGCATGCGCCGGCCGATCCGTGTGCGCATATTGTCCGACCATGCTGATACGATTGGTATCAAAAACAGGGCGAAAATATTGTCCAGTGTCATAATGGCGCCGATGGTCTTGTTCTGGTCTATGTACTTTCCCAGAAAAATGGGAACGTAAGTGTCATATAAGGGATCCATCAGGCCCATGGTAAAGAATCCGAATCCAATTAGGAATGTCAGGCCCAAGAACTTACGAAAACCGGTCTTTTCATTCTGCATTTCAGCCCAGCACCTCCAACACCCTTTCCGGGTGGTTTGTAATGATTCCGTCCACACCACTCTTCAGCATCGCGGCGATGTGCGCCGGATTGTCCACAGTCCACGGATTAACGGCGATGCCAGCATGATGCGCGCCTTGCACCAGTTCCGGCCGGACGCCATAAAACAGAGGATGCAGCGCATCCGCCTGCACATGCTGAGCATAAATCCAAGGATCCACCAGCCCGGCAGTATAGAGAATGCCAGTTCGGATTTCAGGTGCCTGCTTTTTACAATCCACAAGACTAAAATGGTTGAATGAGGAGATAATCGTACGTTCGCACCATGCATACTGGCGTATCAGCTGCACCACGATCTTTTCGATATCGGGATAGAGGACGACGCCGCTCTTGATCTCAATGTTCAGATCAATTCCGGACATAGTCGCCATTTCCAGCAGTTCCTCCAGTCTCGGGATCCGGGTGCCTTGAAATTCTGGGCTGAACCAAGCGCCGGCATCCAATTGCTGCAACTCCGCATATGTCTTATCGGCGACCATTCCCGCTGCACCAGTCGTACGGGCCAGCACTTCGTCATGAATCAGTACCGGAATCCCATCGCGTGTCAGTTGCACATCAGTCTCGACTCCATCCACACCCAGCTCAACAGCCTTGCGAAAAGCAGCCATCGTGTTTTCCGGACATGCACCGGACGCGCCGCGATGCGCGTAGACTTTCACTTTTCTCAACTTCGACACCTCCTACCTCCTGCACGACGTTCTGAATAACGTCGCACTATAGCGCTATAACTATACTCCGAGCTCTTGTCCGCCAGGCAATTAACTATACTCCGAGCTCTTGCCCACTCTGCAATTCCGCTTTCCGGAAGGGCTCGCGTCCGATAAACCGTGCCGCCACAAAGTTGAGCAGCGCAACTACGGCCGCCGCCACAAAAACATACTCGTAACCGGCCTGAGCCCAAAGCCAACCGCCTAAAATAGGTATAATCATGGAAAACAGATGATCAATGCTGACTCCCATTGCTAATGTCGGCGTCAGATCGTCCGGTGTGTCCGCAATTTTATACAGGTATGTGGAATGGGACATTTTGACGGCATAGAGCCATTGATCCATCATGTAGCAGAGAAAAACCAGATAGACCGCATGCTGGCCGAGTCCCAGTTTTTCGGCAAAACCGTAGCCCAGACATACGAAAACAAGCATCACTGACTCTGCAGTTATAACCCGCCTTTCCCCAAACCGATCAATTGCCCGCCCGATCAACGGCTTGATAAAGACGCCCGCCACGTTGCCAACTAATGCCAGGGCGGCAAAAGTGGCGGGCGACTGTCCGAAAATCTTAATCAGCACCCATGGCCCAAAGGTCAAAAAAACTTGCTTTCTGGTTCCGAAGAGCACATTAAGAACATAGTACAAGGTATATTTTTTCTTAAGGAAAATGCGTACTTTGGCGCGTTCTTTTCTTTGCGGTTTTATTTTAAACAATAGTACGGCGGCTCCTATAGCAGCCAGAGCGCCCAGAGCAAAAACATTGCTATATGAAAGATTCAACCTCGTAAACCCAACCCAGATAATCAACGACGCGAGTAACATGGCGGCTGTGTTAACCCCTTGCAGTTGACCAAGCCGTTTCCCAACTGCGCCTTTTTCGGCCAGCGATACTCCAACACTGGTAGCGACAGGCATATATAAATGGCCGCCCGCACTGTTGATAAACATCCAGAACGCCATCACTCCGAAAACCGGCGAAAAAAAAGCTAATCCTAATGCTCCTAATGCCGCCAGGATCATCGCGAACGCACCCAGGCGGGTATCAGGCAAAAAGCATAGCAATCCGGATATTAAGGCCACAAGCATTCCCGGAAGCTCTCGGGGAAACTCCAGCGCGCCTCGGGCAACTTCGGAAATATGAAAAGTATCATTCAGGTAGTTATTAAAAACGGTGTCATGTAATCCGGTGGCCAGGCCAGCAAGGGCTCCAACAGCCATAAAAAGAAGGAACGCTTCCTTTCCCCGTACCCGTTCGCGGATTTTTATCATCATAAGACAGATCGCCCCTTATCCTGGTAAAGTCATCGTCCAGCTGCGCCAGCCGCCGCTCAGGTTACGTAGTTTTTTGAAGCCCTTCTGGCTCAGTATTTGATATGCTAGGTACGCCCGGTAGGCAACTCCGCAATAAACAACGGTGTCACGCTCGCAGTCAACTTCCTGACAACGCGCGCGCAATTCATCAACCGGAATGTTGACAGCGTCTGCGATATGGCCCGCGCTATACTCCTGTGGTGTCCGCACATCCACAATCTGCAGCTTTGCCCCGTTCTGCAGCTGCTCAGCAAGCTCATCCGGTGTAATGACCGCCATTTCCTTCCTAAAAATATTGGCGGCGACCATACCGGCGATAATAACTGGATCTTTGGCGGATCCGAACGGCGGAGCATAAGCCAAATCCAAGCTTTCCAGATCGTCAATCCCCATCTGCGCCATCAGAGCGGTGGCAAAGACATCAATGCGTTTGTCAACACCTTTGGGGCCAATGATCTGAGCTCCCAGCAGCCGGCCATCATTACGATCCGCCGTAATTTTGATCATCATCGTTTCAGCACCCGGATAGTATCCAGCATGATCCGGCGAATGCGTATATGATATCAGCGGATCAAAACCGGCGGCGCGCGCCTCGCTTTCAGTAAGCCCGGTCTTGGCAGCCGTAAGGTCACAGATTCTGATAATCATGGTGCCCAGGACGCCGGGAAAACTGAGATTTCCTCCGGCAGCGTTAGCCCCGGCCACCCGACCCTGTTTATTGGCTGGACCCGCCAGCGGCAACCGCGTCGGCTGTCCAGTGACCAGATTGACGGTTTCAACAATATCTCCGGCTGCATAAATATCTCGGACCGAAGTACGCATGCGGTCGTCGACCACAATGCCGCCTGTCTCACCAATTTTCAGTCCGGCGGCTTGGGCGAGGTCAGCACGTTGACGCGCTCCGATGGCATTAATAACTAAGCCGCATTCGATCCGGCGCCCGCTCTTCAGCAGGACCGCCTGAACCCGACCATGGTCATCGCCCTCATAGTTGGCGACGCCGTCACCCAGGATGACGTCCACCCCTTTGCGCCGCAAGTGTGTTACCAAGGGTTCAGTCATACCAGGATCCATTTGTGGCAAAACCTGCGGGCGTAATTCAATCAGGGTGACTTTCAACCCTCTTGTTAACAGAGCTTCTGTCGTTTCCAATCCTATAAAGCCGGCACCCACTACCACGGCAGCGGTAGGGCGATGCGCTGTCAGATATTCCTGTATGGTATCGACGTCGGGAACCGTCCACATCGAAAAAGCCCCGCCGGGAATGCTGCCCGGCACCCGCAGTCTTACCGGTTCATTGCCGGTGGCCAGAATGAGGCGGTCATACGATTCCTGATAGCGGCGGTTTGCTGCCAGGTCCAATACAGTAATGGTATGGGCCTCTGCGTCAATCCCAACCACTTCGTGGTTTGTGCGCACATCAATATTAAAACGGGTGGCAAAACGCTCCGGTGTCACCAGAAAAAGGTCTTCGCGATCGGCGATTTCGCCGCTCAGATAATATGGAATACCACAGTTGGCATAAGATACATAAGGGCCTTTTTCAAAGATCACGATTGACGCCTTTTCGTCAGTTCGACGCGCTTTAGCCGCGGCGCTGGCTCCGGCTGCGACGCCGCCGACCACCAGAATTTTCTGGCTCATCGTTGTCCTTTCCTCCGTTCGCTTCGTGCTGACATATAAATTCTCCCGACAAACGCACAGTCCTGCCTGCGCTCAGATCAGAAAAGACGCGGGGACGGTTCATGCGTCACAGAGGACACAGAGGGACGGTTCTTCTGTGTCACTGACAAGTGTAACAAGACAGAATGACACAGAAGAACCGTCCCTCTGTGTCCTGAAAGCATGACAGGACGCATGAACCGTCCCTTCGTCCCCCTTGTCTTCGCTCGAAATATGGCGTAAAATCATGTCATGCCGTAATTCTACATATTTGCGTGCGGAGGAATGCTTAGTGTATTTGATACTTGCCAAGAAGATCCTCAGCGATGCCGTCGTCGAACTAAAGGTTCAGGCGCCGGAAATAGCTGCTAAAGCCCGTCCCGGTCATTTCATTATTGTCCGTCACGGCGAAAGAGGCGAGCGTATTCCTTTGACCATCGCCGACTGGAGTAAAGAGGACGGGTCAGTAGACTTTGTGATTCAGGCTGTCGGGTACAGCACTAAGGCCATTTGCGCCTTAAACCCCGGCGACAACATCAGTGATCTGGCTGGTCCGCTGGGACAGCCAGCCGTGATTGATCGAGTCCAATCGGTTATTTGTGTAGCCGGAGGTATCGGAGCCGCTCCGATCTTCCCGCAGGCGCGGGCGTATCAACAGTTAGGAGCGAAAGTAACCACCATTTTAGGGGCTCGCTCTGCTGATTTACTCACCTGGCAGGATCGTCTGGCTTCAATTAGTGAGACCCTCATTACCTGTACGGATGATGGTTCTGCCGGTGAGCATGGCATGGTTACAGCCCCCTTACAACGCATACTGCAGTCCGACGCCGAAAAACCTGAGCGCATAGTCGCAATCGGCCCGGTCCCAATGATGAAGGCCGTGGCTGAAACCACCCGGCCCTACGGTATCCGGACTTATGTCAGCCTTAACCCTATTATGATCGACGGCACAGGCATGTGTGGCTGCTGTCGCGTTTCAGTTGGCGGGCAAACGTTTTTTTCCTGTGTGGACGGCCCCGATTTTGACGGCCATCTCGTCGACTTTGATAGTCTGAGCAACAGGCAACGCGCCTACCGCACTTTGGAAAAAGAAGCTCAGGAACATCATTGCCGCTGTAACACTAAGGAGGCAGGCCAATGCTAGAACGCACCCCTATGACAAAACGGGACCCGGCGGAGAGGCGAACCGACTTCAACGAAGTAGCCCTTGGCTATCAGGCGGCTGAGGCGCAGGCAGAGGCTTCCCGCTGTCTGAATTGCCGCAATGCACCATGCGTCAAAGGCTGTCCGGTGGGCATCAATATCCCGCAGTTTGTCACTAAAATCGCTGCCGGTGACTTTGCCGCAGCGGCTACGATTATCAAAAAACAGAACTCCCTGCCAGCCATCTGTGGACGCGTCTGCCCCCAGGAAGAACAGTGCGAAGGCGTCTGTACTCTGGCACGCTTGCAAAAGCCCATCGCTATTGGTGCTTTGGAACGTTTTGCCGCCGATTATGATCGAAAAGAATGTGCAGCTTGCGCCACACCCGTGCCCGCGGCTGCGACCGACGCTGCGCCGGTTACATCCTGCAGCAGAACTGGGAAATCGGTGGCCGTGATTGGCTCAGGTCCTGCTGGATTGACCGTTGCGGCCGATCTAGCCTGCCGTGGTCATGAAGTAGTTGTCTATGAAGCATTACATGCGCCCGGAGGCGTCTTGAGTTATGGTATTCCTCAATTCAGACTCCCCAAGGAAATTGTGCACGCGGAAGTCGACTATGTAAAGTCGCTGGGAGTTGAGTTCCGCACCAATGCCATTATTGGCCAAACCTACACCCTCGAAGAATTAAGGGATCGCTACGATGCCATATTCATCGGCACCGGTGCCGGTTTGCCCTATTTCTTGGGAATACCGGGTGAAAACCTGAATGGCGTCTATTCAGCCAATGAATTCCTTACCAGAGTCAATCTGATGAAAGCCTATCTCTTTCCGGAGTATGCCACTCCGGTCTGCGTCGGCAAAAAAGTGACTGTGGTTGGGGCTGGCAACACCGCCATGGATTCCGCGCGCACGGCGTTGCGTCTGGGCGCTGATGAAGTGACACTGGTCTATCGCAGAACGCGGGCGGAAATGCCGGCACGCGCTGAAGAGATCGAAAACGCTGTTGAAGAAGGCGTGATTCTCAAACTCCAAACCAATCCTACTGCACTGATCAACGACGGCAAAGGCTGGGTCCGCTCAATGACCTGTATTCGGACAGAGCAAGGCGCACCTGATGCCAGCGGTCGCTGCCGGCCGGTGGACATCCCCAATTCGGAACACACTATCGAAACCGATACCGTTATTGTGGCCACAGGTCAGGGACCCAATCCTCTGTTGACAAGGAATTGCTCAGCTCTGGAGGTCAGTCGCAAAGGATGCCTGATTGTTGATCCGCAGACAGGGCAAACTAATCTACCCGGCGTCTTTGCGGGCGGTGACATTGTCAGCGGCGGTGCCACCGTCATCGCGGCGATGGGAGCCGGACGCCGTGCTGCTATGGCCATTCACGAAATGTTGACTGCTCGCACCCTGACCGCTTCTCATGACTAAACATTTGCCGCGCGGGGAAAATACTTAGGAGGCGCGCGGCATTACCATCTTTCAGACCAGCCATTACCCTGCTGCGTTTCGCTTCAATCTTTGACAAGACGGGAATGAGTCGATGAAAGATGAACGGGCGACGCTGATCATGTTTTCGGGGGATCTGGATAAAGCAATGGCAGCCTTTACAATTGCCAACGGGGCTGCCGGACAGGGTCTGGAAGTCTATATTTACTTCACTTTTTGGGGCCTTAGTCTGTTGCGCAAAGAAACAGGCGATGGCGAACTCTTTTTGGAAAAAATGTTTAAACGCATGATGCCTGTTGGGCCCGAACAAGCCGGGCTGTCACAGATGAATTTTATCGGCGCCGGCAGCTCGCTTCTGAAAATACTGATGGATCAAAAAGACAGTGCCACTCTGCCGGAGTTAATGAACATGGCCATGGAGCGCGAAATTCAGTTCATAGCCTGTGAGGCTTCCATGGAGATCCTTGGTCTCAAACGCGAAGAATTGATTGATTATCAGCACCTGCGGGTCGCCTGTGTCAAGGCTTATCTTGAGGCCGCCAACGGTGCCCAAATCAACCTGTTCATCTGAACTGTAAAATACTCATGCGGCGAAAAAACAACCTCAACCACTGGCGAATTAGTCAGTTCCTCCGCTGTTCTGGATGTTCACTTTAGCTGATGCTTTCAGTTCAATCCGGGGATATAACTCCTCCCAGTTCCAATGCTGCCATTGTTTATACCATGATGCTTTGGCAATCACGCCTGTACCGATGGCATCACAACCAGCTTCTTGAATTAGCCGGATTGTTTTTTGCATTTCACTAGTTACAGAATTAGAAAGGAACCGCTCCATTTTTTCCAGAAATGTCGGCTCAAATAGCCTGCCGATCCTAAACCCTTCGATGTCTATTGTCAGTTCAACTGCTATCAAAAAGGCGGGTTTCCCTTGATTCAGATGCTTCCTGATCTTCCGTTTGGATTGCGTTATTTGAAATGTAACAAATCCCTTGGGTGTCTCCAAAGATTGCGGCAGCTTGAGGGTAACGCGCCCGTCGATGCGATTGCCCATCAGCAAGTTGAGCATCATGCTTTGTTTGTTATCAATTCTGCCACTCATCCGATCATGCCGGAAAAGTGCGCTTCCCACAACGACAATCTCCGTTTCGCTGGCGCGCATTAGCGGTGTAACAGGATCCAGTCCAGGTGTATAGAAGGCGGTCTGAAAGTTATACACTGTTGTACGAACAGTTTCCCCTGACTGTGAGGTTCTTTCGAGCAAATCATTGGCGTAAATGCCGATCGGCGGCTTTTCCTTCATTGCCTTTCCTTTTTCCAGCAACCCGCTGCCTTCCCCTTCGGCAATTGTCACCCAGGCCAGCAGTGGGTTAATCGTGTCTCGCACAAGTACTTCCATGAACGGCCCGATACCTTGGTGCGCCGTTGCTTCGCCAAATATCAGGCTCTGAACTTTACCAGCGACGATCTCTTTACCGGCTTTGCGCCTTAATGCCTCGCGGCATTCTCTGACGGTATGCCCTTCGGTTACAACAAATTCTATTTTTTCTCGGGCATCTGAATCAATTACCGGGGCAGCGGAAGCAAAACGTAACCGCCCGTCCGGGAGACTGTCGATACTGGTAACCAAGGCGATACCGACTTTCTCAAGAATTTTTTCATTCCAACACCCCGTGGCAAACCCTGCCATTAAGACGCAGAGCGCTATCAGGACTGTCATTTGCTTTGATGCCATTTTTTAATCGCCCCTTTGCGCAGCCAGGCAACAGGCAGCAATACTGCCGGAAACACTACCCCGACCGCCAGCCCGACTATGCCAATCATATCTGCCAAAGCCTCGGCTTCAGCAAACGAGCCCGTAATTAATGACGCTATCACGGTCACAATGCTAATCACTGTCAATGAAATTCTATTTCTGACATGAAACCTTGTTTCAACAGCTTTAACCAGACCGATTAAGAAGCCTGAGATTGTCGTGGTGATCGCTGTAACCCATAACCCGCCGAATAAAAGGTCTACACGCTCAACGATAGGCAACGAAATAGTCCGAGAAATCTCCAGGAGTGGATATGTCAGATGGGCCGGCTGTACCGGACCAAATAGGGCAATCGCAGCGATAAAAGCGCCTACATAAAAAAAGGTGGCCATGGCTATCGAACCCGCACCAGTTAAAAATAGACGTTTCTTGCCGAGAATTTCGGGATAAAAAAACAATAACAATTCAAATCCCAGAAAGCTTACCCCGGATTTTAAAGCCCCGCTTGTCAACTTGCCTATTGTAACCTGCAAAACCGGCCTTAAGAAAAGGATATTGCCGTCTATTATGCCGTGAAGCGGGACTAATGCCAGTAATGCCATGATAAGATACATGAACCCATCGAAAAGAGCAACCACCCTTAAGCCTTTACTTACCATATAGACTGACGGCACCAGAAGAAACAGCATGAGAGTAAGTCTTGAGGCAGCCGGAAAAAACCAGATACGCACTACCTCCACAAAAAGATTAAGCACGATCGAACTAATGGCAACTAAATACAGCATTAAAGCAACTGAAAATACCCATCCAAGAGGTTTTCCTAGTAAAATTGGCAGTGCGGCAAAGCCTGAATCTCCAATCATTCGATTAAGTAAGGTGATGCAGATCACACCAATTCCAACCAGGAAAGCGGCTATAATAATCGAGATCCAACCGCCTGTACCAACTTCTTTAACCAGCGTGCGCGGTAATACCAGAATACCAATTCCTACTTCGGTGGCAAATAAAAAGGTTAATAACTGCCCGGAATTAATACTGTCGAGATCGTTTGACAAGAACTTACCCCCTGTCGCTTCAACAAATGGTTAGTTTTTCTTGCGGCGATATTGCTGTGGCTGTGCCAGTGTGGGGCGCGAACGACGGATAGCTGCCGGCATTATAATAAATGCATCTTTCAAATCGCGCAGGTTAAATGGAAAAAAGAGAATCATATAAGGTTGTCCAAGCGACTTGAGTGATATCAGATGGGTAAAGAGGATCGTGCTACCTACTGAGATCCCCACAATACCAAACATTGCTGCCAGGATCATGAGTGGAAAACGCACCAGCCGGATAGCCAGAGCCACTTCGAAATTTGGGATGATGAAGTTCGCCATGCCAGTCAGAGCAACAACAATAATCATGACATTACTCACTATTCCGGCCGCCACCGCTGCCTGCCCCAGCACAAGGCCTCCAACCACACCGACTGTCTGGCCGATGGGACTGGGAAGCCTGATCCCTGATTCCCGGATCACTTCAAAGATTAGTTCCATAATAAAGGCTTCCACAACTGGCGGAAAAGGAACTTTGGATCTTGTTTCGGCAAGCGGTATAAGCAAGGAAAGCGGAATGGTTTCATAATGAAAAGTAAGTATGGCGATATAAAGCGCGGGCAAAAAAAGGCTGATGAATAAAGCACCGAACCTCAAAAGGCGGATAACTGAGGCTGCAATTGCTCTGATATTATAGTCGTCAGCTGTCTGAAACGCCATCACAAAAGCCGAAGGCACCGATAAGGATTGGGGAAAGCCATCAACCAAAATTACCAGCCTCCCTTCCAGAAGATAGGCAACTGCTTTATCAACCCGCTCTGTGGAATAAAAAAGTGGAAATGTAGTCCAGGCGTGCCCGCCGATTAATTCTTCAAGGTAAGATGGTGAAAACGCGCTGTCTGTTTTGACAGCCTTGATCTTTGCGTCAAATTCATCAATTATTTTTGGGTTGGCCAGACCTTCAATGTAAAATACTCCCACAGTAGTTTTGGACCTTAAACCTGTTTCATAGCGGCGCATCTTTAGTGCAGGGGTTTTGAGATAGCTTTGGATCAGGGCAGTATTTGCTTCCAAACGTTCAATAAAGCCATTATGCGGTCCGCGGATATCCTTTTCAGTGACCGGTTCCTCAATACTGCGCTGCGGTTTCTTATTTACTTTAAAAGAAAAAGCCTGATTAACTCCATCGGCAATCAGAACGGCTTGCCCATCCATAATGGCGTCAATTACCTGATCCATATGGTCCAGTTTGTTTATTGTTCCGATAGGTACGTTATTGTAACGCTCCAGATCCCGAAGTACCGGGCCATCCTGGCTGAGCAGGTACCCGAGGACATCGCGTTGAATAAAATCTTTGCTGACCAGAGCTTCCATAAAGAATAAGACAGCATCTCTTTTTTGCAGTCTAAGCCGGTGTCTGGCTATCCCCGGACAGTCTTTCACAATGGTGTCAATACCGGCCTCATTATACCGGAGATCTTTGCTCAGATTGGATTCCCTGCCTTCAGCCATCGACTGCCTCCATGAATCCCAAGATTAAGTTTAAAGGTAGTGTTCCCATCCAAGGCTATACTAGACAGACTTTAAAGGGGCTGGGTTTTCTATGCGGGAAAAAAATCCTTTCATAAGCTGCCATCTCTGCCCGCGCGAATGCGCCGCCCAGCGGACAAATAGCAGCAGCGGATTTTGTCGGGAAGACGCCAATATGCGGGTAGCCCTGGCTGATCTGCATTTCTGGGAAGAGCCCCTTATTTCAGGTTCTCACGGCTCAGGAGCTATCTTTTTCAGCGGCTGTAATCTAAAATGCGTTTTCTGCCAGAACTGGCAAATTAGTCAGGACGGACTGGGGAGCCGCGTCTCTGTGGAGAAACTGGCCGCCATCTTTCTGAGTCTCCAAGACAAAGGGGCCCATAACATTAATCTTGTTTCGGGCAGCCATTTTACCCCCTGTATAGCGGAGACGGTCAGTCTGGCAAGGCGGAATGGCCTTGTCGTTCCCGTAATCTGGAATTCTAATGGCTACGAGTCGGTTAGCAGCCTGCGCATGCTGGACGGATTGGTGGATGTCTACCTTCCGGATTTAAAGTATTTTAGTGATGAACTGGCCGTACGCTATTCCGGGGCACCGTCATATTTCGCAACTGCTTCCAGAGCCATTGCAGAAATGTTCCGGCAGGTAGGCGCGCCGGTGATTAAGGGCGGGCTTATCCAAAAGGGCTTGATTATCAGGCACCTGATGCTGCCCGGACATCTGAACGATACAAAAAAAGTGCTTGGCTGGATCGCCACGCACCTACCGAAAACAGTCTATGTCAGCCTAATGGCTCAGTACATTCCAATGCACCGGACGGACAATTACCCTGAAATAAACCACCGCTTAAGCCGGCGGCAATATGACAAAGCCCTCGTCTACCTGTTGGATTTAGGGTTGGAAAACGGATACATTCAGGAGTTATCCGCTGCAGACCAGGCGTATGTCCCCAACTTTAATCTGACCGGCGTGACAGAACCTTGAGACAAGGGGACGGTTCATGCGTCTTGCCTCAATAGTGGGGCAAGACGCATGAACCGTGCCCATGTCTTCCCACCCCATGTCTTCCCATAGTCTTCAGCAAGACGTCCCCCTGTGTCACTGCCACTGCAATTGGATGATCTTGCGGTCCAAGAATTTGTTAGTAAACTGAAAGATGGTCTCCCAGGCAGGCTGAAACTCAGTGACTAAACCTATAATGTATTCGCGTTCAAATTCGGTGTAAACCGGGATCCGTTCCAGCCACTGCATCGATATATCTCCATGGCGATAAAGCAGGTAGAGGGAACAACCATCCACAAGGTTTTCTTCCACAAATGCGCGGCGCCCATAGGCGTCGCTAAATTCCAACTGCGCCTGCGCCAATTCCGGATCATCCAGGACTTGCTCGACCTTGATCCCAAAATCTCTAGATGTTATATAAGTCCGAAACAAGGTGTGCCCAATTTCATGAAAGGCAGTCGCCAACATGCTGGCCAAATTAGATGTGTCAGCCTGTAGCAAACATATATATTGGTCCTGACGCTCAAAGCCCATCGAACCCATGAAGGCCGAAGTAAGATAAAACACCGTTTTAACAGGCGTTGAACCCGCAAACTTGATGGCGGTTTCTCTTTCCATGAACTCAATAATATTAAAGTTCGCGCTCGCATTAAGTTTGGCAGCCTGTTCCAAACTTCTGGTGTAGAGCTCTCTGAAATAGGCCGCGAAAAAGCTATTATAATACCGGCGCAGGAAATTCGCCAGTCTGGGCTTAAAGCCCGATTCCTCGGCGATTCCACCGAGATTGTCTGCCAAACGCGCATCTGTCAGCTGCAGCAAGTAGGTGATAATATTGCTAACGGTTGTGGAATCCTCCAAGCCCAGCAGCAGATCGATATAATGCCAGGCATTAGCCTCTGAAAAGAAGTAGTTCAGGTCATCTCTCATGCGCGCGTCAAACCCGTCATAAGTTTTCATCAGCCACTGATAATGCCGTTGAGCAGCCTGATTGTCTTCATATTCATTAAGGTAGACGTCGCGCCACAGATCATAATGGGTGACATTAGCCTGATAAATCTCGGTCAGGCTGGCAAAGAGTTCTATTTTCTGCGCCAAAGGGCGCACTTCATAGTACCTGACTTTTGCAACCGGGGTCGGAGCCGGAGTTGGTGCTGGTGGTGGCGTCGGCGCAGGTGTAGGCGCAGGTGTAGGCGCAGGCGCAGGCGCAGGTGCGGGTGCGGGCGCTGACGTTGATGGTGCAGATTGGGATGCCTGAACCCAAGTCTGAGCGGACACTTGATACACTGGCGTCGGAACCGCCAGTGTCAGCAATGCAATAACAACAATAAACAAGAGGCTTCTTGGTTTAAAACTCCGCACAGGTAACACCTTTCCTCATCCGGGGTAATATGCAATTACAATTTTAACGGATTATCAGAGTGAAGTAAAATCCTTTTCCAAACTTGACCCAAATCAGTACTTGCTTTAAGATTAATACAATGCACTGTAACATTCCTTATGATTGTGCAAACTACCTGCAATCCAATAATTTTCCAGGATTCATACTGATCCTGGTAACAAAGGAGTGCCGACGAATGGCTCATGCTTTTGATGTACTGAAGGAACGTGGATTTGTAAATCAGTTGACTCACGAACAACCGCTCATTGATCTATTTACCAAAGAAAAAGTGACTGCTTATG
>ENA-UOOK01001446-UOOK01001446.1-fermentation-metagenome-genome-assembly--contig:-NODE-1446-length-31314-cov-6.386353_pt1 | contig 31314 bp, 31 predicted proteins | sample MGYA00245777_ERZ724023 | MGnify/ENA primary metagenome ERZ724023 (study PRJEB28704, sample SAMN03018312) | fermentation metagenome | biome: anthropogenic terrestrial biome; feature: soil; material...
CACAAAAATAAGCGTTTATGCTTAACTCTGTGTCCCGGCTAAGTTAGTAATTCCAGAATGGGTGTAAATCATATAATTGCTTGGGTAGATATGAATCTTACTGTTTACTCCAGATGCGGGTGTTGAGATTCAGCTCTGTTACAATACCGATGGCCATTTCCAGATCAAGGAAATATTCCGTTGTTTTATCTTCAGAGATGATCGACGTGTAATAGCGGGGTTCGAAAAGTGCTTTTTTGTAAGGAATGGCAATGAAGAGAGACGATTTCACAAACGAAATCTTTATATTTTTACCGGTCCTTTGTCTGAAATCGAGGATTCGCTTCATCAGGCTGGTCGAAAGGATGTAACGGGCCTCCACCTGGTCGGAGCCATAGACCATGAACAGCTTTTCAAACTCTGGATCCTCCAGTCGGATTAGTTCTCCAAAACGATTTTTCGCACTGTGGAAAAGCTTCCCTGTCCGCCCAAAAAGTTTTTCAGCCCTGTCGGGCAAAACAAAATACGTTCCCTTGAAATGCTTGTTGAAATCGGCTTTGAAAAACATACCATCGAAGAGTGGAATCCATTTTTCAGATTTTACATCATCATCGTCATAGCTTACCATTTTGTATTGGGCATGAATCTCTGAAAATGTGATTGCTGTCTTGTCGATTTTACCGCTCACACAGTCGTCTCCGCTGTAACGATCTGGTTTCGGTTGGAATAGCCCGGAAGCGGTGAAGTCGCGCTGGGCGACATGTTTTTCGGCTTCGTAGAGCAGACCCTCATCAATAAAACGGACAATAGAACCGATGATATCATTCTTGTAACGAGATACAAATTTTCTTTTGTTTGCATGGATCGTGCCAAAAAATAGAAGCAAAGAAAGGATGGTAAGGATCACGACAATAACAATCGGTACGTTGGCACTGTTATTGGTAAACCAAACCCCGTAAATCAGCCTGTTCACAACAAACCCAATTCCATAAAGAGCTGCAAGAATGAGGATGTAAACAAAGGTAATGAGCGTGTTTTTAGCGCGTGTTTGGCGTCGAAGCTTGTTCAAATCCAATAGCAACGGCTTAAGCGTTTTCCGGTAAAATGCTCTGAATTCGATTTCTGTTTTCATCTACGCTTATTAAATAGTGCATCCACATCAATGTTATTCCTTTCCTGGTCGGGTGTTTCCAGGTAAGCTCTGGTCCTGAGCCCCCGCATAGAGGCTATCAAGCTCGATGGAAACAACTGAACGCCGTTGTTGAACGACAATACTGTTGCGTTGTAAGTGCGGCGGGCAGCAGAGAGCTGCTCTTCCACCTCGTTCAGCGATGCCTGTAACTGGAGAATGTTTGTGTTCGCTTTCAGGTCGGGGTAGTTTTCCATCGCTACATTCACAGAATGCAGTGCGCGATTCATCCTGTTGTTAATCTCGATTGTCTCGTTGCTGCTCAACCCGGTTTTCATTGCTTCGCTTCGCAGCGCAGTAATCTCTGTAAGAATACTTTTCTCGTGTACCATGTATTGTTGTACCGCAGCCACCAGGTTTGGAATCAGGTCGAACCGTTTTTTCAGGTAGGCATCGACGCTTGCAAACGCATTGTCGGCCTCATTGCGCCGAGCGGTGAGTGTGTTGGAGAGGATAATCCCCAGAAGCAGCAGGAAAGCAAGAGGTGCTGCAATCAAAATGATCGTTAATGTGTGCATGATTGTTTTATGATTTTAGTTGTTCCATAAGTTTTTTTAAGTCGGTGTTTCTGTTTGCCGCGATGGTCAATACGTTTCATTGCGCAGGGTGCGGTCGTAATGGTAATAGCGGAGGAGAATTCCGTAGAACGTCACCTCGTATACCGAATCATTTGTTGAATCCGAATCGGTTGATCAGATCGTTCACCACCTGTGTCGCATCCCTGCCTCCGGTGGCATGCGATATCTCGCGGTTGATCCGGATGATCTCCATTGGATCGTTTGTCTGTGTGCCGATACGCTTCAGTTTCGCTCCCATCTCTTCCCAATAGGTGATGTCGGCTTGTGTCTGCAAATACTCGCCGCTGCCCGGTTTTGCATTTGCCAGATCCTGTTGCAGCTTCTTCAGCAGCATGTTGTCGATCTCCTTGCTTGCCTCCCTGCACTTTGCCTGCATCTTTGAGGTATTGCTCAACAACGGATTGTTATCGATCGATTCCACTTTCACATCCAGCACTTTGCCGATACTGGCCACATCCTCGGGTTCCAGTTGCGAGAAGTCGACATCTTTGTTCAACAAGTCAGGTGTGGAGAATGCCTCAGGGTGCATCGAAGTGGTCAGGTTCATTTCCGACTGCCTGGCACTGATGTGAAACATCTCAAAATAATCCTGATTCATTGCCTCCTGTGCATCCTGCATGAACTCCCTGGCATCAACCCTTTTCCCGTTCTTGATGAAATAGGAGGGTTCTTTCCCGGTTTTGGACGATACTGGTGCCAGGTCAAGGTCCATGCTCGAGGTGCCGCCACTGGACGCATTCCGGAACTGCCGGAACTCAATATCTGACATATCATATCCTTTGTTTTTCAACGATTCAGACATCTTTGGGATCATCTTGCGATAATTATCCTGTACCATCCTGTCGAACTTGTTCCTCAGTTTGATATCGGCCTTGTACTTGAAAAACCACTTGGCATGATAGTCGGCATTCATTGCAGCGGCCAGCTGGTTCATCTCTTTTTCCTTTGACTGGATCTGAACCTTGTTTGTTACTTCGTCCATTTGCAGGCCAACCAGATCATCGTTCAGCTTGTTGAATGCTTTTGCAGCATCCTCGGCTTCCAGTTTGCTTCGTGAGGTGCGCATCTGGTCCATCAGCTCTCTCGATCGTTGTCCGGGGGAGTTGATCAACGGTTTGAACAGGCGGCTTTCACTGCCGAAAACAGCTGTTGCCCCTTTCGCTACAACAGAGACACCTGTTTCAAATACCTTCCCTACAATGTAATCGGTACCGGCATTTTTTGCACCTTCCCAGATCTGGGTAGAGGTAGTGGCACCTTTCTTTTGCCCTGCTTCATAATACCCATTTACAAAAGAGGCAACACTGCCCGTCACGGGCGACCAGAAATTGGCTGCCTGCATGACTCCCTCTTTGGGGCCTCCTGCAAGATAGCCTGTCACTCCCCCGTAGATGGCACCCAGTGCTTTTGTGCCATAGATGGTAGCCGCCGCTTCGGCACCATAGGCTCCGGCCAGGGCGCTAGACCCCAAGCCGACGGTAACGGCACCGGCTGCTACGATGGCCGACTGTGCCCAGAACTCGTTTTCTTCTGAATTGATGATGGCTTCTGTCGCAACAGCATGATCATACTCCCCATATCCCTGCAGTTGCTTGTTTAAAGCCAATGCCAGCGATTGCACCTCTTCCACGTTGCCAGAAACAAGTGCATCGCCATTGATCACTTTTTCAGCCAGGTTACGGGCAGTCTCCCGCTGCTCCAAGGGGAGTCGTTTGATCTGGTGGTCAACGATAAAGGCTGCTCTTCGGGTTGCATCACGGCGGGCGGCATCGGTTCGCATGTCATCAATCATCTTGTTGCGGGCATAGTCATCGAAAACGGTGCGTGTATGAACGAACTCTCCCGTTTGAAGTGTGGCGACCGCATCTTCTTCACTTTGCATGGTAGACTGCAATCCCATGATCCGCCTGTCGATATCGGCCATCTCACTCCTGAGTGCGCTTGCTTCCTGTGCGCCCTTGGCCTGCGACAACCGTTCGGACGCCCGTTGCTTATATTCCCGTTCGCGTTCTATCTGCTGCCGAAGAGAGGCGATGATCTCTCTACGGGATGCAATCGACTCCTCCGTCGACTGCTTTTCAAGCGCCAGCGAGTCCTGCATTCCCTTATCGCGTGTAGAGCGTTCTTCCGCTTCTTTTGCCAGCTGGTTGTTCTTCTCCTCCTCACGGCGCTGTTTCTTCGATTTCTTCTGCGCTGCCATATCGGCTCTGATGACCTCTCTCATCGCTTCTTCAAAATCTGCAATTGCCTCATCGGGGATCACGCCGTTCTCGCTGAACGAATATTGATTCCATCGGTTGGCTGCCGACCATTCAATGGCCGTTTTGAAGAAGAAACCGCTTCGCATGATGCGTGTCCCGTAGTTGTTGCAAGCTGCCCGATAGGCTTCCTTGTCTGCTACCAGGGCAGGATCTTCAAGATCGGACTCGGTCACTGCTGAAAATTCGCGTAAGCGGAAATAGTCGAATGTCAATTTTGAGATAAGTATGACCGGCACTTTTGGGAAATAGTTCACGAAGGTACCGTCGGAGGTGATATCGGGCATTTTGTCACCTGTCGATGAAACATCCAGTTGCTCCACCTTCACGCTCGTGAGGCAGGCTTCGTCTGCCTCCATCTCCTCATCGCTGCAGGGGTCAGATTCAATGAGCTCTATAGCGTAATAGCGGTCTTTCCCGTTGACTTTTGCTTTGAACATATACCTGATCATCGCCTCCTTCAATTCATCCAGACCCGCTGCCTGATAGGGACTTTTGCGGGTGCCTATCCAGGTTTCTCCCAGATACAGCTCCTCTTCCTCCTTTTGGAAAACACGCCTATAGCGGTTGTAAGCTTCACATTTGGCATCGTTGGGATTGGGTGGATTGCCCAGTTGTTGTATGCGGTTGGCCAGCTCCTGCATGGCCGCATTGAGCGACTCCAGGCCTGAGGTGTGCATTTTTGCCTCGAAGAGAGCTGTATGAAAGGCATCCGGGTCATCCCATTCCACGGCTGTGGCAGCATCCAGCATCACGAGTTGGATGGATGCAAGCGTACGCAAGTAAGATTCACGTGCTGCCAGAAATTGGCTGATCAGGGGGTTCAGCCGATTCAGGTAATCTATGATCTCCTGTGTGGGGTAATTGAACAGAGGTGCCCATGTCTGCTCAAATTGCCTTGCCTCCTCGTCGGGCATGGGACCGTAAATCAGGCGCATGCCCTCAAAAGCAACAGATACCGCGGCTTTGTAGTCGAACACGGACAGGTCGCCGATTGACGGTAGTGGTTCAGGAATGACTGCTGCAACCCCACCAGGAAGTATAACCTCTTCAGATTCTGTCTCTTCCCAGGGCATCCCCCTGGAAACCCGGTTCTCGGGAGCGCAGGGGTCGTTCGCAATAAAGGTTACCTTGGGAATATCTTTCAGGTCTTGCAAGGGGGTAGCTGTCGCTGTTTCATTTTTCCCTTTCTTTTTCTCTTTTTTCTGGATGGTGTTGTGATAAATCTCCGCATTTTGGGTAAGATTCAGAGCGGCAGACTTTTCAATGGAAAGGAGTGTTGCTGCTATGCAGATATCGATCAAAAGGATTATCTGTTTCATAGTAAAATCCGTTAGCATTAATTTATCAGGATAGCTCATCTGAGCTGTAACCTTATGTCATGGTAACAACCGACAAATGTAAGAACGATTATTCTTTTTTTTATATCAAAAGGTAAAAAATATATACAAATCGTAAATTATATTATCTTTCCATGTGAAAACTTTTTTTCTCAGCCTATTATGATCAACTGAATATCGGTTTTATGTGCTTCTTTTGAAAATCTCTTTTTGTAACATACACTCAATTTTATATTTTTGTTATTGGGTCGGATGACTCTTGAAGGTTCATGCGAGTTAGACTTTATGTCAAAATAACACCCTTGTATCGTCATTATTTGCAATTTTTTTTGTTCTTTTGTAAGGAAAAAACTTCAAAATAATAGTAGGATGATTCATGACTTAGGTGAACTGGTAGAGCGGGCCAGGAAGGGACCGAGGTGTACCGTAGCGGTAGCTGCTGCGGAAGACCGGCATGTGCTGGAGGCAATTCAGGCAGCTATGCTGCCGGGAATTGTGCGTCCCCTGCTGGTCGGAGACAGGACTGAGATTGAGAGAATTGCACAGTCCATCGGTTTTAGTCTGGAAGGGATTGAGATAGTGGATCAGGACGGTGATGCGGCGGCCTCCGCTAGGATTGCTGTATCGAAGATACGTAGCGGGGAGGCTGATATTTTGATGAAAGGTCGTGTGGCGACAGGCGACCTGCTGAAAGCGGTGGTCGACAGAGAGGTGGGTCTGCGTACAGAACAGCTATTGAGTCACGTGGCATTCTTTCAATCTCCCTACTACCACAAACTGTTCTGTGTAACCGATGCGGCGATGAACATAGCCCCAGGTCTGGAGGAAAAGGTGCAAATCATCAAAAATGCAGTCAGTGCTTGTCATTTTTTGGGTATAGCAAACCCCAAAGTGGCCGTGGCTACTGCTGTGGAGAAAGTGAACCCAAAAATGGAAGCGACGTTGCACGCTGCCCAATTGAAACAAATGAACCTGGAAGGATTGATAGAAGGCTGCCTCTTAGACGGTCCCTTTGCGATCGATATCGCAGTGAATGCAGAGGCGGCAAGGAACAAAGGTATTGTGAGTGAAGTGGCTGGCGACTGCGACATCATTCTGGCGCCCGATATTGAAGCAGGGAACATGTTTTACAAAGCGCTCAACTTCCTGGGAGGAGCAACAGTCGCAGCAGTGGTGATGGGCGCCGCGGTGCCTATCGTGCTTACCTCCCGATCGGACGACGACAGGAGTAAGCTTTTCTCCATCGCTCTGGCAGCCTGCCTCAGGTAACGCAACACCAGATTTATTTCACCAAAGGGCTTCAACAGAAATAAGAAAAATAAAAATATATGGGAACAAATACACGTATTCTGGTCATTAACCCCGGATCTACATCCACTAAAATCGCAATCTACCAACAAGAGAAGGTAATCTTCCTGAAAACCATCAAGCATGCACCCGAAGTATTGCGAAAATTTGAGAAGATCACCGATCAGTATGAGTACCGCAAGAATATCATCTATGACGAGTTGAAAAGTGCCGATGTCCCGGTGGAAACCATCGATGCGGTGATCGGTCGCGGCGGGCTGGTAAAGCCGATCGCATCGGGTGTTTATCGAGTGAATGAAACAATGCGGAAAGATCTTTTGGAGTGCAAGCGGGGTGAACATGCTAGCAACCTGGGCGCACTCATTGCATGCGACATTGCAAAGATGATACCCTCGGCCCAAGCTTTCATAGCCGACCCGGTGGTGGTGGATGAATTGCAGCCGCTGGCAAGATTTTCTGGTCATCCCCTCTTTGAGAGAAGATCCATTTTTCATGCATTGAATCAAAAAGCAATCGCCCGCGCGCACGCCAAGTCGATCATGAAAAAATATGAGGATCTCAATCTTATTGTGGTGCATTTAGGTGGCGGCATTACTGTGGGCGCCCACCAACAAGGAAAAGTAATCGATGTGAATCAGGGACTGGATGGCGACGGTCCTTTTTCTCCAGAACGCTCCGGGACACTGCCCATGGGACAATTGCTGAAAGTTGCCTTCAGCGGACTCTATAGTTATGAGAAGATGTCGGATATGATCGTCGGCAAAGGAGGCATGATGGCTTACTTGGGTACCAGTGATGCTTACGTGGCGGAGCGGGAGGCGAAGGATGGCGATGAGAAATGTCTGCAGGTGATGGAGGCGATGGCTTACCAGGTGGCAAAGGAGATCGGTGCGATGGCGACCGTATTGAAGGGTGTGGTTGACGGCATTCTGATCACGGGGGGCATAGCCAACAGCAAGTGGTTCTGCAACATGATCATCGAAAGAGTCTATCGCATTGCTCCGGTTTATGTCTATCCCGGGCAGGACGAAATGGGGGCACTGGCCGAAAATGCACTGCTTGCCCTCAATGGAGAGATTGAGATCAAAGAATACAAATAGATGCACATTTTCAATCCCTGGCACGATCTGGCTCTGGCAAACTTCTCCGCAAACTACACCCCACCAGCTTCGGCCATGAGAATGGCGGACGATCTGGCTCTGTTGCCTGTGTGGTATGGCGGAGGTGATGCCGTGATCGCAGAAGGGGAGGCGAACCGGTCGTTTTTGGATACAGTGAAGAACGTGCTTCCTGTTTCAGCTGAAATGATTCCCATTTCCGAAATTGCCTTGCGCCGGGATGAAAATATCATTCCTTGGGGCTGGGACCCGATGTTGAGAAAGAAAATGGCTGTTCTGGGTGCAGACGAACGTCAGCTGCCTTCGATGGAGGAGCTTGAGCGACTGAAGGAGTATGCGAACCGTAAAAACGCAGTGCGGTTATTACGGGAAATAAAAAAGGAAGAAAAGGACTTTTGTGGAGAATCTCATTATTTTACCCGACTTGAGGAGCTACTTGCGCTTTTGCAATCGATGCCGGGTGATAAAATATTGAAGATGCCGGTTTCCGGAAGCGGCAAAGGACTCATCTGGATATTGGGAGAGATTACCGACAAGCAAACCGATTGGTGCCGGAGGGTAATCCGTGAGCAGGGAGGTGTGGTCGCAGAGCCTGTCTTGCGCAAAGTAAAGGACTTTGCCATGGAGTTTTATCTGCAGGAAGGGACGGCGCAATTTGCCGGTTACTCCTTGTTCCGTTCTGCAGCCTCGGGCGCTTATGCCGGAAATAAACTGCTCTCTGATTGGGAGATATTGGAAAGGCTTAGGGCATGTTGTCCGACAGAATTGCTGCATGGGCTGCGTGAATCTCTTTTGCAAAAACTAGCCCTCTTTTTCCCTTCATATACCGGTTACGCCGGCGTGGACATGATGGTGTGTGAAACGGAAGAGGGGTATCGTATTCAACCTTGTGTGGAGGTGAATATGCGGATGAATATGGGGATGGTGGCACGCATTTTCCATGACAGATACATGGAACCCGAGGCGGAAGGTAAGTTTGTGGTGGATTATTTTAATAAACCGGGGAGTGCGAAACTTTTTCACGAGAAAATGGAACGGGAGTCGCCCCTTAAAGTAGCACAAGGAAAAATAGTTTCCGGCTACCTGTCGCTGACTCCCGTTACATCGGATACCCGTTACACGGCTTACGTCTTAATCTGCTGATCTGGTTAAAATTATTCCATTTTACCCAAACCGGGTGTTTCTTACTTTTGCTCTGAAAGTTTTTCAATCAACTCGGTTGTCGCAGTTTCGGAATAAATCCCATAGGCATTCACCAACAATCCTTTCATATTGTTTTGCGAAGACGAAATGGCATAGAGGATGCTTTCGTTGTCAAGATCCGACATCTCCTGAAACCGGTAAATCTCGTCGATCTGAAACTCATCGGGGTGAAGCCGGATCATACTTTCAGCACATACGATGCAGTCGCTCTCTATATTAAAGTTGGAGGTATAGCCTCTTTTAGCCAAATCGTTGATCGCTTCCGACAATGTTGTATAGGTCCTCATGTTCCCTTTTTTTAATTGTATCCATACAACTATTAAACAGCCGGTAACCTGTCTGGTTCATTCATTTCTTCATCTCTTCAGCGAAATATTTGTAGAAGAGTGGAATGGTCCGTATGCCATTGAAGAACTGCTGCAGCGGGAAATTTTCGTTTGGTGAGTGAATGGCATCCGATCCCAGGCCAAAGCCCATCAATATTGACTTGGTTCCCAGTACCTCCTCGAAGGTAGCGATAATGGGAATGCTGCCACCCGACCGTACGGGTACTGGCTCCTTGCCATATACCTCTTTATAGGCTTTTTCTGCCGCCTTGTAGGCCGGAAGATCGATGGGGCAAACATAGGAGGGGCCGCCATGGAGGTACGCAGCCTTTACTTTCACAGATTTGGGGGCAATCGATTCGAAATACTCGACAAAGATTTTCTCAATTTTTTTGTGATCCTGGTTGGGAACAAGTCGGGTGCTGATCTTGGCATAGGCTTTCGATGGCAACACCGTTTTGGCACCCTCACCGGTATAACCACCCCATATGCCACACACGTCGAAGGTGGGCCTGATGCCCGTCCGTTCGTTGGTTGTGTAGCCTTTCTCGCCGGATACCTCTTCAATGTTGAGTGATTGTTTGTATGCTTCCAGAGAAAAAGGTGCTTTGGACATCAACTCCCGCTCTTTCTCTGAAACCTCTACCACGTCGTCGTAGAAACCTGGGATCAGGATTCTTCCGTCTTCGTCTATCGTCTGTGCAATCATCTTCGAAAGCACATTAATGGGATTGGCCACTGCTCCGCCGAACAAGCCGGAGTGCAGATCGACATTCGGTCCTGTTACCTCCACCTGCCAGTAGGCCAGGCCACGCAGTCCGGTGGTGATGGAAGGTACATCGGGTGCGATCATTGAGGTGTCGGATACCAGAATAATATCAGCCTGAAGCATCTCTTTGTGCTTTTCGCAGAACTCCGGCAGACTGGGTGAGCCTACTTCCTCTTCGCCTTCAATCAGAAATTTTACGTTGCATTCCAGTTTTCCCGATTGTGCCAGGTACTCAAATGCTTTGGCATGCATGAACGATTGTCCTTTGTCGTCATCCGCACCGCGGGCCCAAATCTTTCCGTCTTTCACCACCGGCTCAAAGGGGTTTGTGTTCCACAGTTCAACCGGATCTACGGGCATCACATCCATATGGGCATATACCATGATGGTGGGTGCTTCGGGATTGACAATCTTCTCTCCATAGGTGACCGGGTTTCCGGTTGTTTCCATTACCTCTGCCTTGTCGGCACCTGCGGCCAGTAAAATCTCTTTCCACTTCTCGGCGGCACGGTACATATCCGGCTTGTGTGCCGGGAGCGATGAGATGGATGGAATGCGGATGAGTTCGAAAAGTTCGTCCAAGAAACGTTTCTCGTGGGTTTCTACATAATTGTTAATTTCGTTCATGTCGATATTCTTATGATTTACAATTTAACGTCTTCGGCAAACTTACAAAAAAAAAGTGAAAAAGTGAACTCATGGCCCTCAATCTACTCCTTTTACATTCATTGCAAGGGTGTAAACCGATGTGCGGGCAGTGATGAACAGCGTCTTTTTCTCCTTACCGCCAAAGCAGATGTTCGACGGGCTCTCGGGCATCTCAATCTCATGAATTAAATCACCCTCGGGAGAATAGACCCACACTTTCCCCATGGTCAGGTAAATATTCCCCCGCTCGTCTATTGTCATGCCATCCGATCCATTCGGGGCGAAAAAGGTTTTGTTCGAGAGGGTGCCATCGGCCTCCATATCGTATTTCCAGATTTTGTGGTCGTTGATATCTGCCACATACAATGTTTTTCCATCCGGGGTACCTACCAATCCGTTGGGTTGCACATAATCACTTGCAACGCGGATGATCTTTTTTTCAGGGGAAAGATAGTATACCCCACGACTATCCTGCGACTCGACATGTCCTTCCTTCCAGTAGTTTCTGTGATAATAGGGGTCGGTAAAATAGATGCCTCCATTGGAATCAATCCAGAGGTCATTGGGACCGTTCAGGTGGATGCCATTGTATGTCTCAAATAGGATATGCATTTTTTTATCCTCATCGAACTGCACGATCTGGTTATTCAAATCGGCACACGCAATAAGCTGATCTTCGGGATTAAAATACATTCCATTGGATCTGTTGGTTCCTTCCAGCCAGAGTGAGATTCCTTCCTTCTCATCCCACCGGTAAATGCGGTCGTTGGGCTGGTCGGTAAAATATACAATTCCTTTTGAATTTACTGCAGGTCCTTCGGTGAAGGAATAACCGGAACCTACTTTCTCTATTATTGCATTTTCAGCTACAATATCATGTAATTCTTCCATGTTACATTCTATTTCCATGTTGTTGTTTACGGGTGTTTCCGAATTTATTTTCTCAATGCCTGTTATTTTTCCGGAGAGAACGAGAAAAGTGAAAAGTCCTGATAGGAAAATAAGTTGTTTCATCTGATATATTTTGTATTAAATTCGTGGTCTTTGATAACCCTGGCGGTATGGTCGAGCCATCAGCGCCGCTGCGTTTGCATTGTTTGAGATACTTTCTGTATGGTTGTCCCAAGACAGGGTACTTTCGGTGTCATAAGCGATCATTGCCAGTTGTACAGTCGCGGTGGAACGGAAGCCCTCCTCGATGGGACAGCTGATCAACTTTTTGTTTCCTGTTTTTACGGCTTGGATAAATTCAGCCACATGTTCTTCCTGCATGCGGGGTGAAGGGATCTCCAAAATCTCTTGTTGGCTGTCGTGTCCTGTGGGCTTTAATACAATCCGGTTATCGGAGACAAACAGGGTACCCTTCTCCCCGTGGAAGAAGATACCGTTGTTATACTGCGGATCAATTTGACCTGGTCCCCAGAGGCGGTGATGCCAGATCACCGGGATGCCCTCAAATTGCATCGTGGCTGTCAGTGTATCGGGGGTGTTTGTTTTTCCCTGTAGTGCGAAGATGCCTCCCCGGGCTTCAACCTTCTCAGGCATGCCAAAGCCCATGATGGTACGAATCATGTCGATGTTGTGTATGCCCCAGTCCACCAGATGCCCATTACCATATGCTTTTTCAAACCGCCACGCCATATGTCCTTTCGAAGGGCTGTAGGGTAGTTTGGGCGCCGGACCGCACCATGCGTCCCAGTCGAGTGAAGCAGGTGGATCCTGCACCGCTGTCTCCGCCATGGAGGGATTATAGTGAATCTGTGCGTTTATCTGATGCAAACTGCCAATTCGGCCCTCTGCAATTATTTCCTTTGCTTTGCTGAAGGCCTTGTTCTGGCGTCGCTGAAAGCCTATCTGCACAATGTTACCAGCCTCCCGGGCTGCATTCACCATCGCTTTGCCCTCTTCGATGTCGTATGCTAGTGGTTTTTCGCAGTAAACCGGTAATCGCTTCTCACAGGCAGCAATAAATTGAAGTGTGTGCCAGTGGGTGGGTGTGCCAATGAGCACTGCTTCGAGGTTATTCATTTCCAGTAGTTCCCGGTAATCGTGAAAACCCCGAGGTGCGCTTCCCTGCAACGATGTCAACTCCCGGATGCTATCCGACAGATGCGTGCTGTCCACATCAGCCACAGCAATGACCTCCACGCCACCGGCTTCCAGTGCCGCTTTGGCAATCACCATGCCATACCAGCCGCTGCCGATCAGGCCAATTTTTAAAGACTTTTCCTGTGCGAAAAGTGGAGCAGGGAATCCTGTAGCAACGGCAGCCGTCGCCAGGGTTGAGTTTTTAAGAAATGTGCGTCGGTTCATCGGGTCATATTTTCATTGAAAAAGGGGTCATGCAAGTTGAAAAAGTGTCTACCCAAATTATTGTAACGTATCCGATGCCCAAAATGTTTGCCATTCAGGATGATGCATTTTAATAAAAAACTGCTAAATTTGTCCGGCAATGCACTTGCTTGTAAACATGATCAATTGCAATTTCAATAATCAATCACATGAAGAGATCTCTTTTTTTTGCCGTTGCCCTGGTGATGACCCTGTTGACGGCATGCACGAACCAGCAAGAAAGTAAAGACAGTATGCAAACAGCATCATTCATTCCCGACCTCAGTGTAAATGAGGTGATCGCACAATTGAAAGATTCAGTGGGTGAGGATCACACCTTCCGCATTGAACGCGGTGTCAGGCAGGTAGCTGACCTCTGGCAGGAGCAGGATGGTACAGTAGATGATTTCGCGCAGTTCTGCACCACCTCTTTCGTGGCTGACAAAGAAGGGCTTGCATCGCTCTTTGCTACCTTGGAACGCAATTTTGAAGTGATCAGCGGCTATTATCACAAGATGGATGTGGAGCTGAAAATACCATTACAGCTCGTGGGGCCCGATATCACGCCGGTGGACATGCAGTTTGGCAGTTACAATGCCTCGGCCCACCTTACCGACGACCTTTATGACAACAAGATTGCTTTTCTCACGGCGCTCAACTTCCCCTTCTACTCGCTTGAGGAGAAGACCGAGTTGGGTGAGCAGTGGAGCCGCGAGGAGTGGGCTTATGCCCGCATGGGTGATCGGTTCATCTCCCGTGTGCCGGCAGCAATTCAGCAGGATATCTCGCGCACGGTGACCGAAGCCGATGCCTATATCTCCGATTACAATATCTTCATGGGCAAACTGCGCAACGAGCAAGGGGAACAGCTTTTTCCCGACGGCATGAAACTGATATCCCATTGGGGCCTGCGCGATGAGTTGAAGTCGAATTACGCTGATCCGGAGGGGGGTTTGGAGAAGCAACGAATGATCTACAAAGTAATGCAGCGCATCGTTGATCAGTCCATCCCCCTCCAGGTAATCAACAACGACAGCCCTACCTGGATTCCGGAGACCAATGAGCTGACAGAAAACGGCCAAACAATCACTGCCACCCCCGAAGACATCCGACGTTACGAGGTGTTTCTGAAGAATTTTCAGGCGATGCGCAAGCTTGATGCCTACTCTCCCCATTATCCCACGCAGCTTGTTCGCGCCTTCGATGGCACCATGGAAGTGCCGCAGAAGGATGTTGAGGAGCTGTTTAAAGGATTGCTCTCTTCCCCGCAGGTGAAAGAGGTGGCCTCTTTTATTGCATCCCGACTGGGTCGTGAACTGGAGCCATTCGATATCTGGTACAACGGTTTCCGTGCGGGCGGAGGAATACCCGAAGAAGATCTGACTGCCATCACCTCTAAAAAATATCCCGATACACAGGCATTGGAGCGTGATCTCCCCAACATTCTGGTGAAGCTGGGTTGGAATCCTGAAAAGGCGAAAGAGATCACTGCGTTGATCACGGTCGATAACTCCCGCGGCGCCGGCCATGCCTGGGGTGCCGAGATGCGCAACGACGTGGCGCGACTTCGCACCCGCATTGGTGAAGATGGGATGGATTACAAAGGCTACAACATTGCCGTGCATGAGTTTGGTCACAACGTGGAACAGACCATCACCATGAACGATGTCGATTATTATATGTTGAACGGCGTGCCCAACACCGCTTTCACCGAGGCGGTGGCTTTCCTCTTCCAAAAACGGGATCTGGAACTGCTGGGATTGAAAAATCCCAATCCCGAAGATGCGTATTATCTGGCACTGGACAACTTTTGGTCGAGTTACGAGATCATGGGTGTCTCTCTTGTCGATATCCAGGTTTGGGAGTGGCTCTATGCCCATCCCGATGCCACTCCGGCTCAGCTGAAGGAGGCGGTGATCCGCATCGCGAAAGAGGTTTGGAACAGCTACTATGCTGATGTACTGGGTGGCGAAGATGAGATGCTGCTCGGCATCTACTCTCACATGATCGATTATCCGCTTTATCTGCCCAACTACCCGATGGGTCACCTGATTGCTTTCCAGATTGAACAGCAGGTGAGGGGAAAGAATATGGCGATGGAGATCGACCGGATGTTTACACAGGGGCGCATCATCCCTCAGCGATGGATGAAGAAAGGGGTGGGATCTCCCATCTCCATCGATCCATTGCTGAACGCCACCAGGGAGGCATTGCAGGCATTGGACAAATAATGTTTTTTTGCATATTCTTTTCCATAGTTGGGAGAAATATTGTAATTTTGTGAGCTGATCAGGAAAGATGCCGGAGTGGTCGATCGGGGCGGTCTCGAAAACCGTTGTACTCTCACGGGTACCAAGGGTTCGAATCCCTTTCTTTCCGCTTACGTGGCAATGGCTGCAATCTCAATAAGTTATTCAACAAGTTTATCCTTTATCTTCTGTTCGTTTTTCAAATCAGACTTCATTTCTTTCAGGCCTGTTACGGAGTTGTTTTAATTTTTTTAAATAATTCATAGTAGATTCAGTCAAGGGTAATTATAAATATGCTAGACAGGATTTTTACATTACTCAACCATAAATATTATGAAAGTATTGAAAATTGTAGGCTTATTGGCTTTGGGGATAATGAACTTTTCTTCCTGCGATCTTTTTTTGGGGCATGATGAGCCAGAATTTGTTATCTATAATTTAGGCTTGAGTTTTCAGGATGCTTCCGGGAATGATTTGGTAAAAGGGATTGGATTGGAGGAGTGGTCTTTTGGTATGTCAATGGAGGATGCGCTGTGGGGGGCTGTAAAACCCGATTTATATCTATTGGATGTTATTCTTTCGGAACCTTGTAAGAATTGGGATAACGATATTTACAATGCTCCGGCTCGCCCCGGCTTTATACCCGATGTGAACCGTCCCAAATTAGGAATGGAGAGATCCGATCGAGGAGATTGTTATTTGACGAATAGTTTTAGGCTACCTTTAAGCGATTGTCCGGAAGAGAAAGTACTCACGTATAAGTTGAAATGTCTTTATCTGTTTGGTGATGAGGAGGTGCATGAATTTGTCACCTACTGGAATATTCCAAAGAGTAATCGTGAACGTTCTTTTGAACGTTATGCTAAATGTTATCGGATAGAGTTTGAAGGCAATAAAATAACCCCCCGGTCTCCCACGGATGAACATAGAAATTATGAGGCTGTTATAATGCTAACATCCGTACAAGAGTAACAATTAACATGAGGCTGCCCGGTCCTTGAAACTTTTGGTGTTACTGTTTCTTCTCTACAGACACCAGACTGGTAAAGAGATCGTAGGCGGCCTGGAGGTAGTTTTGTCGCGCCTGTTGTGCTTTCAGCTGCTCGCTGAGTAGTTCCTGTTGTAGAATATACCCCTTTTCGTATTGCATCTGTGCTGCCTGCAGGTTCTGCTCGCTCATTGCCATATTTTCCCTGCTGAGGCGGTAGCTCTCTCTCTGCACTGCCAGTTGTGATGCCTCCTGCAACCGTTCTTTCTCCTGCCGGTTGCGTATCTCCAGTAGGGTTGCCTCTTCCAGCCGTTGCTGCAGCCGGAGGCGCGAAACTTCTTTGGCTGTGCTGAGGGTCTGGCTGATGGGCATCTTCAGGGAGAGGCCTACGTAGCTGTTTCCCCGCCAGTATCGGTCGTTGAAGAGTTGCAACTCGTTGTTGTAGTAGTTGGTGCCCAGGTAGCCGTTGAGGGTGAGCGTGGGGGCGTACTTCCATTCTGCGGAACGGGTACGCAGGGCTGCCATCGACACCATTCCGTGCTGCTTCATCACTTCGAGTTCTTTCGTGGAAGTTGTGGGTGATGCGCTTTGCTCCATCTTGCCGAGCAGGGTGGGGATGTCTTCCTCGAGCTGCAGCGCCCCTACTGTTTCCGGGGTGACCTTTGCACCTGCCAGAAACAGCAGGTTCGCTCCGACATCGGCTGCAATCTTTTTCGCCCGAAGGCAGTTTGCTGTCGATTCGTTGTAGGCCTTTTGTATTTCGTTCTTCTTCACAAGGGAGAGCTGCTCCTTTGTGGAGAGGTCGCCTGCGTTCCGCAATAGCAGGGCATAATAGGCCGTATCCTGCATGCAGGTGCGGTGCTGTTCCCCGGCGATCACACACTCGGCATAAGCGAGGGCGATCTGTTCCCGCAGCTTCTTTTCGGAGAGCATCTCTTCATACTGCTGTATTTTCAGTTGCTGTTTCTGTTCACCCACGCGGTTCACCTTCTCCGGACTGAAGAGATCGTAGCTGAGGTTGATGCCTGCCGAGGCATTCCACGTGGTATTAAACCGCAGGTACATCAGCTCACCTTCCGATGCGTTGGGGTCGAAGAGGTGGGCCGGCACTGGGGTGGAGGGGATGATCAGGTTGCGCCGCAGATCGCCCGAGGCGTAGATGTCGGGCAGGTGCTGCAGGCGGGCTTCATCCAGCCGTATCTTCGCTTCGTCCACCTTCATCTTTTGGCTGATTTTTTCCGGCGCATGTTCCAGCGCATAGGCGATAATCTCTTCCAGCGTCAGCCGCTTTGGGTGGAGTTCCTGTGCCGGCAGAAGCAACGTGAATGAGAGTAGCAGTAACAGGGTTATCGATTTCTTCATAAGCTTTTTTTTTATCGGAATACGGATGATGGTTCCACCTTCCTCAGTTTGTTGATGGAGAAGTAGGAACTGCCCACCGAGATGAGCAACGTCATCAGGAAGAGGAAGGTGAGTAGGGGCGGCGTAAGGCTGATGATTAGTCCTGCCCTGGCCATCCCGATTTTGGAGATGACAAGCAACAGGAGCGATACCAGGAAGCCGGTTATCGCGTAAATAAGCGACTGGGCGATCACCAGGCGGGTGATGTAGTGTCCCGATGCGCCGATTGCCTTGAGTGTGCCGTAATCCTTAATCCGGTCGTAGGTGGCGGAGTACATGGTGAGGCCGATGATGAAGAAGCCGCTGATGATGCCGAAGATGACCAGCGTGGCGAAGCTCATTCCCATGTTGTTGGCGGTCATCACGTTGACGATGGTGCCAATGCGCAGCTTCTCTGCCGGCCATGCCTTCAGGTCGGGCGCTGCCCGATTGATGCGTTCGACCACCGGCCCGATCATTTCCGGATCGCGCACGGTGACGATGATCCCGCTCACCATCGTCTCCGACATTCCCGAGAAGTACCGGGCCTTGTCGAGGGTGGTGTAGAGCAGCGGAACGTTGAAACCTTTGGCATGGCGGGTGGTGAGCCCCACCGTGGCTGCCTTGCCGTTGATCTCGAAGCGGGTACCCCGTTGTACATCATAACGCAGCGCCTTGTTGTCGTAAAAGTCGGTCGACACGATCTCCGGCGCTGCCAGGTCGTTCAAAGAGCCTGCCTTCACCAGTCCGGCATAAGGACCTGCCGCCAGGGTGGGGAAGGCAGAGCCGACGATCATGGCGGGGGCATCCTTGCCGTTGGAGAACTTAACCGTGACGGGAGTAATCACGAAGCCATGGGTGTCGTCTACCCCTTCAATGCTGCGCAGCTGGTTGATCCACCGCACATCGAAGGGAGAGAGCTGATTGACATTCTCGGTCTGTCGGTTCACCACAAACACCTGTGCATACTCCGGATTGGCATTGCCCACCAGTCCCCCGATCAGGTTGGCCAGGTAGAAGAACATGCCCAGTTCGATGCCGATCAGGTAGATGCTGATGATGATGGCCGTGAGGATACCCATGCTCTTGGATTTCTCGAAACGGACAAATTTATAGGCGGTAGGAAACATGGATGATCAATTTAAGTCTACCCTACACTCCACTTTCGACTCAATGAAGAGCGTGCCCGGCACCTCGTCGAGCGATACCTCGATCTCTCGTATGCGGCGGTCCTCCAAATCGCTGCCGCTGTCGGAGAAGAGCGACTTTCGCTTCAGGTCGGGCGACAGGCGTACAATATGGCCGGTGGCAGCCATCAAACTGTCTCCCGGGAGGTGGATGGTGCAGCGCTGGCCCACCGCAAGCCTGTCGGCAAACAGTTCGTCAATCTCCACCATCACCTCCAGCGGCCGGTCAGGTGCAATGCGGCCGTAGGGTTGGTACATTGTCACCGCCTCTCCGGCATGAGGAGTGAGGGTCAGCAGCGTACCCCCGACCGGGGCGCGGAACGATCGCAGCGACAGGTCGTTCTCCCGGGCAGCGCGTGCCGTCTGCATCTCCCGGAGGCGGGACTGCTGCAGGCGATAGTCGTTCTCCGTCTTTTTCAGTCGCTCCGTACCCTGGTCAGCATCGTTCTGCAGGCGGCGCACCTCCTCACCGGTGACGGCACCCGCCTTCAGCAACTCCCGGGCGTCGTTCAGGCGCCGCTGCTGATCTTCCAGAGCGATACGCTCCTGCTCCAGTGCCAGTCGTGCCGATTCCACCTGCAGCTGTTGCGTGGCAATGCCGGCATCGCTCTCCTGCACTGAAAGGATCTCGTTGCGCTTCTCCAGCACCAGGATCACGTCGCCTGCCTCCACCTTGTCGCCCGTGTTAAAGTAGCGCTCCTCCACAATGCCGGAGGCAGGAGCGGCCAGCTCCACCACGCCTCCCTGGGGGATTATCTTGCCGATTCCCACAACGTGGGCGATACTGAGGGGCTCTGTGACAGGAGCTGTATTCTCTTTCCCGTTGCCACAAGCCGCCAGAAGCAGGATGGCCGATAGCCAGCCTATTTGTTGTTTCGTCTGTTTGAGTTTCATTGTATAATATCTGGTTTCCATTTTAATGGCTCAATGTCGGTGTCTGCAAGCTAAAACCCCTCTTCGATGGCACTGTCGCTGATCATCCCCTCCGAGACATAGATGGTGCGGTCGGCATATTTTCTCAGCCGCACATCGTGGGTCACCACAATCACCGCCCTACTTTCGCGGGAGAGCTGACTCAGCATATCCATCACCATTCTGGCGCTATTGTGGTCGAGCGAGGCGGTGGGTTCATCACAGAGGATCAGCTGCGGGTTGGTGATTAGCGAGCGCGCTATGGCAATGCGCTGCTGTTGGCCGCCGCTCAGGTTGCGTGGCAGGTTGTGGATCCTCTCCTCCATGCCGAAGGTGCTGATCAGCTCTATCGCTTGTCTGCGGGCCTCGCGGCGGTTCACCCCCTGCAGCAGTAGCGGGTGCATCACGTTCTCCAGCGCGTTGAGAGGTGCCAACAGGTTGAATCCCTGGAAAACAAAGCCGATCTGCCGCAGGCGCAGTTGCGCCAACTCCCGTTCCGGGAGGTTGTTCACGCACGTATCACCCACCCACACCTTCCCCATGGTGGGATAGATTACGCACCCCAGCAGTGAGAGTAGGGTGGTCTTGCCCGAGCCGGAGGGTCCGACAATCAGGGTGATCTCACCTTTTCTGAATGCGGTGGTGGTGGGTTGCAGTGCGACGATAGTCGATTCGCCCGTCTTGTATTCCTTGCCGGCTGCCTCGAGCCGTGCTGCAATTTCCTTCATATCCTTGGTATTATTGCAAAATAACGGCTTTTTATGCTCATTTGCAAATAATAACTATTCCATTTTCCGGATCCGGACATCGATGCCGCTCTCTTTAAGCTGCTCCACGACCGGTTTCACGTCGGTGTCGCCGTAATGGTAGGGATAGAGTACACCGGGGGTGAACATCTTCGCGGCATGCACCGCCTGCTCCACGGTCATGGTGTAGGGTTGGTTCACGGGGAGGAAGGCGACGTCGATTTCCTTCAGCTCACCCATTTCAGGAATATCCTCAGTATCGCCGGCAATGTAAATGCGCAGCCCATCGAGAGAGAGGATGTAACCGTTGTCGCGGTGACGGGGGTGAAACTGCTCCCGTCCCGGGGTAGTGTTGTAAGCAGGGACGGCATCGAGGCTGATAGCATCGGAGAGCCGCAGCCGCTCCCCGTTGCGGATCCCTTCGCCTTTGCCCAGGATCTTACGGGAGGAGGGGTTGAGGACCAACCGCGTATTTTCCTTGGCCAACACCTCAATCGCTTTGGCGTCGAGGTGGTCACCATGTTCGTGGGTCACCAGGATGAAATCGGCTTTCGGCAAGGTGCTGTAGTCGGCAAACAGGGTCACCGGATCCACATGGATATGTTGTTTCTCGTAGGTGATCATCAGCGATCCATGCTTGATAAAAGTGATCGTCACCTCCTTGCCACTGTCGGTGAGAAAGATGTCTTTCTCAAAGTCACCTGCTGACAGCAGATGGGTGAAAAGTAACGTCATTGTTAGAATGAGAAATTTAGGCTTCATTGTGTTTTATTTTTAAAGTAATGAATGGCGTTTGTAGAAGTTATTTCACTTTCCTGGCCCGCAACATCTCCCGTTTTCCAGGGGGGCCAGGAAGGCGTTCCACGGTGAAACCTGCCGACTGGAGTATCCGGCGTACTGCCCCCTTGGCACAATAGGTGGTGAGAATGGCGTTGTCGCTACACAAGGTGTATAGTTTTTTGAAGATCGCCTCCTGCCACATCTCCGGCTGTTTTTCGGGTGCAAAGGCGTCAAAGTAGATCAGGTCGTACCGACATGGGGACTGAAACTGTTCCGGTTGACTGAAGTCGGCTTCTTCCTTCAACAGGGTGAAGGAGGGTGTGATCACTGCCGGTGTTTCCCAGGGCGATTGATGAAGCTGGCGGAATAGAACTGTGAGCCGTTCCTGATCCTGTTCCACCGGGCATGCGGCCCTCTTTTCAATCTGCTGTGGATAATTGAGCTGCATGGCATCAGCCATGGCAAGCGGGTAGCGTTCCAGGGAGTGGTAGAAGACTTTCTTCTGCATTTTTTCTGCTTCCCGCAGGGTTAACATGGCATTCAGTCCTGTGCCAAAGCCTACCTCCAGTATCTGGATGTACTCTCTGTGGCTGTGACGCAGTCCGGCATCGATGAAGACATGCATCGACTCCTGTATGGCGCCGTGGGTGGAGTGGTAATGCTCCTCCAGCTCCGGTACATAGAGCGTGTGTGATCCGTCTTGGGTTATCTTCATGACGGTGTGCGGGGAATGTTTGTCTGTGGGCACCATGAGGGATAGATTGTATGAAGTTGTAAAGTATAATGAGTAAGACTAAGTCATATAGGCACGAGGCAGATCAAAATTGATTCGCCTGAAATCCTTTTATTCGGATTCCGTGGGACTGGTCGTCAACAAAAATAGATAAACTTTGTTTATGATTTTTGGCAAAGGCCGAAAATAGTTACATTTGTCTGTCAAATTTATCAAATGAAAAAATATCTTTTTTATATATTGTTTTTCCACCTTCTTCTCTCCTGTCATTCCGCGACAAAGAAGGAAAGTACAAGTCGGAAAGGAATACTGACTGTCACCATTGAGCCACAACGTTTTTTTCTCGAACAGATTGTGGGGGATGCGTTTGTCATCAATACGCTTGTGCCCCCGGGAACCAGTCCCGAAACATACGAACCCGCACCGTCGGTAATGGTGGAGATGGGCAATAGCCTGCTCTATTTTATGGTGGGCGACCTGGGATTTGAAAAGGCGTGGAGCGAGCGGTTGGCAGCCAACAATCCTGATGTGATCATCGTGGACTGCTCCGCGGGCATTGTCCGGCTGGAAAGTGATGAGCAGGAAGGGCATGGTCATGGTCATGCACATGGCGATGTAGATCCGCATGTCTGGTCTTCACCTCGGGCAATGGAGATTTTTAGCCGCAATATGCTTGAGGCTGTGGTACAGGCAGACCCGGAAAATGAGAAGGTATATCGTTCCAATTATGAAAAGTTGAATGATATGATCATTGCCACCGACAGTCTGATTCGGGAAAAACTAACCCGTGCATCGTCCCGCTCGTTTGTCATTTATCACCCTGCACTTGCTTATTTTGCAAACGATTATAACCTGCATCAGCATAGTGTTGAATTTGAAGGGAAAAATCCCTCACCGGCACAGATAAAAGAATTGGTGGATCTTGCCCGTGTAGAGAACATACATACCGTATTTATTCAAAAAGGATTCGATAAAAAAAATACGGAAGTGATTGCCCGGGAAATTGGTGCGGAAGTGTTTGAGATTGATCCGCTGAGTTACGAGTGGGAGAGGGAGTTGGTACGCATAGCCGACATATTATCGCGTGAAGCCGATGAATAAGCTGATTGAAATTAACGACCTGACAGTCGGTTATGATCATAAACCGAACGTGTTGAAGAATGTTTCACTCAATATTTATGAGGATGATTTTTTGGGTATCATCGGTCCCAATGGAGGTGGAAAAACTACACTCCTGAAATCAATCCTTGGCCTGATCAAGCCACAATCGGGATCCATTACTTTCTTTAATAACGGGCAGAAAGCATCTTCACTCAATATCGGCTATCTCCCGCAGATTAACCAGATCGATAAGAAATTTCCGATCGCCGTATCGGAAGTAATCTTGTCGGGTTTGACAATGCGTAAACATCTCTTCAGGAGGTATTTGGCAGAGGATAGGCATAAGGTGAGAAGGGTGGCCCAGCGACTGGGGATTGAGCCCCTGCTGTCGCGCTCCATCGGTGAACTTTCCGGCGGCCAGCTGCAGCGGGTATTGCTGGGGAGGGCCATCATTGACAATCCGAAGCTGATCATTTTGGATGAGCCGAGCACCTATGTGGACAAGCTTTTCGAGACCAATTTTTACAAATTGCTGGGTGATGTCAATAAAGAAATTGCCATCATGCTGGTATCGCACGATGTGGGAACCATTATCTCCATGGTGAAAAATATTGCCTGTGTAAACCAGGGCCTTCACTATCATTCGGGGACCAACATATCGCAGGAATGGCTGGTCAGTGCATACGATTCATGTCCCATCGAAATACTGGGCCACGGAACACTGCCTCACCGGGTGCTGTTGAAGCACGATCATCAGGAGGAAAAGGTGCAATCCAATGATTAATAAGATACGTGGAGATGGGGGGCGATTCTGTCAGACAAATTCTTCTTATGTTGTTATAGAAATCTGTCTTCCTCACCAGGTTTAGGAATACGGCACACTTCCTTCTTCCCGAACCACCTGTAACGATTTTTGGCGATCAAAGCGTATGCTGTGTGTGTGACTCTGTGAGGAAGAAATCTCAATAAATAAATTAAGCGGAAACATCCTTTCAGGTATTTTGAAATGGCCATGACGGCATCCATGCCTTCCATCAATTGGTCTTCTTCGATGAAAATGAGGGCATTTAAATTCGTATCTAGCCTGCCTTGTTGCCTCAGTATTTCCCTTCCCTTCTCGCTCTGCAGAGGCGAAAAGCGAAAGACATGTTCTCTGTCGTGTTTCAGCATGAAATTTACAGTGGTGTTGCAGAAATTGCAAACGCCATCGAACAAAATGATTTTCATCGTTTTGTTTCTTTAGGAGCTATCCCGGAATAAAATCAGGAGCTACATGAATAATCCAGACAACAGGAGTCGGAATAAAGAGAGGGTGCAACGACGTTGGCCACACACCCTCTCTTTTTAGAATTTACTATTTATTGTTTGATCAGATACTCGGCTATCTGCACGGCATTGAGCGCAGCTCCCTTGCGGATCTGGTCTGAAACAGACCAGAAGCTGAGTCCGTTCTCGTTGGTCAGGTCCTTGCGGATGCGACCCACATATACCGGGTCTTTTCCCGTGAGATCGAGGGGCATGGGATATTCCTTGTTTGCCGGATTGTCGATCACTACAACGCCTTCGGCCTTGCTGAAGGCCTCGCGTGCCTCTTCCAGCGAGATGGGGCGTTCGGTCTCGATCCAGATGGCTTCGGAATGGGCGCGCATCACCGGAACCCGCACACAGGTGGCACTTACCTCTATGTCGGTGTGCATGATCTTGCGCGTTTCGTAATACATCTTCATCTCTTCTTTCGTATATCCGTTGTCGGTGAAGACATCTACCTGCGGGATCAGGTTGTAAGCCAGTTGATATGCAAACTTTGAAACGGTGGGTGTTTCGCCGTTAGCCAGTTGGCTGTGCTGATCTTCCAGCTCCTGCATAGCCGCAGCGCCGGCACCCGAAGCTGCCTGATAGGTGGCCACGTGCACTTTCCTGATGTGGGAGATATCTTCAATTGCCTTCAGTGCTACCACCAGTTGTGCTGTGGTGCAGTTGGGGTTGGCAATGATGCCGCGCGGTGTGTTGAGCGCATCTTCGGCATTTACTTCCGGCACTACGAGAGGTACATCGTCCTCCATGCGGAATGCACTGGAGTTGTCAATCATGATGGTACCATGCTTTGTGATTGTTCCGGCATATTCCAGCGACGTGCCGCCACCTGCGGAAACAAATGCAATGTCGATCCCCTTAAAGTCGTCGTTATGCTTCAACTCTTTTACGGTGATCTGTTTACCCTTGAAGGTATATGTGGTTCCGGCGCTTCTTGCAGAGCCGAATAAATGCAATTCATCCAGTGGGAAGTTTCTCTCTTCCAGTACGCGGAGTAATTCCTGACCTACGGCCCCGCTTGTACCAACAATAGCAATCTTCATATATTTATAATATTAATGATAACCAATCTTTGACTTACAAATACTGCTGAAAAGAAGGAAGTCTCACTTCTTTGTCTTTAGATGACGGACCTAAAGAATCACAAAGATATAAAAAAGAGAATAGATGTAGCAAAGTGAAACAGTTAAACTTGTGTGACAGCAATTTTTTTGGTAATCCTGCCTATTTTCAGGATATAAAATCCCTTCGACAGGGAAAGGGTATATTCGTTCGTACCTGCTTTCACGCGGCGACTGTATACTTTTACACCCATGATATTGTAGATCTCCAGTATCTCATCTTTCGGGAGATTTTCGATGATAAGCCTGTTCCCCGATAACTTTATTATCACTGTATCCTGCTCCTCTATAACAAGCCTGTTGGGATTCTCCTGAGAGGAGACCGGAAATCCGGTTCCACCAATCAAAAAGGCCATTAAAAGGATGGTACAGAAATGTTTCATAGCATGTGAATCACCTCACAAAGATAATATTTTTCCCTCAACGGCAAGCTCCGTGTCGGGAAAAACGGCGACAGCTTCCTTCAGGAGCGTACCAATTTCACTGTAACGCGAAGAGTAATGACCGATCACCAGTTTTTTTACGCCTGCCTCTCTTGCAATCTCGGCAGCCTGACGGGCTGTGGAGTGATAGGTTTCTTTCGCACGGGCAATTTCACTTTCGGCAAATGTGGCCTCGTGATAAAGAAGATCCACCTTTTCAATATACTGAACTATTTCGGGTGCATAGGCAGTATCGGAACAGTAGGCGTACCGGCGTGCAGGATTGCCGGGGTAGGTGAGATGCCTGTTAAGGATGAGGCTGCCATCGGGTGTGAGAAAATCGGCTCCCTTTTTAATATCTGGAATTTGCTTCACCGGGACATGATAAAAGTCGATCATTTCACGATTGATATGACGGGGGGTTTCTTTCTCTTCAAAAAGGAATCCGTTTGAAGGAATACGGTGTCTCAACGGAAAGGATGTCACTTTGATCGATCTGTTTTCAAGAAGCACTTCCTGTCTATCGGGATTTAGAGGAAAGATGTTTATGTTGAACGACATGTGGTTGCCAAGGTACGTGAGCAACGGATTCAGCAGAAAGTCGATCTCCTTGTGGGCGTAGATATTCAAATCGCCGGTCCTGCCCAGCATGCTGAGCGTGGATAGCAAACCCGGCAGGCCGAAGGTATGGTCTCCGTGCAGATGCGAAATAAACAGGCTGTGCAGTTTGCTCATGCGAGTCTTGAATTTTCGCATCTGCAATTGCGTGCCTTCTCCGCAATCAATCATGAACAGTTTCTCGTTCATGTCGACCAGTTGCGAAGGAGGGTTGTGCAGCGTGGTGGGCATGGCCGATCCGCAGCCGAGTATGGTTACCTGAAACTTTGTCATATCAGCGAATGCCAATCAGTTTGTGCGTCTGAATACTCAGTGACCACGCGGGATTTTCTTTCACCAGGGAAATGCAGTATTCCACGTTTTCCGGAATTATCCTGCTATCGTCGAAGATGGGGCTGAGAAAATAACGTGCCGACCTGGGGAGGATGGAAGTATCGGGCAGCGGGTCTCCCTTTTCGATGGGAAAGCGCAGTTCGTCTACTTCGGGGATGATCTCTCTGACTTTTTCGAAGTTTTGTTTGGGGCTGCAGGCGATGTAGTCAATGCCTGCTGGAACTTTCCGCGTTCCGTTGGTCTCGATTGCCTGCAGGTAGCCCTCTTTTTTGAAGATGGCTACAATGGCATCGGTAAGCTGCAGCGTGGGTTCGCCACCGGTCCAGATAACCCATTTACAGCTATATTGCTTTATTTCCCCGAGAACCTCGTCGACGGTCATTTTCACACCCCGTTCAAAGTCGGTATCGCAGAAGCTGCAAGTCAGGTTACACTTGGCCAGCCTGATGAAGATGGAGGCTTGTCCGGAGCGGCCTCCTTCTCCCTGGAGCGAGTAGAATATCTCATTCACGTTCAGGTTCATAGGTCGCAGATGTTTTGGGCGTTTCGCTGACCTCTATGGCATACAACTCAGGGAGTTGCTGCTTGAAGTGGTCGTAGAGCATTTTGGCCAGATTCTCGGCCGAGGAATTGAGTGGGGCAAGGATGTCGTTTAGGTTGCGATGGTCGAGGACTGTATCGATATACTCTTTCACGATATTCAGTTCATTATAGTCGCGTACAAATCCTTGCAGGTTTAGTTCTTTGGCCCTCAGGTGTACGGTAACCACATAATTATGTCCATGAAAGCGGCTACAGGGATGGTCGGCAGGTAACCCGAAAAGGGAGTGTGCTGCCGAAAAGGAAAATTCTTTGCTTATTTTGTACATCGTATTGTTTTTTTGATGGACTGCTGTGTTGGCTGTTCTGACAGTCCAATATTTTTCTGAAATGCTTTTAAATAGCTTCGCGACTGCCTTGTCCATCGCAAAAAGCGAGTAGACTTTCCGGAGGCGTTGCTTTTGAATAGGATTCTTATTTGTTTATGTCTTGATCCAAAACCAGGCTCGTCCTGAGCGGGTAGTGGTCTGAAAATTTTAACCTGTCGACCTTCGACCCGAACGCTTTCATATTTTTGCTGTGAAGGATATAATCGATCCGAAACAAAAACAGATCTTCGTGGTAGGTGATGCCCGGGCCGAAGGACGTGGAAACATAGGCATCTTTCAGCCCTTTTTTCATCTGGTGGTAGGCATACGAAATGGGAGTATCGTTGAAGTCTCCGCAGATGATGGTCCCTTTCGTCTCTTGTGCATCGATATACTGCCTCACTTTCTCCGCCTGCCGTGCTCGCATCCGGTAAGCTCCTCCCAGACGGGTGCGGATGTTGGTCGTCACTGCTTCCAGCCTCACCGAGTCGGAGTTCTGAATAAAATCGCTGTACAGCTTTCTATCCTCGGCCTTGATGCTGTTCGACTCCAGATGTACGTTGGCTACGGTATATCTTTTCCCGTTTATGTTGATGGTATACACTGCAGCGCCGTTGTAGGACGACTCAAATACCACCTCGTGTGTCTTCTCAATCGGATATTTTGAGAAGCATGCCAATCCGAAGATATGATATTTTCCCGAAGATTCCAAACCGGTAACGGAACGGTACGGGTATTTATTCAGGAGGCGGTTTACATCGCGCTGTGAAAAGATAGATTGGCCTGTTTTGCTCACCAGGTATTCCTGCAAACAGACAATATCGGCATCTGTACGGGCAATATAGTCCAGGATGGGATGCTCCCGGGAGGTTTTATCTCTTTCCCCGGGAAATCCCTGCACATTGTAGGTGAGCACTTGCAAAGTTTCAGCCGGTGCTTTATCCGGAAAGAGATGCATCGGGAAGAATGTGGTGACGGGCTTATAACACAGGAGCATGGCCGCCAGTGATATAAGTGCCAGCTTCCATTTCGAAAAAATGATCCAGAAAACCAGGTAGCACACATTGAGTAGAAAAATAAAGCCGAAACCCAGTCCTATGTAGGAGAAGAGGTTGGTTCTCAGGGGAGAGACATTCCAGGAAAGGAAAGAGCAGAAAAGCAGGATGATGGCTGCCACGTTGGTGGCAAAAATAATCCATACGACGAAGTCCCGGAATCTTATTTTTTTATTTCTTGCTCGCATCAAAAAGCTTCTTTTTTTCGTCTGCGGAGAGGCTGCTGTATCCCGATTGTTTCAATTTGTCAAGGATCGCGTCGATCTCCTCCTGTTCGCTATGTCTGCGCTTGTTATACTCCCAATCTGTCTCGTTGCGGGTGTATTCCACCTTCAGCTTCGATTTCTTTTGACGGGGTTTGAACAACCCCACGAACCAATCAATCCACTGGCTCATCCAGCGGGTAATGTCTTTTCCCTTTTTGTATTGTACGGCAAACAAATATCCCAAAAGTGCCCCCCCGATGTGTGCCACGTGTCCCCCCGGATTGGTAGGGTTGCCCAGGGACAGGAAGTCGAGAACAAATGCAAACAGGGCAATGTAGACAATTTTTACGGGACCTAGAAGAAAAAGATGCAACTGTACGTCGGGACGATAAAAGGCAGCGCCCATCACGATGGCCATGACAGCTGCCGATGCGCCAATGAGCCAGCCGCGCCCCATATCCATATAATAAGGGATCGTGTTGAAGGCAACTACATAGAGCAGTGCCCCTGCCAGGCCGCCCAACAGGTAAAGACTGCCCAGAGAGCGGCCGGTAAAATACTGTAAGAAGATCTGTCCGAACCAGTAGAGCCAGAGCATGTTAAAGAGGAGATGCAGGAACCCTTCATGCACAAACATGTAGGATACGGGTGTCCACAACCGGTTTAAAAGCAATGGAATATGGGAGGGTACGCCCAGGAAGACGATGAGGTCGAGGCTGTTGATGTTGAACAACGTGAAAAAGACCCCGATAATTTTCAAAATGATAAAAACAGACGTATTGATAAAAATAAGCTTTGTCAATACATCGCCGGTCTTATATTTGTATTTTAGCGTGTCAATAAAATCTGCCATCTCTCCTGTCTTTGTTTTTCCAATACAAAATCATGAATATTCCGAATAGCATTCCTCCGAGATGGGCAAAATGGGCTACATTATCACCGGATCTGTTGGCTACCCCAAACAGCAATTCCAACAGGCCATATCCTATCACAAACCATTTGGCCTTGATGGGGAAAGGAAACGGAATGATAAAGAGTTCCGCGTTGGGGAACAACATGCCGAACGCCAGGAGTATGCCAAAAACGGCTCCTGAAGCTCCGACCGTGACACTGTCGACCATTGAAAACATCTCTTGCGGCAACTGGGTTTGTACACGTAAGTATAGAACCAGAATCTGAATGAGACCGGCACCTATGCCGGTGACCAGGTAATATGTGAGAAAGCGCTTTTGACCCCATACCTGTTCCAGTGTACGTCCAAACATGAAGACAGCAAACATGTTGAAGAAAACATGCGAGAAGGAGTATGGGTCGTGCAGGAACATGTAGGTAACCAGCTGATAAAAGCGAAAGTCGCTGGACGCCGGGAAGTGAAGCCCGAATTGCCGGGATAAGTCAATGCCTGCCCTGCTTAGCAGCACAAACTGGGCTAGCCAGATGATCCCGTTGATGATGATAATATTCTTGGTGACCGTGGGCAAAATGCCAGCAAAGCTATTTCTATATCTGTTCATTGTGGTAATCTACTGTTGAGGCGCAAAAATACGTATTATTTCGCAGCTAGTGAGGTTTTTTGCCCCATAAATAGGTTTTTTTTTAGAAAATCAAATACTTTTTATCTTTTTTCTTGATTGTTTTCGATTTATCACTTATATTTGACGCCAAAATAAGGCTCAGCCTTGACTTAATGTATGTTTAATTTTATTATTTACGTTTTCTTATGAATAAATCAGAACTAATTAGTGCTATCGCTGAACAATCAGGCCTTAGCAAAGTAGATGCCAAGAAAGCATTGGACGCTACACTGGACACAATTTCTGCAGAAGTGAAAGCCGGAGGTAAAGTGGTGTTGGTTGGATTTGGCACATTCTCTGTGTCTGAAAGAAGTGCAAGAAAAGGGATCAATCCCCGTACAAAGAAACCAATTGACATTCCAGCAAAGAAAACAGCCAAATTTAAAGCTGGATCCGAACTGTCAAATCTCTAAGAACGTAATCGTAGAATAAAAGAGGAACAAATTTTCAGGTTTGTTCCTTTTTATTTTTTCAACTATCTGTTTTTCTGCTTCAAAAACAGAAAACATCGATTACTATAAAAATTATCGGGGAAGATTGTTTTCGAAAAAGAAAAATATCCGTACCTTTGTGCCTCTAAAAAATGACTCCGTAGCTCAGCTGGTAGAGCAATTGACTCTTAATCAATGGGTCGAGGGTT
>ENA-UOOK01001447-UOOK01001447.1-fermentation-metagenome-genome-assembly--contig:-NODE-1447-length-31311-cov-5.111499_pt1 | contig 31311 bp, 27 predicted proteins | sample MGYA00245777_ERZ724023 | MGnify/ENA primary metagenome ERZ724023 (study PRJEB28704, sample SAMN03018312) | fermentation metagenome | biome: anthropogenic terrestrial biome; feature: soil; material...
CGGATGCCCACAGGATGCTGGAAGCGGCGAAACGAACGGGGAAAAAGCTTACGATCGGTTATCAGAACAGGTTCAGGAATGATTCCCAGTATCTTAAGAAGCTTTGCAGCGAAGGCGGGCTCGGGGAGATTTATTATGCGAAGGCCCATGCGATAAGAAGAAGGGCCGTGCCCACATGGGGTGTTTTCCTGAATGAGGAAGAGCAGGGAGGCGGCCCGTTGATCGATATCGGCACCCACGCTCTTGACCTGACCCTCTGGATGATGGACAATTACAGGCCGAAAAGCGTGATGGGCAATGTGTACAAAAAACTCGGGGGCAGGAAGGACTCGGCGAATGCCTGGGGACCCTGGGATCCGGAAAAGTTTACGGTAGAGGATTCGGCTTTCGGATTTATAACGATGGAAAACGGCGCCACGATCGTGCTTGAATCGAGCTGGGCCCTCAACAGCCTCGATATAGGGGAAGCGAAGACGACCCTCTGCGGTACCGAAGCGGGCGCCGATATGAAGGACGGCCTCAGGATAAACGGAGAGAAATACAGCAGGCTGTATGTTACAAAACCGGAACTGGACTCAGGCGGGGTGGATTTCTTCGCCGGCACCAGCGCGGACCCTTCAGATATCGAGGCGAGGAGATGGGTCAACAGTATACTAAATGACGCTGATGTCGTCGTGAAACCGGAGCAGGCATATGTGGTAACGCAGATCCTCGAGGCCATATACGAATCGGGGAAAACGGGGAAGCCCGTATATTTTAAGGATGGGAGTGTTGTCAGATGAAACTGCCGATAGCGGTACAGCTGTATTCAGTCAGGGATGAAACTGAAAAGAACTTTGCCGGGACATTGAGAAAGGTAGCCGGTATAGGCTACAAAGGCGTTGAGTTTGCAGGGTTTGGAAACCTCGCCGCCAAAGAGCTAAAAAAGATCCTTGCGGATCTGGACCTTGTGCCGGTGGGCAGCCACACCGGGGGGGACCTTCTTACCGAAAGGCTTGACGAGGTAATCGAATATAACCTTGAGCTTGGAAATAAATATATTGTGTGCCCGTGGTACAAGCTGGAATCAAAAGAGGATATCCTGAAAGCTTCGGAACTGTTTAACGGAATAGGTGAAAAAATCCGGGCAAAAGGGCTTGAATTCCTGTATCACAACCACAATCACGAGTTTAAAAAATATGACGGGGAATACGGCTTGGACCTCCTGTACAAAGACATAAAGAACGGAAACATGGAGGCGGAGTTCGATACGGGCTGGATCATGTACGCCGGGGAGAATCCCGCCGAATACATCAAGAAGTACAGCGGCAGGTGCCCGCTCATTCATATCAAGGATTTTGCGTCTACCAAGAAGCCGGAATATACGGAGGTCGGAAACGGCCTGTTGAACGTAAAAGCGATTGCGGCGGCGTCGGAGAAGGCCGGCAGCAAATGGTTGATCGTAGAGCAGGATGAGTGCAAAGGTTCATCGATCGAAAGCATCCGCATCAGTTTTGAAAACCTGAAAAGGATGGGGCTGGCCTGAAAGGGATGAGTCTGGCGGGGTAAGTGCGGGAAGCTTGCCGTATTAAATAATGGTTATAATGGTTGAAAAGGTGAAAGGAGAATTTCTATGTATATTGGATTTTTAACGGTGTGCCTCGGCAAGATGCCATTGAGGGAAAAAGCGGAATGGGCGGCGAAGAACGGTTTCAAGGCTCTCGAAATAGCCTGCTGGCCACAGGCCAACGACAGGGACTATTCTTCCTGCGATATTGACGTTGAGAAGCTGACGCAGAAGGAGGCCGATGAGATTAAGTCCTATGTGAAGGATCTGGGCCTTACCATCAGTTCGCTGGCGTATTATGACAACAACCTTCATAAGGACTCCGGGACAAGGGCGTTTATAAACAACCATGTGAAGAAATGCGTCGACGCCGCGGTGATGCTGGGTGTTCCGGCTGTCGGCACTTTTGCCGGCCGCAATATCGACAAAAGCATCAAGGACAATTTTGACGAATTTGAAGAAGTATTCAGCAAGCTGGTTTCCTATGCGGAGGGCTGGCAGGTTCCCGGACTTCCGGGCACCATTTCCTTTACCCCGGAGTTGTGGCGTGAAATGTTCAGAAGGGTTCCCAACAAAAATTTCGGCCTGAATTATGACCCTTCCCACCTGCGCTTCCAGCTGATTGACTACGTCAAGCCCATCGCTGAGTTCAGGGACAGGATTTTCCATGTGCACGCAAAAGATTCGGAGGTATTTGACGATAAGCTGGCCGAGTACGGTGTATTCAACAGGCAGCTGGGCGGAGGAATGGGTTACTGGAGGTTCAGGATGCCGGGACTGGGACAGGTGGATTTTGCCGCGCTGATCAAGGCGCTCAAAGATATAGGCTATGACGGGGTAGTGAGTATAGAGCACGAGGATCCCCTTTATGAGGGCAGCGAGGCTAAAGTAAAAGAGGGCTTACTGCTTGGCAGGAAATATTTGGAAAATATTGTCTGACAGCACAGGCGTATGCCTAGACGGATATCCGGACGGAAAGGCGGGCTCCGGCCCGCCTTAAACCGGAGCCGTACCGGCATAAAATGACGGCGGTTATGGTATAAAAGCGGTGGACAGGGGAATAATTATCTGTAAAGAATGATAAATTCATATTGAAATAACCGAAAATGTAGTATAATATTATGTGGGACAAGCATTTGCGGGAATTTGGAGTAAATATTTGGCGGATTATTTTTAACATTAAGTACTTGCACTTGACGTTGTCCGATGTAATATAATATACCGGCGTCGTGTATAATATATATAAATATAAAAAAAAGGGCTCCAAAGCCCGGAGGTCATTTGCGTTAACCTTTTTTAACAGACTCGGATTTGTCAGAATCCGGGTCTTGCCATTTTAAGAACATTTTCATCAATCCGTAGAGGATTGCAAATGCGCCTATCACGGCAAAACCGCCGGAGATAAATTTGATGGTTATCGGATTTGCCATAACAAAACCGCTTACGCGGAGTGTTATGTCTGATATGTTTTCGAGGAATACCTTTAACAGATACCCCAGAAGCAACATACCAATGGCCGCGACAACACGCTTATCCATGGCAGCACCTCCCCGCATTTTTTTAAGTTCAGCCAGTCAAATTGGAGCCCTGAAATACCTCCGGGATATGTAACTCCTTACAAGATTCTCCCGAAAATATTTTAATTTTTTTGTTCATTTGCGGCCAAACCTGTTACGGGAAGAAATAGATTAACTTAACCTCTGCTTGACTCTATTATAGCACAAAATTCCAATTATGGATATTAAAATTATATTAAATTGAAATATTTGGGACTTCTTCCTTTATATCTACTTCTTCAGCTTTGACGGAGGCATGCTGTAGTACTTTTTAAACAGCTTGCTGAAATGATATGCATCATCATAGCCTACGGTTTTGGCGGCGGCCTTTATGGACATCCTTCCTCCCAGCAGCAGCTCTCGGGCCTTTGAAAGGCGGACTTTTATGAGATAATTGATGGGGGATTCGCCCGTCTCTTCTTTAAACACCTTAGAAACGTAGGCGGGGCTCAGGTAAATGCTTTTTGAAATTGAATCCAGCGATAACTGGCGCATGTAGTTTTCATTTATATAAGAAATCAATGTGCTTAGTACAGACGTTAATACTCTCTATAAGTCTTTGTTCAAAGTTTAAAGTTCAAAGTTAAACCCATAACTCATAACTTATAACTCATAACTTCCTCACTTCCTTACACGCTAGTTCCCCCATCCAGATTAATTACCTGTCCGTTAAGGAAGGCTGCCTGCTCGCTTAGTATCCATGCAGCCAGGGAGGCGTAATCATTAGCATTGCCGATAGAGCCTGTTGGAATTTTGGCTGTTAAAAGTTTTTGAGCCTGTTCGAGACTGATGTTTTGCTGGTCGCTTAATTTGCGGTACAGTCGTTCAACAGCCTTTGTTTCGTGGTAGCCCGGAGCAATAATATTGAAGGTAATACCGCTGTTAGTGTTCTCCAGCACGAGGGTTTTAACATAGCCGATTATTGCCATGCGAAGGGAGTTGCTTAGCCCGAGATTATCTACCGGGCGTGTAATAGAAGTGCTTTCGCTATATAGCAAGCGCCCGTATTTATTTCGCTTGAAGCCGGGCAAGAGGAGTTGGCTAAGCTGTACCTTCCATCTGATAAGCTGGCGATAAGCCTCGTCCCATTGTTCCATACTTGTTTCCTCCAAGGTAGCGGCCGGTGGCCCTCCGGCATTTATAAAAGCGCCGCCCAGGTCGTGCGGCATCTTAGCGGCCAGATCCTTTATAAAAGCAGGCTCTCTTAAGTCGCCCGGAATAATTTCCAGCTGTTTGGGATAGGCCTTTTTCAGCTTTTCTAATGAGCCGGTGTTACGAGCCACCACAAAAAGAATGTGCTCACTTTTCAATAAGTTTTGTGCAACTGCATAGCCGAGACCTGAGCCGGCTCCGGTAACGAGTATTTTCTTTGAAACAGACATAAGCTTTTTTTTAGCGCTAAAACAAATATAGCATTTTATTATTTTATTCGCATCTGATAAAAATGCTGCAGGCAAGCTCTCTGCAACTTTTCATTTATAAGTGTCGCCGGAAAACTCTTAAGTATAATTCTTGTTTATTGCCTTTAAAAATATGGCTTAGGACTACAATTTTTGGCTATCTTTGCGTTTCTTCTGTGACTCAGAGCACCGGAGGTGTGTAAGGCTGCAAGGCTATCATCTTGATAATCAATACTTTTTATATTTTTGTAAACGCCTGTCCATTTTATTATTCTTTCTATTATGCTTAACAAAACTCTTAGGACAAGACTCTCGTTTCAGTTGCCACGTCTAATCATGCTCATAGTGCTAATGGCTTTTATGGGCGCCGGCCTTTCAGGGCAAGGATTTAATGCAAATGATTTGTCACGGCTGCGCTCTTCAGATATAAGCGATGCCCAGTTGCAGACTATTATAGACAGGGGTGAACAAGAAGGTATTTCGGCTACGGAAGCTATCAACCTGGCGAAAGCCAGAGGACTTTCACCCTCAGTTGCGAACGAGCTGTTGAAACGGGCAGAAACTCTGCAGTCGCAGGCTGACAAGCCTGTGGTAAGTCAGCAAAGGTTGCGTAAGGAGCTCGTTCCCGCGAAGATTGCAGATGCAGCAAACCTTAGTGATACACTAGTTGCCGAGGAGATGGTTGGTCCGCAGATTTTTGGAAGTTCACTTTTTGGAAACCGTCAGAGCATCTTCGAGCCAGCTATGAATATTCCCACTCCCTTAAATTATGTGCTGGGAGCCGGAGATGAATTGATAATTGACATTTGGGGAGCTACCACAAACTTCTATCAGCTTCAGGTTGGTAATGAAGGAAGCGTTACAATAGATAATGTAGGACCTGTTTATGTACATGGTCTTACTATGGAGGAGGCAGAAGCAAAAATTATTGAGAAACTGAAACTCCTTTACAGGGGTTTACGGTCCGGACAAGCGGATCAGACTACTTATGCAAGTGTTAGTCTGGGGCGCGTTAGGAGTATTCAGGTAACTATTATTGGCGAAGTGAAAACTCCCGGAACATATACTGTCTCATCGCTTTCTACCGTCTTTAATGCATTGCACAGCGCCGGTGGTCCCGGCAAAATAGGTTCCTACAGGCAGATTGAGTTGATACGCGATAATCGTATTCATGCTGTATTTGATTTGTATGATATGTTGTTGCGGGGCGACCAGAGTGGCAATCTTCGCTTGAACGATCAGGATGTCGTGCGGGTAGCAACAATAAAAAACAGAGTTGAAGTAGCCGGCCATGTCAGGCGTCCGGCTCTTTATGAAGTGAAGGACGATGAGACCCTTGCCCAGCTGATAGAATTTAGTGGCAGTTTCAACGATTCGGCCTATACACGGCAAGTAAAGCTTATCCGCAATAGTGAAACTGAGCGTATGCTGATTACAGTGCCGCGCTCCGAATTCGACAGCTTCCTTCTAACTAACGGGGATGTTGTACAAGTAGATAAGATACTTGACAGGTTTAGCAACAGGGTGACTATCGAGGGAGCTGTATGGCGTCCCGGTGATTATGAGCTGACCGAGGGAATGACCCTTTCGCAGTTGATAGCACTTGCCGAGGGAGTTATGCCGGATGTTTTTCGTGGCCGGGGAGTTATTAACAGATTGAGTGACAATTATGATTTCAGGGTCGAATCTTTTAGTGTGGATAAATTGCTGGCGGGCGAGTATGACCTTGCCCTGAAGCCCGAAGATCATGTAATAATCCGGAGCATTCACGATATGCGGGAGGAAAGGACTATTCAGATAGGTGGAGAAGTAAAAAATGCCGGCTTGTTTCAATTTCGTGAGGGCATGACCCTTGAGGATCTTATTTTGATGGCAAGTGGTTTTAAAGTTTCAGCCTCTGAAGCGCGTATTGAAATTAACCGTAGGATACTTGGTGAAGCCGCACCTGCCAAGAGGGGAACGAAGCTGGCCGAGACCTACGTGTTTGGGGTTGACAGAAAGCTGACTCTTAATGATGAAGCTAAAACTTTCGAGCTGCGTCCCTTCGATCAGGTTTATGTCAGACCAAGGCCCGATTATCAGGTGCAACGCAGCGTAACGATAGAGGGTGAGGTTTTGTTTCCGGGAGAATATACCTTAAGCGACCGTAATGAAAGGATATCGGATTTGATAAAACGTGCAGGAGGATTAACGGATGAGGCCTATATTAAGGGTGCTACTATGTTGCGTCAGTCGCTGCAGCTTTCCAGGGTTGAGACAGAAGTGGATTTGGGAATGGATTTGACTGTTGAAAAGCCAAAAAGCAATGAGAACTTTGTAGGAATAGATTTAGATGATATACTTGCCAGCCCGGGTACGGAAGACGACCTCTTCCTTCGCCCCGGCGATGAAATCAGGATCCCCTCAGAGTTGCAGACCATCAGAGTGTCTGGAGGCGTTTTGCGCGAGGCAGAGATCAGATACACTGAAGGTAAAAATCTTAAATACTACGTGAGTCGCTCAGGGGGCTATACCCAAAGTGCCCGCAAAGGCAGAGCTTATGTGTTATATGCAAATGGAGATGTAGAGACAAAAGGCAGCTTCCTCTTCTTTAGTTCTTCTCCTAAGATAGAGCCGGGCGCCGAAATTGTGGTTCCGGAAAAGGTCGAGGTAGGTTCTCTTTCTCCGGGCGAACGCATTTCAATACTAAGCACTGTAGTATCAATGGCGGCTATTGTTATTACTGCAATATCGAGGTTTTAAAGACAGTTATGGGTTATGAGTTATCAGTCAACAATTATTATTAGGGTGTTATGACAGAATCTAAAGCGGATAATAAATCCCTTCCTCCTATCGTCAAGGACGACGAAATAGATCTTGTAGCCTTGTTTTTAACTATTTGGGAAGGTCGCAAACTAATACTAAAGGTTACTGCTCTTGTGCTGGCTCTTGGCTTGCTTATCGCTCTGACAAGCCCTGTTCGCTATAGCGCCGGAGTCAAAATGATTCCTGAAAGTAACAAAACCATGAATCTGGGCTCTCTGGGCGGACTTGCCGCACAGTTTGGTTTTAGCGCTGCTCCATTAAGCACGGAAGGAGGAGCTATTCCCCCCGATTACTATCCCGAGATAGTGCAGAGCGTGTCCTATCTTAAACTGCTTATGTACGAACCTTTTAATTTTGGGGGAGAGGACTCAATTAACCTGTACGATTACTATCATCAGGAAATGAAAGCTTCGGTACTGGGAAGTATTAAAAAATATACCATAGGCTTGCCCTGGCAAATAAAGAAGTGGATAGTAGGCAAGCCTGAGATTGCAGGAGTTAGCCCGGCGGATGGCAGCACTGTTGTTCGTCTTAGCGAAGAAGAGCGTGTTGTATTGGGGTGGTTACGTGAAAGCCTGTCCCTGTATATAAACAAGGAGATAGGTATGATAAGTCTGCAAGTTGAAATGCCAACAGCTGAGATGGCAGCCGAAGTGGCTACTTATGCGGCCCGTCTGCTTTCCGATTATGTTGTAAGCTACAAAACAGACAAGGTGCGTGAAGACCTTCGCTTTGTGGAGGCACGCTTTAAGGAGGTAGAGGCGCGCTTTGAAAAAAGCCGCAAGGCACTGGCGCGCTTCCGTGACTCAAGTCACGGCAATCTGACTGCTCTTGCTCAATCTGAAGAGCAAAGCCTTCAGAGCGAATACGACCTTGCTTTCAACCTTTATAAGTCCCTGGCAGCTCAGTATGAGCAAGCCCAAATAAAGCTTCAGGAAGAAACTCCTGTTGTCAGCATTATTGAGCCGGCCGTAGTCCCGGACGAAAAAAGTGCCCCAAGACGTAGCATGATAATGATAGTTTCACTTTTTCTGGGATTATTTGCCGGAATAGGGCTGCTATTCGGACTCAGGCTGTGGGGAAATTTTAAAGAAAAAGTTTCTTCGTATAAATAAACTTTGTGAGTGAGGAGTTAATAGGGAGAGTTATGAGTGGTGAGTCTGTGGGTTGAGGGCTGCGCCTTTTAGATGCTTCGCATGTTGAGGTTGCGCGGTTGCACGAAGTGCCTAGAGAAGGCACGAGTTACAAACTCGCGCCAACGGATTACACGGAGAACGCAGAGTAAAGAGGGAGATGCACGGAGGAATATTAGACAATGGTGAATGGATAGTTGTTAATGCTTTATGATAGATTGTAGAAGGTTGAGGGTGGAAATTAGCGAGAATTAGTTGACTAATAATATGACAGTAAATAAAAGTATTAAGAGCATAGCCTGTATAGGTGCCGGCTACGTTGGCGGTCCGACGATGGCCGTTATTGCCCAGAAATGTCCTGACATCAGGGTTACAGTGGTCGATATCAACGAGCAAAGAATTGCCGCCTGGAATGACTCCAACCTTGATAATCTGCCGATTTATGAGCCCGGACTTAAAGAAGTAGTGGCTGAAGCTCGTAATCGTAATCTTTTCTTTAGCACTGATGTTGATGGAGCCATAGAAGCTGCCGACATGATTTTTATTTCGGTCAACACTCCTACAAAGACCTACGGCATCGGTAAAGGAATGGCTGCCGATCTGAAATATGTGGAGCTCTGCGCCCGGCAAATTGCCCGTGTGGCAACTAGCGACAAAATTGTTGTGGAGAAGTCCACCCTGCCCGTGCGTACCGCTCAAAGCATCCGTACAATACTGGATGCCGAAAACAAGGGACTTAAGTTCCAGGTGCTTTCCAATCCTGAATTCCTTGCCGAAGGTACTGCAGTGAAGGATTTACACAATCCCGACAGGGTGCTGATAGGTGGTGGACAAGATGAGGCGGGTAAGGCTGCCGTGAAGGTTCTTGCCGATATTTATGCCCGCTGGGTTGAGCGAGAGCGCATTATAACCACCAACGTTTGGTCTTCAGAACTATCAAAACTTACTGCCAACGCCTTTTTGGCTCAGCGTGTATCGTCCATCAACGCTATCTCAGCGCTTTGTGAGAAGAGTGGCGCCGATGTGGATGAGATAGCCCGCGCCATTGGTGTGGATAGCCGCATTGGGTCCAAATTCCTGAAAGCCTCTGTTGGCTTCGGCGGCTCTTGCTTCCAAAAAGATATACTCAACCTGGTGTATATCGCACGTAGCTACGGACTCAATGAAGTAGCCGACTACTGGGAGCAAGTCATCAAAATGAACGACTACCAGAAGCGCCGCTTTGCCGGGAATATTGTACAAAAACTTTTTAATACCGTAAGCGGTAAGAAAATTGCCATGCTTGGCTGGGCCTTTAAAAAGGATACTAACGATACGCGTGAATCGGCAGCCATCTATGTGGCCGACTACCTCCTTAATGAGCAGGCCGAACTTTGGATCTATGACCCCAAGGTTAAGGCCGAGCAAGTATATGCCGACCTCGACTACCTAAACACCCGCAGCGAAGCTGAAAACCGGCGTTTGGTAAAGGTAGTTAACGACCCCTATGAAGCTATGGACGACGCTCATGCTATAGCCATTCTTACCGAATGGGATGAGTTTAAAACTTACGACTGGCAGAAGGTGTGTGAGGGGATGAAGAAGCCTGCGTTTGTGTTTGATGGGCGGAATGTGCTTGCAGGCATTGACCTGAAAGCTCCCGGATTCAAATACGAAGGAATAGGGAGAGGGTAGGTGATGAATTGATGAGGGGGAATAAGAAGGGTTATAAGTTATAATTTTTGAGTTATAAGTGTTTTTACCACAAAGGACACGATGCCTTACACAAAGGAGATAGAATGTGAGTTAATGGAAAACTATAAAAACATCCAATTTGTATCTGATGAATTCCTTTGTAATTCTTGTGGAGCCTGCGCTGCTCTATGTCCCACTGATGCAATTGATTTTCAGGAAAACCGTGCAGGATATTTTTTCGCCCGTGTAGATGCGGATAAATGTATAGACTGTGAAATTTGCATTGGGGTATGTAGTGGCTTAGGCATGCATCCCTCGGTGCTTGATAAACTTCCCTCAAATCCTTTTGTTGGTCAGATTGAGAAAAGCTTGGCCGGCTATTCTACAGATGATGATATTTATAATAATTCGCAAAGTGGCGGAATTGTTACAGCCGTATTGGCTAATCAGCTAAGAACAGGTAAAATTGACGGTGTTATCCAGGTAAAGATGGCATCCGGCATGCGACCCAGGGCAAAAGCATTTATTGCCACAAGCGCTGAGGAGCTAAAAAACGGACAAAAATCTAAATACTGTCCTGTTCCGATACTGACTCTTTTTAAAGAGCTAAATAAGTGTGAAGGGAAATATGCCTTTGCCGGTACGGCTTGCCAGCTTCATGGTCTGCTGAATATCCTGGAACGTTACCCTAAATACAAGGATAAATTGGCCTTCTCCATTGGCTTGTTTTGTGAAAGTGTGCTGACTTATAAAGCAGTCGATTATCTGCTTAAGCGCAGTCATATACAAGGCTCCATAGAAGATTTTGCTTTCAAGGATAAGAGCATCTCTCCATATCCGGGCGATGTAATGCTAAAGAATGATAAGGGAGAAATTAGGACTCTGCCCTCTAAGAAAAGGATTTGGATAAAAGATCTTCTGACGCCCCTAAGATGCCGCTTGTGCTTTGATAAGTTAAATGTTTTGGCTGATATATCTGTGGGAGACCCCCATGGAATAGCGTCTTTGAACAAGACTAACGGGGAATCACTGGTCTTGATTCGAACAAGCAAAGGGGCCGAACTAATGGAGGATTTAAGAGCTTCGGGCGAAGCTGCCTTTCACGAAGTGGATATGAACAGCGCCCTAAAAGGGCAACTAATTGAAACTAAGAAGCAAGACTGGCTTTCTTTTTCAAATTCGTGGTTTAAAATGGATAAAAGAATGCCTGATTTTTACACTAAAGTAGCAGCCTCCATACAACAAAATTATAAGCCCAAAGACTATCGTTTAGAGCTTTATTGTGCCACGAATGCAAAAGGTCCTTTTGTGGACATCTTAATTATTATGGGACTGATAAGGAAAAAGTTTATTAAAATGTTTAGTTTATAATACCCAGCGAAGGCGTTTTATACCTTCTTGCTTAAGAAATATTAGCCAACAAAATTTAAAAATGAAGAAAGTACTAATTGTATTTGGAACCCGCCCTGAGGCGATAAAGATGGCTCCGGTAGTTAAGGCCTTTAAAGGAGCTTCTGACTTTAAAACCAGGGTTTGTGTTACTGCGCAGCATCGTGAAATGTTGGATCAGGTTCTTGCGTTTTTCGACATTAAGCCGGATTACGATTTGAACCTGATGAGGCCTAACCAAAACCTTTTCGCTTTGACTGGAGATATCCTAAACGGGTTGAAACCTATTTTGGAAGATTTTAAACCGGATGTTGTACTTGTGCACGGCGACACGACAACTTCTACTTCTGCTGCTTTAGCTGCATTTTACGGAGATGCTAAGGTAGGGCATGTTGAAGCAGGTCTGCGTACCTACAATAAGCTAGCTCCTTACCCTGAGGAGGTTAATCGCCAATTGACCGGACGGCTAGCTGATTACCATTTTGCCCCAACCGAAAAGTCGCGACAAAATCTCCTAAATGAATTGGTGGATGACACCAGTATTGTTGTAACCGGCAATACTGTAATTGATGCTCTTTTCGAGAGTGTTGAACGGGTAAAGAATGTGGAGGGTAATGTGTTAATTGATCGCTTGAAAAGCCTAGTTGGAGACGACGAAGTCGTGTTGGTTACCGGGCACCGAAGAGAAAATTTTGGTGATGGTTTTTTGAATATATGTGCTGCCATAAAAGAAATCGCATTGAGTTTTAAAGGTAAGGTGATTTACCCGGTGCATCTTAACCCTAACGTCCAAAAACCTGTTAAGGAACTTTTGGCTAATATTGATAATGTAATTTTAATAGACCCTTTGCCCTATGAAGCCTTCGTCTGGATGATGAATCGCTCGAAGTTAATAATTACTGATAGCGGTGGGGTACAAGAAGAAGCACCCAGCTTGGGTAAACCGGTCTTAGTAATGCGTGACACTACAGAACGCCCTGAGGCTGTGGATGCGGGCACGGTTGTTTTGGTTGGTACAGATAAGCAAAAAATCGTTGATGAGGCGCTGGATTTGTTATCAAATAAAGAGCGGTTCGCAAGTATGAGTGCCCTCCACAATCCTTATGGAGATGGCAAATCTGCCCAAAGAATTGTTGATTTTCTTCGCTCTATTGATTGATATATCAGACTATAATTTTTTAATATAGATATGAATACAAACATTACAGTTTCAACCCTCGGGTTGGGATATATAGGATTACCCACCTCTGCACTTGTTGCTTCAACTGGTATAAGAGTACAAGGAATGGATGTTAATCAGCACGTAGTTGATACTATAAATAGAGGCGAAATCCATATAGTGGAGCCTGAATTGAAAGATTATGTAGCAAAGGCTGTCGCTAATGGTAGTTTGAGAGCATCTACCCAAGCACAAGCTGCTGATGTCTATTTGGTTGTTGTCCCTACTCCTTTCAAAGGTAATCATGAGCCCGATATATCTTTTGTTGAGGCAGCGACGCGTAGTATAATTCCATTATTGAAAAAAGGCAATCTTTTTATTATTGAATCCACTTCACCGGTAGGAACAACCGAAAAGATGATGGACATTATATTTGGAGAGCGGCCAGAGTTGAAAGGTGATCTGTTCTTGGCATATTGTCCGGAGCGGGTTTTGCCGGGTAATGTTATGTACGAACTAGTGCACAATGATCGCGTAATTGGAGGTGTTGACGAAGCTTCTACCAATAAAGCAGTAGAGTTTTATAAGTTGTTTGTTAAGGGGGAGCTACATAGAACAAATGCACGCACAGCTGAAATGTGTAAGCTTACAGAGAACGCTAGCCGGGATGTGCAAATTGCATTTGCCAATGAATTGTCTTTGATTTGTGATAAGGCAGGGATTAATGTATGGGATTTAATAAAGCTGGCCAACAAGCACCCCAGGGTTAATATTCTTCAGCCAGGCTGCGGAGTAGGAGGACATTGCATCGCCGTTGACCCATACTTCATCCTAGCAGAGTACCCCTTAGAATCTCAGATTATAGGGAAGGCACGAGAGATTAATAATTACAAATCTTTTTGGGTGGCTGAGAAAATTCAGAATGCCAGATTTGAGTTTGAGCTGGAATATGGTCGCCGTCCATCTGTTGCCATAATGGGACTGGCCTTTAAGCCTAATATTGACGATTTAAGGGAGTCTCCTGCTAAGTATATCGCGCAGAAAGTCCTTCAGAACAGCAATAATGAAGACATATTTTTTGTTGAGCCCAATATAAAGGATCATAAGGTGTTTAAGCTGACAGATTATCGAGAGGCCTATGAGAAAGCTGATATCGTTGTTTTTTTGGTGGCACATGAGGAGTTTAAGGCTTTAGGATCGGAACGGCGAAGTAATAATGTGATTTTAGATTTTTGTGGAATTAGAAATTAGGGATTTGTTATGAGAGCATTAATTACTGGTGCAGATGGATTTATTGGATCACATCTTACCGAATTGTTATTATCTAAAGGCTATAATGTAAAAGCCCTATCTCAGTATAATTCCTTTAATAATTGGGGATGGCTTGAAGATGTGGCTAACAACGGTGATCTTGATATTGTTACCGGAGATATTAGAGATCCTCATTTTTGTAAAGAAATAGTTAAAGGGGTAGATATTATATTTCATTTAGGCGCATTAATTGCTATTCCTTACTCTTATGTAGCTCCAGACAGTTATGTAGACACTAATATTAAAGGGACTTTAAACATATGTCAAGCAGCAAAAGAACATGGAGGTATTCGTGTGATTCATACTTCAACATCAGAGGTATATGGAACAGCTCTGTATGTTCCTATTGATGAGAAGCACCCAAAACAACCACAATCTCCATATTCAGCATCCAAAATAGGAGCAGATGCTATAGCTATGAGTTTTTATAATGCTTTTGAGCTACCTGTGACAATTGCTCGTCCTTTTAACACATACGGCCCAAGACAGTCTGCGCGAGCTATAATTCCCACGATAATTACACAAATTGCTAACGGAATAAAAGAAATCCGTTTAGGGGATTTAAGCCCAACTCGGGATTTTAACTACGTAAAAGATACCTGCAAAGGCTTTTTGGCTTTGGCAGAAAATGACAGCACAATAGGCAAAGAGATCAACATCAGTTCTAATTTTGAGATATCGATGAAGGATACCTTAAATATGATAAAAAAGATTATGAAGTCTGATGTTAAGTTTGTTACCGATGAACAACGACTGCGACCGGAAAAGTCAGAAGTATTCCGGCTTTGGGGAGATAATTCGCTAATTAAAGAGTTAACAGGTTTTGTCCCCGATTATAATATTGAACAGGGGTTAACAGAAACCTGCAAGTGGTTTGCTAATGATGATAATTTGAAAAAGTATAAGACTTGGATATATAATGTTTAAATAATGAGTCAATTTGAAAATGTAGTTTCTTTTATTAGGGCGCAGTTTAAGCAGCCGGAAGGCTTTATTCCATTACATGCTCCTTTTTTTAATGGAAATGAAAAAAAGTATCTTTTAGAGTGTGTTGATTCAACATTTGTTTCAAGTGTTGGAAAGTTCGTTGACAGGTTTGAAGAAATGGTTCAAGATTACACCGGGGCAACAAAAGCTGTGGTTTGTGTGAATGGTACCAATGCCCTTCAATTAGCAATGATTTTAGCCGGTGTAGAGCGTGGGGATGAAGTTATTACGCAAGCTCTTACATTTATTGCAACTGCGAATGCCATTTCTTATATTGGAGCAAGGCCAATTTTTGTAGATGTTGATTTAAATACTATGGGTTTATCTCCTAGCGCACTAAGTGATTGGTTGGATGATAATGCGATTATGAAAAAAGGCCTATGTTTTAACCGCACAACGGGGCATCCAATTAAAGCCTGTGTTCCAATGCATACATTTGGGCATCCCGTTCGACTCTATGAATTAATTGACATCTGCAACAAATGGAATATTGAATTAATAGAAGACGCAGCTGAGAGTATAGGTAGTTTTTATCATGGTAAACACACCGGGACATTTGGCAAAGTTGGAGTCCTGAGCTTTAACGGTAATAAAACAATTACTACAGGAGGTGGTGGGATGTTACTTTTTAATGACAATAAGCTTGCTCAAAAAGCAAAACATTTGACTACTCAGGCAAAAGTGCCGCATAAATGGGAGTTTGTGCACGATCAAATTGGGTATAATTATCGAATGCCAAATATCAATGCAGCATTAGGTTGTGCGCAAATGGAACAGATGGATTATATTATCGCCAATAAAAGAAAAACTGCAGAAGCCTATAAGAACTTCTTCCAAAATAGCAGCATTAAATTTTTTCAAGAACCCCAGAATTGCTTATCGAACTATTGGCTAAATGCGATAATCTTTGAAAACAAAGAGCTGCAGGTGCAATTTTTAGAGGAGACTAATTCTAAAGGAGTTATGACACGGCCAATATGGCGTTTAATGAATCGTTTGCCAATGTTTAAGGATTGTCAAACTGATGAGTTAAATAATTCAGTGTGGCTGGAAGATCGTGTGGTTAATATTCCAAGCAGTGTAATTCATGAATAGCAGAAGAGGGATTATATTAGTTGGAGGCGGCGGGCACTGTAAAGCTGTAATAGAAGTTGCTGAAAGTTGTGGAGCTCAAATTTCTGGGATTCTGGATGCATCCCTGGATTCTGGCCAGCAAATTTTGGGATATCCAGTACTTGGAGATGATGAGTTGATGTCCAGCTTAGTACATGATCATTGCTTTTTAGTTACTGTTGGACAAATTAAGAATGCCGATGCAAGGAAGTTATTACACAAAAAAATTAAAGATGTTAAAGGGTGCTTAGCTACACTTGTTGCGTCTTCTGCAATAGTATCCAAATATGCGACTATTGGCGAAGGATCTGTTATTATGCATCATGCTTTGGTCAATGCTGACGCCAAGGTTGGAATGGGGTGTATTATTAATTCATTTGCAAACATCGAACACGATGTTATTCTAGGTGATTATTGTCATGTTTCAACAGGAGCAATTATTAATGGAAATTGTTTCATTCAAAATGAAACCTTTATAGGGAGTCAGGCTGTAATTGCCAATGGTCTAACAATCACAAGCAACAGTATCATTTCGGCGGGAGCTTTTGTGCGCGGAAACATTGAGCAAAAAGGTATTTATGGGGGTAATCCGGCAAAACTGTTAAAAAAGGTCAACTGATGAATGATCGTACAATAATTATAGCGGAAGCCGGAGTAAACCATAATGGATCTATTGAACTGGCAAAACGGCTGATTGATGCAGCTGCAAAAGCTGGTGCTGATTATGTAAAGTTTCAAACCTATAAAACGGAAAGAATAGTAAGCAAAAATGCGCCAAAAGCTGAATATCAGCAAAAGAATATGCAAGCAGAAGACAAGAGTCAATTCGAGATGCTAAAAGCTCTTGAGCTTTCTGAAGAAATGCATGTAGTTCTTATTGACTATTGTCGAAATAGGGGCGTTAAATTTCTCTCCACCGCTTTTGACGAAAGCAGCATTGATTATTTAAACAGCTTAAATATAGAGCTCTTCAAAATACCTTCCGGAGAAATTACGAACAAACCTTATTTACAGCATATCGCAAGGCAAAAGAAGCCAGTAATCCTAAGTACGGGAATGTCCACCATTTCTGAAATAGGCGATGCAGTGCAAATATTATCTGACACAGGGATAAACAAAGGAAATATAACAGTCCTTCATTGCAACACCGAATATCCCACCCCAATGGAGGACGTGAATTTGATGGCTATGTTATACATTAAGAACAAACTGGATGTAAAGATAGGTTATTCAGATCACACCTTGGGCATAGAAGTTCCTATTGCAGCAGTTGCTCTTGGCGCAACTGTAATAGAAAAGCATTTCACTTTGGATCGAAATATGACCGGTCCAGACCATCGTGCATCACTGGAACCGAACGAATTAACTGCCATGGTGCAAGCTATCAGAAATGTTGAGAAAGCACTATCAGGTTCGGGGGTAAAAGAGCCAAGCCTGAGTGAGATGAAAAATATCTCAGCAGCAAGAAAAAGTATCTTGGCAAGAAAAAGGATTAATAAAGGAGAGATTTTTACTGTCGAAAACATCAGTGTGAAAAGACCTGGGGGCGGTATTAGTCCTATGATGTGGGATGAAGTTATTGGGAGCAAAGCGAAAAGAAATTTTGAGGAGGATGAAGCTATTGAATTGTAATCCAGTGCAATATCGGTTATTATGAAAAGAATAGCAATAGTAACTGGGACAAGGGCTGAATATGGCCTTTTAAAGCCATTAATAGAATTAGTACACAAAGACCCGGAACTTGAATTACAACTGCTTGTCACTGGAGCTCACCTTTCCTCTAATCACGGGAAAACCGTGCAACAAATTGAAGCAGATGGCCTCCCTATCTCAAAAAAAATTGAAATTCTTTTGTCGTCGGATACTTCTGTAGCGGTTTGCAAGGCTATGGGCTTGGCACAATTATCTTTTGCTGAAGTTTTCGAGGAATTAAAGCCTGACCTTATAGTTATTCTTGGTGATCGTTATGAGATGCTGGCAGTAGCTTCGACAGCCTTAATGTTTAATATCCCTATTGCTCATATTCATGGAGGCGAATTGACTTTTGGCGCTATTGACGATACCATAAGACATGCCATTACAAAAATGAGTAACCTGCATTTTGCTGCTACAGAGCAATACCGCAAGCGGATTATTCAAATGGGAGAACTGCCGGATACGGTGATAAACACCGGAGCTATTGGTCTCGACAGTATTAAAAATCTCAAACTATACAATCGTAATGATTTGGCCAGTGCCATCGGGACAAGACTCAAAAAGAAGAATTTCATAATTACCTACCATCCAGAAACTCGAAATGTTACAGATGTTAAGCATCAAATGAAGGAATTGTTGGGAGCGCTGGAAGGATTTGACAAAGAAACCTTGTTCCTTTTTACTGGCGCAAATGCTGACATGCATGGAAATGAAGTGAATCAAATTATAAAAGACTTTGTGTCAAATCACTCTGAAAATTCACTTTTCTTTGAGTCCTTAGGTCAGTTGAGGTATTTGTCATGTCTGGCACATTTCGATTTGGTGATTGGAAATTCATCTAGCGGGATAATAGAAGCGCCATCATTCAAACGCCCTGTAATAAATATTGGTATTCGGCAAAGTGGACGCATTATGGCTCCTAATATAATAAATTGTGATGTTAATAGGGCCGATATTTCAAGAGCTATTAAGAAAGGTCTTTCTAATTCGTTTAAGATGAGTATTAGAGAGATGCAGTCTCCCTACGGTGATGGGGATGCTGCAAATCGAATTCTCTCATCTATAAAAACACAAGGCATTGGTAGAATTAAGAAGTTTCATGACCTAACATTCGATTATTGATTGGGACTTGCAAATATGTTAAAAAAACACATTAGTGGAGAGTTAGTTTTGGCAGCTATTTAATTAAACAAAACAGACTTCATTTATAGTAAATATTTTTATATATACACATGATTTATCGTGATAATCATATAATTTTTTCGGGATCTCCTCTCAAGCGGGCGCTAGAAATGCTCAATTTAGTGCCTAAGAACCTCTCTTTATTTGTTGTCAATCAAGAACAACAGCTTATTGGGACGCTTACGGATGGAGATATTCGCCGCGGACTACTTGCCGGAATTTCTGTTGATGCCTCTGTGGATGAGTTTATGTTCACCCGGTTTAGGACGTTGAAAGGAACTCCTGACCCAATTGAAATTAAAAAGTTGAGAGAACTTGGTATCAAGCTAGTTCCTGTTTTGGATAGGCACGATCGAATTGTTAAAATTCTTGATTTAGGGTTTATCAAAACTAGCCTGCCCGTGGATGCCGTAATAATGGCGGGAGGAAGAGGCGAACGCCTTCGACCGCTTACCGATAACGTGCCTAAACCAATGCTGCCGCTTGGGGGTAGGCCTATTATAGAATACAATATCGATAGGCTGAGCCAGTACGGAATTACAAATATTCACATTTCTATCAATTATCTGGGCCAGCAGATAGTTGATTACTTCGGTGATGGTAGTTTACACGGCCTTAATATCAAGTATGTTGCTGAGGAAAAACCTTTGGGGACTATTGGAGCTGTCAAGCTGATCGAAAAATTCGAAAATCCTTATATCTTAGTTATGAATTCCGACCTTTTTACAGATGCGGATTTTGAAAGTATGTGGTTTGCTTTGCACGAAAATGGAGCTGACCTGTGTGTGGCTTCTATTCCCTATACCGTAAACATTCCGTTTGCGATAATGGAGCGGACTAACGGATACATTACTGGACTAAAAGAGAAGCCTACCCATACGCATTATGCTAATGCCGGAATATATTTGTTTCGTAAAGATATGTTGAAACATATTCCTATGAATGAGAAGTTTAATGCCACAGATTTAATTGAGGCGGTTATTGAAAATAAAAACAAAGTTATTGATTTACCTCTTACCGGATACTGGATAGATATCGGAAGACACGAAGAGTATGAAAAGGCAAAAATGATTGTACAACATGTCCAAAGATAAGATGACGGGTACTCTTGTAGTTATTCCTGCACGTGGGGGATCTAAGGGTTTACCAGGGAAAAATATAAAGCCTTTAAACGGCAAACCTTTAATATATTATACAATTGATGCAGCACGTGAAGTTGTTGATGATTCAGATATTTGCGTAACAACAGATGATGAATACATTGTTTCTACTGTGGAAAAATATGGAATTAAGGTTCCATTTCTCCGGCCTTCTAGGCTTGCAAGCGATAGTGCTGGTTCATACGAAGTCTTGTTGCATGCATTAAAATTTTATCAAGACAAAGGGATTAGATATGAAAGGATAATTTTATTGCAACCCACCTCTCCTTTCCGTACAGGTCATCAAATAAAAGAAGCTAACAAACTGTGGAATTTCGATTTGGATATGGTTGTGTCAGTAAAAGAAACAAAGAGTAATCCATATTATCTGCTTTTTGAAGAGAATAAACACGGTTTTTTGGAGAAATCAAAATCTGGAAACTTCTTAAGACGGCAGGATTGTCCAAAGGTTTGGGAATATAATGGGGCTATATATATTATAAATGTTAAGTCGTTACAAAAGTTTAAATTGAATGAATTTACAAAAGTTGTAAAATATGAAATGGATAATTTTAGTTCTTTGGATATTGATGATATGATGGATTTTTTAATGGCAGAAACTTTAGTAAAGATGAAAACAAAATTGGAACTTGGTTAATGTTTTATAAACTTTTTAGCTGTTTATTGATTTGGCCGGTTATTACTGAAACGCTTTTGTAATGGGGAAAGTATTAAAGAATTCGGTTTCTAGTATAGTGAGGGTGATTTTGGTTACGCCTATTTTTTTTATATTAATTCCCTATACAATTTCAAAGATTGGAACAGAAGGATATGGGGTATGGGCTTTAACCGGCATTATATCGAGTTATCAGTCATTTGTTAATATGGGCTTAACGGGAGCTCTAATTAGGTATGTTGCTATTTCAAATGTTAATCAGGACAAAAGTGCTTTATCTGAATATCTTGGCACATCATTTTGGGCTTATTTTTTACTTTCAGTAGTTGTAGGGATTGTTATATTCATATTTCAGGATTTTATTATTACAAGGATTCTTAATATTAAAATCGATATTACCACTTCTAGGATATTGTTGATTTCTACGTTCATTGCCTCTGCCATTAATATGATTTCAGGTTTATTCAAATCGACAATTGATGGACTGCAACGAATGGACGTGTCAAATTTAATACTACTTCTTCAGGTCGTCATTTCTGCTGTTGGGACTTTCGTTTTTTTAGAAATCGGATATGGGTTGTTAGGCTTAGCTTATAATTTAGTTATTACCTCGATTTTGAGTTTGTTGGGTAATGTGTATAGCGCTAAAGTCATTTCGGGCTTTAATTTTAGAGGATTTGTGTTTAAGATTTCTCGTTTGAAAGAAATGTTTTCGTATAGTGTTAACTTGCAATTAGGCAGCATAGTTAGGGCAGGAATTGAACCGATGAATAAAGTCCTGTTATCACATTTCTTTTCAATGGAACATGTTGCTTATTATGACATAGCATGGAAATTCAGCGTGAAACTGGGGGGGCTGGTTAACGCTGCTCTAACTCCGATTTTGCCAGCCTCAACAGAAATATACGAAAAGCATGGAGTTGAGAAGTTGGAATTATTTAGAAAAAAGGTAAGTGTATATATATTGAGTTTTATAACCCCCTTGTATGTGATAATTCTTGTAGTGCTGAGCGCTTTTGTTGCGCTATGGATTGGGTATTCAAACAATGAAATAGTTATTAGTATAGTCATATTTTTAATAGCGTCTTTTATTAGTTCCATTACAATCCCAGGCTATTTTATTTTAAACGGATCTGGTTTTGCAAATGATACTTTCAAGGTCCAGTTATTTGGGACTGTTTGTAATGTAATTGTGATTTTTCTTGGAATCAAACTAATTGGATTTTATGGATTTGCTATAGGCTTTTTTGTAGCACAGGTACTCAATTTCTTTATGACTTATAAGTTTTACTCCAACAGGATTCTTAATGAAAAGGGTGTTTATAAGGTGTTTCGTTTTCCACGGTTGTTGTTGTCAAATTTGGCAATTGCAATACTTGGATTTATTATCGTAAATGTGTTTATGGTGGATACATATTGGGAATTAGTGCTTGTTGCAAGTTTGTTGCTAGTAGTATATTTGGCGTTGTTGAGACACGCTAAAGTCATATCTGCTGAAGACATTCCCAACGTTGGATTTTTGAAAATGTTTAAATGAATAATATGTGGTATAAATGGAAGTTAGTTCGATAATAACAATTTGTTTATTGTTAGGGTCAATTAGCTTTGCTGTATTTTCAGGAAATACTGCCATGTGGTTATTGCCGATTTTTATTTTAGGTAATAATGCCTTAGGTTTTGCAGATGATCACTTTTTGTCAATACCAGGAGTCTATAATATTAAGGATATTGCTTTTGGGGCGTTATTTTTATTCGCACTTTTTAGATTATGGGCATTCAGAAAGATTGCAAAAAACAAAGTTATGGTTGCTTTTTATGGGCTTATTATTTTCATTTTTGTCCAACTCGTTATTTCCATTGTTAAATATGGAAACATTGAGGCAACTATCGTCGTTTTTAGGAAGCAAATATATTATTTGGGTTTTCTTTTTTCATGTATAATTTTCAGTTCAGTTACCCGCCGCGAGTTTTACGCTTTTATTAAGGTTTTTTTTACATTGCTCTTTCTTCAATGTATCATGTATGTGTTGAAAAGTACCACGGGAATCAATTTCTTTGGAGTAGATGATTTCCAGGTGATTACGACTGAAGAAGTGGAGATCGTAAGAAACTTTAGAGCATTCCCCAATTATATATTCTTATTGATTGTCTTCTGTACTGTTTTTATTAGTAATGCGTTTGTGAGATATTCATTGTTATTGTTAATTTTCCTAACAATTTTCTTTTCTTATACCAGGCAATGGCTATTATTGGGTATATTTTTTGTGGTGGCTTCTGACTTCTTCCGGAAAGCATTATTCCGGCATCGGTTCAAAGTTTTGTTGAGATATTTTGTTATTATTACAATGGGAGCTATAATATTTCAGGCTTTATTTACTGAAAGTTTTGATTATTTTATTGAACGTCTTGCTGAATTGCAAGAAGACGGCTTGGGCGATTCTTCTTTTAATATCCGAGTTGAAATGGTAGCTGCAGGCATTGATTATATATTCTCACACGATCCTTTTTTTGGAATTGGCTATATAAAGCGGAGTGCTTTTTCCCATACATCTAACGTTAAAAATTTTGGCTCGGAGATGGGAGATGCTGCCTGGGGGAATTTAGTGGTGCAATATGGCATTATTGGTAATTTGATATTGTGGTTTTTTATTTTCCTGATGCTGCGTGAAGCAATACGATTTTATCGTATGTGCCCAGATGAAAAAAGATGGATTACCATATTTATAATTCTATCCTTTGCAATTTTACCGTTACATTCAATGTTGACTAATATTTTGGAGCTTCCCTCGCCTGTTAGTTATTTGCCCTGGGCGTTGTTTTTTGTGGAGCGATTTGATTATTGGGAAAAGGAAAAGCTAAATGGATAAGGTTTTGCCAAAAATTTCGGTTATTATGGCTTCTTATAATCAAGGAGCATTTATCAAGGAAGCCTTGGATAGATTACTCGGACAGAATTACCCGAACCTGGAACTAATTATCGTAGATGGGTGTTCAAATGATAACACGTTTAAAGTTTTAGAAAGTTATAAAGAGTACATAGATATCTTGATCCATGAACCCGACAGGGGTATGTATCATGCGCGAAACAAGGGTCTTGTTAGGGCTACCGGGGAAGTCATTTGTTTTTTAAATACGGATGATTTCCATCAGGCGGGAACTCTTAATTTTGTTGGAAGCTATTTTCGTGATAATCTTAATGTAGATGTGCTTTATGGGATATGCTTGGGTGTTGATGAATCTGGAAACAAGTTGAATGGATACTGTTTTGGAGATTTTGAATTAAACCGGAAAACCTTTTTCAGACAACTCCCTACCTTTCCTGATCAAGCTACATTTATTCGAAGAGAATGTCTTTCTGTTGTAGGTTTATATGATCTAAGACTTAAGTATGGTGCTGATGCCAACCTGTGGCGTCGTTGCGTGTTGTTTAACTTAAGAATACAAAGAGTGAATAAGCATTTGGCCAACTGGCGTATCTATGAAAATACATTAACCTACAATCCTAAATTTAAGTGGGAGAGGTTCTTTGAAGCTGTTGGTTTATATTTCAGATACTCAAACAATCCATTTTCAAAATATTTGTTTAAATTATTTTGGAATTATGCTTTTGTTCAACCTTTGAAAAGTAATAGATTAGTGTTAGCATCGATTAAAAAATGGAGGCAATAAAAATTCTTTTTTATAATTCATAATTTGTTTTTTCTTTGCATTTTTGTAAACCTTCTTTTTCAAGGTAGGTGCATTAACAAAAAATACTTAGAAATTGTTAAATGTGAAAATAGGGTTATCGTAGAGATTTTCGATTTCGAAGAATTAAGTAAAAGTAATTACCAACATAATGTTGTATGTATCAGCATTTTGTTTCAGAAAGGTTTAATAGTTTTCCTGTTAATGTGCTGTAAATATCAAAGAAAATGAATATAGTAATATTAGGACAACTAACATTTCCTCCTTCAATTGATTTATGTGACTTTATAGATCCTGAAGAACTTATTTGTAGGACTCCATTTCATTCACATTCGTGGATTTCTAACCTCGCACAAGGTATAAAAGGAACAAATGAGGTGCACTCCGTCACAGTAATTTGTTTTACCAGTCTAGTGTCAAAGCACATGGATTATTCCTATAAGGGAGTTAGATATCTCTATATTAAATCTGAGGGGAAATTATTTAATCTTTTAACGCTATATTATAGGGAATTTCGAAAAGTAAAGAAGTTGTTAAAGGAAATTAACCCTGATATTATACATGCGCAAGGCCGACAAATAGAAGCATTGTATTCTTTGTATTCAGGCTATCCTACAGTTTTAACCAGCCATGGAGAAATAAGAAATGAGTTGCTGTCCGATAATATAAGTTTTAGGTTTTTGCGTAGCATTATATTGGAGTTTTTGGTGAATAGGAAGATGAAATGGGCGATAGGGGTTTCTCCCAGTTGTACAGCAGATCTTAAGAAATTTTTGCCTGAACAAAATGTTTTTCTAATTGACAATGCGATAGATTACGCATTTTTTGAAAATAGTGATTTGGTTTTCAATAAATTCTTCTTGTTTGTGGGGTCACTAACAGAGCGAAAGGGTGCATTTAGAGTGGTCCAACTACTTGAGAAATTCCCTGATTTTTCTGTAAAAATGGCCTTTCAGAATAAGAACGTTGCTTATGTTTCTAAGATCGAACGTTACTTGAAAGAAAATAGTTTTGAAGATAGAGTTGAGTTTTTGGGAAATTTATCTTCAATCCAATTGACAGAATACATTAGGAATTGTTATTGTGTCTGTTTGCCTTCAGAATTTGAATCGTTTGGAATGAGTTTGGCGGAATGTCAGGCGGTCGGGAAACCTGTTGTAGCGTCTAAAGTGGGGGGTATTCCTTATGTTATTTCTGATAAAAAAACTGGATTGCTATTTTCTCTTAAAGAAACCGATGGTCTAGAAAAAAACGTGAGTTTCTTGGTGAATAATCTGGATAGAGCTATGGAAATGGGGGCGTATGCTAAAAAAGCATCTTTCGATCGTTGGCATCCAACCTCTGTAGCCCAGAGAACAATTGATGTTTATAAAAAGATTATTAATCGTTGTTAATATTTAAGTAAGATGAGTTTGTTAGTTTCCAGCAAAATGTTTAAAGACTCGAAAGCGTTTAACAACATATTTTTAGATAAAGATTTTATACAATGTGGTAATTACTTCTATTACCTTTTTGGAGAAATTTTTGTTGATCAGCAACTATTGGCTCAATATATAGAGGGAGAAAAACTGGAGATGATTCCCTCATTGCTAGGTGAGTATTCAATCGTTTTGGTTAAACGTTCTGGGGATGAAATAAAATTGATAAGTGATAAGGCAGGTCGAAATATTTTGTTTTATGGTCAGGATGATTCTATTTGTGTTGCAACTGATTTTTGGAGTATTGTAGATGCTCTCAATAAAACTTTGGATGATATAAACGCTCAAGCTTTAAAAGAGCAAATGGTCTTTAATACTACACTTGATCACAATACTATTGTAAATGGCATTAAGATGATGGCGCCATCTACGATACTTACCCTGAATGGTCATGGGAGACAGGTAAAAATTAACAAATATTGGAATTTTAAACTAAATCGTAGTATAGAGAAAATTAGTAAAGCGGAAAAAATTGAGAGGTTTGATTTTGAATTGACTAATGTCTTTAAATTAATTAAAAACATTAACCCATCGGATACTGTCTATAATATCGGGATAAGTGGCGGAATGGACTCAAGAATTATACCGTTTTATGCGCAGAAAGCAAATTTGAAGCTCGAGAGTTTCATCATTGGCCATTCTCACCCCAAAGGCCTATTGCTTTCAGGGGATCATATCAGCTCGCGAAAAATTGTTGACTATTTCGATCTGAAAAGTCATCAGGAAATAGCGTATAATACGTTAAGCTTCCATAAAAAACTGGAGAAGGATGCATTAGCTTTTCCGTACGGTGGATCACAATTATTCATTACTATTCCTGATAATATTGTTACTGGGGATGTGCTCCTAACCGGCGCCTCGGGTTTCTATATTGGAGCATCTCCTATTTATCGTGATGTTGTTTCAAATGACATTCAATATTCCACACTAAAATATCTCTCATTATTAAAGAAAGTTAATAAGAAGCAGAAATGGGAAAAAGCTTATGCTTTTTTGACGAATAAACCTAAGACTCTGAAGGTTGAAGTCTTTTCCGAAGGAATATCAGGATTAATTGAACGGAAGGAGGTTGAAGGAGCTATTTGTAAAATTCAAAGTTTTTATTCAGAACTCAAAGGATTTTCAAATATTGAGAAAATTATGAATTTCAATGTGTCTGGAATTGGACATAAGAATAAGTCTGGCTCATTTGAAAGTCTTTTGGGACAAAAAAAATCTTATACAATCTACTCTCCGTTCCTTTCTGATTTTGTTCAGACATGGAATGATGAAGATTTAATTGAAAGACGATTGTTTCATGATTTTATTCTTGAAAAACATTTAGTACTAAGCAAAATAAAAGGACAGGATTATAAAGTTTCCCTTTCTAGGCAAGATAAAGCAAATGTCGTAAGCAAGCTGACTGCCATGGCTGAATTCTATTTTAGAGGAAAAGGTGTGATGAATTATGAGAATTGGCTTAGAGATTTTACTTTTCAGCGTTTTATAAATGCTGAGATATTTGACCATGATACTTACATCCATAGTTTTGTTGACCGCAATATTATAAAGGATTTATACAAAGAAGGAGAAGTGCATAACAAGGTGTTCGAAAATATATTAAAATTGAATAAAATTCTGGAGATAATAGATAAGAAATCATATAAATAAGTTGAGTTTTTTTTAAAGTTGAAAAGCAGAAATTTCAAATTAGCAACTCCGAATCAAGAATTGCAATAAATGAAAGTTAGGTCAATTGTATTTTTTGTGCGACATGTTTCGCATCTTGCAAATCAAGTAGATCCATATTTAAAGTTTATTGTAGAGCATGATTTTAAACTGATAGTTTTACATACCAGTTCTCTAATTAAAAAATCAGGGAGTGCGGTGAATTTGTCAGGTAAGGGTTATGCACTTGTCGATATAAGCTATTTCAGTTATAGAAAAATTGATCGACTTTTGAGTGATATTGATCCGATTGGAATAATCTTTTATAATTTTATTTCGCTTTTTGATGTCCTGATGAATAGGGTTTCAGCAAAGAAAAATATTCATACACTTTATATTGAGCATGGAATCTTAAATGAAACTCATTCGGTAAAGTATAGTGTTGGTAGCTTGCGGGAAAGTATTAATAGGTATTTCGTAATTAGCCTTAAGTATTTAGATTTTCTTGTAAACGATTTGGCTAGTCTTAATTATGAAGTAAAGGTTCTTGTCGATGTGTTTTTGAAGAAAAAATACGAAAAAATAAAATGTAGGTCTGCAGTTTTCTATTCGGAAGCCGATTTTTTAAAAGCAAATAAAATATTCAATTATCCATCTGAGCGTGTATTGTTTTCCGGATATCCTATATTTAATACCAAGGCAGAATCTGAAATTGTTGTTAGTAATAAAGACGAAGGTTATGTTCTTTTTATTCATCAGCCAGTTATTATGGCGAAGTTGACCGAAATAGACTATGTAGAAGAATTTAAGTTTATCAAAAAACATGCAGAAATAGTAGGGTCTTTTGGATTTAACCTAGTTGTTCAAATTCATCCGCGCGAGTCAATATCATTCTACCAAGAGGGGTTATCTTATGACAATATTACTGTAGTTCAGGAAAAGGACATGGCTAATTTGGTGTCAAAGTGTTCTTTCGTAATTGGTTTGTATAGCACTGCGCTTTTTTATGCCCTTTACCTAAATAAGGCCATAATTATTACAAAATATCCTAAATTTAGATACGATTATTCTTTTTATTTTAAAGAAGTTGGTGTTGTTTTGGATGATATAGAAGACTTGAGGAAGGAATTAGAGCATAAATTATATACCAGAAAGATCGTGGAATATGATAAGTATAAACAACGATATTTAGGAACGAATAATAGTTTTGAGGAAAGGTTTGAGGTAATTAGTAGAGTTTTGGACCCAAGTTGATTATTACAAAATGAATGGAATTAAATTAATTGTTTATTATTTGTTTATCAAACACCTTCCTCATTCCAGATATGTGGGTTTTGGTAATAAGATTAGGGTATTTTACTTGGTGAAAATTTTGAAAGTCATGAAACGTTCAAATTCAGCCAAGTTTGAATCCGGCATATACATTTCAGATTGTAAGCATCTAAAAATCGGGTCAGACTGCCGAATTAATGAAAACGTTTTTATTCAAGGGGCAACAATCGGCGACCGAGTTTTAATTGCACCAGGAGTGTCAATATTGGCTACAAGTCATATTTATGATAATAAGGAGGTTGCTATCAAAGATCAAGGGACTACGCCAGTAAACCCGCCTTTTATAAAAGATGATGTATGGATTGGGCGTAATGCAATTATTAAAGAGGGAGTTACTATAGGGAAGGGGGCTATTGTTGGCGCCGGAGCTGTTGTCACCAAAGATGTTGAAAGTTATACAATTGTAGGGGGTGTTCCTGCAAAAATTATTAAGTATAGGTAGAATGAACAATGCCACAAGAATTATCTCCAAAGAAACTATTTTTGGGATTCCAATCTTTGCAGGAGGTATGGAAGAAACACTCAACTTGGTTGAGAAAAGTTTAAGAGAAGGGATTAATTGTCAACACGTAGTTGTTAACGCCGGCAAAATAGTTGACATGGAAACAAATGCTTTATTAAAGAAATCAATTCTTGATGCTGATATTGTGAATGCGGATGGGATGGCAGTTGTTTGGGCCTCCAGGTTTTTGGGTAAGGCATTGCCAGAGCGTGTGGCAGGTATCGATCTTATGATGAAACTTGTAGAAATGGCTCATAAGGAAGGTTATAAGTGTTACTTTTTAGGCGCAAAACAAGCGGTGGTGGAAGCAGTAATTAATAAGTTTTCAGTAAAGTACTCCCCCTCCATAGTAGCAGGCTATCGAAATGGTTATTATAGTTTTGATGAGGAGGAACAGGTAGCTCAGAATATCTCCGCAAGCAATGCAGATTTGTTGTTTGTGGCTATGAGTTCACCTAAGAAAGAACTTTTTGTAAATAAGTACAAAGATATTATGAGGGTACCTTTTGTAATGGGTGTGGGTGGTAGCTTTGATGTGATAGCTGGCGTTACGAAACGGGCTCCCATTTGGATGCAAAATGTTGGATTGGAATGGTTTTATCGTTTTGTTCAAGAACCTCGGAGAATGTGGAAGCGCTACTTGGTTGGAAATTCAAAATTTCTTTGGTTGGTGCTTAAGACAAGGTTTGCTAAAGAATAACTGTGGTAATCAGATCATTAGTGGTTTCGAGTATGGATCTGTAAATATTGCAAAGCCGCGTTTCCATAATTGGGGGCGCGGTTTTTTGTCATCGAATTTTCGCGAATTGGTTTATCCACAGATTAGCGCAGATTTATTTTTGTCCACTAATTCCACTAATTGTTTTTGTCCACAGATTAACACAGATTAGCGCAGATTTATTTTTATCCACTAATTGCACTAATTGGCACGAATTTTTTATTACACGAATTTAGCTACGCTGGTTTTCAATTCACGAAGTGAAGATCGGCGGAGGCAAATTTTTTGTCCACAGATTAACGCAGATTAATTTTTTTGTCCACAGATTAACACGGATTTATTTTTATCCACTAATTGGTCATCAAATGGGGATGAACTTTTTTGGGCTGTTAAGGCTTAAAGTAATTTACTATTAACTCGTTTTTAGGTATCTTTGTTAGATAGTTAAGCATTTATATTTCTTTCATCTAACATTTTAAGTAAAATGATATGAGAACAGATGAGATAATAAGGGAAATTCAAAAATTACCAATCTCTAAGAGGATATATGTGGCAGAGAAAACAATACTTTCGATCAGAAAAGATGACGATGAAAATACAATGAAAAAAGCTGCTGATGTTCTGCTCTCTGATTATAAGTCGGATAGTGATTTGACTGCCTTTACCAATCTCGATTTTGAGGATTTTTATGAAACAAAATGAAGTTTGGTTAATAAACCTTGATCCGTCTGTCGGGGCAGAAATAAAAAAAACACGACCGGCAGTAATTGTTAATGATGATTCTCTGGGCAAATTGCCGTTAAAGGTAATTGTTCCAATTACAGATTGGAAAGATAGCTACCAAATAGCTCCATGGATGATAAAAATCGGACTAAGCAACAAAAGTGGTCTGCTGCCGATTGTTTCCAAGTCCGTTCAGTATCTCAAGATAGGTTTGTTAAACGGCTTGGTGAATTATCTGGTTCTGTAATGAAAGAGATACGGATTGGATTATCAAAAGTATTGTCGATTGATAGTGAATAAAAAATTAGGAAGGGATATCCGGGGGATGTTGCCCCCTCCGTATTATTTCGGTCTTGTTGTCAATGATTTTGTCCACAGATTAACACAGATTATCACGGATTTATTTTTATCCACTAATTACACTAATTGGCACGAATTTTTTATTACACGAATTTAGCT
>ENA-UOOK01001448-UOOK01001448.1-fermentation-metagenome-genome-assembly--contig:-NODE-1448-length-31307-cov-51.633527_pt1 | contig 31307 bp, 24 predicted proteins | sample MGYA00245777_ERZ724023 | MGnify/ENA primary metagenome ERZ724023 (study PRJEB28704, sample SAMN03018312) | fermentation metagenome | biome: anthropogenic terrestrial biome; feature: soil...
AGATAGTCCTTCAGCGTTATGCCGATTGGTTCGATTACAATGTCTTCAATAGCTACATCAAGTGCATCCGGCACCGCCAGGAACTCGAAGCCGCCAAGGTAGAAGCGTCATCTTGACGCTTGATAGTAGAAGCGTCATCTTGACGCTTGATAAAGGATAACAGCATGAAACTCATAATAAAGCGCATCACTACCATCATCTACCAATCCGACTCCCTCCTGGAGCTGGAGCTCGATCCCCTCAGTCTTTCAGGTATCGATTACTGGAGCCAGGAAGCCCGCTCTGCCAAAATTAAGCTCCTCATGGATGACACTCTTGAGTCCATCCTGGTGGGCTCTCTGCGCGAGATCAAAGCCGGATTCCATACCTTTGCCGCCTTCATCTACGACGATGCCAATAGCCTCATCTACACAGGTGTCCTGCCGGAATCATCCTTCTCGGTGGAATATCTCTCACTTTCCGCAAAGACCGTGGAGCTGGAACTCATGGACTACCTGGGGCTAATCCTGCAGCTTGCTTCCGATCGGCTCATCAATCTTACAGATCTATACATCAATCCGGTGGCTACTATCCCCTCCATTATCGGCTTTATCATCCATCCCCTGGCTATGAATGGTGAACCAGATACCGATAGCTACACAAATGCCGATGTGCTGCGCTTGATCCTCTGCATTGGACCCATTAACTACCAGTATGCTCATTATTCTTACAATCAAGCCAAGTGGCTGCCCTTTACCCTGGTGGATCATGTGTTACTGGATTCAAGCTCGATCAGGTATCAGTCTGCTCCGGGCACTTCTCATACTATTAGGTTTGGCTTCGAAGCTAATAATCAGGATATCCATCTCATTTTTTGGCAATATAGCCATCGGGCGGGAAACCCCTATACATGGTTCCAACACCTTCGCTACCGCAAATACCTTGTCACCATGGGTAGCATATCCCTCGTAGAAGAGATTGATGAACACAATGAAGGCTATTATGCTGAGCCGTGGGATGATCCCACTCCTCCGGATCTACTGAGCCAAGTGTCTTTAGCCGCTGAGTATCGTATCTCCGGTTCCATTGCCTACTATTCTGGTCCAGCGACTCTAAATAGCATCGAGATAGTTCCCGGAGAATACAAAGCTAAAGACCTTCTGGGAGAGCTTCTCCGCGTCTCAAACGCTTTTCTAACCGTAGATAACTACTCCTTCTACATCAAAAACCGCCAGGATGATGAACTCACGGTGGCATACTTCGCCGATCCTATCGAGTTCGAGCTGGATCAAGCCGACACTTCTGCTCCGGAGCTTACGCCCGTTGCCGTCGCTTCCCAGGCTGTCCTGGATGCCATCAGTGCTTATTATAAAACCACTCTCGAAGCATCTCCCTTTGAAGCTCGCCTCAAAACCCACCTCTATAGTGAAGACTACGCCTCTCTTGCCCTGTCCCATCCCTACCAGCTTCTGAACTCAACAGCTGTCTTCGATCACTACCATATCCGCCCCCTTCAGCTTTCCTACGACCCCATCTCTCACGAAATCGAAATCTCCGGAAGAGCTTATCATGAATGATCCTAAACAGCATGTAACCGCCATCCTGAACGATCTCGCCAATCGCATAGAAGTAAACGCTATCGCGATCATAGACCGGGATAAGATCGTAGCCTGGGGAAAGCTCAGACGAGCCATTAAAACTAAGGTAGACCCGCAAAAACTCACTATAGACGTCTTTGCAGATGAAAAGATCGCTCCCCATGCCCAATACGTCCACGAGGGCAGAAAAGCCGGCAAAATGCCACCAATCGCACCCATCGAAGAGTGGGCTCGAAAAAAACGCTTGCTCTCGCACACTGCCCCAGGTGTAAAGCTCTCCGTTCATCTCAATTCAAGAGCTAAGCTCTCTCAAAAACAACAAGAGCTCGCCGATCGCTACCACTCCCTCGCCTGGGCTATCGCTCGAAAAATGAAATACAATGAACTCAAACCACGCCGATTCCTCATCGAAGCCATCCTCAAATCGCTAAAGGAAACCTCAAACTAGTTCGTTCTTTCGCACCACAACTCCCTCATTACAGCCATCATTCTCCACCCGTATCTTTTCCAAACCTCTTGTCGCAATTTCCAAACACCCTGTCGAACATTCACCCAAAATCCCCAAATATTTCCAAACCTCCATATTCTCCCTATCTCCCCATTTATCACCACCTTACATCCACCACCATCTTTTCCAAACACCCTGTCCCATAATAGCATACATTACATAGCTTTATAACTGTATAGATATTTCCTTTTACGCGAAATTCCTCTTCGTAATGGCAGATACATACAGCCATATTCCCCCCATTTTAGTCATCGATATCCCTGCCTTGGCCCGGGATGAGATCATGATCTCAAGCTACATTATATACAGTGAGCTAAACTTACGGTGTCCTATTGCTTCCTAGCACATTTTTGCTCTATTTATAGATGTTTACAAAGACGCAGCGAAGTAAATGCTATATTATATCAGCATTCATATTAAGCAAAGCCGGGGCAATGGCCCTGGGTAAGAATTGCACCAGCTGTCTCGTATATAAGCCGGCCTATCGGGCCGGGATATTCCATATCCGGAAAGCTGGGATACTATTTGATAAATACAACTTTGTATGCCTTACCCGGCATCCCCTTCACCCGAAACAAATAAACTCCGCTGCTGAGTTCCAGCTTCAAATCCAATAAGTTCAACCCCTGTTTGATGTCGTGATACTCTAGATCCCGTACTTTTTGGCCCCTCAGGTTGAACAGCTCTAAATGCACTTTTTTGAAAGCTTTGTCGCTTTGCACTTCCAGCCTGCCCTGTCCCCGCAAAGGATTGGGATAGATCGCTTTGATCTGCAGCGGTATAGGGATCAATTCTGGATCTTCATTGGCAGAGGTATCACTGCTGATACTCACATTCACCGTGGAATTTGCCGGTAGATTCACCCTCACATAGCATAGGTTATGATTCCCCGTGCGATCAACTTGTTCCAATATCCCGCCATTAACATCGTAGAAAGAATCTGAAAGCGGCATCTTGAGCTTCAGCAAAGCATTCTCGAAAGCTATGGGCTGGTTGTTTGTAATCACAGCCAACACGCTGTCGGACATGGCATTATTTGCCGGGATGTAATTGACGCGAAGGTTCGAACCACCGGAACCGGCATAGATGGTCTCCAAGGGGCTGAAGCTATCCTCTGATACTCGAACTATGCGGTAGGCCCTATTGCCGTCACAGACACTGCGCGTAGCCAGATTGTAGGGATAGGAACCGATGGAGCCGCTATTGGAATGGATGTGACCATACAAAGCCATGTCCAGTCCCAAATCATCCAGCGACAGCTGTTCCTGAAAATCAAAGTGATGAAACAGCACTTTGCGTTGATCCGGATGGGCATCGATAGTGGAATCCAACCACATCATTTGTTGATCGGTAAAACTGTCTGAGCCATATATATGTGTGCGGAAGCTGTCATAATTGATGTATGCTTCCATACCCATATAGAGAGTATTGCCATAGTTGAAGAAATAGTCCTGAGTATGATAGGGCCAGCTTTCATCAGTGTTGTCCAGCCACGACCAGCCAAAATAGCGCCACCAATTGCGCCGTGCGGAACCCGATGGCGGCGGGGTTTGATTCCAGCCACCGATGTCGTGATTGCCCGAGCTTACGTAGACCGGTATATCCAGTTCAGTCAGGAGCCTCTGAGTCCAACCATACCAGTATTGATTTTCAAATCCCTCCAATTCGCCTTCGTTTAAAAGATCCCCGGTTAACAGAACAAATTCCGGTCGGATGAGCTTGAGATCCTCCATCACGGCACGAAAGTCCACAACCGAGGTGGAATCCGTGTCATAACCGGGATTGGGATAGTAGGAACGGTTCGGTAGGTGTAGATCAGTAATATGCGCAAAATAGTAATTCGTCTTGCGAGATGGAACGATCTGCACCGCGTTGCGGCTGACATCATGGATTCCCCCCGTGGCGTTCACTTCCAGATCGTAGAGTTCATACACTTCCACGGGCGGGATAATCACTTGCAAGAACCAACGATCGGGATTCCCCTGCATTGTAGCAGATTGCAGGGGCAAGCTTACACGCTTGTTTTCGTGGACAAGCCATGCTTCAAAACCTGTGGCAGTCTCCGGTGCTAAGCAGGTAATAGTCATAGTTTCTCCGGGGCTGTGAATGGCAGGGATATTCAGTATTGGGCGCTGAATAACGGTCAAGGTGTCTCCCAACGTGTTGTAATTGCTATTTACGGTAACCGATCCGTTGCTGATGTGGGTGATGTGGTCTGCGCCAAAGAACACGTCGAATAGATTCAATTCGGACACTCCGGTATGGTTTGCCCAAAAGTTCAATCTCAAAAGATCCCCGGTTCCGGACAGGGCATTGTCGCACTGGAAAGATACGTTTAACAACCCCGGACTGTTTTGAAGATCGATGGTTCCGCCTTGAGACAGAGTCCCGGTCTGAACGATATTTCTATATTCCAATATCTGTGGATCATAATAAAGATCGAATGCATAGCTTGTATAGCCAGGTTCAGCTGAGATATTGTGCGCTTGCATAGGAACGGTGAGCTGAGAGTCCAGTGCCGCCGTGAGATGAGGTATATGCAAAGATATTGCCAGATTATCCGTAAGCAGATCTGCTGCATCACGCGGATTGATGGCATAGCTGTTATAGCTGAAATCCACAATTCCGGTAATTGAGGAAAAGACCAGGCCTGTGTGAATGCCGTTCCATGCATGATCCGCTTCAAAAAAAGCATTATCGATCTGGCAATCTCCGCTCCCGTCATTCACAAAGAACTCCTGATATGTATTTGGTACTGCAGTTACTTCGGCGTTATTTACCCGAATCAAAACACTTTCCCAAGGCTCTGCCGTCGCGTATCCGGCTAAAGCTCCGGTGGATATTTCAGATGCTTCGGGCAGGGGATTGTTTTGGCTTAACACTTGAAAATTGGATATGGAGCTGATTTCAGTAAAATTGTAGTATTCCGATACAGTGCCGCTGAATTGAACAAGATCTCCCAGATTCGGCTGACAGTAGCGGTCATACACATACAGTCCGCTCCAGGGACCGCCACCGGAATCAGCGATGAAAAAGTTATTGCCCCCAAAGCCAGTTCCGGTCACAATTCCCTGTACCCTTACTTCCTCATCCAGATAGGGTGAATTCCCATCGATCTCCATGGTATATTGGATATCATAACAGCTGAGCACCGGCTGAGCAGCTATTATGCCAAAAGACAGGCAAAGCAATACTGCAATTATATATTTATCCATTGTATCTCCCGATTGTTTTGCATTGTAACAGATGTTTCCAATGAAGTCTAGTTTATGTATGTACTGCATCTGTCAAACCTTTTCTAACCACGCGCCATCGCTCTCTTTTGGAGATAAGCGATCAGCCGGTATACTAGGTAAAACCCCCAAGATGGCTGGATGGCATATTGTATTGGGATAATGTGGAATTTATTTTAACAGGAATTGGGACAGAAAATGCCTATGAGCCGCTGTAGTCTGAACATTACATAAAGCTTAGACTGATATCGGCTGGTTTGAGAATGTGTCAGTGACGATATTTTGTTAAATCAATAATAAGCCATTGCCGCAGAGCCGATAGCCGCGATATAGATCACATAGAAAACAATTGAAACTATGAAACCGATCAGCGCCCATTTTCCGGCTTCTTTTGCTTTCATTGGCATAGTGGAATTCCATACCAGATAGAGAATAAGCCCTAAAAGAGGAACCAAAAAACAAGCTCCGCCCAATAGGCAACCAATGGGGCCATCTGTGTCTGCATTCATTGTGCCGATCTGCTTTACAGCTACGCCACAGTGAACGCAAACTACTGCACGATCGTCAATTTCTTTTCCGCAGTTGGGACAATACATATTTCTCTCCTTGCTAGATTTTCACCTATATTCCGGTGTGAAGATATGTGATAATTGCTCTGATGCGTTTATAGCTATCTTTAGCCACAACCCACATCATCAATGGGAAAACGATAAGAACCTTCCAATTGTAAGCTATCGCCACAGTGGGCTGAAAATGTAGCATGGCCGCAAATGCTCTGGTCATTCCACATCCCGGACATTCTCTTCCAATGATATGATTGAAAATACATAGTGAAGACGATGCCTCAACGCGCATTGGTGCGATGCATAAAAGTAATATTGCCAATGTTAGGTATATCAGCAATATCAGGATATTGAGCAGGTATATCCGTCTATTTACGGTAGAGAGGGTTCCCGTTGCCATCTCTATAAGAACCGGTTATTATCATGATGAGATCTACGATTGCCCAAATACCACAGCCACCCCCCGTCAGCAACTGAATAACGCCGATGACAGGACTGTTGGTGTAAAATCTGTGTATACCAAATGCTCCCACAAAGATGCATAGAAGTAAAGTAGTAAGCCAGTCTTTACCACCTTCGGGCATCTCTGCACTGGAGTTTATGGGTACTCCGCAACCGGTGCAAATAGCTGCTCCGGGTTGCACCGCCGCTCCACAATTAGTACAAAAATTCCTGGAACCCTTGATCGGTAATCCGCAACTGATACAAGCATATGCCTTTGGATCCACCGGAGCTCCGCAATTTGAACAGTACATAAATCTCTCCTCTATTGTTGTATTTAACTGTGATTTTTTACACTTAAGTCATTATTTTCCCATGCATAGAATGAGTCAAGATTTTTTAGTTCTCTCTTGCAAGCTGCTGTGTATACATGTGTAATGAGCACAGTATTCCAAGTAATAGCATGCCCTATATTTCAAGGTGTGCCGAAGGCGATATCATCCCGTTATCATCGGGTACTCACTACTTGATGACGGCTTTATATCCGGTTCGGCAAGCCTTTATCCACAGAGGAAGATAGGGCTGATTGGTGAGCAAGCTCAATGATGTTACATCACCTGAGGCCACAAGCTCCTAGGATTCTCCTCCTGGTTTGTATTCCCAAAGAACGAGATCTCTCCAGCGCTATCTCAAGCTCCCAAGATTCTGAGCTATCAAAAACCACTCGCCCAGATAAGCATCCATCTGCATCATGCCAATATTTGAACTTGACATTTAAACGATCCTAGGCAGTTTTGCATTCAGCCGAGTATTCAGGGCTAAACTATATTGGCAAGCATGAATACCGATAGGGTATGGCGGGAAACGGCCATGCCTCCCATTGGAAAGGCTGACGGGATTATTCCGTTTGCCTCCAAAAATAAATAATGGAGGTTACAACCTTGAAAAAGTACGTCTTTGTACTGTTTATCATCGCTCTACTTCTGGGCATCAGCGCATGCAGTGAGAAGGACAACGGCACCGAGCCTCAGATCCTGGGCTATCAACTGGAACAATTCATCGATGCGGATCAGGTACAGACAATTACGGATCCCAACGAAGAGGAAGCAACGGATTTTAGAGATCTCTACAATTATGAGATAGTGGCATCAGACGGATACAGCCCCAGAAATCGCGAGGAAACCGCAGGTTACGATCTGGATTGGGATGTGTTTAAAACCGGCTATATGGTACCTTCAAATCAGTTACGTACCATGTTCCTAGACGACACCACTCCCGGCGCTTTCGAAGTGAAAAACGCCGCCAGCATCCGTCTCTACCGTCGCATCGTGGTGGCAGATACCCTTGGTAATGCCCACTATATCGAGCTGGGCGCGTTGCCCATACACAGCATAGCAAATTGGGACGGAGCAAATGAAGACGCCATCAAGCTGAGCGATCTGCTGACTGATCACAGCGGTTATGACAATATTACTCTGATGGCTTCGGACGGCTATAGTAAGGATTATAACACCGAACAGATTGCTGATGGCTACTATTTGCTTGAAAGCGAAAGGACTACATTTCCCACTTTCAACGAAGAGATGAATAACAGCATGAAAAGATTCAAATATATCGACCGGATTGTGGTCAATATGGATTTTGGCACGGATATCCCGCTATACGAAAATGCCGATGCTGAAGACGCCGATATCAGCTTCACTTTCCCGGAGCTATATGACGGCTTCGATGGTGTTGAACTGGATCTTGGCGAGGATTGAAAAAAATCATCTTGATCGGCATGGGGCTGGTACCCATGCTGATCTTTTCTGTATCAAACGCATCTGATTCGCTGAAGCAGTATCATCTGCATCCGGTGAGAGTGATCGCGGACGGGCCTCAAGCCAGCATCGGAAAGGTGAGCAGCATCCTGAAGCCCCAAAACAGCGAAAGCGTATCTGAAGCTATCAAAATGAGCCCGGGCTTGAGTATCAGCTATGGCTCCCGGGATGAAAGCAACTTGAAGATTCGTGGATTCAGGAAGAACGAAAACCTCATCCTGATGGACGGCAGACCTCTGAACAGCGGCTATTTCGGCAATGTGGACCTCTCCAAAATCCTCATCGACGATATCGCCGAGATTCGCATCATCAAAGGACCCGCATCCGCGCTGTATGGAACTTCCACCATGGGCGGAGTGGTGAACCTGATCAGCAAAAAAGAAGAGCATCGCCTTGCCCTGGAAACCGGTCTATCTCGCAATCTGGTAAATTCTCAAAGAATCTCTACCGCCCAAAAAATTGGAGATTTTAGCTACAAAGCCAGCATCATGCGGGAAGAACGCCGACCCTATCCTTTAGCGAAAGATTTTGAGCCTACCGTGTTTGAGAATGGCAAGCTGCGGGATCACAGCTATCAAAAAAGCTGGCATATTGATATAGATAGTAACTGGCTGCTGAACGACTTGCACGAAATGGGACTGGATCTGGGCTATTCTACAATACCATACAAAAAGATACCATCCTCCATATACTCTTGGGATTATGGCACTTACAAGGACTGGTATCGCGCCAATGCCAGCCTGGGCATGGATTTTGCCAGCGCAGTAAACAGCAATCTGCGGGGACAGCTTTATTTCGATGCCGCGGGAGATACTTTTGAGCGTTTTCGGGATCTCAATCACCAGATTTTGGAGCTGTCCTCCCGAATGGAATCCATCAATATTGGCATCGCCCCGGTTTTTGAACTGCGCCGGGATGGCATTCTCAACCTGGGAAGCCGAAACGAATATCGCCGGGTTACCCGAAAGGACAACGGCAACTACAGCGAGTGGACCACCAATCACGCAGTGGTGGGCAGCATTTTTTCGCAATATGAAGCAGAGATCATTCCCGCCCTGTCTTATGCCATAAGCCTAAGCATGGCATATTACGGACACAGCAAATCGGATCGCGTCCGTTTTTATCCGGAACCCTCAGCCGCCATCACTTGGAATCACTCTGAAAACATCAGCACTATGCTTTCGCTGGGAATCAACAGCTCCATACCCACCATGCGACAGTTTTTCTCCGCCGAAAACGGTAATCCGGATCTACTGGCATCATCTGCAAAAAAGATAGAACTGACTCACAAACGCAATCTTGGCTTAAACACGATATTGGATATGGCCATCTACTTCAACGATGTGCGCAATCTGATCGATAGAAAGAACAATCGCTATGAAAACATCTATAAAGTGCAGACCTATGGCGGAGAGATCGCAATGAATAGCAATATTACAAAATTCTGGGAAAGCACTTTGCAATACTCTCTCTTGCAGAGCTATGGGGATTACACGCTAAGTGACAGCGCGCCACACAGCGTGGAATGGATCAATCACATCAAGCTCCCTTGGGGCTTTGTGGCGCGTAGCACTTCGGTAATCGTAAGTAAACGGAAATCCCAGGATAGCGTGGATCAATTTCACAGTCTTCCGGCATATAATACTCACGAATTTGGCATTCAAAAAAAGTGGAATAACTTCGAAATCGATCTTGCTTTGCTAAACTCTCTAGATGCAAACTATCAAAGCGAATATGGTTATCCCGCTCCCGGCAGAGACTTTAGCCTGCGTCTAAAATATTATCTCCGTTAAGCCACCTATCCCGGCAATAATTCCCCGATCCGCATACTTTGCCTGGCACCGGCGGCAGATGCCATTATACTTTAAATAAAAATATGTATGTAGGAACTAAGATATGAAACCGATCCCAAATTTTGCACATCCGATCTATCCTGTGTTACAACAGCGTTGGAGCCCCCGCGCCTTTTCGGAACAAATGCTGAGCAAGGCCGATGTCTCCATCCTGCTGGAAGCCGCACGCTGGGCAGCCTCCTGTATGAATGAACAGCCCTGGCGCTTTGTGTGGGCTTTCAATGATGACTCACCCCTATATAATAAACTCTTTGACTGCCTATTGAAAGGCAATCAGGAATGGGTTAGCACCGCCCCTGTGCTGATGCTCACTCTGGTGGAACCGAAATTTCACTCCAATGGCAAGCCAAATCCCTGGGCCAGGCATGATCTCGGTTTGGCTATTGGCAATATGACAACCCAAGCGAGCAGTATGGGTATCTATATTCATAATATGGGTGGCTTTTCCGCGCAAAAAGTGCAAGCGCACTTCCCGCAGCTGCAAGATCTGGATCCGGTTACCATGATCGCTTTGGGCTATCCGGGAGATATCGCTTCTCTGTCCGAATACAACCAAAAACGGGAACAGGAAGTACAGACGCGCAAGCCACAGACAGAAATCGATCTCAGTTCCAAATTGTCATAAGACAAAAGCCATCACATACAGGATAACATTCTACAAGAATGCTATCCTGTTTTTTTTGAGCCATTTAGAGAAATAGAGCGCAATAGCCCTGATTAGGAAGGGCAAGGCTGAGGTTTCTGCTCACTTACACACGGATAAATCTCACAATTCTCTCATTTTGAACAAGCTGCGGCATGTATATGGATGTTGAGTATAGGGGTTTAGATAGGGCGAAGTATTGTCTCCAAGAAAAAAACAGGCTCTGACAGATCATTATAACCTACTGTTTATCAATATATTATGGCATATCGCCACAAAAAGGTAAAAAAAAAGCCAATTAAATCTTGACAAGAAATGTGGGATGTCATATAGGTGTCACAGGATATCAGAATATCTCAGATAAGTTCAAAAAGTCTCAGAATACATGGCGCGGCTTAACCAAAAATTGCATTGCCGCTCAAATCAGGATGAAACAGCAGGAAAAGGAAGGACCATGTCCGGTGAATTTTTAGGTATCTTCGAAAACTCAGTACACAAGCAGCGCGTGATCATTCCGGCGAGTTTCAAAAAGAAATTTGCCGAAGCAGCAATGCGCTCGGTTGTGGTAACCATGGGGCCTTCAAATACCATCGCCATATATCCTCTGGACTCTTGGAAAAGCACTTTGGAACGCCTGAAAGATGGTGATGAGCGCGCCAAGAGTCTGCGTACTCAGCTGATTGATTTTGCGATGATGGAGCAGGAATTGGAAGGACCGGGCAGAGTGAGAATTCACGAATTGCTCTTAAGTGAAGTAGGCATCGAAGATAGCGTGATCATCAAAGGAGAAGGTCACTATATCTCACTGTGGAATCCGGAAGTATATGCCAGGGTACGCCAGAGCAAGTTACAAGCTCATCGCGACACCTTTACCAGTGAGGACTATCAGCTGTGAGCACCTATCACGAACCGGTGATGCCGCAAACTTGCATGAAGTATCTGAATCTTCAGAAAGGCAAGATCTATGTGGACGCCACATTGGGCGGCGGCGGTCATGCCCTGACCATGCTGCAACAAGAGCCCGGCATCCGGCTCTACGGAATCGATCAGGATGAAGAAGCAATCAAGGCTGCTTCAGAGCGCTTGCAGGGCTATTCTCCGGTTCTCATCAAGGCAAATTTCAAAGATCTGCGTACGCAATTGGCATATAATAAGGTAAAGGGGATCGATGGAATTCTCTTTGATCTGGGAGTAAGCTCGCATCAGTTGGACGAAACAGAACGGGGCTTCAGTTTTGATCGGGAAGCTGATTTGGATATGCGTATGGATCGCGATGCCGGAAACAGCGCCAAAGACATCGTGAACGATAGCAGCTTTGAAGAGCTAAAGAAGATATTCAAGGAATATGGCGAAGAACAAGCCGCGGGCAGGATCGGCAGAGCCATCGAACGCTATAGAACAGAGCGCAGGATACAGAGCACCACCGAGCTGGCACGTATCATCGAAAGCGTAGTGGGAGCAGGCAGCAAAGAATCCTTGAAAGCTAAGGTAAGAATCTTTCAAGCCCTCAGAATCCGCGTAAATGACGAATTGAACGCTTTATCCACCGCTTTGGATGATGCCATCAATCTGCTTAATCCCGGTGGCAGAATAGTGGTGATGAGTTATCACTCACTGGAAGATCGCATAGTGAAGAACATTTTCAGGCTGGCGGAGCAGGATTGCATCTGTCCTCCGGCAATCATTAAATGTGTATGCTCGCATTACAGCAAGATAAAAATACTAACCAGGCGACCGGTTTTGGCGGAGCCTGAAGAAATAGCATCAAATGTCCGTTCGCGCAGTGCAAAGCTGCGAGCGGCAGAAAAGAAATGGGGGAAACAATGAGAGGAAGAATAATCGTATTGATTATCCTGGTAGCCGTATGCGGTTTTTTAAACTTTTTCAACAGCAACAAGATCGTGAGCTACACCCGTCGCCTTTCGAACGTGGAAAAAACTTTCAACGCGGAGAAAAACATCAATACCGAGCTCCTGGTGGAGCATGATGATCTGCGCAGCGGTCGCCATATCGCGTCTCTGGTAAGGGTGGAAATGAACCAATTTATCCCGGATAACGAGCAGGGCAGCATCATCTATGTGCACGAGCCCTCACCCAGCCAGGAAAGCAACACCTATTGCATTATCGATCTTATCGCCACCAGAGCCGAGGCAAAGAACGTAAACATCATGCTAGATTGATGCCATGCGCTCGCGCTTCTATTTGTTGATTGTTATCTTTGGTGCAGCCGCTCTTTTGTGGAGCGCGTACCTTTTTGGTATCCAGATTCTGGATCCCTTCAATTTTGCCCATCTCAGGCGTGTGCGTTATATTCCCCGCAAAGAAATCCTCATCCCCCGCAGAGGCGGAATATATGATGCCAAAGGCAATTTGCTGGTTTCCAGCGTTAGCTACTACCAACTGGATATCGATCGTTCAGCAATAAATACTTGGGCAGACAGAAATGACATCAGCCAAAAAGAAGCATTTGCCAGAGTAGCCACTGCTATCAGCAAATGCAGCAGCATCAGCAAAGAAGCAGCCCTGAAACGCCTTAATCTTGGCAGTAGAAACTCTTCGATCCAGATCAGCAATCGCATAAGTGAAGCGGAATTGGATAAGCTGATACAGGAGTTTAAAGACCAGAAATTGCCGGGCATGATCCACAACTTTGCCTCTATGCGAAGAATCTATTCCAAGGGCACCCTGGCCGCCCGGCTGTTGGGAGCCGTAAGTGAGGCTTCCAACGGCTATGATCCCATGACCGACAGCAAATCTTTGTACAAGCTTTCGGGCATCTGCGGCGTTGAAGCCACATACGACAAAGTGCTTTCCGGAGAATACGGTTGGCGCGAGATCGTATTGGACGCGAACGGTAATCGCGTACCCTATCCGGATCTGCATGAGAAGAAACCCAGAAATGGTAACAACCTGTACCTTACCATAGACACAAACATCCAGGAAATAGTGGAAAACGTACTCTATGAAGGAGTGGAAAAATACGGTGCTGCCCACGGCGGTGCTGTAGTGATGGATCCCAAAACCGGTAGAGTGCTTGCCCTTGCCGGTGTATCGAACAAAGATAAGGATGACGATCCCAACCTGGTGAGAACCAGATCGAACATCCCCGCCAGCTTTATGTATGAACCGGGAAGCACCTTGAAACCTATCAGTATGTTGCCTGCCCTGGAACACAAATTGGTGAAGCCCAATGAGAGAATAGAGTGTGGCAGATACCAGATTGGACGACGCGTGATCACAGATACTCACGATTACGGCCCCCTCACTCCCCGTGACATCATTGCCAAATCCAGTAACGTGGGTGTGGCAAAGCTGGCAGAACGAACCGGTAAAACCCGCTTGTATGAAGAATACATATCTTTGGGCTTTGGGCAGAGAAGCGCTTTGAACCTTTTCGGAGAATCCAGCGGCCTCTTTGCCAAGCTGGAAAACTGGGATGGATACTCCCTGCATTCTCTTTCTTTTGGCCAGTCGATATCGGTTACATCCATTCAGCTTGCAGCAGCATACAGTGCCATAGCCAATGGCGGAAAAATGATGAAGCCAAGCATCATAGACAGTTACCGTGACGATGATGGAGAGCTAATCGAATCTTTCGAACCATCAGTGCTGAGGCAGGTCTCTTCCAAGGCCGCTTGCGATACCATGTTATCTTATATCCAAGACGTTGTGGATGACGGTACGGCTACCCATATCCGGATGGATTACATCAGTGTGGGCGGTAAAACCGGAACTGCAGAAAAGAACGTGGAGGGAACCAGAGGTTATTCCAGCGGGAAATACAATGCCGTCTTCGCCGGGATGTTTCCCATGGAGAATCCCCAGATGGTGGTGGTTGTGTTTTACGATGAGCCTTCTCACTATTATCGTTTCGGTTCGATGAGCGCTGCGCCTTCTTTCAAAAAAATCGTTGAAAACATACTCTTTATGCCGGATTGCCAGATTCTCCCTTATAATGAGCGTCTGTTGCAGACTTCCTTGAAGATGCCGGATCTGATCAACATGAGCGTGGAAAACGCGGAGCGGAGTCTGAATCGCTTTGGTTTCCTATATAAAATCGAGGGGCCAGACAGTGCTTCGGTGGTGATAGATCAATTCCCAAAAGCAGGGATATCTGTGGACAAGAATCATCCCATCACCTTGAAGCTGGGTAAAAGCAAAGATAAGCCCGCAGAGGAGAGCCTGGCAAAAGCCATAATGCCAAATCTGGTGGGTATGACTCTGCGCAAAGCCGTGAAAACCGCCTCAGAAAGAGGAGTGCCGGTAAAGATCGTTGGATCCGGAGTAATACGCAAACAATCTCTGCTGCCGGGCTCCCGTATAACCGGAACCAGTGTTTGTATATTGGAGGCTTCGCTATGATAGATCAATTGCTACAGCTTTTCGAATCTCACTCGATACTCATAAAAAGCAAGATCAGAGGTGAAAAGAAATTGCCCCGGCCTGTGAACGACAATAGAGAACTGCAGCCGGGAGATTGCTTTATCGCCATCAAAGGCGCAAATTTCGATGGACACAGCGCAATCCCCAATGCCCTGGAAAACGGCGCAGCATTCTGCATTGGTGAGACCGACACGGCTCAGATCGTGGTAAGCGACAGCCGCAAAGCAACAGCGCTATACGCGAAGCTATACTATGGTGATCCTGCCGCCAGGATGAGCTTGTATGGAGTGACCGGAACCAACGGCAAGACCACCACATCTTTAATGTTGTATCAGATGCTCTTGCAAAAAGAGATCAAAGCGGCATGGATAGGAACTTTGGGCTACAAGATACTGGGTAAAGATTATGCTACCAAACACACTACTCCGGACATCCTGCAGCTTAATGCCATACTGAAACAGATGCTGGACGCGGGCATAAGCCATGTGGTGATGGAAGTATCTTCCCATGCCTTGGCCCTGGATAGAGTATATGGCATCACATTTCAGTATTGCCTGTTTACAAATCTCAGCCGCGACCATCTGGATTTCCATCGGGATATGGACGAATATTTTGAAGCTAAATACATGCTTTTCGAGCGCGCCGCGACAGAGTCCGCATGGAGTGTGATCAATCAAGATGATCCCTATGGCAGGATGATCCTAGATCGCCTTGGAGAGGCCGGAGCAAACAAGCTAAGCCTGGGAAGAGACAGCGGGGCCGATATCAATATTACGGATGTGAGAATCGCCTTGGAGGGCTCCTCTTTCTCACTGGTCCGCAAAAACGGAGAAACATGCACTATTCACAGCCCTCTGGTGGGAGATTTCAATGTCGACAACCTCGCTTTGGCATCTGCCGCCCTGCTGTGTTCCGGTGTAGCACTCGGCGAATTGCCGGAATTGTGTAGGGCACTAAAGCCCGTGCGAGGCAGAATCGAAAGTGTAGCCAATTCACAAGGATTGGGTGTGTTTATAGATTATGCGCACAGTCCAGATGCCATCAATAATGTCCTCAAAAGCTTGGATAAGATGCCTCACAAAAGGATTATCACTGTGTTTGGAGCCGGAGGGGATCGAGATAAAGGCAAGCGTCCCCTGATGTTGAAAGCGGCTTTGAGCTATAGTGATGCCGTGATAGTGTGCGACGACAATCCCCGCACAGAAAACCCCGATGCCATCATCCGGGATATTGTGAGTAATTGCGATTGGGCACTGCCCTGGTGGATCATACGGGATCGGAGTGCCGCCATAGCCTCCGCCATCAGACTGGCACAAGCAGGAGACATCGTTCTAATCTGCGGGAAAGGCCATGAGACCTATCAGGAAATCCAAGGGATCCGCTACGATTTTGACGATCATCTGGTGGCCCGATCGGCACTGGAAAACATCCCCTCATACAAGGATGAAGATGAATTGATCCTAGCTCTTGATCCTCTGTTGATAAAGCTTTACTTGGGTATCACACTTCCGGATACAGCTTATATAAAAGCCCGTTGTTATCGCTATATCTCTACCGATAGCCGCAGGATAAAGCCGGGAAGCGCATTCTTCGCCATCAAGGGAGACAATTTTGACGGTAATAGCTATGTGGACCAGGTATTGTTGGATCCCGACAATATGGCAGTGGGAAGCCGGGAAGAGCGGAACGATGAGCGCTACTTTAAATGCGATAAAGCTGAAGCCATAATGGCTGCGATTCTGCAAAAATACTTGCAGATGTTTGATCTTTACAAGATCGCCCTCACCGGGTCCACAGGTAAGACCAGCACGAAAGAACTGATATTCCAAATCCTGGCCACACGCTGCAAGGTGCTGAAAACTGCCAGGAACGAAAACAACTTGATTGGATTGTGTAAGACTATTCTACGGGTAGAACCGGATCACCGATATGCAGTCTTTGAGATCGGTTCCAATCATTTTGGTGAGATCGCCCAATTGGCGGATACCATAACCCCGGACGCGGGCATAATCCTGAATATCGGTCCCTCGCATCTGGAGTATTTTGGCGATGAAAACGGTGTCTTCAAAGAAAAAAGCGATCTCTTCCACAGAGCTTTGCAATTGCGCCTCTACCCCGCTGATGATGAGCGTTTCGCATTGTACCGGAACGATGGCATCTCGCTGGGCTACTCCCCTGATGCGGATTGTGTGATCAGCGATGTGATCGAAGGGGAGGATGGGATCAGCTATCGCCTAAACCAGGAAAGCTGGGATATCCCATATAAGGCTCCATACTTTGTATTAAACAGCGCTTTTGCCATCGCGCTAGCGCAACATCTGGGCTATCAAAATACAGAGATAAGGCAAGCACTGTCTCAGGAACTCAAGCTGGATATGCGGATGCAGATTGAAAAGAGAGGGGATGGATTCCTGATAGTGGATTGCTACAACGCAAACCCGGTATCGATGCAATCTGCGCTGGAGTTTTGGCACGCTTATCATCCACAACTACCCCACTATGCTATACTGGGTGATATGCTGGAACTGGGCACCAGCGCCCGGATGTATCATCAAATGATCGGCGCTATCATCGCCGACAGCTCAGAGCAAGGAATATATAGTGTGGGAGCCTATGCCCGCCATTTTCACAATGATGAATCCAGACACTTTGACGGCACAGAACAGCTCTTGGCTGCTTTCCCGCAATTCCCTCAAAATGCAGTAATACTGGTAAAAGCATCGCACGGTATCCATCTGGAGAAAATCTTGCCGCGTCTGAGAGGAGAAACCTGATGTTATATCACCTATTGTACCCCTTAGCAGATTATTCCATTGTCTTCAACGTCTTCCGTTATGTCACATTTCGCTCTATCGGTGCTTTTATAACCGCGCTTATCTTCACTTTGCTCTTCGGTCCCCCCTTCATCCGCATGCTGAAACGCAAGGCAGCTGTGGAAAGCATAGATGAAGACATGCCGGAAAAACACAGAATAAAGGCAGGAACTCCCACAATGGGTGGCTTGATAATCCTGGTCGCTCTGTTGGTGGCGTCGCTATTTTGGAATATTCTGACCAATTCCGCTATTCTAATGATGTATCTTAGCACACTATGGCTGGGCATATTGGGCTTTCTGGACGATTACCTGAAAAACTTTGTGAAAGCCAAAAAGGGTTTGATTCCCAAATACAAACTATGGGGTCAGATATCCATCGCCCTCATACTAACTCTTGCCATATACTACAGTTCATCGCCTGCAGATCAGATCACAAACCTGCAGATACCCTTTTTCAAGAACCTGATCTTACCGCTGGGCTGGCTCTTTATCCCCTTTGTAATGTTCATGATCACAGGCAGTTCAAATGCGGTCAACCTCACTGATGGCCTGGATGGCCTTGCAGCGGGAACTCTGGCGTTTTCGGCACTGGGACTTGGCATCATGAGCTATCTGAAAGGTAATTTCATAGTGGCGGACTATCTGAATCTGGAATACATATACAATGCAGGCGAACTCACAGTATTCATCTCTGGGATGATGGGCGCTCTAATCGGCTTTCTGTGGTACAATAGCTATCCTGCGCAAGTGTTTATGGGAGATACAGGATCCCTGGCTCTGGGCGGTATTCTGGCTGTGATATCGGTCTTGCTGAAAGAGCAGATTTTCTTGGTGATCATCGGCATGATATTCGTGATGGAGACTTTCAGTGTAATTATTCAAAGATACTGGTTCAAGTATACCAAAAAGAAATTCGGAGCGGGACGCAGGATATTCCTGTGCGCGCCGATACATCATCACTACGAACTAAAAGGAATACCTGAGACCAAGATAGTAATTCGCTTCTACATCGTGGCAATCCTGCTGGTTGCCATTGGTTTGAGCACCATAAAACTTCGATAAAGGAACAATCATGATCGACACGAACGTGAAGTATGGCATATTGGGTTTGGCTCGCAGCGGAATAGCCGCAGCGTACAAGATCAAGGATATGGGGGGAAATGCCTTTTTAAGTGATCTTTTGCCTGCAGAAAAGATCGAAGCGGCTGAAGCTCTGAAACGCGATTTCGAATGTGAGTTTGGCGAACATAGCGACAAACTGCTGGAGTGCGATGTATGGATCGTGAGTCCGGGAATACCTTTGAACGCGCCTATCATCACAAAAGGCAAGCAAGCAGGAATCAGGATGATCTCCGAGATCGAATTTGGCTGGCAGATTAAGGCCGCGGACAGTAAGGTGATTGCTATTACAGGTTCCAATGGTAAAAGCACCACCGCATCTCTGATCTACCACATCCTGAAAAGTATGAACAAAAAGTGCATCCTGGCCGGAAACATAGGTGACGCTTTCTGCTCCTTCCCCATCCACAAAACAGGAATCGAGTATATCGTACTTGAAATCAGTAGCTTTCAACTGGATCTAATAACCAGTTTTTCCCCCCATATCGCTGTCTTGCTGAACCTTAGTCCAGACCATCTGAATCGATATAAAGGATTTGCAGATTATTGCAACAGCAAAATGCGCATCTTCCGCTATCAGACAGTGAAAGATTTTGCAGTTTTGTATCTTGATTCGGAAGAGATCGTACGCCGTGCCGACAATCTGAAAGCATGGAAGCTATACTTCAGCAAAGAGGCTACAAACGCTCCGGCTTACCTGGATGGAAAATTCATCCATCTGGGAGAGTATCAGATGTCCATATACGATGTGCCCATCAAAGGACCACACAACCATCTCAACGCCATGGCAGCACTGCTTTGCGCGCAAGCTCTGGAATTGGACATCCCCAAAACAATGCACGCCATAAAGTCCTTCTCTGCCCTGCCCCATCGCCTGGAATATGTAGACTGCGTGAATGGAGTGAATTTCTACAACGATTCAAAAGCCACAAATACGGATTCAGTTCGCAGCGCTCTGGAATCTTTCGAGCGTCCAATCCGCATCATTTTGGGCGGTTCAGACAAGGGTGAGGATTACGCTCAGATAACCAAAAGTCTTCAAGATCACGCCATCAGAGCATATATTACAGGAGATTCCCGCTACAAAATGCAACAAGCATGGTTGGGAAAAGTTCCCCTGGTACTGGTTGAGGATTTTGAAGATTGTGTGCGGATCGCCTTTGATGAGGCCACAATAGGTGACTACATAGTGCTTAGTCCTGCTTGTGCCAGTTATGACAAGTTCAAAAACTTTGAACACCGGGGCGATACATTCAAAGAAATTGTAAGGAAAATAAAGCGTGAAAAGGAACAGGCTTAGCACCTACATCGTTGGTTTTGACCGCACAATCTTTTTGAGCTATCTAGCTCTATGCCTGGCGGGATTGGTTGTGATGGTAGATATTACCTCTGTGCAAAGCTCTATGGCATATTTCTATCGTCATCTGGTCTTTCTGGGCATCTCTGCCACCGCAGCTATCTTTATCCTGTATTTCTTTGATCTGCCCAAATTGCGCTTTACCAATACCTGGCTAGTGTATCTGGCCATCGTGATGCTGGTCTGGGTTCTGGTGAAAGGCTCCACCATAAAGGGAGCCACGCGTCAGATCGATTTTGGTTTGTTCAGTTTTCAGCCCTCATTCTTTGCTCGTATAGCCCTGGTTTTCTTTTATGCCAATGTACTGGACAAAAAGCAACAATTGCTAAGAGATACCAAAAACATACTGCACTTTCCCCGCAGTTTCCCGGAATTAACTTTGCTGACTGCGATAGTCTTCGCTTTGATCCTGGTGGAAAAGCACCTTTCGGCCATCATAATCGGCGGGATGACACTGCTTGGTATGCTGTTCTACGCCGGCATCCGCAAACGCATATTACTGATTATCTTGGGGCTGGGTCTGGTATCCGGACTCTTGATCATCACCAAGGGAGATAGCTTCCGGATGCAGAGGATGAAAACTTACAAGAAGTATAGCCTTTTTTTCCCTGAACGAGATCTCTCGGATTCCGGGGACGCAGATTATCAGGTTCGGGAAAGCCTTACTGCCCTCACCAGTGGGGGATTCCTAGGTACAGGGATGGCGCGTGGAAGGGCGAAACACTATTATCTGCCCGAAGCGCGTACCGACTATGTATTCACTATCATTGGCGAAGAAACAGGATATCTGGGTGCGATGCTCGTGTTTTTATTGCACAGTACACTGTTCTTTGCAAGTCTTAAGATGGCCAATAAGCAGACGGACAACTATCTGAAATTCCTGGCTGCCGGCATGGCGATGAATATATATTGCAATGTCCTGGTAAATACGGGTGTGGCTATGAGCATCCTGCCACCCACCGGGAACACTCTGCCTTTCATCAGTTATGGTGGAAGTGCTCTATTGATGGATAGCATTGCAGTGGGAGTAATCCTGAACATCAGCGCTCAAAGGAGGGTTTTGTGAAGTTTGCGTTTGGAGCGGGAGGTACCGGTGGACACATAGTACCCGCGCTTGCCCTTGCCACCGAATTGCGTTCTCAGGGACACGACTGCATCTTTATCGGGAATGCTTCCGGTATGGAAGAAAGCTTGGCAGCACAGCATAACCTGCCCTTTTTCCCCATCAAAATACAAAAGCTATATCGCAGCCTGAAACCACAGAACCTCCTCTTTCCCTTATTTCTGGCAGGAAGCATCGTAAAATCCCGCAAAATACTAAGAGATGAACATATAGACGGTGTAGTCACCACAGGTGGATTTGTGGCCGGGCCGGTAGCCATCGCGGCCATCAGCCAAAAGGTGCCCTGTTTCCTGCATGAAAGCAATTCTTTTCCGGGACTCACCACCAAACATCTGGCAAAGCATCTTCAGCGCACCTACATCTCGTTTGAAGAGAGTCGCAAATATCTGCCCAAAGCCAATCTGAAGAACTTCGGTATTCCCATCCTGAAATCCGCATATGACTCCCATTACAGCTTTCGAAGCCTAGGTCTTTGCGATGATAAACCAACTCTGCTGATATCCGGCGGATCTCAAGGATCGCTGGCCATAAACAGTGCGGTTTCAAGCATCATAAGCGTGTTACTGGGCGATGGCTGGCAGATTCTATGGCAGACCGGAAGACTTAGCTACAAACAGTTTTACGACCAGCACAACGGTAGAGAAGGCCTTTATATCTTCGATTTTGACAGCGAACTAAGCAGCATGATGAAAAAGGCAGATCTTGCCATCACCAGAGCCGGTGCCATGACCATCGCGGAATTGGAAGCTGCTAGCTTGCCGGCAGTATTGATACCCCTTCCCACTGCGGCAGAAAACCATCAGTATTACAACGCTCGTGCGCAAAAGGACAAAGGGGTGGCGGAACTCCTGGTTCAGAGTGAACTGAGTCCGCAGACTCTATTGACCGCCATCAAAGATTTGGACCGCGAAAAACTTCATAACAACATGCTCAGATTGCCGGAAAACATGGCATCAGAGAAAATTGTAAAGGATATCCTCAGTTTCTTTAAGGAGACCACATGTTAGGCAGAACAAAAAAAATCCATTTCATCGGTATAGGCGGCATCGGTATGAGCGGAATCGCCGAATTCCTTTTCAACCAGGGGCTTGAGATCAGCGGTTCCGATATGAAGCTTACAGAACTCACCAATCACCTCGAATCACTTGGGATCAAGATAAGTGAAGGTCACGATCCCGCGTTGATTGAAGACGCTGACGTAGTGGTAAAATCTTCCGCCGTGAAAGACGACAATCCCGAAATTGTGGCTGCCAAAGCCATGAAGATCCCCGTGATCCGCAGAGCCGAAATGCTGGCGGAGATAACACGTATGAGCTTTTCTATCGGGATTTCCGGAACCCATGGCAAAACCACTACGACCTCGATGGCCGGCCTCGTGTTGGAATCAGCAGGTTTGGACCCCACCATCATCGTGGGCGGAAAAGTGAAGAATTTTGGCTCCAACAACGTGATGGGATCCGGCAAATACATCGTAGTAGAAGCCGATGAATACGATCACAGCTTCCTCTCCCTCACGCCTTGCATCGCCGGCATTACAAACGTGGACGAAGATCATCTCGACTGTTACCGAAATCTTGACGACATCAAAGGCGCCTTTATAGAATATGCAAACAAAGTGCCTTTCTTTGGCAGTGTTATTGCCTGTCTGGACGATCCCGGCGTGCAATCCATCCTCCCGGAAATTAATAAGAAGATAGTAACTTACGGTCTCTCCCGACAGGCCAATGTGCAGGCTTTGAACATTGTAATGAAAGACTTTCAGGCCAGCTATGATCTTGCTTACAAGGGCTACAAACTGGGACGTATATCCATGAATGTGACCGGAAAACACAACATCCAGAATTCGCTGCTGGCAGCAAGCATCGGTTTGGAACTGGATCTTCCGTTTAAGAGCATTCAAGCTGGCATGGCTGCCTTCAATGGAGTTTACCGCCGTTTCGAACTGAAGGGAGAAGCCGGGGGAATTACCGTTTATGACGATTACGCGCATCATCCCACAGAGATCATGGCTACATTGGAAGGGTTCAAAGACAGTGTGGATCGTCGCATTGTAGCACTGTTTCAGCCGCATCTGTATTCTCGAACCCGGGATCTTTACGAAAAATTTGGTAAAGCTTTCTTCAGCTGCGATTGCCTGATCCTTGCGCCCATCTATCCAGCCCGTGAACTGCCCATCCCGGGTATCAGCTCCAAACTCATCGCCGATGTGGCTATACAAAGCGGGCATCACCAGGTACACACCATAGCAGACAAGGACCAGATAGTAGATGAAACCATTGCTTTATTGAAAGAAGGCGACATTCTGATCACCATCGGTGCGGGCAATGTGTGGCAGTATGGAGAAGAAATCCTGAATAAACTTAAAAAAAGTGTTGACACAAACAGTAAAGGCTAAAAAAGTAGTAAATTATGAGCTTTCTATCGTTTTTACACATTTTAAATGAAATGCTCTAACTACATTGAATAACAAGATGGTAACGAGATGAAGGAAAGAAAACGCAGAGGAAACAGCAGATATTATCTGTTTTTCAGCCTATGCATGCTGGCGGTGGTCGCTGTGGGCTATGGCTCTTGGTACGCCCTGCGTCATCTACCCTTTCTGGCTGTAAAGAAGATCACTGTGGAAGGAAACACCGCAGTTCCGGATTCTCTTGTTTTATCTCAATGCGAATCCTATTTGGGCATGAACCTCTTCAAGGTGCCAAAGAAAGAAATCAAAAGTAAGCTCAGCAGGATATCGCGCATCAAAAACCTGAAGGTAAAACGTCAGTTGCTCAGCACTATCAAGATCCAGATGAGCGAACGCAAAGGCATCCTGTATGTGAAGAGCTTTGAAGGCAATCTCTACCCCATCGATGCAGAAGCCATTGTGCTGGAACGCTACAGCAAGGTATATCGTGAAGACATCCCCATCTTCAGCTCATATTACAAAGATGAACAGCTGAAGCCCGGTATAAAGCTCGCCAAGCCGGATTTGAACCGCATTTTGCAGACTCACCTTGCGATCATGCAAGATGCCCAGGATTACCTTCCCATCATTTCGGAATATTACATGATAGATAATACCATAAACATAATCGACGCCCGCTATGGAACCCGTATTATACCGGGGGAAACGGACTTTGCGGACCAGCTGAGGCGCTACCAGTTTGTGCAGGACAATGGCAACATATCCCAGCATAGCGTAGTTGACCTCCGCTTTGACAAGCAGGTAGTTGTAAAGGCAGGAAACAAATGAAAAGCAGCATCATAACAGCCTTGGACATCGGTTCCACTATGGTGAGGACGATCATAGCCAAGACCCTTGCCAACGACTGTTTGGAGGTTTTGGGTATCGGGCAGTGTCCCTCGGCAGGCATCCAAAAGGGTATCGTAAAAGACATTCAAGCCCTTTCCGAACAAATTGCCAAATCCATTGAAGAAGCAGAAAAAGCAGCCGATACGGACGCGATAAACATCTATACGAACATCACCGGAGACCACATCCGCACCCAATTGGGTGACGGCAGAATCTCGATTCCCTCAGAAACCCCGAATGAACCCGGAGAGATTGATCTGGAGCACGTGGAACAGGTGATTAACGATGCCAAAAACAGTGTAAAAATCCAAAAGGGCTTTGAACGACACAAGATATTGCACGGCATCCCGCACGATTACATTATAGATTCTCAGGACGACATCCGCAATCCGGTAAACATGAGTGGGTTTCACCTAACCGCCAAAGTGCTCACCATATTGTCTGAGCTTACTCCGATGCGCAACATCAGCAAATGTATTGAGTTGGCCGGTTACGACATGGATCCGGAAAACTATGTGCTCAGCCACGTAGCTTTGGGGCACAGCGTGCTATCGGATGATGAGCGCCGTTTGGGTGCGATTCTGATGGATATGGGCGGAGGCACTTGCGACATATCTATCTACAATCGTGGAGCACTGGAAAAAGTGATCGTGATCCCCATGGCAGGTCAGTCAATTACCGAAGATCTGGCCATCGGATTAAAAACCACGCTTTCCAGCGCAGAGTATATCAAGACGCAATTTGGCAATGCTATAGCCAGTGAGGTGGATCAATCTCTGGAAATCGACGTAGAAGGAATCAGCGGCAGAGCCGGAACCAAGCGTCCGCAGTATCTGGTAAGCCACGTAATCCAGCACAGAGTAGAAGAAATTTTGGCCCTGTGTTACAATCGCAGTAAAGACTATTACACGCCCGAATTGGTAACCGCCGGAGTTATTCTGTCCGGTGGCAGCGCCAATCTTCAAGGCATCGATAAAGCCATAAACACTGCCTTCAATCTTCAGGTGAAGATCGCCAAGCCCGATCTCTCACGCTTGGAAGGCATGACATCCCGACTGGATGATCCAGGTTTTGCTACAGCGGTCGGCATCCTCTATTTTGCCTCCGGATTCGAACACGATCCGCAAACCCGCAGCTTCAATCTGGGCAATCTGGGCAGCAGCAAATTTGTAGATACTCTAAAGAAAATAATAAAGGACTTTACCTAAGGGGGAATAATGATTGAATTTGATGAAAGACCCGCACAAGTAGGAACCAATATCAAGATTATTGGAATCGGCGGTGCTGGCGGAAACGCCATTAATACTATGATCGATAATGAATTGAATGGGGTGGAATTCATAGCGGCAAATACCGACGCAGATGACCTCACCAAGAGCAAAGCCAAGATGAAACTGCAACTGGGGAAAAAGCTTACCCGCGGCTTGGGAACAGGAGCAAACCCCGAAGTGGGTTCACGCAGTGCGGAGGAATCCAAAGATGACATCAAAGCGAATCTTGATGGCGCAGATATGATCTTCCTGGCTGCCGGAATGGGCGGAGGAACCGGAACCGGCGCTACTCCTGTAATCGCCAAGATCGCCCGGGAAATGGGTATCTTGACTTTGGGAATAGTAACCACTCCTTTCCCCTTTGAAGGCAAGAAGCGCGAAGAAAATGCGGATCACGGCATACGTCACCTCAGTGAGTATGTAGACACGCTAATCGTGATCCCAAACGAAAAGCTGTGTGAAATCTATGGCAATGCCACCCTGAAAAGCGCTTTCAACAACGCCGATAACGTTCTCTACGAAGCCGCCAAGGCGGTAAGTGACATCATTACTATCACCGGCCTGATCAACGTGGATTTTGCCGATGTGAAAACTGTGATGCAAAACATGGGCTACGCCCTGATGGGTACCGGTGTTGCCGAAGGTGAAAACCGTGCCATCAACGCCGCGCGTCTGGCTATCAGCAATCCTCTCCTGGCAGATGTGAGCCTTGCCGGATGCCAATCTCTGCTGCTGAACATCACCTGCGGAGAAGACATCCTGATGAGTGAATTTGCCGATGTATCCAATGTGATCGTAAATGAAACCGGTAAGGGCGCAACCATCATCCTGGGCGCCATTTTGGATCCTGAGTTGACCGGCAAGATATCTGTAACTATCATAGCCACCGGCTTGGAAAAAGAGAGTTTAAGTGGCAAGATTGTAGATTTTCCAAATTTTGAAAGCCCCAAGATAGACCAGTCCAAACCTGAGATTTCCGCTTCATCCATAGAGGACGATGTGAAGGATATCTTCAAAACCTTGGGCATAAACAAAAACATGGAAGAAGAAAAAAACACTTCCAGCGCAGACGATACGAATCGGATCAAAGCTCTGCGTACAGATGTTCCCAGCTTTTTGAAAGCCCTGGATTAGTTCCTAATCTCTGTGGAAACGACTCTGCCCCCAAGAGTTGATTCCGCGAAACAAAAACAAAGGATCTTCGGTACCCCCCTGCCGGAGATCCTTTTATTATATGGCTTTTTTGGCTTTATCTGCTGCGAGCTACTCTAAAACCAAAGTAGGATGACTTTGCGAATGGTTTTGCATAGAGTCTGGCGGTATTGCGTAACAGAGAGTCTCCATGATACCAGGAACCGCCGCGGATCGCTTTATCCGTACCCGAATCCGGACCTTTATAAAGATCAGAAATCCGGTGACTGTAGGGTGTGTACCAATTCCATACCCACTCTGCTACATTGCCGCTCATATCATATATCCCAAGCGCGTTGGGTTGTTTTGTTGCCACTTTTCGGCTCTTTGCACCTGAGTTTTGGGCATACCATGCTACTTCCGGCGCATGGTCTGAACCACTGTAGACCAAGAAACTCATGCCATCTCCGCCCTTGGCCGCGAATTCCCATTCTGCCTCGGTAGGCAAACGGTATCCATTCGCGTTAAAATCACATACGATCTCCGAACCAGCATAGTTATATGCAGGATCAAGCCCATCCTTCAAGCTCTTGGCATTGCAAAACTCGATTGCATCGTAGAAAGAGACATTCTCTACCGGCAGATCATCGCCCCTGAAAAGCGATGGATTATCTTCGAAAACCATATTCCACTGCTTCTGAGTGATCTCGGTAGAGCTTATCATAAAGGACTTCAAAGGCACCGTAAGCAGGGGAAATTCATCCGCCTTGGCTTCGGGGCTGATGCTGCCCATCACCAGAGTATCCGCCGGCACCAACTGCATATCGATTGGGTGGTTTTCTTCCAGCTCCACTTGCCCGATGTTATCAAGCTCAATTTTTGGTTCCGGGATTTCGAAACTGGGCCTTTCTCTTAATACAACATACTGCACTACAACATACAAGCCTATCAAAAGGCTCAAAATCATCAGTATCCGAAAACTCATCTTCATCTTATTGAGGTCCTTCGTGTCATCGTCCATGATCCGGAAAGGCTCGTATTTCGGTTCCGGCTTCGCCCCGGTCGTCTCGATTGCCTCTGTTTTCGCTGTTACTTCCTTCACCGGTTCTTGAGGAATGTAGACAGGTTCTTGTTCATGTTCCGCTTGTGTTTGTATCTCCTCCTCCGGTTCAGAAGTCGCTTCCTCCGGTATCTGAGAGTTCAATCCATCTATCTCTGGGTCCGGCATTGCTGGATTCAGCTCAAAGATGGAATCATCGGAGCTATCCAGAGACTCTTTGAGTGCGGCAAATATCGGCTTTTCTTCGTTTGAATCAATAGATTCCCGTGCATCCGGCAGCCCAAGATCAGCGGATTGCTCCTTCTGATGCAGGAATTCTTTCAGATTCGCATCTGCTTTTTCAAGAATTGCGGTGATAAGGCTCGAATCCGGCTCTGGCACAGTGATTGGAGAAATCACGACCGGTTCCAGCTCCAGCACTTCATTGGGAGCCACATTCATCTCGGTCTCTGCTTTGTCCAATATGGCTAGAATCAAGTCAGAATCGGGCTTTGGGGCATCTAACGCTGATATCTGGACCAGCGGGGGCCCCGGTTCCAAATCTGCATCAGCCAATGTGGTCCCATGATCACCATCGTCTATGTTTTCCGGGAGTTCTGCTTCAATAGTCTCCGCGTCCTCGGATGCCGAAGCCGTACTCCAATCAAAATCTACAGCTTCGCTCTGCAGCAGTTCCAGTAGTGCTTGGCTGCTTTCCGGGCGCTCACTTGGATCCAATTTCATGCAGTTCAATAAGATGCCATATAGCCAATCCGGCATTTTCCCTACATCCGGCATGAGAATCGCCCGGCTGAAGCTTTGATGTTTTTGTTCTTCGGGCGAACTGAAACTATCGAGCTTCCAGGGCATTTGGCCGCATATAGCCTGATACACCATCACCGCCCAGGAATAGAGATCGGAATTGGCATGGGGATGTGAGGTATTAAAGATTTCCGGGGCCACATACAGGATCGGCAATGGATACTTAAAATTGCCTTCAGAATGCTGCCAGGCCGGCCGATTCTTTCCAAATCCAATCAACTTCGAATTTCCCTTGGAGTCGATCACGACGTTGTATGGATTCAGGTTTTCGTGGATCAATCCCAAGCCTTCAGCATAGAGCAGGGCAGCCAGAATGCCCTTGGCCCAGGTTAGCACTTCGATCGCATCCGGCTGCCTATCCAGCAGGATTTCACCCAAGCTCTTACCCTCAGCATAAGCGGCCACAAAATACACCCCCAGCCCTTCCTCAAAGCAACCCAAAGCTTTACGAATGTTTGGGTGATCCAGGTCCAGGGCATGTGCAGCCTCAGCTTTCAGGCTTTCTGCGAGCTTTTTATCCGTGATCTGAGCCGGATCTTGGGTCTTTATCACAACTTGTTTGCCATCACTAATTCTACTTGCCTTGTAGAGCAGAAAGCGTCTGGAATGGTGCAATGTGTCTGAGATGTTGAAACTATTTAATGCCATATCGATTCGAGTTGTAGATATTTTTTCCGTTTTTGAATACTCTATGAATGTGAGAAGAACCCAGATGATAGGGAATAAAGTTCAGTCCGGGTATATCCCAAATAATGATGTCTGCCTGTTTTCCCGCTTCCAGGGAGCCGATTCGATCCTGTCTGTCCAGAGCACAGGCTGCATTGATCGTGGCAGCGCATAGTGACTCTGTGGGGCTCATCCCCATCTGCAGACATGCTAGGCTCATCGTAAGCGCCATACTGTCACAATTGCAGCTTCCGGGATTGTAGTCAGTTGCTATAGCTACCGGCAAGCCCATCTCGATCATATCGCGAGCTCGTGCATATTGCTTTGATCTTAAAGAGAATAAGGTGGCAGGCAAGAGCACCGGCACAACACCTGCTTCTTTTAACATTCTGATGCCATCATCCGAACAAGCTCCCAGGTGATCCGCAGAGATACATCCCATTTCTGCTGCCAGTTCAGCCCCGCCTATGGCCTCGATCTCATCCGCGTGCATTTTCAGTTTCAGACCCGCTTCCTTTGCTTTTCTCAATACGATGCGGGATTCCTCGATACTGTAGACATGAGCTTCGGTGAAGATGTCACAAAACTCAGCTATACCCTGCTCCAGCACTGCAGGAATCATTTCTTCGGTGAGAATCTTTATGTATGTATCATGATCGATTTTGTATTCAACGGGAAACTCGTGTGCTCCCATAAAGGTGGCAACGATATCTATGGGTAAAATCTCGTTCAGACGCTTGATGGCTTCCAATTGCTTCAATTCACTTTGGGTGTCCAACCCATAACCGCTCTTGGCTTCCAGAGTAGTGGTTCCCAGCTCTATCATGCGACGGATACGAGGGATGGAAAGCTCCACCAATTCATCGACGGAGGCAGCTCGTACCGAAGCAATACTGCTGCGTATTCCGCCTCCTGCAAGCGCTATATCCACATAGCTTTTTCCGGCCAGACGCATGGCAAATTCATCTTCGCGAGTGAACACAAATACCGGATGGCTGTGGCTATCCACAAAACCCGGGCTCAGGATGCCGCCCATGGCATCTATCGCCTCATCCCAGCTGTATTTTGCTTCGATTTCAGCACTTGGAGCCAGTTCTACTATCACACCATCACGAATGGCAATCCCCGCATTTTCCAAAATCCCGGCATCGTTCATCTCAGCACAGCGTTTGCCCTTTCCGGCACCACTCATTGTGGCAATTTGCCGTGCATTTATGATTATGCTATCTACTTTCATAAAGAACTCCTTGATTTCGGCAATACTTTTTGCTCGTTGCAAATCCGTCAAGACTTTTACCGGAAAAACATAAGCTTCCTTGAGGATAATCCAGCTTTTCAAGGAGACAATATCTGATGTAATATCAGATGTAAAACAAAGATCTTGGGGATAAGTGAGCTTGTGAGCAAAAGTGGACATTATTGGGTATTAGAAAGCAGTCTGATGAGCGGTATGATAGATTATGGATGGTTTGAGCGCTAAAGATGATGTTATGGATGATATTCAGAGATTTTCAGTGGGGTTTCCTGTGGATATTTAGAGAGGGTCTTCAAAAAAAAGACCATTTCCCCGATTTCACTGTCAGCTCTGTAGACAGTGTTAATCAAGTGGTCATCAAGCCTTAATCAAGCGTTAATAATTAACGCT
>ENA-UOOK01001449-UOOK01001449.1-fermentation-metagenome-genome-assembly--contig:-NODE-1449-length-31299-cov-8.143195_pt1 | contig 31299 bp, 23 predicted proteins | sample MGYA00245777_ERZ724023 | MGnify/ENA primary metagenome ERZ724023 (study PRJEB28704, sample SAMN03018312) | fermentation metagenome | biome: anthropogenic terrestrial biome; feature: soil; material...
TTATTTTGGCGCGACAGTTGAAGGTTTAGAAACATACAAGTATTACAAAGAAAATCCTGCTCTTTCTATTTGGGAGTCTATAGAAAAGATTTTAAGAGACATTTGTTTCGAGAACAACAGGTGTAGAACAGAAATTTGGAATTCCATTGCATATATGAATATTATCCAACACGCCCAATGCGAAAAAAGCGGGAAAAAAAAGTGGGAAGATTTTTTAAGTGGTTGGAAAGTAGTACTTCAGGTCGTTAATGTTCTAAAGCCGCGTATCGTTGTTTGTTTTTCTACAGACAAAGCTCTTAATCGTGTAAATTTCAATCGGCTTCCCGAATTTCGAGAAGACATATCCTTTTCATATTGTATTAAGTCTACTGGTGATGCGGGAGAAAAAATCGGGGGCACCGGAATTGCTACTCCGGGAAGTATTAAGATAGGAGAATCAGGAACACCTATTCCAGTAATTTTTCTCCAACATGCCTCACGAATAAAACAATTTGATGCTTGGCAAAAGGTTTTACAGCAATATCTACCCAACGGCTTTATCATAAGATGAGCTTCCTTGCCTTCAGCTCAGGTTGGACAAAATAGCCGATTTTATTCAGGGAAGTATTGACGAAACTCTCAACTACATGTATTTTCCCTCCGAGCACTGGACCAAGCTGCGGACCAACAATGCGCTTGAGCGGATCAATCGCGAGATCCGGCGGCGAACCCGAGTGATCGGGTGCTTTCCGGATGGTAATGCCGCTCTGATGCTGGTCGGCGCCAGGTTGAGGCATATTACCACCACTAAGTGGGGCACCAGGCAATATATGGATATCAAAAAACTCTACGATGGAGGTGGACAGTAAAAAAGAGGCGGGACGCCTGCGCATAATTCAACCCTGCTCCTGCGGAGCTCTTGGTCGGGTCGAATTTGCTCCGGCTACCCACGCACAACCGTCAATCCGTAATCAATCGGAATGGTAAATGTGCGCAATATTACGGACACTACCCAGGAACTCCGGCATTCGCGCAAAATGACACAAAACTATGACGAAACGAATGCAAGCTGTATATATTCGCCGCCAACTTCCTGCGCCCCCTTGGATTCCTGTCTGTGACCATCAATCCTGTAGCACAATGGATAATTTTCATAGCATCTTTTTGAACTCCTGAGTGATTATATTTGAACCTCCGTGCTACATTGGGGAGAATGTAATTTTCGTCTGGTTCGTTTTTGTTTTTCCAAGCCAAAGCATTCTGCAAGACATTGCGTAAGTCTGGATGCAAGGGCAATGTTACTGGAATATGATTTCGTGATCGCGCAACTTTTAAAGGAACATAAGTGATGGTATTTCGTGAAAAGTCTACGCAATCCCATTCCATGACGCATCCATCCTGCCCCCTGCAAGCAGTCCAGCAGCAGAGATTGAGCAGAACCTTCATTTCCTCCCGATACATAGGAAGAAATTCACGGATCACCTTCTTTTTAATACATTTTCGTCCGGGTCCCCATTGCAACATCGAAGATTCATAGAAAAATCCAGTATCGAAACCTTTGAAAATCTGCTGAACTTGCTTTTCGGTAAAATCTTTCCGGCTGTATGTTTCAACCGTTTTTGTCATGATCGTGCTACATGGATTTTCATTCAGTTCGGCAGATTCGCCAAGATATTTGAAGATCATTTTAATCACTTGCAGATATGAATTATAGGTTTTCCCGGAAATTCCGCTATTCCAGAGATCGCCAAAATATTCTTCAGCGATTTCCCGGGTGATATCAGCAATCAATGTGACGGATGGATGTTTTTCCTTCGCCCATTGAATGAATTTACTGAAAACCAGCCTGTACCATTCGAGGGTATTTTTGCCGCTATCTGGCCTATTGTTCAATTTTATATTACTGTTCAGCCGATCAAAAGAGAGGCGCTTCTACTTGCCTTGTAAAAAGCTTGTCGGCGGGAGCCATCGAGTCTGTCGTCATTGAGCAACTCGGAGGCGTTCTCCGAAGTCCGTCATTCTTTTGCAATGTTGCCCGTTGCGCGGGAATCGAGAACAATGAGGCTCATGATGCTCTTCGGGATATGGGCGCGTTTTGGGAAGAGCTTTTTCCGGTGGAAAGAAATCGGCTGCTCGCCTTGCTCTTGGAAAAAGTCATGGTTTACAATGATCATATTGAACTTGAACTTAAAATCAATGGCATGAAAACTTTACTCAGGGAGCTGTCACATGCATGAAATAAGAATTTTGGAGAACGGTAATGTGTTGATTTCGATTCCCATTGCCATCCAAAACAATTCCGGGAAAAGAAAAATTTCTTCTCCCGCCCCGTTAGATGGTGAGGCGCAGGATGTTTTCCCAACTGACAATGTTCTTCTCACGACAATTGCCCGAGCCTACTGTTGGCAGTCCATGATCGATTCAGGAAAGTTCGCTTCCGTTCGAGAGTTGGCGAAAGCCATCGGGATGGATGAATCATACGTTTCCAAAATGATGCGCCTGAACTTTCTTTCTCCGAGAATCGTTCAGGTCCTCCTGAATGGAACCGCGCCCGACACATTAACGCTCGGTAGGTTTCGCCAAGCAATCCCTGAGTTATGGGAGGAACAAGAAAAACTGCTACCGTAACCATTCGCGCACATGCCTTTCCAGCATGTGCGTTTTTTTTGCCCTCAAACAATAAGGGTTCTCTTTTCTCTGCCTCAAGTCCCAGTTGTGTGCTTCCGTTTCCACCGCCTCTTTCCTGCTATTATTCCCCTCCCCGAAATTCAAAAAACGCATCGGACACGAGACCGATACCCTTAGAGAAAAGAGAGGGAAAATTCAGAGAAAGATGCCAAAACAAGCCTTTTTTTCAATTCTCTGTTTTTTATGATGCCGCCCGAGGAATTTCTGTAACCTATTGCGTAAAAAGCCGATATATCAAAAAAGAAAAACCCTTCTGCCAATTGGTCGACAAAAGGGAGAATTTGCAAAATGGTGGAGCATTCGAACGATTTTAAAAATCAAATCATCTCATTCTCAGCTGCTAATTATAAACAACTTACGAAAGTCTCAGATTTTTAAAATCTTTTTCCTGCTAGGCGTTTTTAAAATACTAGAACCTTTGACCTATTGAAAACCTGCTTTTGTTTCGAATCCCAAATGGTTACCATTTTTGCGATTTTAAAACTATTTAATTTCTTATTCCTCTATGCTCAATATGGTTATTTTTCCTCATCCTGAGCCCCGGACCATTGACCTGAAACTCAAAGGAATAACCACCAAATGACCAAATACCAGACCAAGCCCCTAAAAGGTATATTTTTCGCAAAAAACTCATCCTAACCATATCGACTACTCTTGAAAAACTTTATCGAAAATACCGTCATCATATCAAAATTACGCTCTTTTATATGACTGGGTGCAACAAATATTCTCGAGGTCTGTCCTAAAGTTGTCAATAAGATCGATAATGTCGCTATACAAAGCCAAAAAGTCTTCTTTTTTAGGAATATTTTGTTCGCCATGAGCAATTTCATTTCGTCTTTTTAATAACGATTCATCAATCTGGTTTTTTCTAGCTTGGTATCTTGTTTGGGTCTTCACGGGAATTTGTGGGTGAATCGGAGTGAGATACATCAGAACCCGCCGTCAGTCAAGCAACAATCCGGCATAATCGCTCCCGTTGGTCGCTTTTATTCCGTTTGCCACTTGACAGCCGCCAGAACCTGATGTAAATACGGCTTTTGCCGGTTTGGAAGAAAAAATGTTTTTTTCATCCAAACCCCCTAATAAGTATCAAGAAAATCATCCGTCATTTTGCCAGAAATGACGGAAATATCCGTCACTTTATTTTGACTGTCAGAAAAATTACGCTCAAAATGAGCATATTATCCCCATAAATTCTGGTGAAGAGGCTCTTGTTTTATCAATAGCAAGGGTCTCAAGAATATCTTCAAACAGCTTGTAATTTAAATTAGACTTTGTCTTTATTTGATTTTCTGGATCAAATATAACGTATTCATTCGGTTTATTTAATATAAGATCTACAGCAGAGATATGAATTTTTATTGCGTGTGCCTCTGCGCATGTTCTTAACTGGTTGCGAAATAAAATACAGCGATAATTATCCGTTAGCTCGTGCTGTTTGAATTTCTGGTCAACAATGAATTGCAAATAGGCGATACTCGCCATTTTTACAAAGCCTTCCCAGTGGGCATATAGCAATAATATTCCTTGTCGAACCGCAGTAAACAGGGAACGTTCCTTGGCCGTCTCGACGGATTTTTTTATAGCTGAAAGCTCTACTATTCGCCATGCTCGTTCCTTATCTATCGCATCTATAATTGCTTCTGTCGTTGGATATTTTTTGCTCATTTTTCAAATATCCTTTTTCCTATCTCAACACATTCAGCCATTCTTGTTTTTGCGCTTTTTCCTGAACCAGAGGAATTTTTGAAATCCTCATCAGCCCATAAGCTTTTTAGCTTGCTTATAATTAAATCTTTATCGCTTATGGTATATTTGTCGATGTATAGGCCTAATCCAATAGCGATAACCTCAAATGTTGAAATCAAAAACATTCCAGAGAAAGAATCTTTTGCTGTGTTATATTTCGTAAAAGGATGAACTTCTAACCTTGCCAGCAAAGAAAACAGGTTACCAAAAATTTCTTCTTCTCTCTCTCTGTCAAAATCAGGATCTTTTGCAAAAGCAATCATTTTCTCGCTAACAAACTCATTGATATCAGGTAGATTGCGAAATTGATCTGTTGGGGTATTTTTCCCCGCAAAATATCTGCAAATAAGTTCCATGTCAAATTGCTCATCAAGTTGCCTGTCGCTTAGAGACAACACTTCTTTGAAGTCTAAATTCCCAGATAATTTCCGGATAAAATGATGAAATGATTCATCAATCATTATCATTAAGCAATTTCTAACCTCCTGAGCACTCAAAGAGGAACCGCCTGTATTCAAACGTTGAAACAACTCGTATTTTGCTTCAGGATCGCTGTCCTTTGTTACAATCGTGACTCCTATTTTTACTCGCTTAAAATCTATTCTTTGAGTACTTGTAAATGTAGAAGATGTATCACCAGTTGTTTTGTCTTCCCATTTTTTACCTGCCAGCGATGGAAGAAATTTTGTTTTAATTAAGGTGCTTCCGGGAAGCGCTTGTCCTTCTTTATCTTTAAGAATTCCCATGAATTCAAAAAAAGTGGACAGGCGCTGGAGTCCATCAATTACATCCCAAACACCATCTTCTTCTTGAACAACAAAAATCGGAGGTAATGGAATACCCAGCATGGCAGACTCTATTAGATTGGATTTTTGTGTCTCTGTCCATCGAAACTCACGCTGAAATTCAGGATGAAGACGCAATTCTCCATCTTTATAAAGATTTGCTATTTCGCCAAGCGACATGGCATATCCATCAGAATGAATTTCTTTTGCTTTTGCCGCGATTTCTTCTGCTAGACTCATATTTTCAAGACTCCTGTGCTACATGTTATATTGTGTTTCTTTCCTGAAGTATAAGGTATTACTGGATCGTGAAAAATCAACATAAATTCATCGTTTTTTGTGATTCCCTGTAATTACATGTGCCATCTTATGTATTATTATGTCAAAAATGTAAATTGATAACACAATAAGTTCCATGAGAATATAAACTTAAAAATTCCATCTGAGATGAAATAATGCGCTTGCTCCTTGGGCTGGACAGCTTTTCATACCGGAATCGGTGTAAACGCCCGTGAATTACCATAGTGCTTTGTCGGCACATTACAAGTTTTGTTGATTACTACAATCGCAAACGAAAGCATCAAAAGTTAGGCTTCAAAACACCAAAGCAGATTGAACAAGAATATAATAATCAAAAGTAAAAAAAACGGTATTTTGGACATTCCACGAAAAAGTGTCCAAAATACCATCAGCTATCACCAAAATTTCTTTGCGTACAGAATTTTTGGATAGCCTAGAGCAGTATTGATGTTCTGCAACATCGCCGATAGCCTTTTCAGTAATATATTAACATTATGTCAAAATGCAAATTGATAACATATGAAGTTCCGTAGCATTATCACACGAGAATATGAACTTGAAAACTCCATCTGAGATAAAATAATTTCATGTAGTTTTCTGTTGTTTTGGTGGTATTTTATAGGTTCGCGCCGAAGGCACCTCCTAAATAGCCTTATATGAAAAGGGAAAAAATGGTTAAGTTCAGCGAACAGGAAAGAAAAGCGGCCGTTGCGGCATATGAGCAAGGCAGCACCATCAGTGAATTGGCGCAAAAATATAGCGTCACAAAGCGGTGCATCTACATTTGGATTAAACGCTATTCAGTCAAGAAAATTCAAAGAGAAAAATACCCTGCGGAAGTACAGCAAAATATTGCCCGTCTTTACGAATCCGGCTTAAAAATAACGGAATTAGCCAAACGGTTCGATATCTCAGAATCGCTTATTTATCGTTATCTCAATAAATATCGTGATCAATTGAATTGCAGGTTGAATCAGGAAGTAAGACAGCGCCACAACAATGCCAGAATGCAAAATATAGAAAATCAAATTTTCAAACTATCCAGATGTTCCAAAAACTCTTCCATCGATGAGAAAATTCAAGCCGTCGATAGACTGAAAGAACAATTCGGAATCTTCCGGCTCTGTAAAACACTCGAACTTGATAAGTCAACGTACTACAGCCGACTCCGCCACCATGACGGAGTCGTCGCCACAGAAGAAGAAGATGCCATGTTCAGCGCCAAGATCAAGGAATTGTTTGAGCAAAGTAAGCAACGCTTCGGCTCTCGAAAAATCCAAGCAAAATTGAAAGCGGCAGGATATGCCATCAGCCAAAAACGAATCAGTCGATTGATGGCCCAAATGGGATTGGTCTGCAACCCCATGCGGGTCCGTTACGCTTCGACCTCCTCCCGAAAATACAAATACTATCGTAACAAACTTAAGCAACAGTTTTTCCAGAAAGAACCGAACAAAGTATGGGCAAGTGATATCACCTATGTCAGAATCAAAGAAGATTTCTGGGCAATCTGCGTTATCCTTGATTTATTTTCCCGCAAAGTAATTTCCTGGACGGCTGCAGGACAAAGCGATACGGCATTGGTGTTAAATTGCTTTGATCAAGCATACACCAAACGAAAAAAACCTAAAGGCTTGATGTTTCACTCCGACCAAGGCTGTCAATACACCTCGTATGCATTTCGCAGTTATTTGCGTGACTTGGGTGTTCAGCAGTCCATGTCTTCGCCAGGTTCTCCACATGATAATGCTGTTGTGGAGTCTTTTTTCGCTTGCATGAAGCGTGAAGAATTGTCGTTAAAATATTATGAATCGGCTGAGGAACTGGAAACAGATGTCGCAGAGTTCGTTCAATATTATAATGAGCTGCGTCCCCATCAACGTTTGGGCTTCAAAACACCAAATGAGATTGAAATGCAATTTTCAATTTGTTAAAATGGAATAAAAAAAACGGTATTTTCACAAAGTATAAAACTTTGTCCAAAATACCGTCAGCATATCAGACCTTATAAACAACAATTCTGAGTTCCCGCCTTATAGACCGGAAGCTATGTCAGGTTTTTGTTGTTAATAAGGTTTCTATGCTCTTGGAGTATGAAAACCTTATCAACAACTTTTCTCCGGTCCCCGCCTTATAGGCCGGAAATTCTCCGCCAAAATTGTTGTTTATACGGTTCCTATCCTACCAATTAACGCAAACTAAGCACCTCTTATTGGAGAAATTATTTTCTCGGCAATCAACCCATAAAGATGGTTTGCCAATTGTTTTGGAAGCGCTCCATCTCGGATTAAAACGCCAAGCTCCATATTGTGTTCCATTGCTTTCCCTGTCAAATTAGCGCTTGTAATTAATGCCATTGACTCATCAGCAACGGCGCATTTTGCATGAACAGAAGCAGCTCCGATATTCTGTTCGGAGGCCCATGCATAAAAGTTTGCGGTGGGCAACTTTTCTTTTAGGATTGCTGCGGAATCAATATCAACCGAACCTCCATGTTCCTTTGAGGTCTCCAACAAAAAATCAATTTGGACATTACGTAACAAGGCATCAGTTAATGCAGCAATAATGCCATCCGCCTTGTATGCGACGAAACTTACAATAAAAAGTCTTCTTGTCGCTGATAGAATGACTTCACAGAGGGCTTGTTCCGTATGCCGAACGGCAACTGAAGAAGTTGCTGGGCCAGTCCAGATCAATTCCTGTCGCCCCTTGCCATCGCTGAATTTTGCAACAGCAATTGCCGATTTAAATGCAATGGATAATTCATTTCCTGTCATGCCGGGATGTTTAGCAAGTTCGCGAATAAAGCGTTCAAAGAGGCTCCTATTAATGTTTGGCCCCCAGGCTGAACGAACGGAATTTATCTGCGCCACGTTTTCAAGCCGGGTGAATTTTTCGGCAAGCAAGGCCATCCGGTCAGGCGATAACTCGAAAGAGAGTTCGGCTATGATGTTAAAGAGTGAATCCATCTATCTCACTCTCCGTTCGTGAAAAATGCGGCATCTGCGCAATCAAACGTGCTGATGACAAGAGCCCGATCCAAGTATTTATTTCCGGATTCGCAAGAAGTTTCCGCGACGAAAGCGCATGCATGGCAAGCTGCAGCATGCAGAGATCGATCCTCTTGGGGATTATGCGTAGAACACAATGGATCGGAGGAACATATTGCCGCTCGGCGTAAGGCTAATTCAAATATACGGCCAAGCGAGTCCGCCTTACCTAGTTCGACAAGGCCTCCTAGCGTACCGTCAGAATCTGATGCGGCAGTGTAAAGCAAAATTCCTGCCATCGGGATTTCCGCATCGGCTTTTGCATAAATGCGCTCCTGGATACTCGCCGCGTTATATCCACATTCAAGGGCAAACTCCCGAATAATCAGATGAGCGATCGTATGCAAAAGCACATATCGAATGCCCGGATAGCCAACGTCTGGCGGAAGATTGTGTCCGATTCTCCAACCATTATGCCCAGCTCTAATCATTTCATCACGTTTTTTGACCGCAGGCAGGGCTTCCCATTGTTTGATCATATCTTCATTGAAGCGGATAAATATTCCTTCGCCATGGACCTCACATGCGGGAACCCAGGTCGGCGACTGCTTGGAAAGCGGCGCGCGCGGAGCCTGTTCCTCTGGAGCCGCAAATTCGTTGGCGGCTTCGATTCTAGTGTAACCGATTAAGGCGTTAACCTTGCGAAGACGTTCCAGCAGCAGAACATCGCAAATCTTATCGCCATATCTTGCCGGAGGCGTGGTTTTTCGGCTCAGGAAGTGTGGCCAGTCTTCCGGCGGATTGGGTGAAATTAAAACATTCCATTCGGGAATCTTTACATCTTCTTCTTTTATTACAACAGGCGTTTCTGAATGGGCCTTTTTATCCTGAATAGCCTTCCAAATTACCTGGTAATCCCAACTTTGTATTTCGGGAAGGATATTGGCTTTTGCCATAATCTTCTGCGCCATCTTGACTTCCGCATCTGATTCACAGTCGCTGAAATAACTCCATGCATCTGAAACCAATTGAGCCAATTCGTTTTTCTCCGTTGGAATAGCCAATACAGAAAGAGAAACCGGAAACCAACCATTGGTGGAACCAAGCAGGATAGTGCGTGGCGTTTCGTCGCATTCTTCAAATTTATTCAAATGCGGATGGCGTCCGCGGCATGCCGGAAGATTTTCCTGTCCCTCTTTGCCGAAGGCATGGACTAAGGATCGTGCCGCACCGCAACCATCACACTTTACCCACAAGTTTTCCGTTTGCAAAGATGCCCCACGCTCGAAGAAATGCAATGTTCCGGTGCAGTCACTTGGGCCGCCATGCACAAACCAACGCCAGGGAAAGTCATCGACATGACCATGGCTGCATGCCACTAGGAAACGAGCTGGAACCGCTTCAATATTGTTCCCATACTGGCAATTCTTATGGACAAAATGGGTCTGCTCGGGGCGATAAAGATTTTCTCGGATTTCAAACAGTCCGCTGTCATATTCAGCCAACAGTCCGCACTTTACACAGCGGAGCCAACGAGGAAACGGCTTTACCGGCACTCCAACAAAGGCTTCGGCAGAACGAAAGTCCACCATCTCTTCGCGCTGCACCGGAGGCATCATCAATTCTTGAACCTGAGGACCAACAAGTCGCCTAACTGCATTTAAAAGTCTGGCTTCGTGAATTTGCGTACAGCGCTCTTTGCGCCAATAATCCAATCCCATGGTAATAACCGACAGGTTTGGAAGGTCAATTAGTGCTCCCGGCCCATACGTCCATAGTATTTGACTCGGCCTGACCTGGCCGACAAAACAGTTACTCATATCGCACCTCCATTGCCGGTATTGGCATCTTTCGGAACTTGCATTTTCCATTCCGGCTCGTCATCTGTTCTGGTTGTTTTATCCATAATCAGACGCACTCCCGGTTCGACTTCCCGCATGGACATCGGAACGGTCAATTCATCCCATGCGCTAATGCCAGGCTTTTTGAGGAGATTAATTACATCACCTTGACGATTGGCTTTTTCATATCCAAGTTGCCGCCCTGGTATTTTTGCTTCCTTGACCCAACGATCAATACGGGCGGAGGCCATAATTTCCGTCCTGGTCTTTACGGCGGACTTGTCTTCAACCCGCCAAGCCCGCTCTGCGATAGCCTGCTTTACCTCCGCGGCAACGGGATTTCCTGAGTTTTTCATCTCCAAGGCCCCCAAATTGGGAGTGAAGATTTCATTTTCAAGGCGGATCATGCTGATCATTGCGCCGGTTAGTCCTCGATCCAAGGCTCGCGATGCAAACGGAGTCACCGATTGAGCTTCAACGTGCTTATAGAAAGTAGAGTGGTAATGTTCGAAAGTCTCGTAGTGCGAGAAATCGCGGGGCCGTGACCACGTCAATACGGTGCAAACCAGGCCGGGGAATGAACGCCCGACACGGCTGGTGGCCTGAATATATTCGGCGGTGTTTTTCGGTTGGCCGTTGACTACCATCAAACCAAGACGGTTTACATCGACACCGACTGAAAGCATGTTCGTGGCCAGTACGATATCCATGGCTCTGGTGTCGTCTTTAGCCCATTCGTGTTTGAACTTTACTTCAAGCTGGTCGAGTTTTCGGGGAATCTCTTTGTTGCTGACGCGTGAAGTCAATTCATCCACATTGCGAACCCTCCGCTGAATTAGTCCAGGACGTTTGACCTCGGTGGCCAAGGCGACGCGAAATGACCGGGTCTGAACGTCGTCTTCCGCCAGTCGGCGCATACCGCCAAGTTCTCGAAGTGAATTGAAATAGCCCACCAGCGTCATATAGGGATCGGCAAGCAAGCCGAAATGTTCGAATAGCGATTGTGCGCCAGTAAGCAGCGCGACATAAACACGAATCAATACTGCCGGTCGAGAAGAGCCCGGCGAACAAATGCCGAGGTAGCGTCGTCCCGGACGCTTGGCTATTGGCCGCTGAACCGAGAAAAAGTTGTCTTCGATATCAACTCCATGCGGCGGGAAGATACTGACTTGCCGCAAAAACACATTGTTGATCTGCTGCTCGGCTTTGCGAACGGTTGCAGTTGAAGCGACCACCTTCGGGCGAACTTCTTTACCGTTGTATTTCCATGTGGAGAGATCATCTATTGCTGTTTCGTACAATCCAACCATCGTTCCCAGCGGACCGCTGATCAGATGGAATTCGTCTTGAATAATCAAATCAGGTGGCCGAATAGACTTGACTATCTTTACATCGGTGGCATTAAGGTTGCCGCGACGAGGATGCTTGCCTTTGCAGTCGGCGTCCGGCCACAATAGTCCATGACGGGGGCATTCGTGGCTGACCTTGCCGAAAAGGGTGCGAACTGCGCCTTTCCATGCCATCATCGCAAATTTATCGACCGTTGCGATCAACATGGTCGGCGGGCGGTGATAAATTTCTTCATCCACGACAACGACGGGAAGTCCGTTCTCGGATTTTGTCCGGCTGAATTCGCAACGGCCAAGCGGATCGCTACAGAAAATACGGGTTCTGCCGGTATCTTTGTCCACGATGATTTCACGGCCCGGTTGAATTTCAGAGCCGCACCATGGGCAGGTCGTCAACTGAGCGGGGGTTGAACCGGTTCCGAACTGATGTTCCCGCTCACGCTCAATAGCAACATGGCTTTCATCTGTGGTATTGGGTGTGGTTTTCTGCCCCACCCATAGGCCGATGGAAAAAGGCTCGCCGCCCCACTTTTCAGGCTTGCGACGGCGTTCAGCCTCCATGGCGCAAATCAAAGCCGTGGCGCGTTGAAACTGCTGAATCGTCAGTAAGCGCAAGGTATAGCGCATGATGACCGAAAGGCCGCGACTGGCGTCAAGCCCGCCGAGTTCGCCCTGTAAACGGCGAATCCCCATCGCAAAAGCCGCGACGCCCAAGTAGGCTTCGGTTTTACCGCCGCCGGTCGGGAACCACAGTAAATCCGCGTAAGCTTCCAGCGGACTGGTGCGGTCTTTATGCGTTGGATCGGCAAGCGATGGGATTGAAAGCAGAATGAATGCCAGCTGAAACGGGCGCCAGGAATGATTCTTCGGCTTGTCGAAATCGGCAAGCTGGGTGCGTTCCGAACGGCGCTTGCTCAGGGCATACATGGAGTGAACTCGCTGATCGGCCATGACAAGATTGGCAAAACGGAAAGAATCCAAGGCAAGTCCATTATTGGCAATAACGGTTAGGCCTTCACGTAGGCGTGCCAGAATTTCATCGCAATGGGAAAGCGCTCCGGTCGCTGAATCCGCGTAATGGATGAATTCAGGAGTCTGCGATTTTGCCTTTTGTTCAGCTATCCATGCGGCATAATCATCGGTCAAGAGCGACAACCCGGCTAGCAGTTCATCCTTGGAAAGTTCTGCAAGACGGCGCATATCAAGCCAGCCGTCGCGATAGAGCTTCTGCAACGCCGGACGATCTTCTTGCTCGATGCCTGGTGTTTCCGTAACCGGAATTTCATATTGCGGTAAAACGGCAGTATGGATTTCAACGGCTTTCTCGTAATCATTTGGGGCGCGCGTAGAATGAACGGCAATGCCATGTCCAACGGCGAATTCGACATTTTTGCGATAAATCATGCCGAGAGCTTTCAGCTCGTCGTCGGTTTCATCAATGTCCAACAGGGGACGATGCATGAAGATGGCTTCGCCAGTAGGGGACTTTACACGCAGTTCCGGCTGAAAAATCCATGCGGCGTCCTGATTCATGTCAGGGCGCACCTGATCGTTGACCAGAAATATCGTTACCATGCGCGACCCATTGGAAAGCATCCGCGACACGGAACCTTGGATGAACACCTCCAGACAGGCCGGATCAATGTGGCGCGGAGCGATCCGTCCTTCGGAAAGCTTGAGTTTCAATGTTCCGCCCGAGGGGATGCGCTTCCAGCAACGCTGTGGCTTGTCGGTTTTGGGATTGATGACAGATTCGCTGTCGGTGCGCTCGTAGCGCCCCCAGGAGGCGATCAGCTCGAACTCCGGCAGTGCGCCGTCAATGCAAAAGGTGAACCCGAGCGATGACGGCACGAGCGATTGGTTATTGGTCGCATCAATGGCGGCATCTTCGGTATCGTCTTCCGGTCCGGTCGCAGACTTTGATTGCGGATTGTGGTCTTTATTCGCGACAGGAACCAAATCTTCCGGTGGAGTCTGCTCTTCGGTATCGGTAAACGGAGCGACATCTTCATCGTCGGCATACGGAACTCTTGGCGCGAGCTTGCCGACAAGGTATCGATCACGAACGCTTATCCCGACAATTTCCTCCTTGGCTCCGCGCGCCGGACCAAGCAAATCATCAATCACTGCCTGTTGTAGCAGGTCGCGGACATAACTTTGATTGTCGGGATTGTCGGCGGGAAGTTCCGGCAAGGCTCTGAATTCCGGGAGATGAGCCAACTGCAACGCCTTTTCCAGCTTCGGGGCTTCCAGCTTCCAGACCAGCGCCGGAGCGTCGGGAATCGTAAATCCGATCTGTTCAAGAGAAATCGGCGCGGGGAAATCGGCTATCCGGTCAAAATAGAAGGTCGTGCAATCTGCTTCGTGGCGAATCAAATAAATCCGGCGAACGCCGGTGGCGACTTTTCGTTCCCGATCCGCCAGCAAAAGAGCATCTCCGCCGGACAAGGCCGGAAGAACAAAATCCGCATTTTCGGGTATTTCTAAAGTGAACGTCCCTGCCTGCGCAAAAACAAGCCATGCGGACAGTTCTTTTTTTGTTTCAGATTTTTGCTGCATCTTATGTATCCTCTTCCTTTGCGGAATTATTTTCAAGAGCTTTGATCATGCGGTCGAAATCGGATTCAAGTTCGCGCATTTCTTTTGCGCGGTAAAGCTCAAATTCATGTTCAGCTTTGTCGATGGCTTGCCGATGGGAAACGGAACCGTTGCCGGAGAGGAGCTCCCGACCGTTCCCGGCAAGAATGCGATCAAGGGAAACAATCCAATCACGCATGGTCATGGCATGTTCTTCCAGCGCCTGCAATTCGGCAAAATCAAGAAATTGGGAAACAAGTAAATTGAGCCGTTGCAGTTCTTTGGACGATAGATAATTCTTGGCGATTTTCACATCTTCCCGCGTCACATAGTCGCCTTTGAAATTGGTCATGCCGACCAAAGGCTTATCCGAATCAACGCGGTCGTAAATGACCTCCGCCGCAGTATGCTGGTGGGCGGCGTAGTGCATTTTATTCTGCACGGCGGCAAAGAATTTCCGGGTCATGTCATTTTGCGGATCATAATCAATCGCGGTTGCATAAATGTCGGTAACCTGCTGATATAAGTTCCGCTCACTGGAACGAATATCGCGAACGCGCTGCAACAGTTCCCGGAAATAGCGTCCGCCGCCATGTTTCAGGCGTTCGTCATCCATCGTGAACCCTTTGCGGATATATTCGTTCAAGCGCTTGGTCGCCCAAATGCGAAATTGCGTCCCCCGCTGCGATTTCACTCGATACCCGACGGAGATAATGACGTCCAGATTATAAAAATCAATATTGCGTTCTACCTGACGGCCTCCCTCGGATTGAACCGTTGCAAAATTTGCAACAGTTCGCGCTTGGACGAGTTCGCCATCCTCAAAAACATTTTTGATATGCCTTGAAATGGTGGACTTATCCCGTTCAAAGAGCGCGGCCATCTGGTCAAGGGAAAGCCAAACGGTTTCGTCATCGAACCGCGCATCCACCGACACCTTTCCATCCTCCGTTTTGAAAATCACAATATGACTGTCATTACGCATGCGCAAGGCTCCCCTCCAATGGGATAAAGATAACCGTAACCATTGGAATTGCTGTCCCCAATATGATAAATTGTGATCTGTAAGCCATATATTTATAATTCCTTGTGCTCTATATCAAGATAACCGACATCTATGGGGACTACTATTTTAGAGCGCGCAACACAAACTCCATTTTTAATGATGTAACACTCAACATAATGTTCTCCATTGAAATCGGTATGTTCCGTTCTTGTTTCATGTCCTTTAAAGATTGAACCTCGCTCCATATTGCGCCTAACTGCTTCTTCTCCGCAGTTTCGCACTTTCCAATAAATATCATATGGCCTAATCACACTTGTTGATTCAACAGAAAAAGTCAGAGATTTATTTTTACTTAGCCAGCGACGCAATGGGCGCTTAATAATTGCTGATAGGAAAAATGGGCGAAATCCATCTTGAGTAACTTTACAATCAATGTCAAGCTCGTCTTGGATATCAACTGGGAACATATCTTCAATAAAGTTTTCATTGGGTGCAGTCGAAAAAGACCTCATCATTTGTGTAGATTCTGACATGGCACAAGTATCAGCATAGGCAGCGAGCTGCGTTACTGAAGATGAAAAATTATGTCCGAAAAGTTCAATTAGAATATTTTCTAGTTCGTCATCACTTTCTGTATTGTTAATCTTCGACCAAGCCTTCTCTGCCTTGCGAACAAAAGAGCCATTTCCAGAATTATAAACCTGTTGATTACTGCCTAATGCAAACCAATATTTTTTCTCAGGATCTTCTCTTGATAGAAAATAAAGTACATCTTTAAAAAAATCAACATAATCAGAGAAGTCTGCGCTAATGTAATTGGGGTGGCGTTCAAAATAATTAAACACAAGAGTGTCTGTTAATAAGCCTCCGAACTTGAAGCCCACATTGTTTTTCCATGCTCGAAGCATATTGCACATCCGAACGAAATTATCACTCGTTTCGATTGCTTTGTCTTTACTGGCATTTTGCTCCGGAATCGGATCTGTAATTTTCCAGGAGCCACCGTTATTTGAATCAGGATATTTGAAAGTATCATCCGCTTGCCGAAATCCTGGCACCAATTCTATTGTATAGCCGGTAAACTGAATTGATACGACTTGCCCATCACCTTTTATTGTTGTTTTGGGATATCTGTCGAGTAATTCATTTTTTACTTCTTGCAAAAGAGCTGATTGCCCGTTTGTCTCATAGTTATCAAATCGCCGAAATACATCTGAAGGTAGATTAAAAATGATATCAATATCACTGACCCCATCGACAGCTGTTTCGCGTCCTATGGATCCTACCATATATAAGTGGTCAGACTCGGAAGACGAATCATAATATTTTTTGTTTAGTTTTTTTACAATTTCTTCAATGCTAGCATCAAAGTTTTCCGTGGAGTCCAGATGAATTTTATCACAAAACGTCTCAAAAGTTCTAGCGATGTCCATATTATAAATTCCCTTTCCTCAATGCAGACGGAAGCAATCTGTCAATTTCATCGTCAGAAAAATTCAGCTCACTTCCGTGTAGCGCTTTTGTCGCTTGAGCATAAGCTTTATTGTATGTTCGTGGAGCTGATTCAAAAATTGCCGCTAAATCATCTTGAAGTTTATTACGTGCCTCTAGTATTTGCTCAATATTATAATCAGACGAATGTAAGTCCGTAAGTAAAGACAGGTAACTTTCGCGAATAACCCATAGTTGCGTTGCAGTGTTACGATGTGCATTCAATAAGTTTGCATAATTTCTATTCTCAAATATCAAATTTATAAGTAGCAGAATAGTTGCAAAAAAACTTGATAAGATATTCCAATAACTACTGGCAAGGAGAGATGCTATTCCGCCAGTTGCGGCAAGGCTTGTGATGATAATCTTGCCCCATGTTAATGATGTATCCTTATCTCTATAAATGTCCGCTTGCTTTTCATGAGTCTTGTGTGACCAACAAACTCTTGCATAACATTCTCGAAGTTGAGCCTCAAGGGCAGTGGTTTCATTTGCCATTATCGTTCTCCTGAATTAGGAATACAAATATGTGTTATTGAGCTAATCCACCATGGATTGGGTATCTTTGAAATAACAGTTTTATCTTCTTGAAGATAATGGTGAGCAATTGATGGAAATAAATTTTCATCAATTGGATGTAACGCATTTGGATTGTGAAACATGTTCATCCCATCTCCCCATGTTTCCTCATACGGGGGAGCAACCAGTATATTTACCGATAGTCCCTCTGTCGCATTTGGCTGGGAATCATATAGCAATCCATGACGAAAAACTTTAACTGAATGGTCTCCAAAATCTGCGAGCGTTCCCATTCTTTGAAACTTCGAAATTGTTGCGCTATTAGTAAAGATAACAGCGCTTATATTTTCAGAGTTTGTCAAATTAAAAAATCCCGAAGGTCTGGTAATTCCGTTCCATGAATGAAAGTCTATTTTTAATGGAATAAGTCGCAGTTTGCCTTCTGCATCATATTCTGCTTTATACCGATATCCGTATAAATAGGATGCAATTGCCATAGGACACCAAGTCATAGAAGCTGGAAAATGAAAATCTTCAATTGCAAAAATAAGAGGCTTTCCAATAACAGATGGTTTTTCCCAATAATGTTTCCCATCAGAATATATTTTTTCTAATTTAGAATATAGTGTCTTGCTAAATTTCAAAGGGATATAGTTTTCCATTATAGGCAGCAACTCTTCTCGCGACGTAGGAAAAACCTTTAAATCAAAATCTGGGTTGGCGTTTACTGTCGTGCATTCAATACAAATGGCTGAACCAAATTTGCTACATATAAAATCAGGATATGCGGAATTTTCATCAATAGCAAAGTGCTCTTCATATAAAAAGGCAAACATTGCCAATTCAAAAACACGCGAATCAAAGCCTGTTGTCTGAAATTGTTCTATGAAATTACCATCTTTATCTTTGAACGCATTTGCAATTTCGCTTATAGCGTATTTTGCGGCTGAATAGCCCGGGGAATCTCGTAGTAGCACAAACGATTCGTGTAATCTATCTTCAGGGCCAACAGAAATAAAAATATTAATGGGATTCCCTAATGATTCTTGCGGAAAAAGTTTCCCCGATAATTTGTTTTTAATAAACGTGTTATAAATGTCGTCTTTAGCTTCTTGTAATGAATCATAACTTTCAAGACTACCCCCAATCCAACGAAAACGGCGATCTTGATCTCTTCCTAAAAAAATTATGGAATATTCATTATCTGTGCTATCTTGTATTATCGTTGCCAATATTGATTCATCCTGCGATGAATAGAATGCACACTCTTTCACAAAAAAAGTTGCCCAAGGATGACGAGCCATGGTTAATATGGAGAAGCGGTGAGCCGAAATTGGATTGAATAAAAAACTATCACTCATTCCCCACCTCCTGTTCCGCTTGCCAGCGTTGTTTGTTTAGGATGGCGAGGCGGCGGAGAATTTCAATCCGGGCGGGCTCGCTGATCGTGTAACGGATGTTGTCGTTCTCCGGCAAATAGGAGACTGAGTGAAAATCATGATTCAATGGGACATCATGCCAGCCATAGGAATCGCGGACAGCTTCGTCAATCTGTTGCTGTAATTCTCTGGCGCTTTGGATTATCGGGCTTGCGTGTTTGGCATTATGATATTTACGATAGAATTTTGTAAGCCCTATTTGCTCATTTACCATTATCTTTTTTCGCAAATCGTAAAACTTTTTTGATAATGATTCAATGAGACATTTTTGCTTTGTATCGTTGTTCGGGAGCGGGAATGTTTCAAAGGCATCAGAAGGACTATATCGTAAATCTCTTTTCATTTTCGAAGCCTGTTGCCAAGCATAGGCAGCATGAATGCCTGACTGTAATATTCCAAAGAAAGCATAATCATTAATCGCAAAAACAACCGTTACATCTGCAAAAATAGTATTGCTTGGAATGAAAGAAAATGCCAACGTTTTGCTCACCCTTGCAACTGTTAATGCGTTTTCTCCAAATTCAATGGTGCCGTCACTGTCACTTGGATGTTTTACAAATGAAGAGCCGCGGCCGATGGCATGGTAAAGACCTTTGGAGTCGCCACCATAGCACCACCAAAATTCTTTGCGTTTCCGTCCAGTTGAATTACTGTCGTTCAATTTATCCCGTTCTGGCTTGACCTTTTCTCGAACTATATCCAAAAGCTCCGGGAAGTCGGAGGCGACGCGATTGGGATAATCAGGAGGGACGTGTCCAGAACTCAAGAAATCTTTCTTTTGCTTTTCTGTCGCAGTTACCCATGAGCCTTCAGCTTCGCGGTCAAGCGGCCAATCCCAGAAATTGATTACCCAACGCGATGGCTTCTGTTCCGGATCGGAATTGAGATCGTCGCCGTTCAAGTATGGGAATAGAACTTCCGCATTTTTCGGATCACGCTCAATAAATGCTTTGGCTTCAGTTTCGCTCATGATAAAACCTAAGCCCAAAACGATAGAACCTTGGAAGGACTGATCTGCATTGGCTTTCAAAACTTTGGGAGACCATTCTTCTTGCGCGGAAAGGAAGGCTGAGATAGTTTTCTCTTCCTTGTCGTTCAAATAATATTTCCCCTGCCATTCAATATTTTTTGCAATAAATACCGGAGAAATGACGACAGCGGCAGTTCCTGACCATGGCATATTCGGATTCGCGGCGATAATCGTCGCGCCTTGTTTCAACAGCCGCTCCAGCCCAACTTGACGGGTGTCGCCCTCCGCAATGGTATTGCAGGCAATCAGACCAAATAATCCGCCATCTTTCAGGAGGGCATAGACATTCAAGTAGAAATAAGCGACCAAGTCAGCCGAGCCTTTGGCTCCGTCGGCAATGTGGTTCACTAAATAGTTCCGATATGCCGTTCCCAATGTTCCGGTTAAATGCTGACCTCCACTGAAGGGAGGATTGCCGCAGATGGCGTCAAAGCCTCCATCATGGAATACTTCAGGAAATTCCAACGCCCAATGGAATGGACGGCGAGATTTATTGCCTGTCGGCAAATCTAAATCAAGTTTTTTCTGGGCTTCACGGCGATAGCGTTTTTCTGCCTCGACATCACCGGAAAGGACTTCGTCAACTACTGTTGAAAGGGCATCCAGACGGTCTTGCAACTTATTGGTATTTCCAGTAAAACTGAAGACTTCTCCTATAAAAAGGTCAGCCAGCAGATTCACCTTTTCGAGTTGATGCTGCGCTTCGGCATTGAACTCAGCCATCCGCTGCACATCGGTAATATCCCGGATTGCGGTATTGCGAATTTCTCGGCGGAGTTTGATCGCCTCGTCCACCGCGTTGCCGATGCCTTGTCCGAAAAGATTGCTATTTCCATGACCGGTCGGCTTCATCCGTAGTTCGCGAAGCTGGTCGATATCATGGATGCCGAGCAGGCTGTCGCCGGATTTGAGATTGTGGTCGAGATAGCCGAAGGGACGTCCCTTGGAAATCGTCACCAGCCAGATGGAGAGTTTTGCCAGCTCCACCGCCAATGGGTTGATGTCCACGCCATACAGGCATTTCTCGGCAATCAGACGCCGAGCCTCGTTGATGCGTTCATCCAGAATATTCGTCATGGGTTCGCCGTTGGGGGCATCGCATACTTCGCCGGAAACGGAGATGAACTTGCCGTTCGCCTCGGCTTTTGCCCATGCCTCGGCCAGACGGTCGGCAAGATAGCGGCAGGCTTGCACCAGAAATGCGCCCGAGCCCATTGCCGGATCGCAGATCTTCAAGTTCAGCAATTCCGCCGGAGTCCTCAGTATCCATTCTTCGCGCGACTTGCCTTCGGCTGGGCCGACATATACCACAGGTTCCAACGTGGTCTTGACAATCTTCTCGGTCAGAACTTTCGGGGTGTAGTGCGTGCCGGATTCGCGTCGATCCTGCCCCAGAGTGACCATAAACGCACCTTTGTGATAAATGAGAGGCTGATCCCATGCGTCCGTTCGCAGCCAGTTGGCAAAGGGCTTGATGCGCTCAATTAAAGTCTGATCTCCGGCGCAGACGGCGGCGAGCTTGTCCACCAATTCCTGCGCAGGTTCCCTCTTGTAGCCATTCTTGATCGCCGCCGGAGACCGCAAGGTAATCTCTTTCACCCGGTCAAATAGACCTTTTCCCGAATCCAGCGCCAAAGACTCCAGTTCGGCAAGGCCGATGTTTGGATTCTTAGCCTTAGCCGATCCGGACAAGCCCAACGTGATATCTGTCACCTTTACGGCAGTATGTTCGAGCAGACCTTCATAGATATGCCCGATTTGTTCCACATCCAGCGCCCGGTAGGAAAGCAGAATCGCGCCGCCGGGCTGTTCCAGTATCTGCAATGAAGTCAAAAGCAATAGCACCGTCCGGTTATCAATCGGCAGTGGAGTTGGATTGGAATCCTTATAACTTGTACCCTTGGCGCGGCCTTCCAGAAACGGGAACCTGTCGGGATCGAAAACCGAGCCGCCCAAAGCCGGGAGCCGCAATTCCGGGTGCTCAATGCCGCCATAGACCGCTCGGAAAACCGAAAGCAACCGCGCCCAGGCATCGTGCCTGCGTTCCAGAATTTCCGCGCCATATTTATCGGACTCCTCGGCCAACTGGCCGCGCAGGGTCGAAACGGCATAGCACTGGTCGTATGTCTCATCTCCAAGAAGCAGCAAGCCGCGTTCCTCGGCGCAGAGGATGAACACCAACCGCATCATGACAGTGAGTCCGGCCTCGTAGAGCTCCGAAGGCGGCACATCCCGCAAAAGCTCGCGATTGCGGTCTTCGTCAGCCTTGTCCAGCCCTTGAATCAGCACTTCGACGGCAGTTCTGACCTGTTCGCCGAGGGTATTGGTCACTTCCTCAAGATGTGAAAGCGATTCCTCCAACAACGCCGACAGCGTTTCATTCGCGGGACCGAAGAAACGGCGAACGCCAAGCAGCGAGGAGAATGCCTGCAAGGTCTTGGGCTCCTGGAACCACAGGCGAGCATACCACGAAATGTTGCTGGAAGTCGAGCCGTTCGGCGCGTTGACGAACATCCATTGCTCGCCATTGGTCAGCAAACCCAGGCGCACGTCATTGACCCGGCAGAGCTTGGTCATTTTGTCCAGAAGCGACGCATTCCACTCGTCCCGCCGTTCTGCCGCCGCCAAGTTTGTTTCCGGCGGCAAGGTCTTGATAAACAGCATCGGCTTGCCGTCGTTGCCCTTCAATATCCAATCAGGCGAAAACGAACCGTTGCCGTCATCGCCAGTGACTTTAAATGAATCTCCGGCAATCATGAGATCCGCCGGAAACTCCAAAAATTCAGTCAGCACCAGCTTGCACCATGCCTGGTGCAAAGCCGGAAGCGAGGCATCTTCATCATCAACCGCCTCGCGCCATTCCTCGTAGGCCGAACGAATCCGGCGTTTGGATTCCGGATAAATCGCATCCAGTCCCTGCGGGAACACCTGATCCAGCATTCCGATTGAGATGAAAGGCCCGGATACTTCTATTAAAGAAAGCCATTCGGCGTGTTTGGACAATATGCTCATTCTGAACACCTCACAATGCAGGCGAGATATTCGCTGAATACCATGCGAACTTCAATCGCGTCATTCTCTTGCCGGACGCTGTACCTATATCGCCCTTCTTGTACTTCAATCCATGATTCGTTGTATACTTGTTCACATGCAACAACAAGTCTTTGCATTGCTCTTGAGCCAACCTCTGGCCAGACGTCTATTGCACGCATGGCGACATCCTCAAACACTTGGATATCTTCCTCTGTCATGCTCGGTATTGTATAAATACTATCGGAACATGCGGTATCATCAAAAAAAACATCTACTTCCAGATTAAATTCATAAAGGATGTGGCAGAAAGCAATTTTCCGAACAACCTGCCGAACACGCGGAATTTCAACAGAGAAAAAAGTGACTCCTTCTTTTTCTGTAACAGCTTGTGATAATTTTTCTCGTAAAGCTGGCTTCGTGGTTAGTATTCTTTTGATTTTTTCACGCTTGAGCTTTTTTATATCTGTTGAGCCACAAATGACACATTCAATTAAACATGCCATATATTCTTCATTTAGAGAAAAGCCGTTATTACATTTTTTGCATGCACCAACTACGGGCAAATTATCCGGATAGGGTTCGTCAAGAAACACTCGAGATGGAGTATGTTCTCTGGTTTCTATTTTTTCATGGCAATAAACACATGTCTGTCCATAACGTTGATCGGCATAATTTTGGTATTGTTCCATCCTTAAGCCCCCCATGCTTTCGTCTGCGGGACAAGGAAGATCACCGCAACCGGGAATGTCCGCGCCTGGGGATCTGCATAGTGTTTTTCAATCGTCGCCTTTTCCCGTTCTTTTTCCTCCGGAATGCGGTTCAGTCGGTTCCGCAAAGCATTGATGTCTTTTTTGAGCTGAAGTTTTTCATCCTCAGTGAAAAAGTCGAAAGTAAGCTGAACGACGCTCGGCTCTTTCAATTCCTTGCGAATATTGGCATCAAGATCGTCAAGGATGCGAATGATGTCAGCGATCTCGCTCTCTTTGCGAAGCTGAATCGTATGTTCCAAATCCCGCAGGCGGTCACGGGATCGAGCTTCTACCGCCGCCATGATCGACTCTTCATTTTGCGAAAAGCGTTCTTTCAAAATTGCAAACGCGCTGTCGGGAATAGAGTCCTGCGGCATGGCCGTCGAAAGCATTTGATCCAGTTCGCGCTGCGTGGTAATTCGCCGGAATGCTCCATGCTTCAATTCTCCGCCGGAAAGGGTTAATTCTTCATGCAAGCGATGATGATCGCCGCCAGTGATAACCAAGCGCGACCAGATGATGACATTCGGAGTTTCCAGTGTCGACACACTCCTGATTGCCACGCGCTGAAGGTGCTTAACGTCATCCAGCTTCCAAATTTCCTCGCGCAAAAGCCGTAAGGACATTTGAACCAGTCGATGATTCAAATGAGCAAGAACCAAATCCTCACGCCCCTTTACTGCCGCGTGATCGAAGGTAATCGCTCGTTTCTGCCCTGTATGCGGATGGTTCAGTCCATTGAGGGCTTGCGCCCAAGAGCCCGACAACATAGGAATGTCCCATGCGGTCTTCTCCGGCAAGCCCGGCAACATAACCGGCTTCAACGCCGGCTTTCCCGCCATCTCCATTGCAACTTTTACCGCATTGGCAATGTTACTTGGAGCCAAGTGGAAATCGTTTTGCGCCTCAAGCAACCGCTCATGAAGGCGGGATATGCGCTCCTGCAAACGTTTCTCCGCCGCGACAAGTTTCCCAGCGCGTTTTCGTTTTTCTTCCGCTGCGTTTGTATCCAAAACTGAATTCTGCCCCAACATTGCATCTTCAATCTGCCTGGCGATCACCGGGCCGACGCTTCCAAGGTCTTCTCGAATCGTGTCGATTTTCAATGCCGCACGCATCAGATATTCAAAGTCCCCCACGATATCGCCGGGCTTATTGACGAATTTATCTCCGAACGCAAATCCTTTGCCGACGGGATGCCAGATGTAGACCTCGGGTTCTTTTTGTCCGTGACGGTCAATGCGTCCGTTACGCTGTTCCATAACGTTCGGGTTCCATGGAATTTCCACATGAATCAGATAGTTACAGTAATTCTGAAGGTCAATCCCCTCGGACGCGGCATCGGTAGCCAGCAAAATTCTGACTGGGGAATTCTGTGGGGATGTCTGAAATGCCGCTTTGATGGTTTCACGCTCTTCCGGCAACAACCCGCCATGCATGACCATTAAATGTTCGCCGCCGAATCCGTTGTGCGCCAATAACGTCTGTAACCATGAATGGGTGTCGCGGTATTCAGTAAAAAGAATAACTCTTTTGTTGTTCCATTTGCCATCCGGCTTCAGATATTCTTTCAGCCAAGCCAATATTGCTTTTGCTTTGGAGTCGGCAATGTTTTTCGCCCGTTCAGCCCACGCTGATAGTCTATTCAGCAGCGTTTGTTGCTCGGTCGTCAACGGAGTAGTAAGTTCGGCATCCAAGTTCAAGACTTCATCCATAGCATCTTCGGCTGCCGCTTCATTGGAGAATTCCTCTTCTGCTTTCATGATGGCACGGTGTAGAATCCGGTCGTCAAACAGTTGATCATTCGTTTTTTTGCGTCCGTTCGCCAGCGTCTCACGATGCTTGGCAAGCGTCTTTGCAAATGCGGCCGGGGAAGAAAACAGCCGTTTTTTCAAAAGTATATGAACGAATTTAGTGCCATAAGCATAGCGGGAGTTTCCAACGGCCTTCATGCGTGATTCGGTAAATTGGCGGAGGAGACTATGAATCTCCGTCTCTTCATCTGTATAATCGACTTCAAGACATTTCAACTCGCGTTTCGGAAAGACCGGATTACCATCGGCATCAACAATGTTGCTTTTAAGTCGCCGTACCATCACCTGTTGCAATTGCTGCTCATTCGGCATGACCGTTTTTGCGAATCGCTGATCATCAAGAAGCTCCAGCAACGAAGTAAAAGACTCCTGATAGCCATTGTGCGGAGTCGCCGTCAAGAAGAGATGGTGGGCAAAATGCGGAGCCATCCGTTGAATTACCTGCGTCCGCTGGCTAGGCAAAGAATAAGCAGCCGCCGCCGCCGGAGCCACGTTGTGAGCCTCGTCAATGACCAAGATGTCGAATTTTCTGGGATATGTTATCTGCGGAGGCAAAACATCTTTTAGCAAGCGCAAGCCTTCCCCGCTTTTGATCCAATCCATTGACGTAATCAAACGCGGATAGGATGTCCACGGATTAGCATGGAGTCCGCGTTCGCGGCGCAACATCTTGATGTATGCAGTATCGACGATGCGAAATTCCAATCCGAATTTTTCTTGCATTTCCGTCTGCCATTTAATCTGCAGACTCGCGGGGCATACCACAAAGATTGTTCTTGCACGATGGCGAATCAGAAGCTCCTGTATCACCAGTCCGGCTTCAATCGTTTTCCCCAATCCAACATCGTCGGCAATCAGAAGATTTACCCTTGCCATGTCAACTGCACGAACCAGCGGGTCAAGTTGATAATCTTCAATCGTAATGCCGCTTCGGAATGGCGCTTGCAAGAATTGCCGGTCGGCGTTAGATGCAGCCCCCCAGCGGACGGCATCAAGGAATGCGTCTAACTTGTAATTGGGATCAAAGCCGGAAATAGTTGGAAGTCCAGCCCTTTCAATTACTTTTGCCCCCGGCTCCAGTTGCCAAATGACCTGCAATTCTTCGCCCATGGCATCTTCGTCGATGGATTCCATGGTGACCAAATGCTGAAGCCGGTCGAGTTTGCAGGTGAGACCGCTGCAGTCGACTTGCGTAACAACCCATTGGCGTCGTCTTACCTCCACCAGTTGCCCCGGCTCCGGGATCTGGCTGAATCCCTCACTTTGGGTTGTTGTGCTTTGCATAATTATCTTCGCTTTGTCATTTTATGAATATCATTGACATGGACAACGATACTTCTTCCAATTACTTCTCCGAGCTTAACAGGAACGGCATTGCCAATTAAGCGGCCAATGTTTTTCTGGCACACCGGTTCATTTGGCTTTACAAACTGATAGTCCGGCGGAAAACTTTGAATGATTGCCCCTTCTCGCAAAGAAATCGCGCGATCTTGTTCCGGATGGCCAAATCGACCATTTCCAAACCCAAAAAACTGTGTTGTCATCGTTGGAGCTGGTTCATCCCATTTCATCCGTCCGTAAACACTGCCGTAGCTTTCGCCTGAATCTTTTTTATGGCAATCTGCAACTAATTCTTGAGGCCAATCTCGCCAACTTCCTCCTGGTTTCGAAGCTCGGATTCGCTGTAAGTTGAGTGGCGATAACATAGAACACTGGTGCAATGGATCGTCCTTTGATTTTTCTCCGGCACGCAGTGGGGGTAACGTCCTTAGTACATCGGCAACTTTTTTCTTTTCAGCTCCAAACTCGTCCGGGGTTAACAACCTTATCGTACCCAATTTTGAAGCTAATAAGACCAGACGATGCCGATTTTGCGGGATGCCATATTCCTGGCAGGCAACTACCTGATACGCGACATTATAGCCGTTATCTTGTAATGTTTGAATGAATTTTGCAAAAACATCCTGTTCTGCTAAGCCGGGAACATTCTCCATAGTAACCAGCTCAGGGGATATCTCATTGACAAGGCGGGCAAACTCAAGAAGCAAGAACCATTTCTTGTCTTTTTCATCAGCAGATCTAGCTTTGAGATTGTATGTCGAAAAAGTTTGACACGGTGCACATCCGGCAAGCAATCGCAACGAACGTTTGCGATAAAAAAGGCGAATATCATCCGGCTGTAAATCGGTCACTGATTTTTTTAAAAATTCAGCATCATTGTTTTGCTCATAAGGGTATTCACAAATAGGGTCAAGATCAACCCCGGCACGAACTGTTATTCCCGCATCCAGCAAGCCGCGAGTAAGACCTCCAGCACCGCAAAAGAGATCTACCGCATAAATTTGTCGAACTGGTTTTATTTGTTTTGAAATAATCATCATTTTACCTTTGGTTGCCGTTGTTTCTTTGAACTACTTGCGGCTCCGCCAGCTTCAATCCACGCATCAACCTTATTCTTTTTGAATTTCCAGAAACGACCGACTTTTGATGCTGGCATGTCGCTGTGCTCAATCCACCGGTAAATAGTATCGGTGCTTGCCCCCAAGTATTGACAGATTTCATCCATTGATAGCCAGCGGTCGATCATTTCTACAAAATCCCTGTCCATTTTTCATGATAAGGTCAATGCGCCGAAGAAACAACTCCATCTATAAAATATCATAGATAAAGCAAATTTCAAGCCGCGTAAAGCCGCATAAGCGTGTATTCAGAATTTTTTTTACATATGCCCTCCTTTGTCCATAACATAGCAGAATGCCGATATTGCTGTTCCCGCCTCGCTCACGGCCATGACTTCGACGCGTTGGTAAAGGCGGGGAACGCCCTCAAAACGGTCGATGGCGGGGAGATCGGCTTCTGGCAGGGTGATGATCTCGCCATGGACGATGTCGTCGGGATTGTCGGAGAGTTGCATGGCAGGAAAGCCCCAGCCGGTGTCGTAGAGTTTGCCGTTGACCGTGGCCGGTTCGATGCTGATCGCGTTGCCGCAGAAGCGGTCATGGTTGCGGAAGCCTTTCTTCAAGGTTCCGTAGACGAAGATTTTTACAGTTTTCATTGGTTTCGTTCCTTGGTGAACTGGTCTGGGATGCCGTGCGACCGCGCCCCCGACGAGCAGATTTTTCGGTATTCTTCCGGATACGCCTTGCCGTTGCGCTCGGCTTTCGTTTCCTCGGTCATTTCATAGGTCAGCGCGGCGTAGCGTGCGCCGTTGAACTCGACTTCGACCCAATATCGTTTGTAGGTGTGCGGATAGCCTTCCGCGCGGTCGAGCGCGTCGATGTGTTCCGGCTTGACGAGATACAGAATACCGAAGACCTCTTCGCCTTCGCAGAAATCAATGTCGGCATAAAGTCGTTCGGTCAGCCGGTAGTTCGGCAGCACGGCGATGCCGAGATCGACCGCGCCGGGAATCCGTCTGGCGGCACGGCGCTTGTTCTGGTTCGAACCGTAGGCGAAATACAGCATTGGCGTCTGGTTCATGGGAGCACCTTGCCTTTCTCCGGAGCGGCGGAGCCCGGCGGTCCGGCGTCAAGTTCGCCATCGTCCAGTTCAAAGCTGGCGTAGCCGGAGGCGGCCAAGCGTTGCAGAAACGCCACCGCCGCTTTGTCTGGCTCGTCCGGCAGGGGAAAAGCCTTTTGCCCGTTGGCGTCAAGGATTCGGCGCATGAACGCCGGTGGGGCGAGCGAGGCGTTGAAAGGATTCATCTTCATGGCCTCGACGATGTCCAGCGCGGTCTTGCCGGAGAAATATTCTCCCGTGCAGTCGACCGGACAGCCTTCGAAGTCGGTTTCGTGGATTCGTATTTTCATGTCATCCTCATGGTGACGGCGGCCGGAGGATTCCGACCGCCATCGGGTTGTTTACCGGCCTTCGGGGCGACCGTTTTTCCATGCCGCGCTGCCGGGGAGGTTCTTCAGCAGGTGCATACGGGTGTTCTTGAATTCGTTTCCGATCAGCCCGAGGCGAAGGAGCAGGACGCGGAGGTCGTATTTTGCGCTGGTTTCGCTGAACTCGCGAGGGCATTTGGTGCTGGCGCATTTCGCAGTGAGCGCCTTGGCCGCGAGGGCGAGGCAAAGGTGGATGTGGCTTTTGGCGACTCCGGCGTGGTCGACGCCGTTGAAAAGTCTGAATTCGACTGTGCCCATCCGCCATACGTTGTTGAGGTTAAGGCTTCTGTAGCGGGCGCTGTCGTAGTGTTCCGGATTCGGGTTGGCGTAGCCGAACCATGCCTTGTTCAGTTCTTCCTTGGTGTCTGGCTTCGCGGCTTCGAGGCGGGCGATGAATTCGCGGTCGGTCGGCTTGGTGTAGCGCCGGAGGCGGCTGTCGTGCGTTCCGGCGGCCTTGAGGAGGAGAGCTTCCTGCTTGTAGTAGATTCGCGCGAGGTTGGCGATCTGCCGCGCCGTAAAGCCTTCCACGCCGATGTGGATGTGCTGGCTGGTGACTTCGCTGTCGGCCTTTGCTCCGGCCTTGCGGAGGGCTCTGACGATCTCCTGCAAGGTTTCGATGTCGTCGTAGCCGAGGATGGGCGTGACCACCTCGGCGGTGGTGGCGCGGCATCCGAGGCTGGCGTCGCTGACCGCTTTCCATTCGCGTCCCGAAACGTCCGTCACCGTCCAGCTGTCGTAGGAGCCGCCGGTGTAGCGCACCGTGCCGCCGACCACGCTGTGGATCGCCTTCGCCGCCTTTTCGCGGCTGATGTTCGTATATTCCAGTTCGGTTCCGAATTTCAGCTGTTTCATCTTTTCCATCGTTTCGTTCATTTCCGCGGTCTCCCGTTTGGTTGTTAACTCGTTCTTTTTGAACTACTTACACTATGCCGCCTATTTTTAATATAGCCAGTTTATAATCAACGAGTTATGCTTATATTTCGACATAAAAAAGCCCCGTCCGGGGCGATATGCCCGAACGGGGCGCAAGAGCCGCGATTATTCGGCGGACTTGGACTTTTCGTTGATTTTGTTTTTGGCTTCGTAAAAGGCCTTGATGGCTTCGGGATTGTCCTTCAAGCCGAGGATGATGTCTTTCTCGTACCCAGTGGTCTGAGTCCCGATTTTGATTTTGACGCTACCGTCGGTCTTGTTCTTCAGCGGATTGCCGCTGCTTCCCTGCTGGGCGTCGACATCGTTCGAGCCGTTCATTTCGGCCTCGGTGTTTTCGCGGGCGACAAAATTCCAGATTTTGCCGTAGCGCAGAACCAGCCCGAAGTTGCCGGAATCCGGGCGGAAGGTGGTTTCCAGGCCTACTCCGTCCGAATAGGTCGAAGCGTTGTGGGAGCATCCGGCGAGCAGGGCAAGCGCGCCGATTGCGACGATGATTTTAAGCATTTTCCATTTCCTTTTTTTTGCGGCAGACGGCGCATTCGCAGGGCGAACACCACGCCGACCAGCCGAAGAGTTGGCAGAGATTGCTGAAGCGCCGCGCCTGGTTCATGACGATGTAGCGCAGCGGATTCCACCAGCCGTACTCGGCCTTGGCGACCCGGTATCCGTTGGTTTTGAAGCGGTTGTTCGATTCGGCGAACTTCTCCTTCGAGCCGTCGCTTTCGTGCCATTCAATGTCGTGGATGAACGCGACGACCGCGAGGCTCGGATGGAGCGAACTGATGACGTCGCGCAGCCACTCCGGGAACGAATCCGGGCCGATGCCGTTGTATATGGAGCAGAGTTCCGACATCGTGTATTTGCCGATAATTTCACGGTTCTCCAGCTGAAACTCATCGGCGCGGCGCTTCAGCTCGCTGATTTCCTTGAGACGGTTCATATGATCTCCCATGTTTTATCCTGCAATGGCGGCAAGCTCAATGGCCGGATCGATATAGACGTATCCGGACGCGGAATAGAGCTGATAGTGAATTTTTACGTCCAATGCGCCGGACTCAGTGATATTCAGCGGGATGAGGATCTTGCGCTGCTCCATCTCGGAGTCGTTGACCCATTCGGCGTCGGCATCATCCAGCC
>ENA-UOOK01001450-UOOK01001450.1-fermentation-metagenome-genome-assembly--contig:-NODE-1450-length-31269-cov-8.191485_pt1 | contig 31269 bp, 26 predicted proteins | sample MGYA00245777_ERZ724023 | MGnify/ENA primary metagenome ERZ724023 (study PRJEB28704, sample SAMN03018312) | fermentation metagenome | biome: anthropogenic terrestrial biome; feature: soil; material...
GAGATAGATATAAGCAACCTGCCTTCAGGAACTTACTTCATAAAACACTCGTGTGAAAATTTAGTCCTGGCATCAGGGAAATTCGTCAAAAGATAATCTTTTTTAGTCCGGTTTCCGGATTCCTGTCCGAAACAACTTTTAGTTGCTTTCTTCCCCGGGTAAGTTATTTTATGCTGGCATTTCAATATGCAATAAAAGAGCTCAGCCAGACTACATCTCAATTTTTCTTTTCCCTATTATGGTGCCGAAAATAATTTTCAGGTCAACAAAAAAGCTTCTGGTTTCCAGGTATTCGAGATTTAGCCTGACTTTATCAGGCCAAATTACTTCCACATAGTACCTCAAAGGATCAGGGGCAGATGCAACAAGTTCTTCTTCATGAAAATATTTAAGAGAGGCTGGGCTGGTAATACCTGGTCTGATACTGAGTATCTTCCTCTCATCTTCTGTAAGCCTGTTTATGTACTCACTAATATCAGGCCGGGGACCGACAAAGCTCATATCCCCGTTCAGGACATTCCATAATTCAGGTAATTCATCCAGCTTGTATTTCCTGAGTTTTGCCCCCAAAGGTGTAATTCTGCTCTCTCCTTTAATCGTAATTGTATTGCCGCCATGATTCACAGACATTGTCCGGAACTTATAAAGGATGAATGGTTTCCCATCTCTCCCTACCCTCTCCTGACAAAAGAATACAGGTCTTTTCATCCTGAACCAGATGATCAGTGTGATTATTCCGAGCAGCGGTAAAAGGATTAGCAAACCTGTAAATGATGCCGTCAGATCAAAAATTCTCTTCATCTGTAAAAAGTCTGGTGCATTGAATCAGTTACTAATTCCCTTATTATCTGAAAAGCAAAGCTCTTGCCTGATGAACTCCACGAGCAGATAATCATTCTGCAATTCTTTAAGAATAATGATTTCTGAATTTTTGGCATGGGCTTTCATCACAGCCTTATTGTTTTTTGAAATTGTTGAAAGGCATCGGAATTTCATTCTCCAGGCAATTTCATACATTATATGATTCATGTTATTCCCGATACCTTTACCCCTGTAAGGTTTATCTATCAATCTTCCGACAAAACATTTCCTGGTGAAGAAAAAACGCAGGAAAAAATATCCTACGATCTTGTTCCCATCAAACACCCCCATCATCAGAAAGGCATCCTTTCCAAATTGTTTTCGTACTGACCCCGGATCAAGTCCATGAGGATGAAAATACTGAAGATCTTCTTCAGGCTGCGCACTGATCATGTTCGATAAGATCTCCGAATCTGCCAGTTTGAGAATGCGATAAGAAAAAGGGTTGTGAGAAACATCACTAAATACCTGAATGATCACATCATTCAGCCTCCTTATGTATAGGGCGGAAAAAACAATATTGTTGATACCCTCGGCCAGCCTCCAAATGAAAGCGAAACGGTGTTTGATAAATATCAGCAGTTCTATCATTTCTGAAACCTTTCAAGATCAGCTTTCAGACCCCGCTTCACAGGCAACTGCCAGAGAAGTTTACACCAGTTATGGTTTCCCTCGATAAGTTCGGGACCATTTTCGGTAACAGCAATGTCCCAGCCCACAGACCTGTTTTCAGGAGTCATTAGTGCTGCTTCCCGGGCTATTTCTATGACAGCATCCCAGTGAGGTATCGCAAAGCCGGTAATATTTACTCCTGTCACAGGGTGAATGGTCTGGTCTTTCTTCGTTATATCGGAGTAGACCCCGGGACCATCAACTATCCCTGTTCTCATGTTAATTGATGCTGCAAGGTTACCTGCTGCCATATTGTCTACAGAAGAATTTACGGATATGCGAAGCCGGGCTCCGACAAAATCAACCTTCTTTCCACTAATCTGAGTTATGATACGCACAGTGTTAAGGCCTGAAGGAGACAATTCCATCAGTGAAGAATGTTGTATCACATACTCCTCAACAAGATCGAGCTTCATGGAAGTCATATATTCAATCAAACGGTCATAAGTAAATTCTTTTGCTTTTATAATCCTTACCTCAGCGCCAGCCTGCCCCATGGAATTTTTAAGTACAAGTAATCCTGAATCGGATCTTAAAGCTTTTTCGGCCAGTAATCTGTCAGAGCTGATTTCATCAAGTGTATAACAATCACGCTTTATCAGATTGTTGAATTTTTTTATGAAAAGACTTTTGTTTTCGAGCAGACCACGCGACTTTTTGGGGTTCATTTTTAGCTGGAATTCATACATATGGCCGGTACCAGCCCATTGGTCCCTCTCCTGGTTACTAAGTTCAAAAAATCTGAAGCAAAAATAATCCTTGAATGAAACGTTGTACCTGAAGACTGAAAGCATTGAGTCAAGAATGATAAACGGCTTTGATCTGCCAGAACTGACAGAAGCATAATTAAGGAATTTCCGGAGTTGTTTCCAATCTGATTCTTTAAAATAATAAAGCATGAACAAAAAACGTCTAACGAAAACCATGGTTGATTCCTTAATTTTCATCCATATAAGTGCTTAGGTAAAGCCCCGCATTTTCCCGGGTATACAAACCACAACTTTTCAGTGAGTTAGAGGAAAAGTAGCCAAGTTGTTGAGTATTGTTTCTAAGTTCATGTATGAAATGACCCATTGCTGCAACATCATTTTTGTTAAAGACTTTCCCTAATTGATGGCTGACTACCAGGTCAGCAATACCTGAATCTGATCGGGCAATTGCCATGACCGGAAGTCCGGCTGCCATAATATTGTAAATCTTGCTTGGGATACTAATGTCCGGGGTCCTGTCATCCAGTATGATTACCGCCAGGTCTGCTGCACAAAGAGACTCATACAGTTCTCCATCTTCCCTGAATGGGAGAACCATACAATTGACAAGTCCTTTTTCATTAATCTGGTGGGCGATTTTACTGCTTTTTGCACCTCGTCCGATTATCTGAAAGATGATGTCTGAATCATCCCTGAGATATTCAGCAACGGCAATCAGTGCCTCAATATTATGGGTCTTCCCGATGTTCCCTGAATACTGAACAATAAACTTGCCCTCAAGACCCTCTCTATGCAGTATTTTATTGTTCGCCTTTTTTATCGGCTGGAGATGAGAAAAAGCTGACCAGTTGGGAATCACAATAACATCCCTGCCTCCCGCATAACGTTCTATACCTGATTTCATAACATTGCTCAGTGTATAAATCTTAAATGCACTCAGGAATACTTTACGGTTTCGTCTGGCCCATAACCGGGATAAGAGCCCATCTTTTATGAGTTCACTGGCATTCAGAGCCTCCGGGTAGAGGTCAAACACAACGATTGAGTTTTTCCCCTTGAGCCATGGAACCATCAGATAAGCAGTCGGAGGAACAGTAAAGAAGAATTTATCATATCTGTTGTATCGTATTCTCAACAGGAAAAAAATCTGAAATGATGCAACTATCCAGGAGAATGCCTTTTTGAGATTACTGCCTCTGTTATAACGTGCTATTTGCACAATCTTTATCCCTGGCTTAAGATATGTGTCCTGTACCCTGATGCTTCCGGTAATAAGTACAACTTCATCAAATTTACCTGCGAATGCATTCACAATGTCAATTGTCAGGTATCCCGTGGCCTGGTTGATAAATACTATTTTCTGCGCCGGAATCATTTTCAAATGGATTCGAATTTCAAGATTTAAAAATGCTCATAAGGTTTTCTGCAGCCGCCCTTACCCTCCCTGAGTACTCAGGGTAGATCATTTTTCCCGGCTCACGATCAGGATAATTAGTCAATATTCGGGCAAGAGATATGTAATCATCCGGCTCAAAATAACATCCGTCACGACCTAATTGCTCAATATTGACAGGTAATGAAGAGGCAATTACCGGTACCTGCAGAGAAATAGCATCTTCAATCACAGTACTCCAGCCTTCAAAAAGACTGGGTTGAATTACAGCACGAGCATTTCTCATAAGAAGCAACTGTTCATTACGCGGGATTACTCCAAGCATACTGATGTTTGATTCAAGATCGTTTTCATTAATTAATGAATGCAGCTCCCTCATATAGGGTGAATGGTTTGCATCGGGGAATCTACCTGTCATAACCATGTGAACTTCCATTCCCTCCTTCTTCATTAAAGCCAGGGTTTTAAGCAGAACCCTGTGATTTTTATGGTTATGAAACTGATTGGAAATCAAATAGTAATCGTCAGGAAGTTTATACCTGGCCCTGAGTTCATCAATATCGAGGTCTTCAAAATCATCTATTACCGAGACAAAGTGAAAGATGTGTATCTTCATCCGCTCCTTAAAAGTGAAAAACCGGTGAAAATCATCAGCCACAGCTTTGCTGGACACTACAAGATCAGTACAATTCCTTAGAATTAATTTAATCCTGAGAGTTCGTTCCAATATTTTCCTTTTGGTAAAGAATTCAGGATAATGCTCATGCTGAAGGTCAGCATACCAGCCTAGTAGTTTTACTGCCGTCGCGGTTCTTACAGGAAAATCGATGAGTGGGAAAATTGCATCCAGTTCATAACTATCAAGGACTCTTTCTATAAAAATGTTTCTCCTTTTAATTATTGAAGTAATATTTCCGGAGAATATTAACGGAAAATCCCATTTGATTCTATTCAGGTAAGGGTAATTAATCTCATTAACATACTTGGAATTGCGAGGTTGATAAAAAAGAAAAATTTCCGGTTTCTCCTTATCTTTGAGGAAATTAAGAGTTTTAACTATATTAATAATATAGTTTATGCCTCCCATCCAGTTGGGATTAAAATAAAACAATACTCCTAATTTAAATCTTTGCTCCATCCCTGAACCGTCTATTTTATCTGTCAAATTTCAATTTACGTGACAGTATTTTTTTCTCATTTGGATAGTTCCATGCGTCCCACGGGAAATGCTCACCATGACTCCATCTGTTCCATCTTTCTATATCGGATTTTAACATTAACTGAGCGAGGTCACCAAATCTCGTCTTCGGCATCCATCCGAGCCTGGTCTGACTCTTCATATAATCACCCTTGAGAAAATGAACATCAACCGGCCTGATGAAGCGTTTATCGATTTTGATATGTTTTTCCCAGTCAAGCCCAACGATTTCAAATGTCTTTTGCAGAAACTCCTTTATTGTATGGGTTTCGTTTGTAGCGATAACATAATCATCCGGCTCCTCCTGTTGCATCATCAGCCACATAGCCTCAACATATTCAGGAGCGTAGCCCCAGTCTCTCTTTGCATCAATATTACCAAGCTCAATAATGTCCTCAAGGCCAAGGCTTATCTTCGCTATGCCATTAGTAATTTTCCGGGTCACAAACTCTAATCCACGTAAAGGACTTTCGTGATTGAACAAAATCCCGTTGCAGGCAAAAATCCCATAACCCTTTCTGTATATCCTGACCATATTATGAGCATATAATTTGGCAGCCGCATATGGGCTGGAAGGTGCGAAAGGTGTTGTTTCGGATTGCTCAGAAAAATCATTATCTCCGAACATTTCGCTTGTTGATGCCTGGTAGAATTTTACATCCGGTGCAATGGTTCTGATTGCTTCCAGGAATCGTACTACTCCAATTCCTGTTATCTCGGCAGATGCCAGAGGCTGCTCAAAAGAAGCTCCGACAAAGCTCATTGCGCCAAGATTATAAATTTCATCAGGTCTGGCAATTTTTATCGATTCAATGATTGAATAACTATCAAGAAGATCAACTGGCAGTAATTCGATTCTATCAAAGATATCGAGATACTGCAATCTCCAGAAGTTTGGTGTAGAGAGCCTCCGGTAGGTACCATAAACCCTGTAACCCTTCTCCAGCAAAAACTTAGCAAGATAAGCCCCGTCCTGTCCGGTTATTCCGGTAATGAGTGCATGGTTCATTTATAATATGATATTTCTTCAGGAAAATAGTTCAGTCAAACCTTGTATGGGTTGCCCAATCATGATATTGCTTAAGACCAGAATTCATTGAGAAAGAAGGCCTGTATCCGAATGACAGCAATTTGCTGATATCAGCCAACCAATTTACAGGGTCTCCTTCCCGGGTCTCACCGGTAAAGGAATACCTGACTCCCGGATCAAAGAATCCTGAAAACACTGAAACAACATCTCTTATGTAGATTTCTTCACCATTGGCTACATTTATTATCTCAGCATCAAAAGTTGAGTGTCTGGCAATAATTTCAATGGCTCGAACAAGATCATAAATAAATATAAAGTCCCTGGATTCGTTACCGGTTCCATAAAGTGAAAACGGGACGCCTTTTTTTATTTTTTTGAGAAGGTCCCAGAATAATTGCTTCTTCAAACCCGGGCCGTAGACTGAAAATATACGCAAGGAACAAGTCTTCAACGCATAAAAGTCAAAGTACTCTTTACAAATCTGCTCGGCTTGAAGCTTATGGTATCCATAGGGAGAGAGCGGATTAGGCCTGGCATCCTCTTTTACAGGCAAATTGGCCGGGTTGCCGTATACTGCTGCACTGGATAGATTCATGAATTTGCAGGAGGGTTGATTTCTCCTGATAGATTCCAGAATCTTAAACACATTGACAGTGTTGAGATAAAAATCCCTTAATGGATTAACCATAGACTCAGGGACACTGGCAGCACCGGAGCAGTTTATGCATATTTCATACTCTGCAGCCTGAAAAACAGTATTGAAATCAGAATTTGAAGCGTCTATCAAAAAGAACCGGTCCTTATTGATATAATCATCTACGACATCAGCTCCCCAGACCTCATTGCCCTTTTCAGTAAGAAAATGAAACAGATGATGACCAATAAAACCCCTGGAACCAATTATGATAACCCTCATTGGATATGTTCGTATTTATTAATTTCAAACCCGGTCAGAAACCTTCCCGGTTTGCAGAATAAATTCATAAAAGTCATTGCAGACTTTCTCACATGAGAACCTTTTAATGCTATCTCTTGCATTAGCCCCGAGCTTTTCACGAAGAACCTCATCTATCATCAATTTCTCCAACTTTTCTTCAAATTGTGCATAATCAAAAAGAGGCACCAGAAAGCCATTATACCCGTCCGTAATCATTTCTGAAGGTCCTGCTGTGCAATCAAATGCCACAGCAGGCAGCCCTGCGGACATGGCCTCACCGATGACGTTGGGGAAACCCTCAGAACTTGATGTAAAAGCAAAGATTCTGCTTTTCAGATAGTATTCTTCCACATTTGCTTTTTTCCCTTCGAGATACACATATTCCTGCGCATTATTCTCTGCTATAATCGATCTGAGTTTCTGAGAGTTATTTTGTTTAAGGTGATCATATCCAACAATAACAAGTTTCCATCCGGGCTTTGATAATCTGATAAACAACTCGATGAGCTTATCCTGATGTTTTGTTTTAATTAGTCTTCCGACCATTAAAACGATGTTCTCCTTCTTTAATCCATTCCGGGGCTCTATTGATCTGATGGGATTTCCAATTACCTCAATCCTGGTATGCCGAAATTTTGACTGGTAAATCGCCTGTGCCTTCCTGGTCTGAACTATTATCCCTGCAGCCCCGGGATAGAGCAGGTTACGCAGAAGTGTGTGAAAAGCATTGAATGATCTTGTGGGGCTACAACGATCAGAGATATATACAGGCAGATGTAACCCTGCCAGTGCGATAAGTACAAAACTATTCCATAGTTCACCGAAACTCAGTACAGTATCCGGTTTGATCTTCCTGACTGTTTTTCTAAGGAACAGAAGTCTTTCAATAGTATAATAAAAACGAAATCTGTCCTTAAATTCTGATTTAGGCAGGTGTATTTTAAGATTTTCAGGGACCGGATAAAAAATTTCCGGATCTTTCCCATAGAGGATCAACTCAACGTTCAGATTCTCTTTCTGACAGAAATAGCCTGCGAGTTCTGACATCACCCTCTCCGATCCTCCAGCCTGAAGTGTCGGCATTACCAGGCATACCCTCCTCTTCTCCATAAATAAACTAATGCAGGATTATGGTTTTTCCCTGATTGATTTAATAAGGTCATCAACCATCCACCCATACGGATCAAAACACCCTTCATGCCAGTTCATGTTTTTATCCCAGAATCCGGGGCAAGGGTCATATCCTTCAGGAGCAAACCCGTAGCTTATTTCTACGATCAGCGGGTTGCTGCCGCTAGTGACATAATCAAATGCAAGGCACTGCACTTTGAGTTTTTCGGCGACTTCAAACGAGAGCCTTATAATTTCTTCATCAACAAGCACCCTGTCATACAGTATTTCACCGCTCCCTGAAGCTCTGAAATCGCCCTTACGGACCATTCTCTTTATGGCAAATGCCTTGTCTGAAATAACAACCACCCGGATATCATGATCATTCCCGGGGATAAATTCCTGAAAGTAAACATATCCCCTTTCCCTGCCTGTAACCCTGGAATACTCGGTGGTATGAACCAGTCGCAGAAAACCTTTCGCCACTTGAGAGAGTGGCATCTTGCCCTGTCTGTATTTCCGAATGCGTTCCTTTAAGTTATTCAGGCTCTCATATTGTTTGAATCCCTTACCGAATGCCTTCCTGATCAATCTATACGCATCCTTCCTGGCATTAACCAGAATAACATGTTCTGAACCGGCTCCGGTCCTGAGTTTAAATACTTTTGGGTAATTTGTATTAGCTGCCCATGATAAAGCGTCCTCTTTCGTGTAGAAGACAAAAGATGGCGCCATTGGAGCACCGATTGATTCGAGCAGATACTTTTGCCCGACTTTGTCATCAAAATGCCATACCGTATTGAAATCCGGGAAGACTTTTTTTCCGGATGCCTCTAAGGAGTACAGAAGCTGGTGTGCAAACTTGCCGGCTTTGGCACTCTTGTGACTAAAGTGCCACATCAGAGCATCGCAGTCAGATAGTTGTTGAATAATATCATTATCGTAACAATTGACAAGTTTATAACTTATCCCCATGGAATCACAGTAGCGCACCCATCTCTCACTAAAGTATCCCTTGGTATAGTGAATTCCTATTCGCATCTGATATTTTTCAGGTATGATTTCCATCCCTTCGGAGGACATGCATTTAACGAGTACTGCCAAAGGGCATCAAGGCCTATGGCTTCATCATTCAATGTAATTCCACAGGTTATCTCACTCTCCCGGGAATTATTATTCAGAAGAGGGATCTTTTCGAAAGGAATCCCTAAAAGTACTGACATTGCCCTGTCATTAACAATAGAATCATTGGTAAATGATATTACACCCAATGGTAAAGGTGAAGGTTCAAGTGGTCCGTCTCCCTGACCGGCTATAATTGCATCACACAAACTAAATATGTCACGGCGGGGTTGTGAATCCAATTTGCCATCCGCTGTGCCGTATGCTGCAATTGTATTTAGGTCCTTCACCATCCTCCAGGTAGTGTCATTGCCATACCAGCCTGCAGCTAAACTATGTTCCGGCCCCGGGAAAGAAAGGATCCAGAACAAAGAGGAGAGTTTTTGCCAGAGCCAGAAGCTGTGTTTACCCTGCCTTCGGTTGGCACTGTCGAGAGCAAGTTCTGACCAGTATCTGAGCCGGGAACCGCCGGGATAACAGTCACCACCTCTCTTAACACCACCCAGTCTGTGATGTGGAAGATAGTCTTTGTCACCATTGATCCCCACAATGTTTTTCAGAGCACCGGTTATACCAGTCTTCTGATGTGTTTTTATTTTAGGCAGAGATATAATAATATCTGCTTCAAACATCTCTTTTGTAATACAATACTTATGAATCCCTCTTGAATGAGCCTCAGACATCCTGTCAGGATCATAATTTGTAACCCTGAATCCGGTCTCTTTTCCGGGAGTTATTGGTTCAAGATAACTATTAACGCCAAGGTCAAAGATTACATACTCAGATAGGGGTCTGACCTCAGATATTGCCCTGTTCTCGGCAAAAACATAAGTTCTCCTGCGAAAATCCCTGATTGTCACCGGCACATTGAATTCAGCAGAAAGTGTTCTGACTCCCTCCATAAAAGACCCCGTTATCATCCTTTCCCACCGGCACCCCTGAATCGGTGCATCTCCGACAATCACTTCGGATGGACCCATTCTGAGTACAGCTCGCAGAACAGCTAAAACAAAATTATCATTTGTCCTGAGACATAATTCATCTTCAGCCTTTAGTGAATGACTCACCCAGTTTGGTTTCAATAGTACTTTCTTGTTTTCAACAGCCACTTTCTGTGGAGCATTATTAATGATCTCATTAATAATTTCATCTAACCTGCCTCTGTTCCCATAAACAGAAGAAAGTTTATCCAGATTCCTTTCACTTAAGTTGTCGTAAATCGTCCTGATGTTTAAAAACCGATTCATTATTTTTACTTTTCGGTCATTAAGTCTCCCAGCTCCCTGGTAGTAATAAACTCGGATTCCTTAAAATTCTTCTTAATACCTTCCAAAAGAAGTGATAACTGTGTCAAGCCTTTATCACGGTTTAACTGATTAAGGCTTCCGATAAAGTTAACCCTGTGAGTGCTTATTATCGCCGGCTGATGACAGATGAATGCATTGTTGATATCGCGGAGGCATGAACTGACCCAATCCCTGCCTGGTTGAGAAGGCTCAAACAGACAATTTCTGGTTATATATCTTATTCCATATTTATCTTTTTCACCCAGCCAGTGCAAAATTTTCCTTCTCTTCCCGGACGCGGAAGGTTCATTTTGCAGTCTGGCAACTGACCTTAATTTCACTCCGTTGTCTGCCAGTATTTTGTTCAACCTGTTATTGAAGACACCATTGGGCGGAACAAAATATTCAGCCTTGTATCCGAAGATTTTCTCAAAAAGGCTAATACTCTCAGTGATTATGCCGGAATGAAGATGAAATTCCAGTGGATCTTTCATTTGAAAGGCGGCTTGATAATCGACAATGGGATATTGATCAGGAACAAATCCGGTTACACCCTCTATAAAAGCCAGGCGTGTGTGAGGATCATTATTCCGCAGAGCCATCATCCAATGATTAACATTTAAATGCTCACGGCCATGCAACTGGGGTATGAATAACTTCCTCAGGATTCCTTCCTGCCATAGTTTAAATGCTTTCTGGTTACCTGTATAACGTTCCAAAGTTGTTGTAAACGGTTCGTAGTAATAATCGGTGAAATTTTGCTCTGCTATCTTCCGGAAATCAGGATTGGCAACAATGGTGACAGGAGTAAATGCAGCAGGATTGCCCATGATGTCTCTGAATCTATCCAATACCTCGAACAGATGTTCAAGATCTGACGCAGAAGCAATTGTATCATTCATGTTAAACCTCTCTGCATCAGCCGATCTTAAATCAAGCCCTTCAATTTCAAGCTTTTGAAATGCTTTCAAGGAAGGCATACGGATACTTCCCCAATCATCGCTTTCTATTATTATCAGTTTACGGTCGGTTTTCCAACCCGGAATATTAACCAGTCTTTTTATTAAAGATGAATTCCTTATTGAAAAATACATGGAAGGTACTGTTTAAGGAAACAGAAGTTGGGCAACCGATAAAGCTGGCATAAGAAGTGGCACTCCAAGACCAGGGGTAAAAATCCAGGCATTCATATTGGTAGCACCGGTTCTGAATGCAACAGCTGCATATAAGAGCATCGGGAACAACCCGACTATTGTGATCACACTAACTCTGGACCTTTTCATGTGAAGAAACAGAATGAATAAATATGTCGTGGCAAAGAGAAAGAATACCAGCTTAAACCGCCCACCCAGAGTAGGTATAAATGCTGCAAAATTCACAAATGAAATAAATAGCAGAAGAAAACTGTAAAGACTCTTCTCCCTCTCATCTCTGATCTTGTTCCTGGTCAGGATTTGCATGATTATTACTGCAAATACCAGGTAATAGAAAACAAGGTCATTCCCAATCTTTACAAACCAGGTTTTTTGTTCAAGCCTTTCCAGCTTTTCTGAAATAAATCCCTCATTTGTATAGCCCTCAAATCTTGTCTGTAAAGCTCCGCCTAACCTTAATGACAGTCTTTGTAAGAAAGGAGATATTATCTGGGGCAAAACAAAGGAGACCAAAGCCATAGGAAGGTAGATATAATTCCTGTTGCGGGCAATGAAATAAATCAGCAGTATAACATTCGCTGAAAGGAAGCTGAAATGGACAAGAGATGCCATAAAAGCCAGAATAAGAAATCTTACGTCACGGTACCAAACAACGTGAATTGCTCCATAGAAGAAGATCCATGCCGCAGTCCACATCCTGACACCATTTATGGTTGTGATCGGTAATATTACACAGAAGAACAACAGATGGATCAGTGCATCCGGACCGGGATTTTTTCGATACAGATCATATAGTATTCCTATCGATTTCAGGTAGAAGAAGCCAAAAACAGCCGCAAAAACAGCAAATAGTATCCTGTGGTCATCGGTTAACCGTGAGACCAGAAATGAAACGAAAGGTTCATAAATATCCACACTGTCATCGGTTGAGTAGATCCCTCCTACTATTTTGAAAAAATCCGAGAATGGCAGCAGGGCGTTTTTCTCCAGTTCAGTTGCGTACCTTAGTGCATCTCCACCGGCTTCATCAACCACAAAGCTCAATCCAAAATATACAAGATAAATATAAACTACAATCCTTGCCTCCCGTCGGCTGTAGTTTGATAAAGCCGCAAGGAAAGCCATGAATGGCCAGATTATAAATAAGAGAAACCAATGTCTGTTGTTTCCGAAATCAATCCATGATGGCCGGGTTGTATAGCCTGTTTGCAGGTATTCCACAGATTGAAGATTAATTTATTGATGATTCGTTCTTGTCGGCAAGAGACAAAAACCTGGCTGCCACATCTCTTATGTTATGCCTGGAGATATCGACAAATCTTTGCCGTGAGTAGTCCTGATTTAAAAAATCCAGTACCAGACTTTCATCAAGCACAGCTGAGCTGAGATTTAAAATTGGACGCCCGGAAAGGGCGTAATCAATAAGTTTACTCGGGACAGCCTCCCTGTTTGATTGATTATCCAGTACAGTATCAACATTAACAAGAAAATCCACCGTACTCATTATAGTTATTAATGATAAACGATCAATATACTCACGAATCTCAAGTTTTTTACCAAGGCATGATTTATAAGGGTCAAACCATGAAGCCTGGTTTGTGTATACTATGAATAAGAAGTCACGTGGCAATGTGCACAAAAAATCCAGAAAGAGTTTAAGATCGCGCTTACCCGGTATTATTGATCCCGCAAAAATGAATACGGGTTTATCAGTTACCTCCCTGTCTTTACAAAGATTTACCTCATCAAAGTTAAATCCCTGGGGAATCACCCTTATCTTAGATTTGAACTCGGGATAGAACTGATCTCTCATTTCCATGAACGGAACAGTAATAAAGTCACAGCTCCGGCAGAAATGCTTTTCTGCAAATTTGAAATAGAATGGCTTTCGGTAGTTGTCCAGCCGGGCGAACATATAAGGATCACCACAGTCTGCTATCCAGACATTTGCAACCGGATGTCCTCCGGACTGTACCCCTGCCACCGCCCAATGCACCGGGAATGGTACAGCAAATGAAATCATCAGGTCGAAACCACTCATGGTTTTCAGGCTTTCTTTTATTGCAGGTGTTTCTGCAATATCAGGATACTCGAACAAAAGCGAAAGGACCCTGGTTAATAACCTGCCAATCAGTGATAATACGGGTGATTTAAAATTCGGAACAACAGGATACCTGGACTTCTTCCACATTTTCAAAGATACGGAGCACTCACCCAGAAAAATCTTATAATCAAAATCACGATATCTGGACAGAACAACAACCTTATGCCCTGCCCGGCTGAACTCCCTGGCAAGTTCCGTTGCCCTGAAACTTCTCGGCGAAATTTCCGGATAAAATGCACTTGTAACCAACAGTATTGACTTCTCTGACATTATCAACTACCAATAATCGACAATTGATCATTTACAGGGCTGGATCAGATATGTCATATCCCTGAGATAAAAAAAATGAATATATATGTTTCACCTGACCACAGCTGCATTATATGATGAATCTTTTTTCTCTGAGTTTTACAGATGACAGGTCAATTTTTTCACCCATTTTCAGGAAAATTTCATCAGAAAAATAGTTCTTATTACCACCTGGTGTAAATGTCAATTCACCGAAATAGACTCTGTTATTTACCTCATAGAGGTCAACTCTGACTGTTGGGAAAGGCTTTGATAATACCTTACAGATTTGAATCATCTCATCAAAACAATTTGGCTTTGGCAACGGGGCATCAGTCTGCCGAGCCGGTGCATCAGTGAGTATTTCAGGGCGCAGATTCCAGTTTAAATCATACGCTCCGGCTTTAAAGGAACTTTTTTCCTGATCCTCCGAAGAACCAACAGTGACGTTTTGCCTGTTGAGCATAGTTACTACTACCTCAGGTTCTCCATTTACACACCAGAATTTATAGTCAATTAAAGATGATGACAATGACTTATTGAAGTCATCCTGCAACAGTTCTTCAGCTATAATGCGTCTGTCTATATTCCAGTGATGCGGCTCAAAGGTCATCAGCCCGTATCTGTCTCTGAGCCATTTCTTCAAGGTACGCCTGGTCTGAATGATATTAAGCTGACTCTTGTCCCGGACAACCATGGTTTTGCCAAATCCGTGATTTGCTTTCAGCACAAATTTGTCTGGCAATACACTGAAGTCAATCTCATCAGGGGCCTTCCAGACACCATACAGTTCGGTCAGGATATGATCAAAGCCACAGTTATGAATGTATTTACGGACTTTGTACTTATCCGCACACTCCGTCCATAATGATGTGTCAGAATATATTTTAAGCCATTCCAGCTTTTCGTTATAGTCACGCGGGTCCTTTAGATTCAGCTCCTTATTTGAGGCTTTTCTGTAGAAATACCTGGCATAATTCGCAGGGAATAAAACTGCCCAGCTTTCATGGATGAATCTGGTAATCGGAGCATAGATAGACGAAATAAATCTTTTGTTTTTCATTTCAGGTTGGCATTAATATACCTTATTATCCTTGGGCAACTAATTTCTTGAGATGACGAATTTTCAGATCGGCCCGCTCACTTAATCTGAGTCAGAGCAATGGCCTCTTAGTTTGATCATTGAACATTTCAGGAATGTAAGAGAAGCTTGCCAGATTATTATTATGAATTAAAGCTAAGCTTAAGTTTGACCTTGAATATGTGAATTGCCTTCAGGTATAGCATTATCACAACGGCCCCGAGATGAGGAGACAGATTATAGGCCATGCCACATATCCTGTGATATCGCTGACAACCCACTACTTGCAGCTTACTTAAGCCCGAGTTCTTCAGAAGCCCGATAATCTCATTTAATTTTTTCAACGAGCCCGTTTTTACAGCTGCTGACAGAGTCAATATTACAAACTGCACAACTGGGCTGTTTAAAAAAAGGCTTTGTTCTTCGGACAGTGAATGTCCGGATTTAAAGGTATTAAGACTCTCTGCTGCAAGAATATACCCTCTGATTACCCTGTCACTTGATCGGGTTGATGAACGGGTGGCTGAGCCTTCCCTTTCCATTACACAGTAAAACTCGGTAGTTACTATAAGGCAACTTTCAACACAACTATGAATTCTTGCAAGGAGTTCACAGTCCTGATTAAGGATGACCCCCGGCACATAATAAAGAGCATTTTCCCTAAAGAAACCAGCGTCAAACAGGATCCCGACTGAAGAATCTGCTATCATCACCTCGATCGGGTATTTCTGCTTTTGGAATTTTCCGCGTAAAACAGGATAAGCTTCAATTCCTCTTAATATTTGGTTATTATAGTTTTCGAATATTTTTTTACCGGTAATCTTTCCGGTATGGTCTAAATAAATATAACCAGGCACTACCATCTGTGCACTACTTGATAGAGCTTGTTTCAATAGTACTCCCAGTCTGTTTTCAAGAACAAAGTCATCGGGATCAATAAATAGCAAATACTTCCCTGAAGCGTTGGTTATTCCCGCATTTCGGGCAACCGATACACCTTTGTTTTCCTGATCTATCAATCTGATATTACCGAATTCACCTGACAGCCTGATAATAATTTCCATGCTGCGATCAGGAGAACCATCATTAATGCATATTATCTCATAGGAGTCCTGGTCCAGATCCTGAGTTTCAAGACTCCTTATACATCTTTCAACATATCTTTCAACATTGTAGACAGGTATGATAATTGAAAGTAATTTCATAAAGTATTACTGCTATGATTGGTTTAACATATCAGTCACAAGGAGGAGCAACTATGTCCTTTCAATCGCTTCATGTAAAAGACTTCCCCGTATTCCGAGATGCCGGTGAAGAAACTGTTGAATACTTTTCAGGTTAGAAAGTATTAAAAAATAGCTGACTCTGGTTTTCAACGGTAACCGGGATAAAAACAAGTAACGATAAAGGTCCGTTCCCAGCCTTTTTTTAAGTATTTTATTATATACATTCTGATTCTTAAGGTCAGAGTTCAGGGAAACTTCAAGGTATCTCCACATAAGCCTGTTTATTGCATCTTTGTTCAGGTACTTTCTTGCGAGAAGGTCATCACTGCAACAGGCTAAATTTCTTGTGTAATCATATTTATAAAAAGCCTCCCGGAAAGCACGACTGTCAAAAGTTGTGATGTTACTGTTTTCCCGGACACAGTATATGTACATGGGTTTGGAAGTTCTGACATATACCAGAGGTTTGAGAGCTAATTGAACATTAACATAAAAGTCAACATGTATCTGTCTTTCAGGAAATATTATGTGGTCAAATAAGCCTGCTCTATATAATTTGGTACAGAAACTCGGTCTCATCCGGGCAGTAAAAAATTGCTTCAAAATAAAATTGCCACTGCCGGAGATAATCGAGGTTTCTGCCGGGCTGCTGATCCTCCTGTCACCAGTAACGGTAACCATGTTACATTCTGCAATGTCTGCATTATATCCGGTAATGAGATTATATAGTGTCTGGTACATGTCAGGGGTAATTTTATCATCTGCATCAACCCATCCAATATACCTCCCTTTTGCTGCCTTCAATCCGGCCTGTCTTGCAGTACTTGCACCACCATTTGCTTTATGGATAACTCTGAACCTGCTGTCATTCAAGGCATAGTGGTCACATATAGCCCCACTATTGTCAGGCGAACCGTCATCAACCAGGATTACCTCATAGTCAGAAAAAGTCTGAGCCCGGATAGAATCCAGGCAATCATTCAAATATGGCTCCGCCTTATAAACAGGTACGATAATGGTCAATTCAGGTGCTACCGACATAAGTGATCAGATTAAAAATTATTTCTACTTAACATTTTATGATAAATAAGCATCCTGAGGGAATCTTTAACTGTCAATTTGAACAAGTATCCTAAATTCTTCAATACCCCTGAATGCTGTAATATAAAATAACTTTCCTGCGATATCCTTTGTTTAAAATACCCTCTGAATGGTCTCTCTGATATTTTTTTTAGTTTTTTCAATCCTTTAATGGTATTCCTCTTTCTCCCGAGGGTTGTCCGGATATCATTCATGACCGAGGAATAGACTCCGCCCTCCCAGACTCTATATGTGCAGGTGATCCGGTTAAAATAATAAATGTCCCCTTGCATGGCTAAGATCATTATTAACAGGTTATCACCATTGAGTTCAGGAATCATTTTAAATAAATCCGGAATTCGCGGGGAGTAACGAAAAACTACAGAAGCTGTCGGATAGAGAGCTCCCCCCCTGAGTATCGCAGTTTCTGAGGGTATTTTACCTTCTGCAAGACCATTCAAATAGATCCTTCTCGAATTATCTGTCTCATTCAAAATTTCGGCATTGGTGAAACAGGCAGTAAAGTTGCCATTCTTTTCAAGGAAGTCAACCTGTTCTTTTAGTTTATACTGATCTGTCCAGTAGTCATCACCCTCACAGATAGCGACATACCGTCCCATTACCCTTGGGAATTGATAACCAGGCCATATCTTTATTCCCAGTGAAAATTGGTTTTGCTTTTGATAAACAGGTTTAAAAATATGAGGGTATTTTGCTACATAATCACTTATTATAGCAGCCGTATCATCTGATGAGGCATCATCATGCACCAGAACTTCGAATGCAAAGTCAGTCTTCTGGATCAGAAATCCCTCTAGGCATTGTCTGATGTATTGACCGTGGTTGAATGCGCAGCAGATTATGCTGACAAGTGGCTTTACAGAATTCATTCCGGGAAGCTGCCAGAACTAAAATTCAGACAACAGTTTGCAAATCTCAAGTACTGTCTTATCCTCGAGTTCAGGATAGATCGGCAAACACAGGACCTGTTGTGCCGCTTTTGTAGCCACGGGCAGATTTTCCGGATCCGATGACGGAAGTCCCCGGTAGGTAGGGAACTGGCTAATAAGTGGATAAAAGTATCTCCTGCCCAGTATGTTGTGTTCCTTCAACCTGGCATAGACTTCATCCCTTCCGATCCTATATATTTCTTCATCGATAAAAATCGGGAAATAGGTATAGGAATGTCGTACATCCTGAATATCATATAGAACTCTTATACCTTTAATACCTCTAAGGTTATCCCTGTATAAAGCAGCAATTTCCTTTCGTCTTAAGATATACTTATCGATATATTTCAGCTGCAAAACTCCAAGAGCTGCCTGTAATTCATTCATCTTTGCATTGATTCCCGGTCCTGTTACAGTCACCTCGTCAGCAAATCCAAAGTTCTTCAGGAAATCTATCCTCTTCTTTGTTTTTTCGTCATGGCATATTATAGCCCCTCCCTCAATTGTATTGAACGTCTTGGTTGCGTGAAAGCTCAGAACAGAAAGATCACCGTAGTTCAGAATCGATTCACCATGGATCATCACACCAAAGGAATGTGCAGCATCATATATTACTTTCAACCCATACGTATCGGCAATCTTTTGTACTTCATCTACCATACAAGGATTCCCATAAACATGTACAGGCATTATTGCAGTGGTGAGAGGTGTGATTGCGGCTTCAATCCTTTGCGGATCAATGTTGAAGTAATCAGGCTCAATATCAACAAAGACAGGCTTAATATTATTCCACCAGAGTGAATGGGTGGTGGCAACAAAACTGAATGGAGTGGTGATGACCTCACCGGTTATTTTTAATGTCTGAAGAGCAGTTACCAGTGCAAGTGTTCCATTTGTAAACAGGGATATATATTTGACACCCAGATAATCTGCAAGTTCCTTCTCGAAGTGCTGATGGATAGGGCCATTGTTCGTGAGAATCCTGGTTCCCCAAATCTGTTTAAGATAAGTGATAAATTCATCAAGAGGTGGAAGAGCGGGTTGAGTTACATAAATAGTCTTTTTAACTTCCATGGCGTTTTGTAATCAATTTTGTCTTAATAATGCTTTTGATATCCGCATAGGCAGCCGGTTGAAATATCTCGCTTATAGCCAGGACTATAACAAACCCTGCCAGGGTAAGGATGAATAACATGGTAGCCGGAGATCCGACGGGCAGGAGTGCACCGATAAGAAAGACCGCAGCTCCCATAACTGATGCAATCAGGAAAGCAGGCACAATATCAGCAAGTTGCTCAGACATGGGATAATTTATCAATCTACCTGAATAAAAGCTGTTGAGAAAATAGGCAATTATCGTATTTATCCACATACCCAGAATCATAATTTTTATCCCCCAGATAATGCCAAAAATGATTACCGGAACTACTAAGATTTTCTTTATGATTTCTAGCTTCAGGAATAGATCTGATCGACCCTGTACGTTCAGCATATTCAGATTCAATGCCTGAAGGGGATACATAATTCCCGGGAAACAAAGGAGCTGCAGGTAAATTACCGAAGGACGCCACGCCTCTCCTACAAGAGTAATGACCAGCGGTTCTGCTATTACAGCGAGACCTGTCATGAGTACAAAACTTAAGTACATCGTGTTTTTGATCATCCTTTTGTAACCAGACTTAAGGAATGTCTTGTCATCCTGCATCTGAGCCAGTACCGGATAGGTTACACGTGAAATTACCGTGTTCATGTTTTTGGACGGAAGATCAGAAAAGGTTCTTGCCCGTGTATAATAACCAAGCTCATTAGCTGCAAAGTATTTACCAATAACGAGATAATATATATTATTATATACTGTATCAATCAGACCACTAATCAGCAACTTACTCCCGAATCCAAACAATTCCCTGAATGATTTGATGCTAAATACCCGGCTTGGATACCAGCGGTTCCAGAACCATAGGAGAAGAGAACTGAACAGTGATCCGGCGAGTGTACGGCCAACCAGACTCCAGACACCATAACCGCTAACCGCCATAATAATACCTATGATTCCTGATAAGACACTGGAAATAACTGCAATTTTCGTCAGTAGCTTGAAATCTACTCTCTTTCTGAGAGTGGTTCCCTGGATCAGAGTAATCGAACTTAATATCAGATTCAGACCTGATGCTCTAATGAGCCACTTGAGCTCTGGCTCATCGAAAAAATTGGCAATTGCCCCGGCAGAAAGAAACAACACCAGGTACATAACTACACCCATAACCATATTGTAGTAAAATACTGTCGAATAATCTGTCTGGGTGCAATCCTTTTTTCTTATCAGGGCACTCGAAAATCCACTATTTATAAATGTCTGTGATATGGCTATAAAAATAGAGATCATCCCCAGCAGGCCAAATTCCCTCGGAGAGAGAAGCCTGGCAAGAATGATCCCTACAATGAACTGGATTCCCTGATTGGCAAAACTATCAATTGTGCTCCATAATAAGCCTGAAATTGTCTTCTCTTTTAGTGACATCATAAGACGTTACTCTTTGAGGTAGGAAGTGTCTAACAATTGTTATATAAGGCGAACTGCCGTGGAGCTCTGATTTGTTTGTTTGCTATTTTTTTCTCTTCCCGGGAAATAATTTAAAACGTTTTGAGGCTTCATCAGTATATCCGTACCTTTCACCATAACCATAATGAGTTTTCTTTAAACTGATGTCGTTAATCACAAGACTGATCCCCTTTACATTGCTGTTACTTATTTCAGCAATGGTTTTTTCGAAAATATTTCTCAGGGTTTTATCAGATCTGATTATCATTAGTATTGCATCTGCAAGAGGTGTCAGATAAAAAGTGTCTGAAACAAGTCCGATAGGTGAAGCGTCAATAACCACATAGTCAAATTCGTTTTTGAGAGCATGTATGAGCTCCCGAGTTTTTTCAAGCGCTGTTAGTTCTGACGGATTAGGAGGAACCGGGCCTGATGAGATAATTGAAAGATTATCGAATGATGTTTTCTGAATAATCTCTTTCAGGTTATTCTTACCAATCAACCAGGTAGAGACACCCTTCTCATTATCAAGTTTAAAGTCATGATAAATTTTGGGCTTTCTCAGATCAAATCCGACAAGAACCGTTTTCTTGCCCAGCATGCTGTAAACAGATGCAAGATTCATTGCAGTAAAGGTTTTGCCATCGGCCGGCAGTGCTGATGTCACCAATATGACCGGCGCTTTTGCCTCCTTAAGGATGAACTGCATCTTCGATCTCAGCAGGCGGAATGACTCAGCAATCGCTGAATTGGGCTGCTCAAACACAATGGTATTGGAATCGCTGCTGTTATGAGGTATGTGCCCTAAAACAGGCAGATTGGTTATTCTTCTGACATCCTCTTCTTTAACTGTGTTGTTGAATAGAAAAATCAGGAAGAGAACAACTGAAGGAATCCCCACTCCGGCAAGAAGACCAACAAACTGGATTCTGCTTTTATTAGGTGAGATCCGTGAACTGAACCTGGGATCAGCCTTATCTATTATCTCACTGTCAGATCTGTTGGAAGCCTTCTGCATCTGTTGCTCCGCACGAGTCTCAAGCAGAAAGGTGTTTAACTCGTCGTTTAGTTTAAACCTGCGTTCAATTCCAAGAAGTTGCCTCTCTGTAACAGGTAATGCGGATGCCCTTGAATTAACCCTGCTGATCTGCTCCTGATTTTCTGATCTTGCCAGGCTGTTTGCTCTTCTCAGACCATTCAGAGTCTCACGTAGTGCTTCTTTTGAGGAGCGGATCCTTTGTTCAAGATTTCTCTGAAGGGGATTCATTTCACCAGCCCCCCTGGTTGCCAGTTGCGATTGAAGTTCAGCAAGTTCCTGAACAAGTCTGGTCAATCCGGGATCATTGATTCCCATAGTTATGGGGATTATCGGCATCTCTCCGGATACCTCTTTCGACAGATATTCCGCTAGATAATCATAGTAGTTTGCTTCCAGGTTCAGGCGGGCACGTTCGTTCTCAAGTAAAGTCACCTGACCTATCAGGGCCTGACCCTGGGCAGAAAGATCCATAACCTGATGGGAAGATCGGAATTGTTGAAGCCGGTCCTCTGTGAAACTGAGTGAATCAGATATACCAACAAGCTGATCATCTATAAACTGAATTCTCCTATCTGCTTCTATATTCTTCTTATCCAAAGAAATATATTGGAATCCCTGCAAATGCCTGTTAAGAAAATCCGCATCCCTGGCCGGATTTGTTCCAACCATGCTAACCTCCAGAATAGAACCGCCACGGGACAAAAGTTCCACATTCATCCTGCCAATGAAGGAATTTACCAGGCTATTCCGGCTATTAATGATAAAACAAATTTTACGGTCCTGATTCCTCATGAGCCAGTTCGCATTGTTGCAATCTACCCAGAAACTACCACTACCAGCTTGTATAGTATCCCCGAATCTGGCAGTAACATTGAATGGAAAGTGTTCCGCCTGGGAGATAATATTAAAAGAGTCATCGCCAAGATATCTAATCATGAACTCAGTATTTCTGGGTAAGGGGACCTCACCATTATACGATATTTTAAGTGGCAGATCAGGATAAATCGGAAGCTTGTTTCTAAATGTTTTAAAATAAAACTCAATTTCAAAAGGCAGGTCCTGCAGAGTTCTTTCAGTCAGATCCCTCGATCTTAGTATCATTATCTGGTTTTCCAGGTTTTGCATTCCACCCGGAAGACCTAGTCCTTGCAATAAAGCCGTATTATCAACAAGAGGCCTGTTTTCTGATTCATTAATAAGAATGGTGGCTCTCGTTCTGTAAACAACCAGAGTGTGATCAATGTAATATTTAGCTCCAAGGAATCCTAAAAGAACTGATATAACATACCAATACCAGTTCTTCTTTAATAAGTTAAGAAGGACGATAGGCTCTATTCCACCCAGACCGATTGTTTTCTTCTGTGGTGTCTCATCATGAAAGAAGTCAGTATTAATCATTTTCTTTATCTGCTTTTGTGATGGGATTTTGTTACGGCTGGCTGGTACAATCCTGAGGTTGGCAGCGAGCGGCCGGTGATTTCAGTTTAACATCCAAGCTACAGGGTTCTGAAGAAACCAATTATGCCAAGAGATGCAGTAACCGTAGTCAGGAAAAGTGTCCAGAATGATGAATTGATCTGAAATGTTCTTCCCCTGCCTGGCATAACATAAATAATATCATTCGGCATGATATAGTATAGCTCCGATGTCAGAATACTTCTGTCTAAAAGCGTAAACTCCTTTACAACCGGCCCATACGGAGACGGTCGTATTAACTGGACTTTCTGGCGGTTACTGAAATAGCTCAGGTCGCCGGCCATTGCAACAGCTTCAAAAATATTAACCCTGTCCTTGGTCAAGGGGTACCTGCCGGGGCTGGCAACCTCGCCCAAAACAGTAAGATAATTATTCACTAATCTTATCGATATTTCTGCATCTGTTACATAATACTTGAAGACTGAGTCCAATTCAACCTTGATTTCAGAAATCTCTTTTCCTGCAACTGAAATTTTCCCGACAAAAGGAATCTCAATATTTCCCTCTAAATCAACACTATACCCAGACAGTGCGGCACTTTCCTGCGTCAATCCTCCCATCCCGGTAGTCACATTGAATAACTCTGACCATTGAGGATCAGGGGTTATTACCCTGATATACAAGTTATCGAATGGCATGATTTTATAGTCCGGAGGTGTAACATAGCTTCTTATATCACTCCCGGAAACATCATAACCTGGAGACTTGGCTGAATACCTCAGATATGTCAATTGTTTGTGTGAAACACACGAACCAAGAATCACAGCCAGTGACAACGAGATCAAGATTACAGGCCTGCCTGTCTTCATAAGTCTTTAAGTATTTAATTAATGCAATTTAAGTGTTAAATTCTTCACAGCGTTAATCCTTCTGTTGATTTGAATTTCATTAGCCCTTTGCTATTCCATACCATTTGTTGGACAATGCGGACAATCCCTGAAGAAGTTTGAGAACCCGCCATGAAGTGTCTGATACTCTATACTCAAAAGGCACCTGCACTTGTCTCTTATTCTTTTCTTCAGAGATGGCAAGGGCAATGGAATTCATAACAAAAATCGGATCAAAGCCGGTCAGAATAATTGTCCCCGCATCCTGCGCTTCAGGCCGTTCCATGGAGTTGCGCAGGGAAATGGCCGGAAAATTCAGAATTGCCGATTCTTCGCTGATAGTCCCACTGTCAGATACTGTACAAAGCGCATTCATTTGCAGATGCACATAGTCTGTAAATCCAAAAGGTTTCAAAAACTGTACATGAGTATCAATCTTCAATTTGTCTATTGCCTCAAGTCTCTTGCGTGTCCGTGGATGAGTCGATACAATGACCGGGACCTGATAATCTTCAGCCAGCCGGTTAAGGATCAGCAATATTTTTGTAAGGTTGTCCGGATTATCAACATTTTCCTCGCGATGTGCTGATACCACGAAATACCGCCCTTTCTGCAATCCGAGAGTATTAAGAATCTCAGACGAGTCAATTTTAGGCTTGTAGTAACTGAGCACCTCATACATAGGTGATCCGGTAAGGTATACCCGCCTGTGCGGTAGTCCTTCGGATATCAGATGACGCCTTGCATGTTCAGTATACACAAGATTGAAATCGGCAATGTGATCTATAACACGCCGGTTAATTTCTTCAGGTACATTAAAATCGAAACAGCGGTTGCCGGCTTCCATATGGAAAATTGGAATATGAAGCCTCTTGGCCATATAGGCCGAAAGACAGGAGTTGGTATCTCCAAGCACCAACAGTGCGTCCGGTTTCTCCCGGCGAAGAAGCTCGCCGGACTTTCTTATAATATCCCCTACAGATGCCTCAAGTGAAGAAACATCAACATTCAGGAAGAAATCAGGCTTACGCAGATCAAGATCCTTGTAAAATATCTCATTCAATTCATAATCATAGTTCTGACCCGTATGAGCAATTATATGATTTACATGTTCATCCAGCAGGGACATGACCCTTGACAACCTGATTATCTCAGGTCTAGTGCCAACAACGGTAAGTACTTTTAGTTTTGAATCTTTCATAATAATTTTGGGGCGGACTGCCTTAATTGGCAGCCGGCAGATGCCAGTTATACTTGTTCAAAAAATGTGTCAGGATCGGTTGGATCGTATGATTCGTTTATCCAGAAGATTGTATATAGCTCATCATCACCGGTATTGGTAATATTGTGAGTGTGCCATACAGGCATATCAACATAGGATGGTTCTCTTCCGTTCAGTTCAAAAGACATAATCTTACTCGTTCCTATTCGCCGGAATTGTATTCTCGCCTTCCCCTTTATTACAGCAAACCGTTCTGCCTTCCTTGTATGGAAATGATTCCCCCTGGTTATCCCCGGCTTTGTCGTTGAGAATGAAACCTGACCGCCGCTGTTGAGTTTTACCGTTTCAACAAATGAGCCACGCTCATCTGAATTCAATTTCAGCTTAAACGGAAAATAACTCTCATGATCAATATAACAGACAAACGTATTAAACAGGTTTCTTTCAAAAGGATCTGTAAGGTCTGGTATGATTCCTTTCTCAAAATACAATGCCTTGAAACTCTGAAGCAGTGTCAGGATTTCAGTAACCCGTGCTTCGTCATTGGGTGTTATTCTGAATTCGTCGTCGGCGATTTTATTCTCAATCAGATAATAAATAATCCTCACAAGATCCCCGATGTAGATAAGCTTTAATTGTGCATCGACCTCAATCTTTGGTTGTTCATTATGAGTAAGCTGGTGAGAAAAGGTCGCAATAACCGAGTTGTAATAAGGATTACCAAACGGCCCGAAAACATTAGGAATTACCATACCAGTAAAGACACCGCCAGACCGTGCAGCCCATTCAGCCAGGAGTTTTCGCCCTTCCCGTTTTGATTTTCCGAAAACATTGTCGCGCTCCTCCTGGGTTGATGAAGAGAAAAGAACATGCGGCCTGCTGACCGTTGCCTCCATGGCAGAAATTAATTTCCTGACCAGTTCAATGTTTGTATTATATATTACCTGCGGGTCATTATGACGGTTCAGTGCAGCCAGGTGAACTATCGCATCACACTGGCCGACAAATGCCTCCAGTTTATCCTGTTGTTCAAAGAAATCATCCTTGAACGGGATTAAAGTCACTTCGGTCTTCCTGAGAGAAAGATGATTAAAGAGATGTGTCCCGATAAACCCAGCCTGCCCCGTTATTCCAATTTTGATCATCTTAGGTTATGTGTGGTACAGCTAAACTATGACTAAAAGTGAACAAACATGATATAATTGCAGGATCTCCCTGAATTCTGCAAGTCAGGCTATCTGAATATATAGGAGAATCTAAGGAACAGCCCGGCTGAATTATAATATAACTCACCCAAATCAGCTGCGCCTGTAAGTCCTGCCCCAATGTTATCGGTTACCATCTTATCCGCCTGAAAGAATACAGAGAACTGTTCCTTATTGCCAAAAATGCCCAATGAGCCTGGATCTGATATATCTGTTGATTGTTCTTCGTCAGTTGTATGATATGTGCCAAAATTACCGGACCATGACGCCTTAAACGTTACATTCACATCCCTGATGATGACAGCTCCTCCAAGATGAAATGCCATCACCCTGTTATTGACAAAGTAGTCCTCCGGATGAGCAGGCAGTTCCTTCCTTAGAAACTCCCTTGTGGAGATAAAGGGATTTCCCAGGCTGGCACCATTATAAGACCATCCTGTAATGTATTGACCGTGATTGTAGTATGGTTCATAAGGCGAGCCGTACTCAGGGGACCATGGCTTGCCAGCCTGATTCTTTGTATAGAGGAATTCAAACAGGAATCTGTTCCATGTGCTCCTCCTGTTTTCCTTTTGAAGGTTCTCAATCATTAATCCGTTGAGACCATCCTGTATATTTGCCAGATGAGCCAGACCACCCACTTCGTAGGGATTTTGACGGTATAGCATAATTTTTACACCGGAGACCTCGAACTCAAGGCCGAGGTCAATAGATCCAAGATGATTCCCCTGCCTTTCCTTTTGAATGTATCCGTTGCTGAAACGTTTCCCGGTGATTACATACACATAGGTCTGCAAGGGTGAAAGGGTATAGTCCTCCAGATAGTAATCCCGCTCGCTTCCCCATACAACCTGATGGTTAAAACCTCCGTAAAATTTTACTTTCCATGAAGGTTTGCCAAACCGGCCATAAAGGGATTTCTGATGCAGGTTAGATTTTAAGGTCAGTGTATCCTGCAGGATATATCTCGACATCTCAAGGTCACCTATCCACCCGTGTGAAAAGTTGCCCTTGAATGCAAACAACTCCCCTAACCACGGCAAAGTCCGGAAATCCCGGACAGACAATTCTACCTCAGGAATTCCAGGGCTGGTACCTGACATAGCCCAGGAACCGGAGGTCAGAGTGGTGTCACATAAACCTGTGATCTTTTTTGAACAGCCGGCACGCAGCTCGAAAATACCCAGGCGTACCTTGCCATAACCTTCAATTAAAGTCAGGTTGGAGCCTTGCCCCAGGTTGGCTCGTCCTTCAAAGGAAGCGCCCCAGTCGAAGAGCTTTTCCTTTCCCGGAACATAATCCTTCCGGGCGAAGCCGACCAGACTTAAAGAGGCTCCGTCAAGCGGAACGCTTCCATATTGATTCGATCTTAGCCAGAACGGCACGGTCCCGTTCGATGTATAACCGCCCCAGCCTTCAAGTCCGAGTACATAATTACCCTGCTGGGCAGACACTTCCCCGGCAAAACAACATAGAGCAACAATGGCCAGAATGTGGCTAAGTTTTTTCATCTGTCTGGATTTAGGGTGTAGCCTGTAAGGTAAAATAATACCTGTCCGGGCTAAAAAAGGCGCCAGCTAAACTCGCTGGCCCTCAGCCTCACGGTTCATAAACCATCTCCGGTTCCTCGCTCAGCACATCCTTCCGGATAAACCGCAACGAGAGCAGCAACTCCTTCGTCTCCTCAAGGCTCAGACGGTATGTGTTGTGCGAGTGATATTCCTCTATCTGCGAGACAGCTTCAGTGCCCTCGGTGAAATACTTGTTGTAGTTAAGGTCACGTGTGTCAGCCGGTATACGGTAAAACCCGCCCAGATCTATCGCCTTGACCATCTCCTCACGGTTCACCAGCGTCTCGTACAGCTTTTCGCCGTGGCGCGAACCAATAACCTTGACTTCGGATCCGGAACCATACAATTCCTTTATTGCCCGGGCAAGAGTTTCAATGGTTGTTGCAGGTGATTTCTTTACAAAAATATCACCGTTGTCGCCGTTCTCAAATGCAAACAGCACAAGGTCAACTGCACTCTCGAGGCTCATCATGAAACGGGTCATGTGCGGATCAGTCACAGTGATGGGCTGCCCCAGCTTCATCTGGTTCACAAACAGCGGAATCACAGAACCGCGCGAGGCCATGACATTCCCATACCTCGTCCCGCAAAAGACAGTTCCGCTGCCGTTGAGGTTTCGCGACTTCGCAACCATAACCTTTTCGCTGAGCGCCTTGGTCATCCCCATCGCGTTGATAGGATAGACCGCTTTGTCAGTGCTGAGAACTATCACCTTTTTCACGTGATGGAACTGGGCAGAATCAAGTACATTCTCGCAGCCAAGCACATTCGTCCTGACCGCCTCCGTCGGGAAAAACTCGCACGAGGGGACCTGTTTCAGCGCAGCGGCATGAAAGACGTAATCAACGCCCTTCATCGCATTATCAATGCTCAGCCGGTCACGCACGTCGCCAATAAAATATTTTATCTTGGAATTTTTGTAGAACTGCCGCATGTCGTCCTGCTTCTTCTCGTCGCGACTGAAAATCCTTATTTCCCGGATGTCAGTATCGAGAAAGCGTCGCAGTACGGCATTGCCAAAAGAACCGGTTCCGCCGGTTATCAGTAAACATTTTCCGTTAAAGTCCATTATTTAGTATATGCAATTGTTAGTAAAGTCCAAACGGAGGCAAACGAAGAATATTATTTAGCATGTGCGCTCTTTACCTCCTTGAACTTGCCGTTGGTAGTATGATACTCAGGTATGAGATCTTTCATTGCCTGAACCACTTCGCATGCGCAGAGCGAATAAAGGTTTTTCAGCAGCCAGTCGATCTGTTCCATAACCTCTTTGCCGTCAATCTCCTCCACATGAGCTTTCTTAATCTTCTCGTGGTGGGTCGGGATGGTGAGCTCACCATCGGTAAGCAACTCCTCGTATAATTTCTCACCCGGCCGAAGTCCGGTATAGACTATCTGTATGTCCTTATCGGGGATGAACCCCGAGAGCTTTATCATCGCCTTCGCGAGGTCGGCTATCTTTACCTGCTGACCCATATCGAAGACGAAGATCTCGCCTCCATGCCCCATGAATCCGGCCTCGAGAACCAGCTGGCACGCCTCGGGGATGGTCATAAAATACCGATAAACCTCGGGATGGGTTACGGTGACAGGGCCACCATTCTCTATCTGCTTCGCGAAGATGGGGATGACCGAACCGTTCGAGCCCATCACGTTGCCGAACCTGGTGATGATGAACTGCGTGGAATGTCCTTTCTGCCGGGCTCTCGACTGCACGATCTTCTCGCAAAGGCGCTTCGAGGCGCCCATGACGCTCGAAGGATTGACAGATTTGTCAGTGGAGATCATCACAAATTTCTCTATCCCGTACTTAATCGCCATTTCCGAGACGATCCTTGTTCCGCCAACATTAACCCTGACTGCCTCGTGCGGATTCTCCTCCATAAGTGATACATGCTTGTATGCTGCAGCGTGGAAGACGATATGAGGTTTATACTCTTCAAAGATCTGCCGTATGCGTTCAGTGTTCGTCACGTCAGCAGGAATAATCCGGAACCTGACATCCAGGAATTTTTCCCTGAGCTCATTCTGAAGGTAGAATAACGGAGTCTCAGCCTGATCTACAAGGATGACTTTTTCGCACTGGAAGCTAGTAAGCTGTCGGGCAATTTCAGACCCGATCGAGCCGGCAGCGCCGGTAATCATGATAGTCTTGCCCGAAAGCCCCTGCTTGATAGTATTGATATTGAGTTTTATGGGTTCGCGTCCAAGCAGATCCTCCAGGTCGACGCGCCTGAACTGAGGCATTCTGAGCTGGCCGGCAAGCCATTTGTCCACTTCCGGAGTATCGAGAACTTCCAGTCCCATGTTGACTGCAGTCCGTATAATGCTGCTCTTTTTGTCAACTGATAATGCCTTTATTGCAATTATCAGGCTTTCAATCTTGTGCTTGCTTATAAAATCGGCAGTCAGGACTGAAGGGCTAAATACGTTTATCCCATTGATTTTCTTCCCCTGCTTCTGCTTATCGTCATCGATAAATCCCGTGACGTGAAATCCATATCGGGAATCGCTAAGTACTACCCTCTTGACAACGAACCCAAGCTCACCGGCGCCAAAGATTAAAACCTGCTTCTTGTTCTGTGAAGTTCCTGTTGCAAACCGGAAGATTATTTTTATAGCTATCCTGCCTGCAAAAAGAAACAACGAAACTGCAACATAATGTATAAGGAGAATAGATAGTGGTACGGCAAGTACCGGGCTCCATCCCGAAAATGATGCTAAAGCTGAAAGCCCAACCAGCGAAATAGCGGAACAGGTTGTAACGACAAATACCAGTGTAACATCTGTCAGTGTTGTATGCCTTATCAGACCGGAATAAGACCTGAACAAAAGGCAATAGCCGGCATACACAGCTGTGGCAATGCCAGCCTGATAGATTAAAACATGCTCTCTGTCGTCCGGCAGGCTAAAATTGAATCTCAGGAAATAGGCAATGATGAATGCAGCAAACACCACTAAAATGTCGGCTGCAAAGACTACCCATCTGGGCGCAGAATGCCTGTTAAAGAAGTTAAGTGCCTTCTTTCTAAGTGTTAATATCCATTTCGGGTATACTGGCATATGTTTACGGAGCCATCTTCTACCCGGCCCCAATTAATTATAAAAACTGGCTTTCCAAAGCCGTAAGTTTCACATCCGGGCGTGCTTCCGCCCCGTCAGTCCCAGCAGCTATCACTTGTAAA
>ENA-UOOK01001451-UOOK01001451.1-fermentation-metagenome-genome-assembly--contig:-NODE-1451-length-31263-cov-4.011375_pt1 | contig 31263 bp, 26 predicted proteins | sample MGYA00245777_ERZ724023 | MGnify/ENA primary metagenome ERZ724023 (study PRJEB28704, sample SAMN03018312) | fermentation metagenome | biome: anthropogenic terrestrial biome; feature: soil; material...
GTATCGTCAAAAATGAAAAGCCCAAAAATACATAAAAATAGTTTTTTTTATTGTTATTTTTTTTATTTTTTTGAAGTTTTCGTTTTAAGATATATTTTGTGCTACATTTGCAGCCGTTTAATGTAAATATGTTTTTTTATGAAAGGATTGATAACTATAGGCTTATTGGTGTTATCTAATACATTTATGACTTTTGCTTGGTATGGTCATTTAAAGTTTGGTGAAATAAAATCATTGTCAAAACTAGGACTGTTTGCAATTATTTTTATTAGTTGGGGCATTGCTTTATTCGAATATTGTTTTCAAGTACCGGCTAATCGAATTGGGTTTAGAGGCAACGGAGGCCCCTTTAGTTTAGTGGAACTAAAGGTATTGCAAGAAGTAATTACACTTTTGGTATTTACTGTTTTTTCTCTTCTTTTTTTTAAAACAGAAAATTTTCGTACGAATCATATCGTAGGCTTTGTGCTTTTAATATTAGCCGTATATTTTATATTTAAAAAATAATTAAGGTGCTTAGAAAAACAAAGCAAATTCGATTACAACACAAGTGTGTGTCGAGTAATATTATACGCATAACATTCCAATAAAATGTGCATCAAGCTAACTGACATACCTTAGTGTGCAAAGCAAACTTGCTTTGTTCTGCAAAACAGATTCAGCTTGATTTTATCGGACAATGATGAAAAAAAAATTAAAAAATCAGTAAAAAGCACACATAATTTTTATACATTTGCACTCCATTTCAAAAAAGGCTCTTTGGAATGGAGATAGTAGTTAACCTTATGTATAACAATTAAAAAGTGTGTATCTTTTTTGCACACAAAACAGAAAAAATGTCAGAAGAATTAAATATTGCTGAAAACACAGAAAACACCGAAGAAAAATTACAAGAACCCCAAGAAGTAGTAAATTCCACATCTGAAAACAAAGAATTCGTTGAATCAGAAGTAATTGTTCCATCAGAAGATATTAAAGTTGAAGAGACGGAGAAATTAGAAAAATCTGTGCACGCAGAACAACGCATGCCGGTTAAAGAAAGAAGCCTTTCCAAACCCGATGAATCATTTAATTGGGATGAGATAGGAAAAGATGTACAAATTTACTCTGAAACAGAGCTTAAACATTTAGATGATATTTATAGCCAAACGTTTAAGTCTATTATTGAACAAGAAGTAGTGGATGGAACTGTAGTTGCAAAGACACCAAGGGAAATAGTCGTAAATATTGGCTATAAATCCGATGGTATTATTCCAGCCAATGAATTGCGTTATAATCCCAATTTAAAAATTGGCGAAGTCATCGAAGTGTATGTTGAAAAACAAGAAGATGCTACCGGTCAATTGGTGTTGTCCCATAAAAAAGCACGTTTGCTCAAAGCATGGAATCGAGTGAATGATGCATACGAAAAAGGCGAAATTATCAACGGATATATTAAATCAAAAACAAAAGGTGGTTTGATTGTTGATATATTTGGTATTGAAGCATTTTTGCCAGGTTCGCAAATTGATGTAAAACCTATACGCGATTACGATGTCTTTGTGGATAAAACTATGGATTTTAAAATCGTTAAAATCAATCAAGAGTTCAAAAACGTTGTGGTCTCACACAAAGCACTTATTGAATTAGAATTGGAAGCACAACGTGCCGAAATCATTTCCGGATTAGAAAAAGGGCAAATATTAGAAGGTGTTGTGAAAAACATTACAAATTACGGTGCTTTTATTGATTTGAATGGAGTAGATGGTTTGATACATATTACCGATTTAGCATGGGGTAGAATAAATCATCCGGAGGAAGTAATACAATTGGACCAAAAAATCAACGTAGTTATTCTCGACTTCGACGAAGAAAAGAAACGTATTGCCTTAGGATTGAAACAACTTACACCTCACCCATGGGATTCCTTGAATCCTGATTTGGCAGTAGGGGATAAAGTCAGCGGTAAAGTTGTTGTCGTTGCCGACTATGGTGCATTTGTTGAAATACATCCGGGAGTAGAAGGCTTGCTTCATGTGTCTGAAATGTCATGGTCGCAACATTTACGTACCGCTCATGATTTCTTAAATGTAGGTGATACTGTCGAAGCAGTTGTGTTAACACTGGACAGAGAGGAACGTAAAATGTCTTTAGGAATTAAACAATTGGTACCTGATCCTTGGAGCAATATTATTGATAAATATAAGATAGGGTCCAAACATATGGCTATCGTTCGTAATTTTACTACTTTCGGAATTTTTGTTGAATTGGAAGAAGGTATTGATGGTTTGATTCATATTTCCGATTTATCCTGGTCGAAGAAAATAAAACATCCGGCTGAATTTACTAAAATTGGCGATAGTATTGAAGTTGTCATTTTAGAAATGGATATTGAAAGTCGCAGATTAAGCTTAGGCCATAAACAATTGGAAGAGAATCCTTGGGATGTTTATGAAACCTTATATACATTTGGTACTATACATGAAGGAACCGTTGTAGGTCATAATGATAAAGGATTGATTGTTAATTTACAAGGTGGAGTTGAAGGTTTTGCTTTTAATAAAGGCTTAATCCGTGAAGACAATACTACTATTAAAATGGGTGATACGGAAGAGTTTAAAGTAATTGAATTTTCCAAAGAAAATAAAAAAATCGTATTATCACATTCACGTATTTGGCAAGATAAATTAGAAGCAGAAAGAGAACGCGCTAACGAAGATGAAGCAAAGAAAGCAAAAGAAGCTTCAAAAATAACAAAACATATATCCAGTACTTTAGAACGTTCCACCTTGGGCGATTTAGATGCTTTGATTAACTTAAAAGCTGATTTGGAAACTGAAGAAAATAAAGAAAAAGCAAAAAAAACCAAAAAAGCGAAAAAAGAAGTGGAAGATAAATTCAATGAAGATGTAGTTGAAGTAACGGAAATGTCAGTTGATGCAAGTACTATAGAAGCTGAAAAAAAAGAAGAAAAAGAATCTAAACCAAAGAAAACCAGAACTAAAAAAGCAGAACTCAAAGAAGACGATATAACAAATGAAGCGGAAGGTAAATAATAAAAGCAGAAATTGTTGTTGACTTTCACGGAAGAGTCTTTAATCTGTATTAAAATATGCAAGTTGCCTTTTTATTAAAGAGGCAACTTTTTTATGTGATTATTTGAAATAAAATTAAATACTAAGGCGTTAATCAATTTTAAAATTATCATGAATCAACGAGAACTATTTTTTAATTATGTAGCTCAAACTTCCCCTGAACCTATTGCATTAGAAATTGTAGATGCGAAAGGAGTTTATGTGTATGATATTGCCAATAAGGCTTATATGGATTTGATATCTGGTGTATCTGTAAGTAATATAGGACATTGTCATCATGAAGTTGTTAAAGCCGTACAAGATCAAGTGCAAAAATATATGCATACCAATGTATACGGAGAATATATATTAAGCCCGCAAACTCAAATGGCAGAAGCCTTAGTTTCATTATTGCCGCCTACCTTGAATACGGTTTATTTTGTTAATTCCGGATCGGAAGCTATAGAGGGTGCTATGAAATTGGCCAAGCGATTTACGGGACGTTATGAGCTTATCTCCTGTGAAAATGCGTATCATGGTTCAACTAACGGTGCTTTAAGTTTAATGGGAAATGACGATTTTACGCAATCATTTCGTCCCTTGTTGCCGTCAACAAATCGTATTGCTTTTGGTAAGATGGACGATTTGGAACGAATAAGTCATCAAACAGCTGCTGTTATTATTGAACCGGTACAAGGAGAGGCGGGCATTCGATGTGCGTCGAATACATATTGGAAAGCCTTGCGTCAGCGTTGTACTCAAACAGGAACTTTACTGGTTTTTGATGAAATTCAGACCGGATTTGGTCGGACGGCTTCTTTGTTTGCTTTTCAAAACATAGGTATAGTTCCCGATATGTTAACCCTAGCTAAAGCTATGGGTGGTGGAATGCCGATAGGTGCTTTTGTTGCTTCGAAAGAAATTATGAAAACATTGATGTCTAATCCTGTATTGGGTCATATCACTACTTTCGGCGGACATCCCGTTTCATGTGCAGCTGCTCTTGCTTCTTTACAAGTTATTGAAAAACAAAAGCTTTATGAAAAGGTCCAACGAAAATCTGATTTGTTTGTTCAATATTTAAATGATCTTAAACAAATCAAAGAAATCCGTCGGAAAGGTTTATTAATAGCCCTTGAGTTTAATGATAGAGAGTTGAACTTTAAGGTTATTCGTTCCTGTCTAGAAAAAGGTGTTATTGTTGATTGGTTTTTGTTTTGTGATACTGCTTTGCGGATTGCTCCACCATTAATTATTAGTGATCAGGAAATAATGCAAGCCTCCACCATTATCAAAGAAGCAATTATTGAAAATACGTAAAAGAAAAAACTTTTATAATGAACAGTATCCTTGTCTCCTTATATTTAAAAATCTCATATTTATGAGTGTGATACCATATAGTGATTATCCAATTTGCTTGCCATGATAATGGCATATTTGAATAATATCTTATTTTTTTTATTTAGAAATATATCTATTAAAAAATTTTAATACATTTGCAACTTAAAATAAGTAATACGTGATATTAAAAAAACTTTCACTTTTAGTAACGTTTTCGTTTCTTATACTACAACTTAGCTTACTATCGCAAAATAGTATCATAAGGGGTTTTGTCTATGATAAATCAAACGGCGAACCTATACCCTATAGTTCGATTTATGTGATTTCTGAAGGGATAGGCGTTGTTACCGATGATAATGGTTATTTTGTATTGACGAAATTAAAGGAAGGTTCCCATCGTTTAAAGATATCCTATATGGGCTATGATTCCTTAGTAGTAGAAGTATCACTAAAGAAAGGGGAAGTTGCTAATGAAAAATTTTATTTAGAGAGGACGAGTGTAGAAATAGAAGGAGTTGAAATTACTGCTCAGAGACAAATTCTTAAAACCGAGACTTATGTTTCCGTTCAGCGAGTAAGTCCTAAGCAGATATCACAGCTTCCCAGTATAGGAGGTATACCTGATTTAGCGCAATATTTGCAAGTATTACCCGGTGTGATTTTTACCGGAGATCAGGGGGGACAACTGTATATACGCGGAGGTACACCTATACAAAACAAAGTCTTACTCGATGGTTTGATTGTTTACAATCCTTTTCATTCCATTGGTTTATTTTCGGTTTTCGATACCGATATTCTCAAAAGTGCCGATGTGTATAGTGCCGGTTTTGGATCGGAATACGGGGGGAGAATATCGTCGGTGATGGATATTAGAACCAGAGATGGTAATAGAAATCGTTTTACCGGTAAAATTGATATAGGCACTTTTGGTTCTAAAATGCTGCTTGAAGGGCCTTTTAAAAACAAAACTAAAAACAGAAAAGAACATTACGCTTCCTATTTGTTATCCGTGAAAGCTTCTTATTTAGAACAAAGTTCTAAAATATTATACAGATATGCCAATGAACAGGGCCTTCCATATAATTATTTAGATGGATATGGTAAAATATCCATTCAAACAAACAACGGCAGCCGAATTAATTTGTTTGGTTTTAGTTTTAATGATGGAGTGAATTACCCCGATATTGCCCGTTATAATTGGAATTCTTGGGGTGCCGGAGCTAATTTTATGGTTCTTCCATCCGTTGCAAACATGATAATGGAAGGGGTTATTGCTTATTCAGACTATAAAATCGGCTTAAATGAATCTGTGTCTCCTGATCGTAGTAGCCACGTAAATGGCTACAACTTTAATATGAATTTCACCTATTTGTTGGGACAAAATTCATTTAAATACGGCATTGAATTTATAGGTACTTGGGTTGATTATGAATTTACTAACTTTTATGGTACCGATTGTGGGCAAAAAAGTTTTAACAGTGAATTAGGCTTGTATTTCAAATATAAATGGATTATTAAACGTTTTATCGTCGAACCCAGTCTACGTATGCATTATTACGCATCACAAAGTTACTTTTCACCGGAACCACGTTTAGCCTTTAAATATAATTTAAGTGATCATTTTCGTCTGAAATTTGCCGGTGGATTATATACCCAAAACCTTATGGGTGCTACTTCAGATCGAGATGTTGTTAATTTGTTCTACGGAATGCTGACCGTTCCAGAAGTATTTTCGAGTCAAATTAATGAAAGAAAAGTAAAAAATAGTTTACAAAAAAGTCAACATTTAGTTATTGGAACTGAATTTGATATATATAAATATTTTAGTTTTAATATTGAAACTTATTTCAAAAACTTTTCACACTTAACGAATGTGAACCGCTATCAAATATTCGAAACAGATGATGAGTTTATTTTGGAAACAGGTAAGGCATATGGCGGAGATATTAGTGTGAAATTTGATTATAAGAAACTCAATGTGTATGCTGTTTACTCCTTAAATTGGGTTATCCGCGATGATGGAATCATCATTTATCGTACACATTTTGATAGGAGGCATAATATCAATATAACAACTTCTTATACCTTCGGTAAAAAAGATGTTTGGCAATTGGATATGCGTTGGAATTTTGGAACCGGATTTCCGTTTACAAAAACAAAAGGATTTTACCCTCGTTTGGAGACCTTGACCGATATCGATGGCAATTATTATAACAATAATGAAAATATGGGCATCATTCTCGATGATATTAATGGAGGAGAACTTCCGGATTACCATCGATTAGATATTAGTATGAAACGTCGTTTTTATGTTTCTGAAAGGGTGAAAATGGAATTAATATTCGGACTTACCAATGCCTATAATTATTACAATATTTTTTACGTACATAGAGTTACTAATGAGAAAATATATCAATTGCCCATATTGTGGAGCTTGAGTTATAATGTTATTTTTTAGGTTAATATGATTAAGAAATGGCAATCGCGGACTTTGTTGCTACTTGGAGATGACAACATACAGCTATTGCGTAAAGCACATGTCTTAGTAGTCGGATTAGGGGGAGTAGGTGCTTTTGCAGCAGAAATGTTGTGTCGTGCCGGGGTCAATCGCTTAAGCCTTGTTGATGGAGATAAGATCGAAGCCAGTAATCGGAATCGCCAACTTTTAGCCTTGCATTCTACAGAGGGAAACTATAAAACAGACCTCATGAAAAAGCGTTGTCAAGATATAAATCCCGACGTCGAAATAGATGTTGTCAGCGAATTTATCAAAAATGAACGTATTACGGAAATTCTACATCAATACAATTATGATTATGTAATTGATGCTATTGATAGCTTATCGCCAAAAACGTTCTTAATCATTGAGTCATTAAAACGAAATATCCCTATTGTGAGCTCCATGGGTTCCGGAGGTAAATTCGATCCAAGTAAGATTCAAGTGAATGATATATCAAAAACACATCAATGTGCTTTAGCAGCCGCTCTACGTAAAAGGCTACGTATACATGGAATATATACAGGAGTAAAAGCTGTTTTTTCAAGCGAAAATAATAAGCTTGCGTATATACATCCTGAGAAAGAAGATTCATTTACGCCCAAAAACATAGTAGGAACCATTTCTTATATGCCTGCGATTTTTGGATGTTGGTGTGCTTCGGTATGTTTAAATGATTTAATATCTATAAAACCAGACCATTGAGTTGGCATAGGATTTTTTTGCGATTTTTCTAAAAAAACCATATTTCGATCGTTTTTTTTTATACTTTTGCAGCTCTGAAAAAGGGTGCTGTAGCTCAGTCGGTAGAGCGTCGGACTGAAAATCCGCAGGTCACTGGTTCAATTCCAGTCAGCACCACAAAAATTGATGCTGAATAAGGATTTACGAAGAAAAACAAAAAAACCGTTTCGAGTTAGAAGCGGTTTCTTTTTTTTGCATGTAAACGATGTATTTATTCTTTCACGTCGTCGCTATTTAAGGTAACACTTACCGCTTCGATTTTTCCTCCGAGAGGAGGACTTAATTTACGGATTTTTATTTCAATGTTATCAATAAGTGGAAATTGATTATGTATAGCGATTATGATACGATAGGCAATGTTCTCAAGTAATAAAGATGTTTTTTTTAATTCTTGAGCGATTATTTGATAAACTGTTTGATAATTAATCGTTTTGTTTAAATCATCTTCTTTTGCTGCTGTAGTAATGTGACAATCCATGCTGCAATCAACAGTGAAATAAGTACCAATTACACGTTCTTCTTTGAAACACCCATGATGTGCATAAAAATGCATGCCTTCAATTTCGATTTTTGCCATCTTGAATTTTTTATTTTTTGTTTGCAAAAGTAATCAATTTTACCTAATTCAGAGACCTGTTTTTTGTGAAATCGTGGCGAAAAAAACAAAAGAAAAGACCATTCGTATTGTTATATTTTGTACATTTGCATAAGTTATAAAAAAACAGCAATAAGACTGATTATGAATGATATAGAAAAAGGAGCGGCAGCGAATAATTATACAGCCCACAACATACAAGTATTAGAAGGATTGGAAGCCGTTCGTAAACGACCGGCAATGTATATTGGTGATACCGGTGAACGTGGATTGCATCATTTGGTATATGAAGTTGTCGATAATTCCATTGATGAAGCATTAGCCGGTTTTTGCGATACTATCGAAGTTACCATACATGAAAATAATTCTATTTCGGTATTAGACAATGGTCGTGGAATACCTACGGGTATGCACGAAAAAGAAAATCGTTCGGCTTTGGAGGTTGTACTTACTGTATTACATGCCGGAGGAAAATTTGATAAAGGTTCGTATAAAGTCTCCGGAGGTTTGCATGGAGTGGGAGTGTCATGCGTAAATGCCCTTTCTAAAAAATTAAAAGTAGAAGTATTTCGCGAAGGAAAGCATTTTATGCAAGAATATGAATATGGCAAACCTTTATATCCCGTAAAGATAGTGGGCGAATCAAATAAAACCGGTACTTTTACCTGGTTTCTTCCCGACGATTCTATTTTTACACTTACAGAGTATAAATATGAAACTCTAGCTACCCGTTTAAGAGAACTTGCCTTCTTGAATAAAGGGATTACCTTGACAATTACAGATAAAAGAAGCTGTGATGAATGTGGACACCCTACTACTCAAACGTTTTATTCCGAAAAAGGATTAGTTGATTTTATAAATTATTTAGATGGTAACCGTGAAAAACTCATGGAAGAACCTATCTATATGGAAGGAGAAAAATCGGGAGTGCCCATCGAAATAGCCATGCAATACAATACAGCCTATGCGGAAAATTTACATTCATATGTGAATAATATAAATACGCATGAAGGCGGTACTCACTTAACCGGTTTCCGTCGGGGATTAACGCGTACTTTAAAAAAATATGCCGACGATCAAAAATTATTGGAAAAACTTGAAAAACAAAAAATTGAGATTACAGGTGATGATTTCCGTGAAGGTTTAACGGCTATCATTTCTGTGAAAGTACAAGAGCCACAATTTGAAGGTCAAACCAAGACGAAATTGGGAAATAGTGAAGTTGAAGGGGTAGTTAGTCAGCTCGTTAGTGAGATGCTCACCTATTATTTAGAAGAACATCCCAAAGAAGCACGTAATATAGTCGATAAAGTAGTCTTAGCAGCTACAGCACGTCATGCAGCACGTAAAGCACGTGATCTCGTACAACGCAAAAGCGTGCTATCGGGTTCGGGCTTACCCGGAAAACTTTCTGATTGTTCCGACAAAGATCCCGTTAATTGTGAACTCTTTATTGTTGAAGGTGATTCCGCAGGTGGTACAGCTAAACAAGGTCGCGACAATAAAACACAAGCCATTTTGCCTCTGAGAGGTAAAATCCTGAATGTTGAAAAAGCCATGCAACATCGCATTTTCGATAACGAAGAAATAAAGAATATCTATACTGCATTAGGTGTTACTATTGGTACAGAAGAAGATGCGAAAGCTTTAAATCTTTCTAAATTAAGGTATCATAAAATTGTAATTATGACCGATGCCGATGTGGATGGTAGTCACATTGCTACTCTTCTATTGACTTTCTTCTTCCGTTATATGAAAGAATTGATAGAACAAGGTTATGTGTATATTGCTACCCCTCCTTTGTATTTAATTAAAAAAGGAAAAGAAGAGCAATATTGTTGGACGGAAGAAGAACGCATCGCTATTTTAAAATCATATCAAGAACAAGGCAAAGAAAAAGGAATTTCCGTTCAACGATACAAAGGTTTGGGTGAAATGAACGATGATCAATTATGGCATACGACTATGGATCCGGAATTCAGAACACTGCGTCAAGTGACTATTGAGAATGCAATAGAAGCCGATTATGTCTTTTCTATGCTCATGGGTGATGAAGTACCTCCACGCCGTGAATTTATTGAAAAGAATGCTAAATATGCAAATATTGACGTCTGATTTTTTTATTTAATATCGTTATATTATTACGGATTATAAAAATTGTCATTATATTCATTAGATGAAAATGAATATAAATTCGTAAAATATAAAAATATCATTCTATTTTCTTCGTTTTTTTTCTTAAAATGTGTTATGTTTTTATGGTATTTAACCCATATTTCATAATGATATGTTAATTATTGATATTTTCTAAATATTTTCTAAATCATTTCCATGAAGTATACTCCTTTCTATTTGTTTTGGATTAATGTTATTTAAGGGAATTGATATCTCTTATGATTAAAAGATATCAAAATAGGAATTATATAATATAATAAAATAAAAATAAACATTGTTAAAAATTGTAAAACTTAAAAAAGTCTCTAATAATTTATATAGTTTTGTATCGAAATCATTAAAAATTGATATAAATACTCGAATATATTTTTCGAATTAAAACTATGCGAAAAAGACTTATTAATTTTAAGAAGTTAACAAAGAAAAATTCTTTACATGCCTATTTACATGAGAAAAGTTTTATCTTATATTACATATCTCATAAGAGATATATAAATAATATTCTTTTCTTGTACGATAATTTAAAAAACTATGATGATTGTTATAACTACATCAAGGGTCCTATATGTTTTATATCCCACTCAAATTTAAATAAAAAGTTGTTGTTCCATAAATCTCTTTTCGTTAATGGAAAAGAATTTAAAAGAGGTAGTTTGTTATATTCAACTTCTTGGGTGCAGTTCAATTCATTAAAAAAAACAATTATTTATTTCGTGGTTTTGAAGTTGAACGGAAATAATTTTTTATTAATGAAAGAGTTATTGCTCGATGTTAAACAACAAATTTTATCTTTGTGTGTAAAACGCTATAAACTCATAAAAATTTTTATTTCTTATTCTAACTTTCTAAGAAATACTTTTCACAAAGCAGTAGATACCCCCAAAATATCTACTGCTTTATGGGACCCTATAAATAATATGTTAAGTTTGGTGTTTTATATTGATTTAAAAAAGAAGAGAGAAAGCTTCTTAATAATGAGCTAATAAGAAGCGTCCATAAAATAGTAAGTTTTGTTGTTCAATTAAATTATTAATGCAGGAGGTTGTCTTTTTTGACAACCTCCTTTTTTAGGGGCGTGTAATTAGTAACAATAAACTAACATATAATCACCAATTTTACGAAAATACAGTTGGTGTGTAGCCTTATAATCATCCATGTGTATATGTGCCCTCGTATAATTAGATGTTTTAATGTCTACATATTCTATGGATAAATGTTGCTCAAAAAGCGGCTTCCGTTCGGAATACATTTTATATAAACATTCTTTACCTCCCCAATACAAGTGTAAAAGTTCTATGTTTTGTAGGTCAATGGTTTTTAGTTCATTGGGGCTTAAGAAACGGGAAGCAAGTGCAGGCATGCGTTCATTGATTTGTTCAACGTCAATGCCAACAGGGTGTGTGGGGGAAATAAAAACAGCGGCATAATCTTTGGAATGAGAGACAGATAAATTGTAGGATTGATTTTTCAGAAAGGGCTTACCGTTCTGATCGTATAAAATACTGAATTCAACCTTAAGCATAGACTGTAATAATACCCTATAGGCTAAACGATGAAGGCGTTTTTTTGGATTTTTCAATGCAACCATATGTTCTTTTTCATCCGGTGGTAATGAGCGCAAGGAACATAAAGTACTTTCATCTTCTTCAATTTTCCATACTCCAAAGCTTCCGACCGCGCCAATTTCTTCAATAAAACATAAAGGCATATTAATCCTAAATTATGTATTACGACGTTTGAATGTAATCCCCTGTAATCCGCTGACACTTTTTCCGATAATTGCTATTGCCATAGCATCGGAAAAGAGATTATTAGAAAAAATGTGTACATCCAATACCAGATAGAAAATATAGCATACCGCAAAAGCAATAACATAATTTATAACAAAGAATTTAACACTATATGAGAGTGAAAACGGTAAAATGCCTTTTTGTTTATCTCTAAAATAGCTTAAAATTAAATAGATAGGAATACATATAATGATAAGGGCAATGCTTAGAATTAAAGTATGTTTGATGCCTTCTCCTAATAGCAGGTCAATGATAAAAAAGATAAGAATTAGTGATAATATTTCTAAGAGATATTGAACGTTTTTAGTGCTCTTTGTTGGTGTTTCCATGTGAGTTAGGTGTAAATTATGAATTATGAATTATTTGTTAGTTATTTTACGGTACTTCCGTTATGGATAGATTTTGTGGGAGATACCAGGCAAAGTTCCCCTTGTGCATTTTCGGCCATGAGTATCATTCCTTGTGAATGAATGCCTTTGATTTCTTTTCCAGCCAGATTGACTAACATGATTACTTGTTTGCCGATTAAATCTTCCGGTTGATAATATTCGGCTATGCCACTGACAATGCTGCGTTGGTCAATACCTGTATCTACTTTAAGTTTAAGCAGTTTTTTTGTTTTAGGCACTCTTTCGGCTTCTAAAACCGTACATGTACGAATGTCAATTTTTTGAAAATCATCAAAATTGATTATGTCTTTTTGGGGTATAAGGGGTGTTGATTCCATTTTGTTTTCATTTTTAGTATGATGCAATTTTTCTATTTGCTTTTCAATTTCAGCATCTTCTATTTTATCGAATAAAAGGATGGGATTATTGATGCTGTGTTGTGCAGGCAATAGTTGTATATTTCCCGAGGCACTCCATGGTAGGGGCGATATATTCAATATGCTTCTTAATTTTCCGGTTGTGAACGGGAGAAAAGGTTCAGATAACACGCTTAAGTTAGCACATATCTGTAAGGATAAATTCAACACTGTTTGAACACGTTGTGGATTTTCTTTGTAGATTTTCCAAGGTTCGGTGTCGGTGAGGTATTTATTGCCCAAACGTGCCACATTCATCAATTCCGACAAAGCTTCGCGGAAGCGGTATTTTTCGATGTTTTTTCCAATTCGTGCCGGATAGTCGGCCAATGCATCGACAAGGGCTTTGTCTTCAGCTTGTAGTTCGGTAACCGGCGGTACTTTCCCATTAAAATATTTATGGGTCAAGACAATGGTCCTATTGACAAAATTACCGTAAATGGCTAGCAATTCATTGTTGTTTTTCGCTTGAAAGTCTTTCCAAATAAAATCATTATCTTTTGTTTCGGGAGCGTTAGAGGTTAAAACATAGCGTAAAACATCTTGTTTGTCTTTGAAATCTTCCAAATATTGATGCAACCACACTGCCCAATTGCGAGAGGTGGAGATTTTATCGTTTTCTAAATTCATGAATTCATTGGCGGGGACATTTTCAGGCAATATATAAGAACCTTCGGCTTTTAACATGGCGGGAAAGATTATGCAATGAAAAACGATGTTGTCTTTACCTATGAAATGCACCAGTTTACTGTCGTCCGATTTCCAATAGGGTTGCCAGTCTTTGTGTTCGCGTTCCGCCCATTCTTTGCTTGCTGAAATATATCCAATGGGAGCATCAAACCATACATAAAGCACTTTTCCTTCGGTATTGGGTAGAGGAATTTTCACTCCCCAGTCCAAATCGCGTGTAACGGCGCGAGCGCGTAATCCTTGGTCTATCCATGATTTACATTGTCCGTATACATTGGTTTTCCAATCATCTTTATGGTTTTTAAGTATCCATTCCTTAAAGAAATCCTCGTAATCTTCCAGCGGCAGAAACCAATGTTTGGTTTCTTTCATCACCGGTTTGTTGCCACTTAATGTAGAAGTTGGATTTATTAAATCGGTGGCATTTAAGCTAGTTCCGCAGGCTTCGCATTGGTCGCCGTATGCTCCTTCGTTGCCGCAATGCGGGCAAGTACCGGTGATATAACGGTCGGCTAAAAACTGTTGAGCTTCTTCATCATAATATTGTTGGGTGGTTTTTTCTATAAATTTACCTTTTTCGTAAAGTGTTTTAAAGAAATCCGATGCTGTTTGATGGTGCATGGGATTTGAAGTACGAGAGTAAATATCGAAACTGATACCGAATGTTTCAAAAGATTGTTTGATAAGTGTATGGTAACGATCTACTACGGCTTGTGGACTGATGTTTTCTTTGCGTGCTTTGATGGTAACCGGCACCCCGTGCTCATCAGAACCTCCGATAAACAACACATCTTCACCTATAGAACGTAAATAACGCACGTAGATATCAGCCGGTATGTAAACGCCGGCTAAATGACCGATATGCAAAGGACCATTGGCGTAGGGTAGGGCTGATGTTACTGTATAACGTTTGTATTTAGACTCCGTATAAGGCATGAATTCAACTATTTAGAAGGTAAATATTTTTTTTGATTTAGCTTGCGCAAAAGTACACAAAAATTTTACATATTACCCACTACCCAAGGCTTACTTTCTTATTTTTCTAATGATTTACCATCAAGCAAATGGATTTTGTGCCATTCTAATTAGAACAATTATTTTTCTAACTATAAAAATAATTCTTATAAAAATAAAAGAAAGATACGAGTAATAGAAGTTGAAATTACGTACATCTTTTTTAAAGAAAAGAATAAGTAATTTTTTCGAGGAAGAGTGCATGTGCCGGGACAGATATTCCTGCTTTGCAACGGTCTTTAAGCAAGATAATCTGACGAAAATCATCCAGACTAATTTTGTGTTTTCCTATCTCTAACATTGTGCCAGTAATGGCTCTAACCATATTGCGTAAGAAGCGGTTGGCAGTTATTTCGAAAACGATTAAGTCGTTTTCTTTTTTCCACAAAGCATGGCTTATGATGCAATCATTGTTTTTTGTATTGGAGTGCAGTTTTGAAAAACTGGTGAAATCGCGGTGTTTTTTTAGTTCTTCGCATGCTCGATTCATTTCTTCTATATCGGGTTCAAAATAAATCCGGTAGGATGTATCGCAGGTAAAAGGATTTTTTTTTGTACGGATGTAATAGCGATAGGTTCGTTCAATGGCGTCGAAGCGGGCATGCGCTTTATCGGCAACCGGAATAATGTCGAAAATGACAATATCTTCAGGCAGAAAGCTGTTTAGATGATGAATGAGATTCGTTATTTTATCAGCGTTAAGATTTTGTTTTGTATTGAAATGAGCATAAAAAGAGCGAGCATGCACTCCGCTGTCAGTTCGACCGGCACCGGTAATGGGGATGTTTTCGTTCATGATTTTGCTCATTGCATCGCATATCACAGCCTGGATGCTTGTTTGTCCGGCTTGAATTTGCCATCCGTAGTAGCGGGAACCCTTATATGCCAAATGGATAAAGTAACGCATTTTATTATGAAATAACTTCTTTTTTGCTAAGATTTTGATAGTATTTGCATGCCGTTGTAATTCCACAGGTTTCGCATTTGGGTTTACGAGCCACACAGGTATAACGTCCGTGAAGGATGAGCCAATGATGCGCTTTGGAAAGTAAATGTTCTGGGATATTTTGCACCAGTTGTTTTTCCGTTTCTAAAGGTGTTTTAGCTTGATTACTTAGACCTATGCGGGCTGCTACACGAAATACATGAGTATCAACAGGCATGGCTGCTTTGTTAAAAAATACAGAAATAACCACATTGGCGGTTTTTCTTCCAACACCGGGTAGTTTTTGTAAATCTTCCATATTGTCGGGGACAATGCCGTTGAAATCCTGCATCAACGTATGTGCCATACCAGATAAATGCTTGGCCTTGTTGTTGGGATATGAAATGCTTTTGATGATTTCATAAATGTCGTTTATAGCCGCTTTGGCCAAGAGGTCAGGAGTAGGGTACTGTTTGAAAAACAACGGAGTGGTCATATTCACTCTTTTGTCCGTACATTGTGCCGAAAGTATGACAGCAACCAACAGTTCATAGGCACTTTTATACTGCAATTCGCTTTTTGCATTAGGATTATGTGTGGAAAAATAATCGATGATATAAGCATAACGCTCTTTTTTATTCATATTCCAGTCGTTCTTTGAATGCAATAAAATGTTTATTTTCGGGGTAGGCAATGGATAACTCTTGGGCTAACTTTTCGGCCAATTCACGATCTTCGTATCGATTAAAAAATGCACGATGACCTATCTTTTGATGAAATGCTGAAATGCTTGCCAATTTGTTAGGATGTTGAAGGATGAAATCCTGAAGATAGGATTTATAATACCTGAAATTTCTATAATAACAGGAATCCAATTCTATACGAATGCTGTCAAATTGTTCGCTGTCTTTGTATTGAACAAAGATTTTAGACAATGAGTCGGTTATCATATACATTTCATGAATTTTTTTGTTTACCTCTAAAAACAACACCGATTCTTCGTTTCCTTTGACTTTTTGGGTGTTTTTGATATCGCTTAAATCGCCTTCGAGGAATATATTGTCTTTATCGCCCGCAATAAAGGTAATCGTAACCGTGTCGGCAAATCGGAGGCGATAGAAGCTTTTTTCGATGGCATTGACTTTGTGTTTTAGTTTACCGTTTATTAATAAAACCGTATCCAAAGGAATGATTTCATAAGGGTTTACTTCTTCTAAAACAGCCATAAGGTAGTTTGCGTTTTGAAATTCACCATTTACGGTAAACCCATGTTTTTCACATGAAGTACATAAAACGATACACAGCAAGATTATAGAAAAGTAAAAGCTACTTATTTTCATTGTCTACAGTATTTATGTTATGATTATGTTTGCGATAAATATCTAAAGCGGTAATGACAGCCATTGCGCCGAAAACGGGTACGGCCAGTTTGTCGGTATCTAAAAAATTATTCATAATTCCGTGTGTATAATAGCTTATTAAGGCTAATGTACACATCAAACTCAATATTCGAATGGATTTTTGTTTTTCTTGATAATAAATATGTATGCCTTTATAAATGCAGAGAAAGACTATAAGCATTACACTTAACATGCCGACGAGTCCTGTTTCAGCAAGCGGACCTAAATATTCGCTGTGTGCATTGCCGCCGTCGCCCGAATTGGTTGTGATTATGGTTCTGAATTTTGAACGTTGAAAAGGAGCATACTTAAATTGGTAAGTGCCTGGCCCATACCCAAAAACGGGTTTTTCTTTAAACATACGCCATGCCGAAGTCCATCGATTGATGCGTTCTACATTCGAAGCATCGGACGAAATGTTGGTGATGGATTGAAAATGTTCGAGAAAATTATTGGATGATTCTTGTTCGTTTTTATTTAACTGATGCAAGATTGTCGATTGAAAGGTGAAAAATAATACTACGACTGTGCCGATAAAAATGAGAACGCTTTTCATTTTGATTTTTAACAATAAGAGCACCCAAACCCCCATCGAAATGATTACACTTAACCATGCCGCTCTGCTAAAGGATAGGTATAAGCCTACCAATAATATGGGGAATAGAATAGCGGATGCCGTTTTTTGTTTTTTAGTGAGGTGAGGTATGAAAAACAAACCTCCTACAATGCAAACAAAGAAAGCCAACACCGCACCGTAAGCCGTATGGTCGTTGTAATAAGGACTCATTACCCAATGACTTACCTTTTCCACATCGCCCATTTGTAGGTGTTTTACCGTTGTAATGCATACAATCAGGGCTAAACCTAAGGCATAACTCAAGAAAAAGGTAATGCTCTTTTTGATATCTTTTTCCACCAATTGACATAAAAAGAAATAGAAAGGGATGATAAACCAGAGTTTACTGATAAGAAATTTAACGGAAACCCAAGGGATGGTTGAAGTGATGGAAGTGATCCCCAACCAAAGCAGGTAAAAAATAATGGCTAAGGAGATGGGATGTTTGCTTATGTGTATGTTGTAATGATTTTCATATAAAATTTTAGCCAAAAACATCAACATAAGCGCAAGCATTAAGGCTTCGCTGGGAAATGATAAGCCGTAGCTGATGTCGGGCATAAATTCGTTGATATTAATGGAGAAAGGAGTTAAAAATGCGGTAAGATAGAGCAAAGTATCCATTTTAAATAAAAGGAGATACAGTGCAAATAAGCCAAATACACTATAAGGAAACCATAGTTTTTGGTACTTGATAAATACTGCACAAACTATCAGGAAAAGAAAACTCAGCCCGAGAATGATAAGCTGGCTTTTTTCTTTTGTACAAAAAGCGCGTGTTTTACTCTTCCATGCATTTAACATCTGTTTTCTAATATTTTATGCTTTTTGTTTCAATTCTTGTTTCATGCTGTGCAATCCTCTTTTGAGGTTTTCTTTGAATATCAATAGGAATAAGGTAAACAAACACACGCAAAAGCTTGAAACAATGGTTATAAGTAATTTTTTAGGATAGGATTTTTTGTCGGCAGGTACTGCTTTCTCAACTACAAATTTCTGGGGAAGGGTATAGGAAGCGTCGACACGTGTGTTTTGGTATTTTTCTTGAAATAATTTTTGAGCTTCTTTTAAATAAAACAAACGATCGCGTACGGATACATACAATGGCCCATATTGTTCTAAAATTAATAATTCCTCTTTAATACGTTTTACGGCAGTCGTATTCCCTTTGGCTAATTCAATGGCATATTGTTGCATCAGACGTTCCGATTGGGTTTCGTAATCGTAGACTCCTTTACTCATAATGCGCGATAAAGAATCGTTTAACTCCATAATCAATTGATCGGTGAGTTTCATTTCTTCTTGTAAAATAGCAAAAGCTTCTTTGGATCGTTGTTGAACTATTTCACGTTTGAGTATGTCGTAATAATCGGCAATTTCATTGGCCATGTCGGAGGCAAGCACGGGATCGGTATCTTCGACCGTTATTTCGACCGCTAAATTATCCGTTCGACTGAATTGGATGTTGTTTTTTACGTATTTATATAGTTTGGTTTTCCAATATCCTTTTGTGGTGTCAATGTCATAATGCTCGATAAGATTAAACTTTTCAATGATATGATCTTTGATCTCCCTTGAATTCAATATCTGTATCATTTGTTCGATATGCGCATCATCGCCGAATTGGGTTACATCTAAAAATTCATTATAATTTCCTTCGGCAAGAATGAGTTGCGATACAGCATTGCTTGATGTTGAAAACATAATCACCGACGATTTATACTTTGGTTTGATAAAAAAAGGAGTGGATAAAGTAAAAGAAACAACAGCCGATACAATGCCTACGATGAGAAATGTTTTCCAGTATTTTACAATCAGTAGTAAGATGTTGAAGCATGAATTGTTTGAAGTAGCGTTAGTTGCCATGTATGTAAATTTATGAATTAATATACAATCAAAATCTAATCATTGTAACGTAATTATTTTAGCTTTATGATAATGAAAAAGAAAATAATTTTTTAGTGGATTTTGTGCTAAAACAGCCTGTATGAATTAAAAATTCATGTATTGATTTCTTTGATATATTGTAGTTTGACAATAAAATGGGGAAAGAAAATGTGTTATCCTATTCGAGCATCTACTCAAATATCACAGTACATTTGTTTTTGATGAAAAGAACAGGTCTATTTTTTTAATGCTGTACGGTCATTTTTCTTACGATACGCTGATCCTTATAAGTCATGACATAAAAATAAATGCCGTTGCTGAGAGTGCTAATATCATAACTCAAGGAATTGTTTCCGGCTGAAGCTTCTACGTTCTGGAAAAATAATATTTGCCCGTTGATAGTCATCAGTGAGAAAGTAACATTTCCTGCTTCCGGCAGTCTGAACGGAATGAGGGTTGTTTTTTGAGCGGGATTGGGAATATTTTGTCCGACAAACCATTGCATGGAGGTGTATTCATTAATGTTCACAGTTGATACTATGTTTATTCCTTCCATATCTGATAAACCGCAGTCGTTGATGGCTTTTACTTCTAATCTTCCGTTCCCGGCTACTGGGATGTATAAGTATATAGTATCTGTAGTGCTATTGCCCGACCAACTTGAATTAGAAATCATCCATTGATAGGAGTCGGCTTCGTTAACTTTATCAATATAATAGATGTAATTACCGGCTTGTATAATCAAGGAATCGCCGAAGATTTTTAAGGGGGTGGCTGGTTTAGTTTTTACATTAAAGTTTAAAGAAATCAGACTATCACATCCCTGCGAACTTTGATATTCGATTAAATAATCCCCGGCTTTGGTCAACATACTATCCCCATAATAATAAGGTAATTCACTGTCGCATGCGATTAAGGTATCGGTGAAATGATAGGTGGAATCTAAATTTATTGTCAAAGAAATCAGGCTGTCACAGCCCAAGAAAGTCGTAAAATGTATCAGATGATTTCCGCCAGTATATATCGTATTGTTTCCATATTGATACGGAAGTTCATTGTCGCATAGTGTTACAGTATCAACATTATAATAAATAGGATTTAACCGTAATGTTAATGAAATAAGACTATCATATCCTGAGGATGAAGTGAAATGTATTTGATAATATCCCGCAGCATATAAAACACTGTCTCCATAACGATAGGGTAAATCATTATAACATAGGGTTAACGTATCGTAATGATGATACGTAGGAATTATGAACAATGTTAAATCAATCAAACTATCGCAACCATAGATAGAGGAGAGATATATTTGATAATTTCCGGCAGAATGTAAAATGCTGTCTCCGTATGGATAGGGTAGTTTGTTATCCGTTAATATAAGGGTGTCGGTATGATGATAAATGGGATTTGTTTGTAAAACCAAATAAATGATGCTATCACAACCATATTGATTGGTGAAATATATGTTGTAATTTCCGGCTGAATACAAAATACTATCTCCATAGGAATATGGAAAATCATTACTGCAAATCCTTATGGAATCCATTTGATAATTAGTGGGATTTGTATCTAAAAATAAGTAATATATGCTATCACATCCGAAACGATTTGTGTAATTTACGTTGTGATTACCTACTGTTAAGAATACACTGTCTTTATAGGTATAAGGGAAATCTTTGTTACAAATGAATATAGTGTCAAAAAACGTATGAGTGGGATTGACGAATAAATGTAAGGTAACAAAACTATCACAACTATTCACCCGTAACGTTTGATGATAGGTGCCGCTTTGATAATAGACGCTATCATTCCAGGTATAAGAAAAACAGGCTGTGTCGAATAGGGTGGTTTTGGGGAACAAGGAGTCTACATTAAAACGCTGAGATAGGGTGTCAGAGCAACCCAATGTGGTAAAAGACATGAGTTCCATCCGGAACCATCCGGTGTCCTGAAATACATAATGTAAATTACTGTCATTGGAAGTAAAGAGTAGGCTACTATCCCTATCGTTGTATACATTCCATACGTTACGGTGGAATAGGGTCGACGATAGGGAAGTGTCTTGCGCATCGATGTTAACCATGCAATTTTGTAGGCTTATCGTTGACGTAAAGCCGGCATCGACATATTCGCCCGTATTGGGATAGGAATACACCAGGATTGTATCCATCGCACTACAGCCGTTTTGTGTAAAAACAGAAAAGATTATTTTATAATAACCCGTATCCTGAAAGAGGTATTCAAAAGCAGAATCAGCACAGATATATTCCGTCAATGGTCCATTATTCAGTTTTATGATATTCCACTGACAATAAGAAATTTTATCATTTGAAACTTTCGTGTCATGGGATAAATAAACACGACTGGGATAACAGCGTTTAGAGAGAGAGTCACACACGATGTGTGATGAAACAATGTTTTTTTTAACGATACATCCAAGCAAACTCGTATCACCAAGTGCGTTGGTTACCAAACAGCTGTATCTGGCTTTGTGGGGAGGGTTGTATACCTTTAATAGTTGGTTGCTTCCGACAATGGTATTAACAGAATCTCTCCAGATATAAGAAACAAAACCGTTGGGAGCTTCGAGTCGAGCCGTGTCATCTTCTGCACAATTCAATACTTGAATACCTAAACCTCGGCATTCTCCTATAAAATATCCGTGGCAGAAATGTTGTCCAAAACCGCATTGAGAAGCATAGCATACAATGTCAATATCTTGACCAATGATAGGGGATAAGTCAATGCCTATGGTTGACCAATCTTTCCAATCATAAGAATATCCACAACTAATAAAACCAGGAACACCCCCGCCTCCAATAGCCACATAGTTATTATTTATCCCATTTATTAAATTACGGTTGCTATCCTGAATCCGTAGTTCAAAACGTGGTTGGTAAATTGAAGGATGTTCGGGGTCATGAAAAACAATCGCATGATGTAGCAGCAACAATGCATTATTAGAATCGACTGTTAAAGAGTAAATAATAGCTTGGGCTAAAAAAGGATAATTCATATATCCAATTCTTGCACTTTGTGAAAAGCCATTAGGAATTGCTTTTAATTGACTGTTTGGATAGCCATAACAAGTGTATAAATCATATTCGTTTAAATCGGTTATTATTTCAAAATTCAATGCAGGTGCATTGGTATCAGTAAGTGTTATATCTGAATAAGCAGTACTATGTGGGTGTGTTAAAGGATTGAGGTATATTTGTGTTCTCCAATTGGTAAAATTCCTTTGACTGAAATCGAAGTTGGGGCAAGCAGCGTTTTGTGCTTTAAGGGTTGCCGTTAAGCAGGTGATGCATATCAATAAAATAAATTTTACTATAAATGTTCTTTTCATTATGGTTATATCAATATAATTGTATCAATTTCGTTACAAAAGTATAAATATTTTTCATTCATAGATGGAATGCAATTGATTATCCATGGTGTTTTTGTGATTTTAATATGAAATGTCGGCCAAATACATCCGCTTTGATGAGTGCATCATACACCCTTTCTGCACGTATCTCACCCGCTTCATGGTGTATGGAAGAGCCTGTTTCTACTGATTTCTGCGCAATTTGCATTAATTTTTCATGGGTGATATTTGCTAATCCTATATCGGAAAAGCATATAGGTAATCCTACCGAAACACAAAATCCATACACTTCATGCAGTTCTTCCGATGTAGCAGCATTCATATGTAAACCGGCTAATAGGCCAAAAGCTACTTTTTCGCCGTGATAAAAAGAGTGAGTTTCAGGTACTGCTGTTAATCCATTGTGTATGGCGTGAGCTGCTGCCAGTCCGCCACTTTCAAACCCAATACCGCTAAGTAAGATGTTTGCTTCAATGATATGATTTAAGGCTGTACTCACTTCTCCGGATTCATGCTCAAGTTTGGCACGAAGTCCATAGGTAAGTAAGGTGTCATAGCAGAGTCGGGCTATGTTTAGTCCGGCCAATGTGCTAAGTCCTCCACATTCATTTACAGCCGATGTTGTTGAACAAGATCTGGCTTCAAACCAAGTAGCCAGCGCATCGCCCATGCCGGCAATTAAAAATCGTAAAGGTGCTTGTGCAATGATGTCCACATCTACTAAAACCACCGAAGGGTTTAATCGTTGATAATGTACTTTCTCAAATATACCTTCAGGGGTATAAGTTACGGCACATCCACTGCAAGGAGCATCTGTTGAAGCGATGGTTGGAACAATAATTACCGGAATGCCTGCTCTGTCGGCAGCTATTTTGGCCGTATCAATCACTTTACCGCCTCCCATTCCTACCATCACATCGGCTTTAGATTTTTTAATGGTGTGGGCAAGATTTTTCAGAGCGGCTTCACAACATTCCCCTTTAAAAATTTCTATACGGAGAGAAGACGAAAGAGGAGGTTGAGAAAAATACCTCCCCTATGATGAGATTGACGGGGAGGTATTTTTGTGCCGATTTGGAGGTGAGCACAACAGCCTTACTGCCAAACTGATTGATAATGCTTTCCAGTTTTAGGATCGCTCCGCTACCTTGAATGTATTTACCGGGGAAACAAGCGATATTATTCATATTGTTGATATATATTATTTGTTAACAATGAGTTATTTTCAGACAATGATTTGTTAGGATTTTTTTATGTATATCTAACTTGTGATATTAATAGGATTCGCCATACAAAATATCCATAAAACGAAAGAAAAGAAAATCGGGATGAAGATCCAAGAGACAATTGAAATAAATTATAACGGTACAATTCTTATCCATGCTATGATACATGGAAGAGGCATAACCGGGTATAGCTCCGTTATGTCCATAAAATGAACCTCTTTTTAAAAGGTATGAGCCATATCCCGTATTTTTATCCAGTTCCACTAAGTCGTTTAATCTTTGGTGTTGAAGTGTTTCGGATAGAAATGTCCCGTTTACTAGATTTTCAACGTATTTTTGCAGTTCTCTAGGTGTTGAGTAAGCCGAGCCGGCTGCCCATGCCCATGAAACATCGAAATATTCGGTAACGTCATCATTTTCAATATATTCTCCGGAATAATATCCCCGTCCATGTGTGCCGGGAAGCCCTAAGCCGTCAGTTATGAGGCCGGTATTGTTTAATTGAAGCGGAATAAGAATACGGTTTTTAATTTCATCTTCCAACGAATGACCGGTTAATTTTTCAATAATCATACCAATAATAATGGTATTGGTGTTGGAATACTTCCAATCTGAACCCGGACTAAAATAAAAGTCATGTGAAAATCCGACATCAACTAGTTCTTGTGGTGACCATTTTTTTGTCGGTTGATTCATACATTCTTCCCCCCATGCATCATCATCCGTATAATTAAATATACCACTGGTCATATTGCAAAGCATTGCTATCGTAATACTATCGGCTTTGGGGTATTCGGGATAATATTTCGACAACTTATCACTTAACTTTATTTTTCCTTCATCCACTAATTGAAGTAAAACAGTACCTGTCATGGTTTTGGTATTACTGCCTATTCTAAACGTGTGGTTAGCGTTCATGGGTATAGCATTTGGAATATCGCTTACTCCAGCACTATATAACCAATCGATCCCTTTTGTATGATCTACAACCAGTGCAACAATTCCAGGTACTTTAGTGTTTTTGATTAAAGAATCCGTTACCGATTTCATCTGATCGATAAGTACTTGATTCGTGTCGACAACAGGATCTTTTTTGCATGAAATGATTAAACATGCAAAGATTAAAAGAATGGGAATGAAGGTTAATTGAAACTTTTTCATGCTATTTTTATTTTAATAATGTTTCTATTGGATTTATTCAGGGTATATTTTTAATTTATATTGTTTTATTTTATAGTCGTTTTTATTTAATTCGATTTATATTATAATAGGCTATTTTAAGGTAAATATTTTAATTACATCTTACAACTTACATGTTTCTGGTTTTTTCGGTGCAAAAGTAATTATTTTTTGTTACGAAAATACAAATGTTTTCTTTTTTATTCATGTTTTTCTGGTTTTTTTGAAATAATTTATTGCATTGTAATAAAATAAAAAGGTTCAAATGTACATCTTGGCCAGTCGAATGAATAACTTTGTTAGAAGTGGCTTATTATGGTATTTATGAAGTTTTAAATTTTTAAGACAGTTTCTTTAGAAGTGTTTGCATAACAATATATACATAAATGACGACAAGTATTATACATTCCAATATCCTTACTTATCATACATCCACATGCTTTTCTTTGTCCTTTGTCTTTCAACTTTTTGGCAGAGAGTGTTGTTTGATTAAATTCATTTGTAAAAAGAATGTTAGTTTCAGATAATTTTCCGTAATTTAAGAAATATGTCAATTCCTTATCCTCTGCAAAAATCTTCTTTATTAACTCGCCATCTATACAACGATTGTGAAAAATATGATATTTATCTAAATCAATTTCTTCAGCACAACTCGCTATTGAAATTTTCCACCCTTCATTTTCCCATTGTTCCTTCATTTTCATTAATCCTTCTGCTATTTCCTGCATTTGCTCTAATGTGGGTTCGGCATATTTCATGTTTTCTCTGCTAAATAGAGGGCTTTCTTTTACTATATTTCGTTGCACTTTTCGATAAGGCTTAATATCTATAAAACTGAAAACGAGTTTGTCAGTGTAGTCTTTTAGCTGATTGCCAATATTCCAAATTCGTTTTAGAACTTCACGGGGGCTTAGTTTTTCTGTCAGAATGATAGGATCAAATCTCCAAATGACTTTTTCTTTGCCAATTAAATGGCTTAGCTCTTTGAAAGTGTTGATTCTTTTTTCAAGTGTAGGCAAGTTGGGTTCAAAGGCTTCTTTTTCATAGTCATTCAAGGTGTATTGAAAATAATAATGCATGCCTATGCTATCAAGTTCTTTGAGATAAGGGATGATGGGTTTGGGATTTTTTGTCCAAAAAACGATTACTTTACAATTTTTAAACGAAACATATAAAGGTTGCTGATTAAACGGATTATACCAAACAATATATGACTTTTTAATTCTATTGATGAACCATTTAGCGTAAAAGGCAGGAATATCGGTCGAACGACTAGCCGAAATGATTACGGGAGCCACGGCTTCAACTACTTCTCCGTTTGGTTTTGTTATATTAATTTTATTCCAAAGCATGTGTTGTAAAATGACTTTTACTATTCAGGTAGTGTATAAATCGTTACATCCATAAAAGGGGGTAGGTTACTTCGAGCGGAATTACTTTTCTAAATGCATTGTGGTAAAACTTATTTTTTTGTGTTGTATATTATTTGCTTTAAGTCAATCTTTATCCCGATTATAAAAAAACATTATTGTCCGATATAAATGCATCATTACCAACAGATTCTTCACTTTTTTATGCTCTGAACCTATTGTATTTTATCGAACAACGATAGAATCTTTTATTAATAAACAGTTAATCTTTTACCCATGATTCGAAAGATATGTTTTATGTATTGATTGATTTGTCGTTTAAAAAGTTAACGAAAACTCTGGATTATATAAGTACTAACTTTAATAGTAGTTTGTGCTAAATTTGCATAATGGCTAATTATCAGAATATAACTTTTCCCTTATCAAATTGTAATTTAAAAAGAAGCTAACAATTTAAAAGAAGAGAGATTTACATAAAATTCTATGAATTAGTTTAAATGTTTTGAAAATAATGTTTATCTGTGATTTTTTTCTATTTTAATTTTGTTTGACAAGAACATTATCACTCCCAAAATTACAAATAAGAATATGCTTCCAAAAAGTAATGCGAAATCTTCAAGCTGTAAAATAATATAGAGGAAAAATTCCCTTTAAATTGGATGTCGCTTTTGTATAGAATAGCTTTGTAAATGCCGTAGTGCCTCTCTTCAGGAATGATGGACGTATATATATTCAGTTCTTTAGGTGTAATGTAAAGTGTATGTTCTTCGTGATATGGTTTTTTGTTATTGTCGTATGTGGTAGTTGTGTATGGTATTAGCAACAAAGGAGCACACAAAGTTTGTGAACTACTCCATTTATCGTTGATTTTTTGAACGGTTTCGCGACTGCGTTCTTGCCGTTCCTTAATTAAATTCTGAATCATTGTGCCCGGAATAAGCAAAATTAGAATCAGTACAAAAATTATAATACCTTTAAATGTTAATGATTGAGTGAATTTTTCTGTGGGAGTTTCCTTATGAATGTTATTTTATAATGATTAATATGTATTGTGCGATCATAAACGCTCTATGCCAATTGTGGTTAAGACTGTTTTTTATGATTGATATTGTGAATCTATTGATTATAGCTTTTATTTTCCATCCTAAAAAGCTTTATAATTATGCATTATCCGGATATGTTGTTTGTCTTTCCGTGAATTAAGTTTACGTTCATTTGCAATGAATATACATTATTATTATGTGCTAGACGGACAAAATCGTCCACGGATTAACATGGAATATTTAATGGGTTGGTTGTGGACAGAGGATAGGTAAATATGGAAAAGAGTTGAAATGTTAATGAACATCGCGAACACTCAAAATATTATCTTCGGGAGTCAATATATCAATTACCCTCTTTATTTGCGTACCGGAGGAGTCGATTGAAATATTAATTTCAGATTGAACAGGTAGTGTTTCAATGCCAGCATAACAGCCTAAACTTGCATTTACCATATCACATTGATCATTTATTCTGTCAATCAGCGTAAGTATGTTAGTCCGGTGTCCGAATTCATCTTTTTTGCTGACATTGGGTTTTAAATCTTGGGTAAGTTTGTGGATTTCTGTTTTAACTTTTTCTGTGTCATAGCTAATCAATGCTTGTGTGAGCAAATTACAATCCATTTTTTCCTTTTTTAATTCTTCGCAAGAGGTTAGCATAATTAAAAAAGAAATGACTAACAAATTCAAAATTGTTTTCATTTTAATGTGATTTATGGTTACTGTCTTTTTACTTTTAACGTATTAAAATTATCTTTATTGTATTCCTATTGTATGAAGATAATTTTCAATGGGCTAATTTTATACCCACTATTCCTACTATGATTAGAAGTGCCGATAACAATCTTCCGATGCTTGCCGAGTCGCCAAAAAATACGATTCCGACAAGTAAAGTGCCCACAGCACCGATGCCTGTCCAAACGGCATAAGCCGTTCCTATTGGAATTGCTTTTTGTGCTATCCATAAAAACAATCCGCTAAAAAACATCGAAATAACCGCAAGGATTATTCCCCAGACTTTACTAGGCATAGTCTGGGATAATTTAAGTCCTAATGGCCAACCTATTTCAAAGACTCCTGCCAAAACCAAGTACATCCAATTCATATAGTATATTAATCGTTAATTTTATGCTATTGTTTTCGTTTAATCATTATAACCGTTTCAATATTAGCAGGATTTTTACCGGCTTCTTTCCAATCAACAAATCCGTTGTTTTCGTATATAATCCTTGCATTTTTACCTTCATCCATTTTTTTTGAAAATGTTTGGACATAAATATCTTCGTTTCTATCGAGTTCTTCTATTGCTTTTTTTACCAATTTATCACCATATTTATTTCCACGATATTTCTTTCTTACAGCTAACCATAGTATTTCTTTCTTCTCTTTATCCAAAGCAATAATTCCTGCTAAATCACCTTTGTCATTTTCAATGCCGAATGCATTATTATTTTGAATACAATGTTTAATTCCTTCTTGGAAAGCCATGGAATTTGTCATCGGCCCGAATAACGGTTCAACTTCTTTTGCCAATTCCATCCATGTGTCATAATCTTGTGGGTTGAGCAATCTTATCATATGGTCTTATGTTTTTTATTAATTCTTATTAATTTGCTTTATCGAAAAAAAGCGAAGGGGCAATTTTGAACTGAAAATAGTTGGTATTCCATATATCTTCAGTCTATTGATTTTTGTTGTATAATTTAAATAATCTTTTCGCTATTAATATCGAAAAAACGGTCCAGGGAATTAAAGATGCAATTCCAAAAGTTAATCCAATTGTTCCGGCTGTTGTTGGAATTAGCATTAATATTCCGGAAACTAATCCCCAAACAGCTGTCGCTTTACTAAATGTATTGTCGTAAAACATAACCCTTGAAATTATTAAAAGTGTAATGGCATTTAGCACATAATAAACGTCAAAAGCAGTTCCTTTGTATGTTAGAAGCAATAATTGTCCCGAACTTAAGCATTGAAGTTTCGTTTCTGTTGTCTCGGCGATTGCATATTGTTTACTTAATGAAAGCATTTCAAATGCAACGGTTGAAGCATAATAAGCTGCAATACCGATAAATCCAAGTATTAATGCAATCAGCATATAAGATTGACGAACCCGTCCTGTTTTATGACAGTGTGTTAGGGTTTGTTATTCAATTAATATGAAAACCTTGATTCCTTATCTCAATACTCTTAAATATGTTATATTTTTCATGGTCAAATGGATAGTCCCAGCAACCCAAACCATGAAAAATCTGTCCACCAAAACCTGTTTTGAATCTATATAAACCATAAAGAGGATGAGTTACGTCTTTATTTGGAGAAATTCCAAACATATCGTATTCTTTGCATCCCTTTTCTTTTGATAGCCTTATGGCAAACCATTGTAAAGCATAAGTAGCCATATAGTTTCTGTTTATATTTGAGGATGCCCCATACAAATATGAACTACGATTGCCTGTTATTATTAAGAACATTGCTGCCAATGGTTTATTGTCAATTTCAGCTATCAGGTAATAAACATCTGCGGGTGATTTAGTCGTGTCTGCTTTAGTTGTTAAAATTGCTTTAAAATATTTAATGTCATTTAAATATAATCCATTTCTATTAGCTGTTTCAGTATATAAGCTATACCAAATGCTTAAATCGCTTAAATCAGCAATTCTAACAGTAACACCTTTTTTCTGAGCGAGTTTTATGTTATACCTTGTCTTGGGTTTCATTCTCTCTAAAATCGTATTTAATTCTGATTGTAAATCAAGATATAATGTGTTTGTCGGCAATATATTTGTTTCTGATTTACGGAGATTCCAGTTTATTGTGTTAAAATTAAATCTGATTTCCTGTGACTTTATGGAAGGCTCTTTGATTAAATTATTCTGATTATCAATGAAAGAACTATCCTTTGTCCAAAAGCTCTCCCAGCATAAATCGTATCGGACCATAAAACATTTTTTGGGGAGGAAAGAACGTAAACTCTCCGATAATTCTTCTAAAAAAACACCCTGAAACTCATTTTCTGGTTCTAATTCTGGACCATAAGGAACATATGCGATACTATCTGTATTGTTCACCTTTTGAATAATTACCAAAAGGTCTGAATTAATAGTAGAATCGCTAATAATATCATTGTATAAGTTGCTTTTTTTCGATTTAAAATTTAAAGCAATTGAATCCAGACCAATTTTTCTTTTAACAATTGACCAAAACGCTGTTTGTTGAACTATAGAAGTTTTATATAGTTCATCAATATCCTTTCTATAAACATCTGATAACATATTTTCACCTTAGTTGATAACTAACCCTTTTATCTAAAAATGCAAAAATAAACATTTTTATTCATCATTGTCCGATAAAAATTCAACAGATTCTTCGCTTCGCTCAGAATGACAGTATTTAGCTTTGTTTAGATAAGGCTGAGGGGTTGCTTTGCGGCTCCGCCGCAAAGCAACCCCTCAGCCCCCTTCATCATATTTAAAATCGTTGTCATTCTGAGCGTAACGAAGTGAAGCGAAGAATCTGTCGTTAATAGCTTATTTTTAT